>Ga0187842_1001457_pt1 | contig 11045 bp, 9 predicted proteins | sample SpaLakP09_SKY_41_FD_134514 | JGI IMG/M metagenome (GOLD analysis project Ga0187842, IMG submission 134514) | Oligotrophic lake water microbial communities from Sparkling Lake, Wisconsin, USA - SP09_SKY_41 | ecosystem: Environmental > Aquatic > Freshwater > Lake | place: USA: Sparkling Lake... | reverse complement strand
GGATGCGTGTGCGCTGCGTCAGGTGGAAGGCAGCGTGCTCTGGCTGCTGGCCGACAACCCGTTTGCCCAGGCCAACCTGACAAGCGTTGCGGTGGAAGAGGGCATTGCCCCCGAGCGCCTCGTCTTCGCGCCGCGCGCTCAGCCGGCCGACTACCTGGCCCGGTTCACGCTGGCCGATCTGTTCCTGGACACCTTTCCCTACAACGCCGGCACGACCGCCAGCGACTGCCTGTGGATGGGCACGCCCATCCTGACGCGCTCGGGCAAGACCTATATCTCGCGCATGGCCGGCAGCTTGCTGACGGCCGTGGGCCTGCCCGACCTGATCACGACGACGATTGAGGAATATGAGCAGCGCGCGGTGCAGATCGGCCGGCAGCCCGCGCGTGCGGCGTCCTACAAGCGTTATCTGAAAGAACACGGCCATAGCTCGCCGCTGTTTGACATCCCTGCCACAGTGCGCCATATAGAGCTTGAGTTCGAGCGCCTCGCCCTTGAGGCTCGAGCCAAATCCTGATGTCACGCCAGCACGACCCCTTTTTCGACGGCCAAGCGCAGGCGCCGGGCCTGCGCCTGGCCGCCAATGGGGAGCCGCCGGCCGCACCCGATCCGCTTCAAAACCTTGCCGACCAGCCCGCCGGTGACCCGCTGCTGCAGGCGCTGGCCTGGCTGACCCGCCACCACGGCAAGCCGCGCTCGCCCGAGTCGCTGCGCGCCGGTGTGCCGCTGGAGGGGCCATTGGCACCCGACGGCGCCATCCGCGTCATGCGCGAGGCGGGCTACAACGCCGGCCTGTTGCGCAAATCCATCGACGACATCCACTCGCTGCTGCTGCCTGCCGTGCTGCTGCTCAATGGCGGCGACGCCTGCGTGCTGGTGCGCCGGCTGGATGACCCATCCGCCGTCGCCGCCGGTGCCTGCCGCTACGAGGTAGTCTTCCCCGGTCCCGAGGCGGCCGCCGTGCCGGCCACGACGGCCGAGCTGGAGCCCGAGTACGGTGGCTTCATGCTGGCCGTGTCGCCGCTGGAGACCGGGCAGTCCCCGCGCGCCGAGTCGCCGCTGCTGAAGATGGGCGACAAGGGCCTGTCCGCGCACTGGCTGTGGGGCACGCTCAAGCGCTTCACGCCTTACTACCGCGCTTCCATGGTGGCGGCGCTGCTGTCCAACGTGCTGATGCTGGTGTCCGGACTGGTCACCTCGGTCATCTACGACAAGGTCATCCCGCACCAGGCCATGGTCACGCTGTGGACGCTGGCCGTGGGCGCCGGCGTGGCGCTGCTGTTCGACCTGTTCGCCAAGCAGTTGCGCGCCCACCTCATTGACCTGGCGGGCCGCAAGGCCGACCTCATCATCGGCGCCAAGCTCTACCGCCAGACGCTGGGCGTGCGCATGGAGCACAAGCCCGCCTCGGCCGGTTCCTATGCCCACTACCTGGCCCAGGTGGAGATGGTGCGCGAGTTCTTCACCAGCGCCACGCTGTCGGCGCTGTCGGACCTGCCCTTCCTGTTCATCTTCATCGGCATGACGTTTGTCATCGGTGGGCCGTTGGGCTGGGTGCTGGTGCTGGCGGCGCCGGTCATCATGTGCATGTCCTGGGCCATGCAGGGCGCGATGCGCCGGGCGATGAGCACCAACATGCAGGAGACGGCCGACCTGCACGGCACGCTGGTCGAGTCCCTCGAAGGCCTGGAAGACTTGAAGACCTCGGGCGCCGAAGGCCGTTTCCTGCGCCGTTACGAGCACACGACGGCCATCGTCGCCGAGAGCGCACTGACCTCGCGCGCGCTGTCCAGCTGGAGCATGAACCTGTCCAGCACCATGCAGCAGGCGGTTAACCTGATCCTGCTGGTCTGGGGTGTCTATCTCATCCATGACGGCCAGATCACGGCCGGCGCGCTGATCGGCTCGGTGATGTTCGCCAGCCGCGCCATTGCGCCGTTGGGCAGCCTGGTGAGCCTGGCCACCCGCTACCAGGGCGCGCGTGCGGCCATGCTGTCGCTCAACGAGATGATGGCTGCGCCGGTAGAGCGCGACCCCTCGCGCAACTACGTGCCGCTGGCAAACGTGACCGGCAAGATCGGCCTGCACGACGTGGGCTTCTCTTACCCGGCTGCCGCCACCTCGCACAGCCAGACCACGGGCGAAGCCGTCTCGCCCAAGGTGCTGCGCAACGCGACCATGCGGCTGGAAGCCGGCGAGCGCATCGCCATCCTCGGCCGCATCGGCAGCGGCAAGTCCACCATCCTGCGGCTGTTGGGCGGGCTGTATCAGCCGACTGAGGGCATGGTCGAGGTCGACGGCCTGGACCTTCGCCAGGTCGACCCGGCCGAGTTCCGCGCCCGCGTCGGTTTCGTCAGCCAGGAGCCACGCCTGTTCCTGGGCACGCTGCGCGACAACGTGCTGATGGGCCGCGCCCACCTGGACGCCGGCCGCCTCGTCGAGGTGGCCAAGCTGACCGGCCTGGACCGCGTCGTGTCCGGCCACCCGATGGGCTGGGACCTGCCCGTGGGCGAGATGGGCCAACTGCTGTCGGGCGGCCAGCGCCAGCTCGTCGCGCTGGCTCGCGCGCTGGTCACCAAGCCGCAGATCCTGCTGATGGACGAGCCCACCAGCTCGATGGACGCGCAGAGCGAGATGGCCTTCCTGCGCCAGCTGCGCGATGCGGCCGGTACGGCGACGCTGGTGGTCGTGACCCACCGCCCGGCCGTGCTTGAGCTGGTGCAACGCATCGTCGTCGTCGACAGCGGCCGCATCGTCATGGACGGCCCGCGCGACCAGGTGCTGGCCGCTCTGTCCGGCGTGCGCCCGGCCGCCGCGCCCGGTGCACAGGGCGGTGAGGGCGTGCACATGCACCCGTCCGCCCAGCCTGTGCAGCGTTCCGCTTCCGTATGAGTTCGCTGACCAAGGAGGAAGGCCTGTTCGTCAGCGCCATGCATGCGGCGCAGATCGACGAGCCGCTGCCGCGTGCGACCTGGGCGCTCTACCTGCTGTGCATCGCGCTGACAGTGGCCATCGCGTGGTCGGCGGTGGCGCATGTGGACGAGATCACGCGCAGCGATGGGCGCATCGTGCCGGACGGGCGCGAGCAGGTCATCGCCAGCCTGGATGCCGGCATCCTGCGCGAGCTCAAGGTGCGCGAAGGCCAGGAGGTGCAGGCCGGCCAGGAGCTGGCTTACCTGGACCCGACGCGCGTCGAAGCCCAGCAGGCCGAGGGCCAGGTCAAGCTGCAGGCGCTGCGCGCCGGCGCCGCGCGGCTGACGGCCGAGGCCAATGGCCGCGCCACCATCACCTGGCCCGAGGGCGTCGACCCCAAGGCACGTTACGCCCAGGCCGAGACCGAGTCCTTCGAGGCGCGCAAGCGCCTGCTGGACGAAGCCATCTCCGCCATCAACCGCAGCCTGGGTCTGATCTCCAAGGAGCTCAAGCTCGCGCAGGACATGTCCAAGAGCGGGCTGATGAGCGACGTGGAGGTGATGCGGCTGAACCGACAGGTCAACGAGATCCAGCAGCAGCGCACCGAGCGCCTGTCGCGCTACCGCCAGGAGGCCAGCCAGGAGCTGGTGCGCGTGCAGAGTGAACTGGCTCAGGCCGACGAGCAGATGGTGGTGCGCCAGGACGCGCTGACACGCACGGTGCTGAAGTCGCCGGTGCACGGCGTCATCAAGTCGGTCAAGATCAGCACGACGGGCGGCATCGTCGGCAGCGGAGCGCCCATCATGGAGATCGCGCCCATCGGGCCACAGGTGCTGGTGCAGGCCAAGATCAAGCCCAAGGACATCGGCTTCATCCGCCTGGGCCAGACGGCCGAGGTCAAGCTGGCCGGCTATGACTTCAATACCTATGGCGGCCTGGAAGGCAAGGTCACCTACATCAGCCCCGACGCCGTCAACGCCGAGGGTGACAAGAGTGGCGAGGGCCACTACCGCGTCATCGTCACCGCGGACCGCAACAACCTCAAGTACAAGGGCGAGAAGCTGCCGGTCATCCCGGGCATGACAGCGGTCGTCGAGATCAAGACCGGCGAGCGTTCGGTGCTGAGCTATCTGCTGCGGCCGATGATGAAGTCGCAGGAAGCGCTACGGGAGAGATAGGCGCCCCTAGCCCAGTCTCGCCTGCTGAACGCGGCGTGCCTGGTCGGTCTTGCAGACCGCGCAGCCGACAGAGCGGCAGCTCTTCGGCAGGCACGACAAGTCCTCAGGACTTGCCGTGTCCAGCCTCAGCCCCCGAGGGGACGGCGATGCTCGCGGCGTTGAGCCGCTCGCACATCGCCAACCTGGCCGGCTTGGGAGCGGCCCGGCGCTCGGCCCGAGAGAATCCTGAGCCGCCGTTGAGAGCGCTGAACAAGGGCGCGCGCAGCCCCGCTTTTCCGGGCTTTGAGTGCGAGGGCTGAATGGTCTAGTGATGGGGCCATGCTGTACCCCATCCGTCTTCTCCTCCTGCTCGGCTTTGCCACCTTCGGCTCGTTTGCGGCAGCGCAGTCGCGGCCGCCCAAGAAGGCCGCACCGCCGCCGCCTGCGCCCGTTGTCGAGGCGCCTGCCTCGCAGGGCCGCTGCAACGAGGACGACGCCGGTCTGTCGCGCCTGGGCCGCGACATGAGTGCGCTGGAGACCAACAACACCGACCCGCGCGCCGCGCTGCAGTCCCTGATCGACACGACGCTGTCGCGCAGCAAGGCGCTGGGTGCCGTGCGGCTGCTGGCCGAGGCCGCCCGCTACGACGTCGAGGAAACCCGCGCGCTGGGCCTGCCGACGGCCTCGCTCACCATCGGCGGCACGGGCTATAACCGCACCGTCGGCGGCAACGGCGCCGGCCGGGGCGGCCAGCTCAGCACGACGCTGAGCGCCGGCATGCCGCTGTGGGATTTCGGCCGCGTGGCCAAACTGACCGAGTGGCGCAAGGAACTGGCTGAAGTGGCCGCGCAAGGCCAGCGCAGCGCCGAGGAACAGCTGGCGTTGAACGTCGTCACGCTGGCGCTGGATCGCAGCCGCTACGTACTGCAGGGCCAGGTCTACACCCAGTACGTGCGCAAGATGGCTTGCCTGGTGGATGCGCTGGAGATCATCACCAAGGCCGACCGCGGCCGCGCCAGCGAACTGGTGCAGGCGCAGAAGAGCTTGCAGCAGGCCGACCTGTCGCTGGAGCAGACCATGTCCGGCCTGCGCCAGACCGAGGTCCGCATGCGTCGCCTGGTGGGCGAGCCGTTGCCGCCCAGCATCGGCATGTCGGCCACGCTGTCGGTGCTGCCCGACCTGGCGCAGATGGAGACAGACATCATGCTCGGCCCCGACGTGGCCCAGGCCGAGGCGCAGGCGCGCTCGCAGCGCAACTTTGCCGAGTCCGTCATCGCCGGCCAAAAGCCCACCGTCAACCTGACCGGCAACGCCAGCGCGCAGTTCCGTTCCAGCAACATGCCGGGTGAGACGCGCTCCACCGACATCGGCGCCGGCGTGTCCGTCACCATCCCCATCCTGCAGCCGGGCGCCCATGCCCAGGCGAGTGCCGCCGTGCATCGCTACCGCGCCACGGTGTTGCAGCGCGACGAAGCCATCGAGGCCAAGCGCTACCGGCTGCTGGAAATGCACGAGATCGGCACGTCCACGCTGGACCGGGGCCGGCGCATCGTCGAGATCCTGCGCAACAGCGACCGCGTGCGTGCCTCCACGCTGCAGCAGTGGCAGCAGCTGGGCCGCCGCTCGCTGTTCGACGTGATGGCCGCAGAGGGCGACTACTATTCCATGCGGGTCGCCCATGTGAACGCGATGTTCGACGCCCAGCAGATCGTGGCGCTGATCTGGAGCATGGGCCGTGGCGTTGCCACGCCGCTGCGCTAACCCCCCCCATTCATCGACAGCCGCATGAGCGCATTCCTCGTTGTTGCCCACAGTTCCGGTCTTGGCGGCGCGGAGGCGGCGCTGCAGCGCCTGCTGCTGAACCTGCGCAGTCTCGGCCACCAGCCCGTTGTGCTGTTGCCCGCCAATGAAGGCGGCTTCACCGACTGGTGCCGCGCGCACGCGTTCGAAGGCCTGGTGTTGCCCATGCAGCAGGCCCTGCCCAATGCCACGGCTGCCTGCCTGCAGGTGTCGCTGCAGGGGCTGGAAGGGGTTGCCGAGCAGCTGCGCGCGCGCGGCTTTGTGGGCGTCATCACCAACACGTCGGTGATGCTGCAGGGCGTGCGCCTGGCTGAGCTGCTGGGCCTGCCGCACATCGCCTGGGTGCATGAGCTGGTCGACGACTCGTCCGAAGTTCGCAGCACCGGCATTCCCTCGGCTGACTATCTGCGCCTCGTTGGCGCCGCGTCCGACCACCTGCTGTGCTGCTCGCAGGCGGTGCAGGCGCGCCTGGATGATTGCGGCGTCGAGGCGCCGAGCAGCGTGCTCTACCCGTACACCGACGCACCCGTTCCACAGCCCGCGCTGCAGGCTGATGGCCGCATCGAGCTGCTCGCCATCGGCGTGCAGAGCATCCGCAAGAACCCCGTTTTCGCACTGACCGTGCCGCAGGCGCTGCGCCTGCGCGGGCATGACGCGGTGCTGCACGTCGTCGGCGGGCCGGCCACGCAGACGCCTCGCCTGCAGGCCGCCATCCAGCGTCGGGGCCTGGCCGCCGTCGTGCGCCTGCACGGCGCCACGCCCGACCCTTACGCACTGGCCCAGGGGCGGGTCATCAACGTCATCGGCGCCACCTCGGAGCCCTTCGGTCTGACCATCCCCGAGGCGCTGGCGCGCGGCATTCCGGTCGTGGCCAGCCGCTGCGGCGGCCCGCAGGAGTTGCTCGCTGAGGCCGACCTGTTCGACGTGGGCGACCTTGACGCCTGCGTGCGCCGTATCGAGGCCATTGCGGCCGGCTACGAAGCCGCCCGCGCCAGTGCCCGTGCGCGCCATGCCGAGCTGGCGCCGCGCCTCGATGCCGCAGCCCAGAAGGACGCGCTGGCCAGCGCCATCGCCCAGGCCCAGGCCCGCCACAGCGCCGCACCGCGCGCGCCTTCGCGCTTCTTTGGTGCCGGGCTGCGTGATGCCATCCGCCTGGCGAGCCTGCCGCGCGAGACGCTGCTGAACAACATTGCGCAGGTCGCCGGCCTGCCGCTTGCCGACATCGAGCAGCGCGTCGCCCGGGACGTGGCTGAGCCGGGGCATGCCGTGCTGGCCGACTGCCGGCAGTTCGACGTCGTGCCCTTCGGCCCCAGCGCGCGCATGGACACGCTTTACCGCGACGGTGTCGGCTTCGCCATAGAGCTGGCCGCCACGCATGCCGACGAGGGCCGCATGCTGATGGCCGCCTTCATCGTTGGGCGCCTGCTGAGCGAGGCGGCCCGGCGGCCGCTGCGCGTACTGGCGCTGGGCGACGGCATCGGCATCGACAGCCTGCGACTGGCCAGCATGGGCTTCGACGTGGACTACATCGACTTCGATGGCTCGCTGACCGCCCGCGTCGCGCGCCAGAACTTCGAGAGCTTCCTGCAGACCGCGCCGCAGGGCGCCGGCCGCGTCAACGTCATCGCCGATGCGGCCACCCAGCCGCCCTACGACGCCGTCATCTGCCTCGAAGTCATCGAGCATGTGGACGATCCGCACGGCTTCCTGCGCATGCTGTCCGACCGCCTCGCGCCGGGCGGGCTGCTGTTCATCTCCGAGTGCTTCGATGGTGTGCGCGACTTCTGGCCCACCCATCTGCAGTCCAACGAGGACTACAGCGCCTTGCTGCCGCTGATGGCGGCCGACGCCGGCCTGGTGCTCGACGACTGCAACGGTGCGCCGTTTGCCAAGCCGTATGTGCTGCGCAAGCCCGCTGCCGGCGAGGCGCCGAGGCTGGGCCGCTTGTTCCGCAACGACAAGAACCTGCTGCGTGCCAGCTTCGGCGCGCAGTGGCAATTGGGCGCCTGAACGGCCCGGGGCGTGCCTCCGCTGCTCAGGCGCCTATGTGCCTGAACGCGCCTGCCGGGCCACCCAGCGCCTGAATTCGTAGAAGGCCTGCAGATGCTCGGCCGTGCCGGCCCGCTTCAGCGCATCCGCGCAGAGCTGGAAGGTCGGGTTGCCGAAGTCGGGCTCGGTGACATAGCGATGCTCGAACGGGTTGTGCGTCACGGCACGCCAGCGTGGCTGCAGGCTCAGCAGCAGCGAGGCGATGCGCTCGATGACAAAGACCTTGATCTGAACCGACCCCTCGTAGCCCGTCGGCGCCTGCAGCCGCTTGCGCAGTGTCGAGTCGGTCGCCTCGGCCAGCACGAACACGGCCTGCGTCCAGCGCAGCCACTCGCGCCAGAAGGCCGGGCGGGCGATGAAGTAGTTGCTGAAGACCATGTGGCGCGAGTCCATCACCAGCGCTTGCGGCGCCACCGGCAAGCCGATGGCCTTCAGCACGTCCGCGCAGATCTGCACAAAGCCCGGGTGCGACTGCTCGCCCTGCTCGAACACGTTCAGGTAGTAGGCGATCTGCGTGGGGAAGGGCGAGTACAGCACCACGTCGGCCTGGGCGCCGTGCGCCTCGGCATGGCGGCGCACGTCTGCGGCGCCCAGGCCCGTCTTGGCGCGAAACTTGGGCGAGAAGAAGCCGTAGAAGCAGTGCTCGTCCAGCGGCTGGCTGGTGAGCTACTGGCGGATGGGCCAGTACTCGAACCAGTCCGGCCGCGGATTGGCAAGGTTGTCGAGCAACTCGTAGCCGTCCTCCATCGCGGCGAGGGTGTCGGCCGAGTAGGCAATGTGGAACAGGCGCACGTTGGGCGTGTCGGGCATGGTGCGGCGCAGTTTAGGGGGCGTTTGCGGCGTCGTTCCCGGCTTCGCGATGCGCCGGTGCTCGCACAATCAGGCTGGAAAGGATGCCATGTGCTTGATCTGATCTGTGCGACCCGCCTGACGAGCGAGGAGTTCTGGGGCCGCTCGGCGCTGGGCCTGTCCCTGCGGCGCATGGCGCATGACGACCGTCTCAAGGCGCGCGTGTTCTTCGAGAACACCCGCGGCCTGCCGGCGCTCTACAACGAGCGCATCGCGGCCGCAGATGCGTCACCGGTGCTGGCCTTCATCCATGACGACGTCTGGCTGGACGACTACTTCCTCTACGAGCATGTGATGGCCGCGGTTCATGGCTTCGAGGTCATAGGCGTCGCCGGCAACCGGCGCCGCGCGCCGGGGCAGCCGTCCTGGGCCTTCCCCAGCATCAGGTTCGAATGGGACGAGCGGGCCAACCTCAGTGGCGTGGTGTCGCACGGGCCAGGGCCCTTCGGCACGATCTCGGCCTTCGGCCCGGTGCCGGCGGAGTGCGAGTTGCTCGACGGCGTGCTGCTGGCCGCGCGGCGCGACGTGCTGAGGGCCAAGGGCGTGGGTTTTGACGAGCGTTTCGACTTCCATTTCTACGACATGGACTTCTGCCGCTCGGCCCGCGCCGCCGGCCTGCGGCTGGCGACTTGGCCCATCGCCATCACGCATCAGAGCGAGGGCGGCTTCGGCTCCAACGCCTGGCTTGAAAACTACAAGAAATACATCGCGAAGTGGGGTGATTGAGGCCCCTCGTCCAACTGCGCCTCGCTGAACGCGGGCGCATCTGGCCGGTCTTGCAGACCGCGCAGCCGACGGAGCGGCTGCTCTTCGGCAGGCACGACAAGTCCTCAGGACTTGCCGTGTCCAGCCTCAGCCCCCGAGGGGACGGCGATGTTTGCGGCATCGAGCCGCAAACACATCTCCATCGCGGGCCGGCTTGGGGTGGCCCGGCGCTCGGCCCGAAAGGCTAGAACCACTCCACGGGCAACGCCAGCCCTACGCCTTGCAGCAGTCCCGCACGCGCCGCCTTCAACTCCGGTGTCGGCGCTGGCCAGCGGCGATAGACGTGCAGGAAGTCCAGCACCACCGTCGTGTTGTTCGACGCCTCCTGCTGGCCGCGCCGGGCACCGGGGTTCACATAGTCCTTGTGCATGATCGCGCCACCGCCGGGCACATGCTGGGGCATGGCGCGCGAGCACACGCCCAGCAACCAGTCCCAGTCTTCCTGCGAGGCCAGATGCGGGTCGAACGTCAGACCCTGCAACAGGCTGCGCCGGTAGGCCAGGCAGTGCAGGGGGATGAAGTTCTTGACCCACAGACCGTTCAGGTCGGCCTTGTCGAGCGCGCTGCTCTGGCGGCCCAGCTCGGGGATGCCGGGTTGGGCGCGGTCTTCGGTGACGACGGTGATGTCGGTGAACAGCACCTGGGCATCGGGGCGCTTGCAATGAGCTTGCAGCGTGGCCAGGTGGTGCGGCGCCAGCGTGTCGTCGTCGTCCAGGAAGATGACCCACTCGCCGCGCGCCATGGCGAGGCCGCGGTTGCGGCTTTCAGCGGGGCCGTTGGGGCCGGTGCGCTTCAGGAAGGTATCAGCCAGGCCCAGGTCGCGTGCGACGACGGCAGCGGTCTCGGCATCCAGCGCGTCAGCGGTCAGCAGGATCTCGAAGTCCGCAAACGTCTGCGCGCGCAGCGACGCGATGGCGCGCGCCAGCGTGGCCGGACGCTGGTGCGTGGCCATGACGATGGAGAAGAGCGGAACGCTCATTGGAGTGAACGGATGTTGTCGCCCAGTACCTGACTCACAAGCTGGGCGTAGGTGTGCGGGCAGGCGACGCGTTGACCCAGCTTGATCAGCGCGGGGACGAGCTGGGGCAGGGCGTTCGCCAGCACGGTCTTGTCGTTCTGGCGCAGATAGGGGCAGAACAGTTCGGCCAGCGAGCCGTCAGGCTCGCCGCCCAGCAGTGCGCGCATGTAGAAGCGCTTGATCTCGATGTCCTTGACCAGCATGCGCTGGCCCTGCACCTGGCTGGTCTGGCTGGCGTGCAGGCGGTAGTACAGCAGCGGCTCGTCGAGGTTGGCGAAGCGCTTGCCCAGCAGCGCGGCGCGGCACCACAGCGCGTAGTCCTCGGCGGGGGAGAACTCAGCCTGGTAGCCGCCGCAGTCGGCAAAGAAGCTGCGCCGCGCCATCGCGCTGGGGTGGACCATGGCGGTATTGAGCAGCAGCCGCGTCTTGATGGCCGCGTCGCTGGCTGGGTGGCGCAGCAGCTTCAGGCCTTGCGGCAGGTCGCTGGGCTGGGT
>Ga0187842_1001456_pt1 | contig 11048 bp, 14 predicted proteins | sample SpaLakP09_SKY_41_FD_134514 | JGI IMG/M metagenome (GOLD analysis project Ga0187842, IMG submission 134514) | Oligotrophic lake water microbial communities from Sparkling Lake, Wisconsin, USA - SP09_SKY_41 | ecosystem: Environmental > Aquatic > Freshwater > Lake | place: USA: Sparkling Lake... | reverse complement strand
GCCCCAGCGCCTCGCCAATGCGGCCCATCACTTGCCAGTGCGGGTGCTTGGCATCCCATTGCGGCTTGCCACCCACCATGGGTACGGCGTCAAAGGCACGGGCAGCGGGCCGGCTCTGGAGAGTGAAGTTGTGGGCAGACTGCCCGGCGCGGGCATTGGTGACTTTCGGCCCGGGTTTGCTGCGGCCCTGCGCATACAGCGCATCCTGCTCGGCCCCTGAGCGCCAGGTACAGTAAATCAGCACATCCACCCCGGCTTCCGCGCACTGGCGCACAAAGGCATGCGCCAAGGTCTGCAAGTCGGGGTGAAGGTCGGTAAGAAGGCGGCTGGCCATGGTGCTGGCGTCCATCAACAGTGAGTAATGGCCACCAGAATAGAAAAGCGCCCCGGGCGGGGCGCTGTGAAGGGGTTCAGTTAGGCTGAAGTTCAATCAACCCATACTAATTCTCATTGTGTGACTGGCTTGCGCATCATGTCAGGATGGGCGGTAATTCAACTTTGCATCGCATTGTGAAAAATCAGGTACTACACGCAGGTCAAATTTTTCGGGTTGTCTAATCAACTTATCGAGTAACTTGCGAGCTCTTTTGTAGCTTGTTGCATCCTGCACTTGGCATGAAAGAATGGCATTGCCTTGTAGTATATTAATACTACCCGGGAATTTGGATTCCATGTTAACAAAGCCGGATTGGATACGTTTCCAGACTGGCTTGGCCTCGAGCAGTACATTTTCTTGGTTTGACAGGGCAGCGGCATTCCAGTACAAGCGTGCATACATTATGTCTCCCTGCCAGCTTGTTTGTTGTCTGGATGCCCAGTTAGCGTAGGAGCTAATTTCTTCCCAACTACCACCCCATTTGGGAAGAAGATATAGCAGTTGCTCATTGAAAATAGTTGGATACCAGGGGAATTTGCGAGCACTCTCCTGTATTAGGCCGATTTTACGTTTCGGTTCTTCATCCAGCTCATTCAATACCGCAATCATCTCCTGATACCAAAGGGGTGAAACCTTTGCATAGCCTTCACCAGCTTCTAACACCTTCAATGACTTGCCCAAGCGCTCTTTAAAAAGAATCCATCCCTCCTTTGTTACCGTGGAGGAGTATCCAGTACCACGGGCTTGCCAAGCGTAGGCTCGCCAATATTCTGCCTCAATGAGGACCGCCATTGGGTGGCCCGGTAGTTTTCTCTTGTAATAATCGATGATGCCAGAATTATTTTCCCAGTCAGAATTTGCCAAGAAGCCCTGATAGGCTGCTGAATATAGAGTTTCTAGTCGAGGTCTGCCATCGGCAAAAATACAGTCCGGTTTGCTGAAGGATTCGTATAGGCTGAGGACATAGGGGATGTCTTTATTCATGATGAATTCAGACGCGAGATTCTTAAATTGAGTCCGGGCATAGCCCCCTTCTGCGGGGAATTTTTTGCCCAAATTCTCATTGCACCAAGCTTTTCCATCAATGCCACCGCCGGGTGATGTATTCATCGCAGGAATTGTTTCGGCATGTGTGGCATTGGCTATGCAGCAAAAGGTAATAGCTAACATGGTAGCTATTGCGGATGGCAAAATCGGATTTCTCAAGAAATACCTCTCAGATGGATTTGGCAAATATCAGGATTGTAATTAAGTGGCCAAGCGTAGGGGAGGTGACCTTGAGTCCTCTCCATCGCGTCGACATAAGCCACCATATCGCCTGCAGCACAAGCATGGGCGGCATAGCGGTTCCAATTTTTGTTGCTGGGATAAGCGGTTAACAGAGCTTTCCAGGCAGGTTTTGTGTCTGACCAATAAACCAGACCAGCACTATAGATGTCTGTCATGTGGCTCGCAGCAAATCTGTTTGCTTCATTTAAGAACAAGGCAAGTACTTCAGGATGTTCGGTATTGTTTTTGAGTAGCTGGGTTCTTACTTCGGTAAAGCCTTGCCAATCCGGCTCAGCATCCCGTTCCAAGAGATACTTGGACATAAGTACGTAATGTGGAACATAGTCTGGATTTTGTGTAATGGCCATTTGGAAACTATGCCAGACTGTGGAGCGATCCGTGCCTGATAGTTGAGTATTGAGCAACTCCAGCCAGCTGATTAGAGGATGTTGTCGCTTATCGGCATTCTGTAAGGAGTGTAACAAGGCATCAGAGCGGGACAGCATAATTTTGACTTGGCTCAGTTCCATGGCGGAGCGGTTCCATAGCCTGGGAGACAGTTCATCTGCGCACTGTGTCCAATGAAAGGCTGTCAGGATTTTTCGTACGTCAGATTGCGGGCTTTGGGTCTGCCATTCATCAAATACACTGCTCTGCCAATTTTTCTCACACCTAACACGGTAAGCCATCTCAGGCCAAATGGCATCCAGCCTCAACTCACCGCTAGCGTTTTTTTCACGTAGATATTGCATATATAACTGTTCTGCCAGAGGGAATTCCTGGTAAACAATTGCCTCGACCAAACCAACATCCTGCACTTCCCTAGGTGAAACAGAAATTTTTCTAGCTGGCCAATGAATGACACGATCTTGTACAAAACGATTTTTGAATGTTCCATTTTCTGCATGTACTGCAAGGATCAGCTTGTCTGTGATTACCTTGTCGCTATCGCTGGGCCTAGACAGCGGCTGGATAGTCTGAACATGCCGCCCTGGATTTATGTATTTAAGCGTCAAGCTGTAGGAGGGGTTGGCTAGTTCCCTGCCCTTGCCCGCTTCGGCGTAAGCTATCAGAGGGCCATTTGCTCCGTCGTAGCTGTAAGTGATACTTAGGGAGTAATTCTCTTGCTCTTGCAGCAGCGTTGTATCTTCCAACTGGAAATGATCTTCCGCCAAGCAAAAGTTGGTTTGCACCATCGTCAACAGCAGTAACAAAGTTCTGTGAATTCTCATTCGGCTTGCCTCGTCAGTGCCACTGCACAGTGCATTCGCTCCAGTCGTATTCTCCTTAACATGCTACTGCGTGATAGCTTGGCCATAATCAAGTATTTCGGTGCCTGCACAGATCAATTACAAGAACGTTACAAAAAAATGAGGACATTTTTCATTTTCAATGCCATTGGCATTCATGGTGCATTAAGTGCACTATCACGTCAACTATTGCTTTGCTGAGTAAAAATGAAAGCCATTTTTCCAAGACGGAGTTCGGGCATGCTCACCATTTCCGGCTGCGTGTTTTGTCCCGGCACTTCAATACTTGCAGATAAGGCGGCTTACAAGATTGTAGTTACCGCTACAACGCTGAGTAGCTTATGGCTGCCAAATCGTATGACTACGACAAGTCTCTAAAACAAGTCTCCTTGCCCAGTGACTTGCAGCCGCTCATCCTTCTTCAAAACACTCCACACCTGCCGTTCGGTGATCTGGTACTGCCGTGCCAGCTGGTGCACGGCGTGGCTGGCGGGGTGGTGGCGGGTGAGGCTGTCGAAGCTGTCGCGGATCTGCTGGTTGCGCATGGCGCGTAGGGCGGCGGCGCAGCGCGGGATGGCCAGTACCTCGCCACCAAAGTGGCGGGTGAGGATGTTGGCGGCGTCCACGCCCACCACCTCGGCCAGCGCCTCGTAGCGGATTTGCCCCTGACGGCGCTGGTTTTTACTGATGGGAAAAGTTGTACCGCCCCAGGCTTCGATCAGCTTAAGCGCCCTGGGCAGGCCGATGAGGCTGGCGATCAGTTGCGCCATTTCCGGTAGCAGGTGCTGTAGCTGTTCCAGCTGCATGGCGTGTTCCGCTTTCATTCGGTTTTCCTCCCGGCGCGGCGTGCGTCGATCATCAGCGCGGCAACCAGCTTGTGCAGCTGCTGCGTGTCCAGCCAATCCACCTTGTCTGTTGCATACATGCGCCTGGCCATGGCGTCGGCGTAGCGCCAGGGGCGGCGGGCTTCGGCCAGCAGCGCCTCGATCTTGCCCATCAGCGCCTGACGGCCTGCGCTGGGCTGTGGCCGTTTGCCATGGCGGGGGCCGGGTTTGGCGACAAAGCCCAGGCGCTGCATTTCTGCCAGCACCTGTACTAGCTGCGGCTGGTCCAGCTGGGTACTGCTGCTGCTGCCGGGAACGATGCGCGCCAACAGGCTGCGGTAGTCGGCATCGTGCATGGCCAGTTGCTGGCGGGCGATGTGCAGTTTGGCGATCAGGGCCTGGCGCGTGTCTTTCATCTGCTTCCCCTTTGTTTCTTCTTGAGGCGTTAAAACCCGTTACGGAGCCGGCCGGGTTAACGGTCGGCTCGATGTCGGGTTTTAGTTGAGGCTATCCTTCAAGGCCTTGCCCGGCAGGAACACCACCTTGCGCCTGGCCGGGATGGCCAGGCTTTCGCCGGTTTTGGGGTTGCGGCCGGTGCGGGCGGCGCTGGTGCGTACCTTGAAGCGGCCGATGCTGGCGAAGGCGACTTCATTGCCTTGCTGCGCTTGCTCACGGATGGTCTGTTCCAGCGCATCGACCAGGCGCAGGGCGTCCACTTTGGCGAGGCCAGCCTTGTCGGCCAGGGTGGTGATGAGTTGTTGCTTGTTCATGGTGCTCTCCTTGGTGGTCGTGGGTTGCTGCAATGTGACGTGGCCGGTCTCCGGTCGCGTTCAAACACTGGCGATGTCCAGCGGCAGCGCCTGGTACTGGTCGCTGTCGCCAATGCGCTCATAAATGCGGATGTAGCTCTTGGAGCATTGCACCCGTACCGAGTCGGACAGCGCCTGCATGGCGCGCTGCCATTTCTCGTCCTGAATATCGAGCCGACGCAGGCCGAGAATGCGACCGGTGCTGATGTTGCCGGCCTTGTCCACATTGAAGGCGTCGCCGACGATGGCGCGGATTTCGCTGCGGGCGCCTTCGGTCCACTCATGCAGGCATTCGTCGATCAGGCTTTTGGCGGCTTGCAGCCCTTCGTCGAATGCCAGCGTGTCCTGAATGGCGCGCAGCAGCTTGTAGCGGCCGTCAAAGCTCAGCAGCGAGACATTGCCCTTGCAACCGCCCAGCTTGGCGCCATAGCGTTCGCCGGACAGCTCGACAAAGGCATTGATGTCGCCGAATACGGCGGTTTTGAATTCGGCCAGGCTGCGGTTGAGCAGACGGGCGCGGCTGACGATGTCGTTGACCAGCTCGTCGCGTGCCTGGTCGATGGGCTTGATGTGCTCCAGCGGCACCAGCCGGCCACGGGCGTCCTGTTTGTAACCTTGCGGGGTGCTCATGGCTGCGCCTCCTTGCTGTTGCCCAGTACCTGGGAGATGTGGCCGCTGAGGGTGAGCAGTTCGCTGGCTCCGTTGCCCAGTGCTGTCATGACCAGCCGGCAGCGCTGGGCGGTGGCTTCCAGCATGGCGCTGTCGATGTCGCCAGCCAGCAGGCTGCGTACCAGGTCGGCATTGGCCGGGGTGATCTTGCTGGTATCGATGCCCAACTGGTGGCGCAAGCGCACCAGCTCGGCCACCGGGGCGGGCACGCTGCGTTCGTTTTCGTAGCGGCTGCCGCCGGACTGGGTGACGAATACCCGGCTCCAGAACTGTTGCTGGTTCAGCCCTTTCTGGCGGCGCAGCTGGCGGTAGTCTTGCGGGATGTTGGTGTCGCTCATGGTGGTCTCCTGGTGGGTTAGTGGCCGAACTCGGTCCAGACAATGCGGCAGCCTTCCAGCTGGAACTGCCCCTGGCGGTAGTGGCCGAAATAGGTGTCGTGGCCAAAGCTGTAATAGACGGCGTCGCCGCTGGCGATCAGCCGCTGGCAGCGCGGGCTGGTGCGGATACGGATAGTGGGGCGCTCGGTGTGCTGCAGGTTGGCGCTCACCACCGACAAGCCGCGCTCGGTGAGCTGGCGCACTGCCTGGGCAATGCGCAGCGCGGCCAGCAGCATGCTGGCGTTGTCCTGGGCATGGGGTGGCAGGGTGGGGTCAGGCAGCATGGCTTTGATCATGGCTTTCTCCTTCGGGTCGGTGCGGGCAGTGCTGGCAGGCGCGCCAGTGGGCCAGCTTGCTGGGGTGATGGGTGGGGGCACGGGCCAGCGCCACGGCGCGGCAGTCTTCCTGGCGGATGTCCTGTTGCAGCCAGGGGCAGTGCAGGCTGTCTAGCAGCGCCAGCGCCTTGCGCGCCACATGGCGGGTGTTGCCGGGATATTTGCCGGCCAGCACCAGGCTGAGGGTGGTGCGGCTATAGCCCAGGCGTTTGGCCAGCTGGCCAATGCTGCTGGCTGCGGCGGCACGGCGCAGCAGAGCCAGCCAGCGCGGCTCAGTCGTCGTCATGGCGGATGTCCTCTTGCCAGACCACCCTGGCCAGGTTGGGGTCGTACACGCATTTGCTGCGCTGGATCATCGGCGGGCGCGGGCCGCTGTATTTGCCGGGCAGTAGGCGGTAGCGGTTGAGGGTTTTGCCTTTGCCCACGCCCAGCGGGCGCGAGGCTTCCAGCAGTTGCAAATAACCGGCGCGGTACAGGGTGCGCAGATAGATGTTGGCGCTGTCGTCGGCAATGTGGATGCCGGCACTGGCGGCATGCTGGATCAGTTCGCGACTGTTGAACTGGCCGAGGATGCGCATGGTGCGCCACAGGGTTTCGTTGCCACTGCCCTGGCTGACCGGCTGGCCGCTTTTGTTCAGGCGCGGGGCTTCCACGCCGTTGTCACGCATCAGCCGGTAGCGTTTGCCGGTGCCATTGCGGCTGGCCGGGCTGTGGGCGTGCAGATAGCCGCCTTTTTCCAGCGCGCGCAGATAGCTGATGATGGTGGCGCTATCCACCTTGCTGTCCTTGGCCAGATCAGCGGCGCTGATGTCGTGTTGCCGGGCGCGGATGATTTCCCAGATGCGCTGGCGTTTGCTTTTGCCGCCGCGTTGTTCCAGCTGGGCGGGCAGGCGGTTCGGGAGCGGGGTTTTCATGGTGGGCTCCTTACGCGGCGCTGCCATGGCGGCGCGGTGCTTCGCCGGTGTATAGCGGACGCTGGCCCCAGGTGGCCAGGTCCACACTGTCCATGCCTTCCACCAGGGCGGTGTCGTAGACATTGACCAGGTTGACCGACACGCGGCGCACGCTGCCGTGGCTGAGGGCGACCAGGTGTTGCAGCAGGTCGTCGGCCAGCGGGATGTCCGGGCAGTAGATGGCAGCCAGCTGGCGGCTGTCGGCCAGGCTGACGGCGGCAGCAGGCAGCCAGGACAGCACGCGGCCATGGAAGCGCTCGAAGCGCTTGAGCTTGTGCGGCAATTGTTCCTCACCCACCAGCAGCAGGCTGGACTGGCTGCCTTCGTAGATATCGCGCACCAGTTCGATCATGCCGTGCTTGTCGGCGCAGTAATCAAACTCGTCCAGGATGAGAGGGCGGCGGCTGGCGGCCAATTGTTCGCAGATCTGGTCGAGCAGGGCGGGGATGGTGCCGCCGGGCTTGATGCCCATTTCAAACAGGATTTTTTCCAGCAGGGTCTTGCGGCTCCAGGCGCTGCGCAGTTGCACGTAATAGGCGCGGCTGCGGTTGGCCACCGCTACGGTGGCGGTGGTTTTGCCCCAGCCGGAGGGGCCGTAGTAGACGGCCAGGCCGGGCAGGCTGTCCTGGCGATTGACCAGTTTTTCCATTACCACCGCGACCAGGTCGAGGTTGGCAATGGGGGCGATGCGGCCGGTGTGGGTAGGGTGCATGGTGCTGTCCTCAGGCGGTTTTCTGGTGCAAGACCTTGTATTCGTGGCTCTTGGCATAACTGGCCAGCCAGCGTTGCTGCTGCGGGCTGAGCGGGGTGGCGCTGGCAGTCAGCTGGCGGTGCAGCTGTAGGCGTTGTTGTGGGTCGGCGGGCACGGCAAACTCGTCCGCCTTTGCGGTTGGCGTGCTGGCCGGGCTGCTGTGCAAGCGTTCGAACGCCCCGGCGATGTCCTGGCCGCGCAGGCCGGGCAGCACCTCGTCGGCCTGCAGGGTGAGGGCGGGCTGCCCGTACCGTTCGGCGCGCACTTCCTGCAGCTGGTTTTGCAGGCGGCGTTCGCGGCCCTGGGCGCGCTTGTCGCGGGCTTGTTGCAGCAGGCTGCGCGGCAGGTAGTCGCGCTGGTTGCCGTCCAGCTCGGCATGGCACAGAAAGTGGCCGGCGGCGTCGTACACCCACACGCGGCTGGGGTCGTGGATGTCGTAGCCGACATGCAGCTGCTCGCCGTGGTGTTCTTCCAGGGCGCGGGCAAAGTAACGCTGGCCTAACAGTTCGATTTCGCAGCGGCGCACGGTGCGCAACAATTGCGGGCGGAACAGCGGGCGCGCTTCGTCGTCGCTGATGCTATGCGGCACAAAGCCCTGGGCGACATGGGCGGCCCATTGTTCATCCGGGCTCATGTGGCGACGGCGGCCCGTGGCCGGGTCGGCGATGCGTGGCAGGCTGCGATGCGGGCGGGCGTTATAGTCAGCCACTTGTTGATTGCAAAACTGCACAAAGTCGCCCCAGCCCAGCAGTGGCATGGCGGCGACGCTGCCGCTGGTGCCAGACTGGCGGATGGCCTGGCGGGTGATCTTGAAGCTGCTTTGCCGGGCCTGCTTGTCCATGTCGCGGCCGACATAGCCGGGCAGGGTTTTGGCGGCCTTGACCCAGATGCTGTGGTGCAGCCGCTCGATCACCCCGCGTGCCTGCGAGTTGTAGGGCAGGCTGTTGATCATCTCGATGCCCAGCCGCGCCATGAAGCCAGTGGCGCTATCCAGCATCATCTGGTTTTTGTAGCCGCTACCGTTGTCGACATAAAACACCGCCGGAATGCCGTGCTTGAGGCAGGCATCGCGCAGCGCGTCCAGCACCACCAGCGCACTTTCCGCCAGCCCCACCGACCAGCCGACGGCCTTGCGGGTGGCGATGTCCACCAGGGTGGTGATTTCCGGGCGGAAGGGGCGGCCGTGCAGCGGGTGCTGCACTTCGGCGTCGAAGGTGTGGCCGTCGGCGCTATAGATGTCGCCCGGCAATAAGTCGGCAAAGCTGCGGCGGATGAAAGGCTTGAGGGTTTTGAGTTCGCGCTCGCCCATGCGGCCGCTGTGGCGGCTGATTTCGCCCACCTTGCTGACAAAGCGCCGTACCTGCCACACGCTGGGCAGGTCAGCCTGGCCCTGTTCGGCTTGCCACTGGACTGCAAACTGGCGGTAGGCGTGTTCCAGCGTGGGTTTTTCCGGGCGCTGGTAATGGCGCATGAAGCTGGCTGCCCACGGTGGCACCGTCAGCTGTGGCTGACGCTGCGCCGGAGCCAAACGGCCTTGCTGCTGGTATTCGGCCAGCCGCAGCAGGCTGCGCACGCTGGGCAGTCCGTCCGCACTGGGCCGGCCCCGCTCGTTTCGCGCCAGTTTCAGCATGGACTGTAGCTGCTCGCTGGCCGTACCAAGCCTGGCCATGTCGAGCAGCAGAGCGGCGGCTTTTTTCAGCGGGTAGCCGGTGCGCTGCATCAGCGATTGCAGCACCTGCAGCACGCCAAGACGGGCATCGGCGCAGAGGGATTGGGTGTGGCTGATGTGGAGACCGGTGACGGCTGCTGGGTTGTAGTCCGTGCTGGCTGTTGCAATATGGGTCAGCTGTGTGGCCAGTTTGGCCTGGATGGCTTCCCGGACAATGGTAGGCGGTTCGTATTCATGACGAACTCCACCACGACCTTTGCGCTTATGGACTTTCCATCCTTCCCGTTCGGCCAGCAGGCGGATATTGTCGCGGGTGCGTGGCAGGCAGGGCAGTTTCATCGCTGCTAGCTCGCTTGCACTGTATTGCGGCTTGAGACTGCTCATGTCTCATCCCCAAACAAGGCAAGTTCGGGTTCACTGCTTTTGCAGACATTCTCGCGCTGGAATGCCAGCTGGCTCAGTGTCAGGGATAAGGCGGTCACCGTGCTATCAATTGAGTCGCCATGCTGGTAGAACCGAACTAAAAGTGACATTGCATCTGCGAAGCTGGCATGCAGATTGACGAGATCTGACAGGCCAGTTTTTTTTCCGCAAGGAATGGCAATTACCACCTTGTCACCCTGTGCCATGCACAGGTAGTCACTGATGAAGCTGGCCCCAGTGAAGGCCTCAAACTGGCGCAGCCTATTAAGTGGCATCGAGGATTCGGCCAGCCAGCGGTAGTAGGTTTTGAGTTCGACGCCCATCAAGTCAGCCATGACCTTGGCAGGTCGGCGTAGTTTTTCGGCAGCAAATTCGGCGCAAAGCTCTATCGCCTCATCAAGATTGCTGGCGTAGGTTTGCTTCCAGTTACGTTTTCTCATGGTGTGCTCCGTGGCATCGGGAAACGGCGACATGGCATTTGCTGTCGTCTGTGTTTACGATGCAGTTCAGGCCACCGCAGTGAGTGCGGCGGCATTGACCAGAGCAGCAGCAAGAGGGGATAAAACAGGGTTAGAATTCCGCTTGCTGTAACGGCTGGGCCAGATGATTTCTGGTGGCTGGCCGATGGTAGCTGCAATGATGCGTTCCGCCTTGGGCCATGGCCGATCCAGCGCATTGCTTAACGCGCCTGCACTCAACCCGGCTTTCTTCGAGAGTTTGCGTAGGGACCAGCCTTGCTTGTGGAGCGCGGCTACGATGTCCGCACGGTGCCAATCCGCTGCGGTAATTTTTTCAGCTTGTAATGTGTACATGTCCTTATCCGGTGGAGTGATGAGGTGAGTACACGTTAACTGCATTGAAGTGGAGTATCAATTTAATGCAGTTGGGAAATTTCTGAATTTGAAATTATTCTCAGCAAGCATTTGAATAATATAGGAATTACTAGTCTGCATTGGTGTGGCTGATTGCGACAAAGCAATGCAGTTTGGTGAAAGGAACTGCATTGATCATGCAGAAGCTTTTGAGCGCGTCCGAGATCGCACAACTCAAATTGCCAGGTTTGCCAACATCCAGAGACAACATCAGGGCACGCGCTGAGCGTGAGGGGTGGTATGCGGAGGACGTTGTCGGCCGTGGAGGTGTCCGGCGCGTCTATCAGTTGCCAGAGAAGTATTTGAACAATGCGGCCTTAACCATTCCATCAACCGGTGAGGCTCGTTCTGCGCAGCCCGCTCCTGCAATGCTGGATATTGAAAAGCTGCAGATGGTCGAAACCGTCCTGGATCGTGTACTCAGGCAGAAGGGGTTGGCGTTGCAGTCCGATAAGCGCGGTAGTGTTGTGG
>Ga0187842_1001452_pt1 | contig 11057 bp, 11 predicted proteins | sample SpaLakP09_SKY_41_FD_134514 | JGI IMG/M metagenome (GOLD analysis project Ga0187842, IMG submission 134514) | Oligotrophic lake water microbial communities from Sparkling Lake, Wisconsin, USA - SP09_SKY_41 | ecosystem: Environmental > Aquatic > Freshwater > Lake | place: USA: Sparkling Lake... | reverse complement strand
GTGAAAAACGTCAAGGACATCCGCAACCTGGGCCTGGTGGCCGGCATTGAACTGGACAGCCGTCCGGGTGCCCCGGGTGCGCGTGGCTTTGATGTCTTCCTCAAGTGCTGGGAAGCCGGTGTGCTGGTGCGCTTTACTGGCGACATCATCGCCGTATCGCCGCCGCTGATCATCAGCGAAGCTGAAATCGACCGCTTGTTCGCCGTAATCGGCGACGCTATCCAGGCCACGGCCTGAACGTATACCTCCAGCAAGAACGGACAGGATTCAAGATGAAAACCATTGCACATTTTATTGGCGGCGAACTGTATCAGGGCCAGAGCGGCCGCGTGGCCGATGTTTACAATCCGGCGCTGGGCGAAGTGGTGGCCCAGGTTGGTCTGGCCAGTGTGGATGAAGTGAATGCGGCAGTAGCCAACGCCCGCCGCGCTTTTCCGGCCTGGGCTGAAACCTCGCCGCTGAAGCGCTCGCGGGTGATGTTCAAGTTCAAGGAGCTGCTGGAAGCCAATCAGCGCCAACTGGCTGAAATCATCTCCGCCGAACACGGCAAGGTGGTATCGGATGCGCTGGGCGAAGTGACCCGTGGTCTGGAAGTGGTGGAGTTCGCCTGCGGTATTCCGCAACTGCTCAAGGGTGAATTCACCGAGCAGGTGGGTACTGGCATCGACAGCCACTCCATGCGCCAGCCGCTGGGGGTGGTGGCCGGTATCACACCGTTCAACTTCCCGGCCATGGTGCCGCTGTGGATGTTGCCGGTAGCCATTGCCTGCGGTAACTGCTTCATTCTGAAACCGTCGGAGCGCGATCCGTCGGCCGCTCTGTTCCTGGCCGATCTGCTGCAGCAGGCCGGCCTGCCGGATGGCGTGTTCAATGTGGTGCATGGTGACAAGCTGGCAGTGGATACACTGTTGACCCACCCGGATGTGGCCGCCATCAGCTTTGTCGGTTCCACGCCGATTGCCCAGTACATCTATGAAACCGGGGCCCGCCACGGCAAGCGTGTACAGGCACTGGGTGGTGCCAAGAACCATATGGTGGTGATGCCGGATGCCGATCTGGATGGCACGGTGGAAGCGCTGATGGGCGCCGGTTACGGTTCAGCCGGCGAACGCTGCATGGCCATTTCGGTTGCGGTTGCCGTGGGTGATGTCGCGGACAAGCTGGTTGAGCGGCTGAAGGCCCGTGCGGCCACGCTGAAAATCGGCGTAGGTGCCGATGCCGCAGCCGAGATGGGCCCGCTGGTAACCCGTCAACATCGCGACAAGGTCAAAGGCTATGTCGACCAAGGTGTGGCCGAAGGCGCAACATTGTTGCTGGACGGGCGCGATTATCAGCACCCTGGCCATGAGAACGGTTTCTTCCTTGGCCCCTGCCTGTTTGATCACGTCACTCCGGAAATGACCATCTACAAGGAAGAGATTTTCGGGCCGGTATTGTCGGTGGTACGCGTACCAGACTTCGATAGTGCGGTGAATCTGATCAACGCCCATCCCTATGCCAATGGCACCGCCATCTTTACCCGCTCCGGTGGTGCGGCACGCGAGTTCTCGCACCGCATCCAGGTGGGCATGGTCGGCGTGAACGTGCCGATTCCGGTGCCGATGGCCTTCCATAGCTTTGGTGGCTGGAAAGCCTCGCTGTTTGGCGACCATCACATGCATGGTCCGGAAGGGGTGCGTTTCTACACCCGCATGAAGACCATCACCAGCCGCTGGCCGGAAAAACTGACCGCCGAATTCGTGATGCCCACCATGAAATAAGGATGACCCAGAGGCGGAGCCTGCGGGCTACCCATCTCTTTTGACCCGGCCGATGGCCGGGTTTTTTTATGTCTGTTGTGGTCGCGCTAGTGCCAGGAATGGCCGGATTTGATGAAATTGAGGATGTATTCTGAAAGATGCTCCTCTAATTTGAAATATATCCATGGGTAAACCCCTGTGGCTTGTTACCGGCATCGCGGTAGAATGACGATGTACTGATATTTAGAGCAGTTGCTTGCTAGAAACACTGCCAACGGGACTAGAGAGAAAACCATGGAAACAAATAGCGGAATAAGCTTGCGCGCTCGTCTGATCGCCTGGCTATTGCTGGTGGCCTTGCTGATCTGTGCCTTGAGCGGGCTGGCCTTGTTCAACCAGCGCAATGCCATGTTGCATGACCGACAGGACAAGACGCGCAATCTGACGGAAAGCGCGCTGGGTGTGATCAGCAGCTATGAAGCGCTGGAAGCCAGTGGCAAGCTGAGCGAGGCACAGGCCAAGCAGATGGCCGCTGCCGCCTTGATGGCCAGTCACTATGACAAGAAAGAATATTTCTTCGGCTACGACCAGAACTGGAACTACGTCATCCATGGGGCCAAGGCCGCCATGCTGGGTAAAAACGTACAGGGGATGAAAACCCCCACCGGTGTCGATCTGGGGCAGCTGTTCCAGGAGACGGTCAGTAAGGGAAATGGGCAGGGTTTCGCCGAATATGTGTGGGACAAGCCGGGCTTTGATCAGCCGCAGCCGAAGATTTCCTATTTGATGACCAGTGCCCGCTGGCACTGGGTGATTGGCACCGGTATTTACCTGGATGATGTCCACGCCGCTTTCATGCAGCAGCTGTGGCTCACCCTGCTGGAAGTGGCTGCCATCCTGCTGCTGCTGCTGATTGCCGGGGTGTTCCTGATGCGCAGCATCCTGGGGCAGTTGGGGGCCGACCCTGGCGATACCATGCGCGTGGTGCGCCGTATCGCCGATGGCCACTTGGATACCGTGGTGCCCTTGCAAGCCGGTGACAAGAGCAGCGTGATGGCTGCGGTGGCCGACATGCAGCAGCACCTGAAGCAGCTGGTGCGCGAGATTGCCGACGAGGCTGGCCGCCTGTCGCAGATGAGCTCCGACGTGGCGCGCCGCTCCGACGCCGTGGTCAGTGGGTCCGACCGGCAGAGTGAAGCGGCGGCTGCTATGGCGGCATCGATCGAGCAGCTTACCGTCAGCATCAATCATATTTCCAGCCATGCTCAGGACGCACGCAATCTGTCGCAAGAATCAGGCCGCCTGTCGCAGGAGGGGGGCGAAGTGATTTCCAGCGCGGTGAGTGAGATGCACCGCATCAATGAATCGGTGGATCAGGCAGCGGTGACCATTGCCGATCTGGCCAGCAAGACCCAGACCATTTCCAGCATCATGCAGGTGATCAAGGATATTGCCGATCAGACCAATCTGCTGGCGCTCAATGCCGCGATCGAGGCCGCACGTGCCGGCGAGATGGGCCGTGGTTTTGCCGTGGTGGCCGACGAGGTGCGCAAGCTATCCGAGCGCACTGGCCAGGCCACCCAGGAAATTGCCGGTATGATCCAGGAAATCCAGACCAGTTCGGACCAGTCGCGTGCCTGTATGGAAGAGGCGGTAGGACGGGTGAAAACCGGTTTGCAACTGGCAGTGCAGGGCGGCGAGGCCATCTCGCATATTCGCGACAGCGCCACCGGGGTGGTGGACGTGGTGAACGAGATTTCTCATGCGCTGAAAGAGCAGGGCAGTGCCAGTAATGAAATCGCCCAGCATGTGGAGCAGATTGCCCGCAGTGCCAGTAGCAATGCCGCAGAATCCGCCGGTACTTCGCAGGAAGTGCAGGCCATGCATAGCCTGGCCAGTGATTTGCGCCAGCTGGTGTCGCGCTTCCACGTTTGATCTGGCCCCGTACCAAGGAAAAAGCCCTCGGATGAGGGCTTTTTTGTTATGCCGCAGCTTCCGGCCGGCGGTTGCTTTGCCGCCGCTGCCAGGCCCCCAGGCCGATGGCTAGCAGCAGCAGGGCGATGCAGCTGCTGATCACCGGCTGATTGCCGTGCTGCATATAGGGCGTGAGGCCCTGGTAATCCTGCACCATGCCTTCCAGCACCTGCTGGGTGAAGGGGGCGGCCACGCTGGCAATCTCGCCATCGGGGCGGATGATGGCGGTCATGCCGGTATTGGTGGCACGCAGCATGAAGCGGCCGGTTTCCAGCGCCCTTGCCTGTGACAGCTGCAGATGCTGGCTCATCGCCACGCTTTTGCCAAACCAGGCCAGGTTGCTGACATTGGCCAGTATGCCGGCCTGTGCCGCCGGGCCGATCAGCTCTTCGCCAAAGCTGTCTTCATAGCAGATATTGAAGGCGATCTTGTGCCCGGCCAGCTGCAGCGGAGCCTGGTTGGCGCCACCACGGCTGAAGCCGGACAGCGGCATGTTCATGTACTGGTAAATCCAGCCGATCAGCGCCGGCAAGGGAATGAATTCGCCAAACGGCACCAGGTGATCCTTGGCGTAATAGGGCTGGGCGCTGTCGGTGAGGGTAACCACTGCGTTCAGGTAGCCGCGGCCATCGTTGGTGCGGCGTGGAATGCCGGTGGCCAGGGCCATGTTCTTGCGCTGGGCATCGCCGGCAATCATGGTCAGATAGCCAGAGGGCAGGTCGTCCAGGAATACCGGCAGTGCGGTTTCCGGCAGGATCATCACATCTGCCTGGGTACTGGCCACCTGCTGGTAATAAATCTTCAGGGTTTCCTCGAAGGTGGCCGGATCCCATTTGATGGCCTGGGGAATGTCCCCCTGGGCCAGCGCCACGCGGTAGGGCTTGCCGGTCGGGGTGGTCCAGCTGATGGATTGCAGCCAGAAACCGGCGCTCCACAGCAGGGTGATGCCGACCACGGCAGTCAGCCGTTGCAGGCGGCTGCCACTGGCGACCAAGACCAGCGCACCGGCAGTCAGTGCCACCAGCCAGCTGGCCAGGTGTACGCCACCGATGGGAATGAAGCCGGACAGCGGGCTTTCCGTTACCTGCGAATAGCCGATGGCTCCCCAGGGGAAGCCGGTCATCACCCAGCTGCGCAGCCATTCGCCCAGCTCCCACAGTGCCGGGAAGGCGAGCAGCCAGCGCACCCAGGGGCGCTGGTCGATGCGGGTGGTCAGCCAGCAGGCCAGGCCCGGCCAGATGGCCAGATAGGCCGGCAGCAGCAACAGCAGCGGTGCGGCCAGCAGCGCGGGCAGACCGGCGACATCGTGCAGGCTGTGGTAGATCCAGTTGAAGTTGCTGGTGTAGGCGGCCACACCCCAGACATAGCCAGTGCGGAAGGCTAGCTGGGGATTGCGCTGTACCAGTTGTGCCAGCGCCGCCAGCGACAGTGGCAGCAGACCATAGAAGCGGTACGGCGCGAAGCCGTACAAGGTCAGGGCGCCGGCGATGGCGGCGGCAATCAGCACAAACAGGGTGCGCATGTCAGTCGTGGCTGCCTTCGGTGGTATTGGGGTGCAGACGTTCCACCAGCAGGGTCTGCAGGCGGCGGCTGTCGGCACGCAATACGGTGAAGCGCAACGAGCCGGATTCCACGGTTTCGCCACGCTTGGGCAGATGGCCGATCAGCGAAATCACCAAGCCGCCCACGGTATCGACGTCGTCGTCGGCGTAGTCGGTGGCGAAGTATTCGTTGAAGTCGGCCACTTCGGTGAGGGCGTTGACACGGTAACGCTGGTCGCGCACCGGTACGATATTGTTGTCGTCTTCTTCGAAGTCGTATTCGTCTTCGATGTCACCGACGATCTGTTCGATCACATCCTCGATGGTCACCAGGCCGGACACGCCGCCGTATTCGTCCACTACGATGGCCATGTGGTTGCGGTTGGAGCGGAATTCGCGCAGCAGTACGTCCAGCGGCTTGGATTCCGGCACGAACACGCCGGCACGCAGCGTGGCGCGCAGATCGAAGGTTTTGGGCGCATGGAAGTAATGCAGCAGATCCTTGGCCAACAGAATGCCCAGCACGTCGTCCTTGTTGTCGCCGATTACCGGAAAGCGCGAGTGGCCGGTGCGCAGCACATCCGGCAGCAGGCGCTCGATGGGGTCGTCGATACGGATGACGTCCATCTGGCTGCGCGGAATCATCACGTCGCGGGCGGTCAGGTCACTGACTTCCAGCACGCCTTCGATCATGGCCAGCGCTTCGGCGTCCAGCAGATTGCGTTCAAAGGCGGAGTGCAACAGGGTAATCAGCTCCTCGCGGTCTTCCGGTTCGCGCAGGAGCATGGCGGACAAGCGTTCCAACAGGCTGGGCTTGTGTTTACTGGGGTCTTCCATGGGGTTAGCGTTTTTCCTCTAGATAGGGGTCGGGATATCCTAACTTCGCAAGAATGACAGTTTCAAGCGTTTCCATGATTTCCGCTTCTTCGTCATCCTCGTGGTCAAAACCTTGCAGGTGCAGCATGCCGTGCACCAGCAGGTGGGCATAGTGGGCCATCAGCTCCAGTCCTTGCTCGGCGGCTTCTTTTTCCACCACCTCGGTACACAGTACCAGATCGCCAAACAGCGGCAGATCGGCAATGTTCTCGCCTTCATTCAGCGCAAAAGACAGCACATTGGTGGCGTAGTCCTTGCCGCGGTAGGTGTGGTTGAGGCTGCGGCCTTCTTCACTACCCACCAGCAGGATGCTGACCTGGGCCTGCTGCACATCGGCCTGCAAGGCAGCCTGACAGCAACGGCGGATCAGTTTGGCATCTGGCAGTTGCTGTGCCTGGCTGCGGTCTTCCAGCGTCAGTTGCAGACGGGCGGCCAGACGCAGCAGCGGGTTATTTCGCTTGGCTTGTTTCATCGTTTTTCAATTGATAGTGGTCGTAGGCATCGACGATTTTCTGCACCAGCGGATGGCGCACCACGTCTTCACTCTGGAAATGGTGGAAATGGATGCCGCGCACCTGGCCCAGAATCTTTTCCACTTCCACCAGCCCGCTTTTCTGATGGCGTTGCAGGTCGATCTGCGTCACGTCACCGGTAATGACTGCACGCGAGCCAAAGCCGATACGGGTGAGGAACATCTTCATCTGCTCTGGCGTGGTGTTTTGTGCCTCGTCCAGAATGATGAAGGCATTGTTGAGCGTGCGGCCGCGCATATAGGCCAGCGGCGCGATTTCGATCAGGTTCTTTTCGAACAGGCGGGTGACACGGTCGAAGCCCATCAGGTCGTACAGGGCGTCGTACAGCGGGCGCAGGTAGGGGTCGACTTTTTGCGCCAGATCACCGGGCAGGAAGCCCAGTTTTTCGCCGGCCTCCACCGCCGGCCGCACCAGCACGATGCGCTTGATGGCATCGCGTTCCATGGCATCCACCGCGCAGGCTACGGCCAGATAGGTCTTGCCGGTGCCGGCCGGGCCGATGCCGAAGGTAATGTCATGCTGGCTGATGGCCTTGATATAGCCGCTCTGGCGCGGGGTGCGGCCGCGCAGGTCGCCACGGCGGGTCAGCAGCACCGGCACATCGCCGTCCTGCTGCTCGTGCTGGCGTACTTCCACCAGTTCCAGCTGCACGTCGTCGATGGAGATATCGCGCTTTTCCGCCAGCAGATACAGCCGGGTCAGGCTGTATACCGCCAGATCGGCGTGTTCGCCGCTGCACTTGAAGTGCTCGCCACGGCGCTGGATCTGTACATCCAGACCGGTTTCGATCTGCTTGAGGTTTTCATCCAGCGGGCCGCACAAGCGGGCCAGCCGTTCATTGTCGACCGGATTGAAACTGAGAGGAGTGGTATTCATCGTGTAGGCGAAAGGTGGTTCAGTGGCTGAACAGCAAGGCAAACCAGAAGCTGGCTTCCAGTACAAGCAGCACGCTGGCCAGCAGGGTCAGCAGCATGAACAGGCCATTGCGCAGGCCGGCCAGGCTGAGCTTGTCCAGCAGATACAGCAGCAGGGCATACAGCGCCAGCGTGCCGCCAATGGCCGCCGGGCCGATCAGCAGCAACAGCGAGCGGCTACCCCAGCCGCCATTCACGCCGGGCTGACCCAGCAACAGGCTGGGTAGGAGTAACAGCGGCAGGATGATGAGGCAGGCCAGGGCTGCCCGGCGGGCGTGGCGGCTGAGCGGACGGGGCGCCAGCAATAGCTGGCTAGCGGAGTTCTGGCTCACGGCGCTGGCTCCTCCGCCGGGGCGGCCAGCACTTCTAGCCCGGGGGCGGTCATGCTGGGGTGGAATTCGGTGATGTCGTAACGCGCCAGCCCGGCCAGGGCGAACGGGTCCTGTGCCAGCCTTTGCTGCAGGGCATGGCGATCACCTCTGGCCAGAATAATGCCGCCAGTGCGCGGTTCCTTGCGACCGGAGGCGAGAAACAGCCCGTCGGCGTAGCACTGTTTCAACCACAGCACATGCTGTGCAAGCTGGGCGTCGATCTCTTCCAGCGGGGCGATATAACTGAGTGCAACTATAAACATGACGGGCCTTTGCGCGGGTGTTACGCGGTTTCTTGGGTGAGGATTTCACCCATCAGCGAGTGCGGACGGGCATCGGTAATCACCACGTCCACCATCTGCTTGAGCAGGCGCGGCTGGCCGACAAAATTCACCACCCGGTTGTTGGCCGTGCGGGCTGCCAGCATGTTCGGGTCTTTCTTGGAGATATTCTCCACCAGTACACGCTGCACGCTGCCGACCATGCTCTGGTTGATGGCATAACCGCGTGCCTCGATGACTTCGTTCAGCGCTTCCAGCCGGCGCACCTTTTCCGTGTGCGGAGTGTCGTCGAGCAGATTGGCGGCCGGCGTGCCGGGGCGGGCGCTGTAGATGAAGACATAGCTGAAGTCGAATTCCAGGTCTTTGACCAGCTTCAGGGTTTGCTCGAAATCTGCTTCGGTTTCACCGGGGAAGCCGACAATGAAGTCGGATGACAGGCACAGGTCCGGGCGCAACGCGCGCAGCTTGCGGATGATGGACTTGTATTCCAGCCCGGTATAGCCGCGCTTCATGGCGGTCAGGATGCGGTCGGAACCGCTTTGTACCGGCAGGTGCAGGTGCGAAACCAGTTTGGGCAGCTTGCCGTAGCAGTCGATGATGCGCTGGGTGAATTCACGCGGATGGCTGGTGGTAAAGCGCAGTCGCTCCACGCCCGGCATTTCGTGTACGTATTCCAGCAGCAAGGCGAAGTCGGCAATCTCGCCATCCGCCATCAGGCCGCGATAGGCATTGACGTTCTGGCCCAGCAAGGTGATTTCCTTCACGCCCTGCTGGGTGAGACCGGCAATGTCGGTCAGCACGTCTTCAAACGGGCGCGATACTTCCTCGCCACGGGTATAAGGCACCACGCAGAAGGAGCAGTACTTGGAACAGCCTTCCATGATGGAGACAAAGGCTGCAGCACCGTCGACCTTGGCCGGCGGGATGTGGTCGAATTTTTCGATCTCGGGGAAGGAAATATCTACCTGGGCCGCGCCGCTGTGCTGGCGGGCGCGGATCATTTCCGGCAGGCGGTGCAGGGTTTGCGGGCCGAACACCACATCCACATAAGGCGCACGCTTGACGATGGTGTCGCCTTCCTGGCTGGCCACGCAGCCGCCGACGCCGATGATCAGGTCGGGGCGGGCTTCTTTCAGTGGGCGGATGCGGCCAAGGTCGGAAAATACTTTTTCCTGGGCTTTTTCCCGCACGCTGCAGGTGTTGAACAGGATGACGTCGGCTTCTTCGGGATTGTCTGTCTTGATCATGCCTTCGGCATCGCCCAGAACGTCGACCATTTTGTCAGAGTCGTATTCGTTCATCTGGCAGCCAAAGGTCTTGATATATACCTTCTTCATTGCTACGCGGATTCCAGCTGGTTCATTGGGTGGGCCTTACTGCTGACGCTGCTGCAGCAGCTCGATTTCAGCATCGCTCAGCACCCAGATACGGTTGATATTGCCTTGCAGATCCAGCGTGATGCCGACCGTCTGCCCCACCAGGGTGGGCAACTGGCCGGTGAGCAGGAAGCGGTTGTCGCCGTCGTAGATGCGCAGGCCAGGTGCGGTGGCATAGCTCTGACCGGTGGGGATCAGTGTCGCCAGCAGCGCGCGCAGCAAGGAGCTTTCGCTCTTCACGAAAGTGACGGTGTTGTTGTCCACGCTGGAGATGGTGCCGGCCAGGATATTGGCGGGCAGCAGTCTGTTCACGGCCATGGCTGGCAGTGACAGCAGGCAGAGCAAGAGGGCGGTGATGAGTGTTTTCATAATCAAATGAATGTGTTGGCCGATTTTAGCACAGCCGGCCTGCTGGCGCAGGGGACTTGTCGGCAGCGCCAGCGCGGCTTTTTCCTGCTGCGGTGCGGCAAGGGCAAGCAGGAATACTTATCGGGCAAGGGGGCGGTGATTTGTGCGCTGCAACTACATGACGAGGGCCAGCGGCACCGTCGTGGTGCGTGTCACCGGCTGCAGCCGGTGCTTGGCCGCGAGTCTTGCACCATGGTGTGGTTTTTTTTTGCTGCCATGTAGTTGAAAACTTACATTTATTGCGTGTTGTGCTTCCACCGACATGCCGGCTCTGCTATAAGTTCACCCAATTGCTGAGTACGTTTTAGCCTCTAATGAACAGCAGCCTGCCACTGCCTGCGCCCGCCGTGTCACATGACACTGCCGCGCCCGGTCACGCTGGTGGCGCTGCGCCTGGAAAGACAAGACATGAGCCGAGTTTTGCTGATCGGTAGCGTCAACATGGACCTGGTGGTGGAAGCAGACAGCTTTCCGCGTCAGGGTGAAACCCTGTTCGGCCACCGCTTTGCCACTTATCCCGGTGGCAAGGGTGCCAATCAGGCGGTGGCCGCTGCCCGGCTGGGCGCGGCAGTCAGCCTGATCGCCTGCCTGGGCAAGGATGCTTTTGGCGACCAGTTGCTGGCAGGCCTCAAGAGCGAGGGTATCGATACCCGCTGGATCAGCCGTGTGGACGAAGCCACCGGCATGGCCAGCATTACCCTGGCCGGTGGTGACAATGCCATCATGGTGGTACCCGGTGCCAACCACGCGCTGCAGCCCGCCCAGCTGGATGCGGCCGAGCAGGCCTTCATCGACGCCGATGTGGTATTGGCCCAACTGGAGGTGCCGCTGGCCACGGTAGAGCATGCCGCCATGCTGGCGGCGCGCCATGGCAAGCCCTTCATCCTGAATCCGGCTCCGGCCCAGTCCTTGCCGGAAAGCTTGCAGCAGCAGGTTTCCCTGCTGACTCCCAATGAATACGAACTGGCCATCGCCCTGGCCAGCCAGCAGCCCTGGCAGCAATTGCTGAGCAGCCGCCCGGCAGGCATCGTGATGACCCAGGGC
>Ga0187842_1001445_pt1 | contig 11093 bp, 8 predicted proteins | sample SpaLakP09_SKY_41_FD_134514 | JGI IMG/M metagenome (GOLD analysis project Ga0187842, IMG submission 134514) | Oligotrophic lake water microbial communities from Sparkling Lake, Wisconsin, USA - SP09_SKY_41 | ecosystem: Environmental > Aquatic > Freshwater > Lake | place: USA: Sparkling Lake... | reverse complement strand
TTACAACACCACAAAACTGACTGGGAGTATTGCTGTGGAAACCAACCGCAAAGTGACGCTCACTTACAACGAGGGCAAGGACAACCTGGAAATGCCGGTTCTGTCCGGCACTCTGGGTCCGGATGTCGTCGATATCCGTGCCTTCTCCAAAACCGGCATGTTTACCTTTGACCCGGGCTTCCTGGCTACCGCCAGCTGCGAGTCTGCCATCACCTTCATCGACGGTGATCTGGGTCAGCTCTACTACCGCGGCTATCCGATCGAACAGCTGGCTGAAAAGAGCGATTACCTGGAAGTGTGCTACCTGTTGCTGAACGGCGAAATGCCGACTGCAGCACAGCGCAAGGAATTCGAACGTGGCGTGATGCGCCACAACATGCTGCACGACCAGCTGATGAGCCTGTTCAAGGGCTTCCGTCGTGACGCACACCCGATGGCCGTGATGGTGGGTGTGGTGGGCGCGCTGTCCGCCTTCTACCACGACTCGCTGGACATCACCAACCCGGAACACCGTCGCATTTCGGCCCACCGTCTGGTGGCCAAGCTGCCGACCATCGCTGCACAAGCCTACCGCTACAACAAGGGCCTGCCGTTCTCCTACCCGAAGAATGGCCTGACCTATGCGGAAAACTTCCTGCACATGATGTTCTCCACCCCGTGTGAAGAGTACAAGGTGAACCCGGTTCTGGCGCGCGCGCTGGACCGCATCTTCACCCTGCACGCCGACCACGAGCAGAACGCGTCCACCTCCACCGTGCGTCTGGCCGGCTCCTCCGGTGCCAATCCGTTCGCATGTATCGCAGCTGGTATCGCCTGCCTGTGGGGCCCGTCCCACGGTGGTGCCAACGAAGCCGTGCTGAAGATGCTGGATGAAATCGGCAGCGTGGACAACGTGGCCGACTTCATGCAAGGCGTGAAGGACAAGCGTTACAAACTGATGGGCTTCGGTCACCGCGTGTACAAGAACATGGACCCGCGCGCCGCCATCATGAAGACCACTTGCGACGAAGTGCTGAACGAACTGGGCCTGCACAACGATCCGAAGTTCAAGCTGGCCATGGCGCTGGAAAAGATCGCCCTGGGAGACCCGTACTTCATCGAGCGCAAGCTGTACCCGAATGTGGACTTCTACTCGGGTATCGTGCTGTCCGCCATCGGCATTCCGGTATCGATGTTCACTCCGATCTTCGCACTGGCCCGTACCGTGGGCTGGATCGCGCACTGGAGCGAAATGATCGGTGACCCGGCGATGAAGATCGGTCGTCCGCGTCAGCTGTACACCGGCGCACCGCGCCGCGATATTGTCGATATCGACAAGCGCTGATCAAGCTGTGACAAGTTGGCCGGACACGTTTCGGCCAACTTTTTAGCCTGTTGAACAGAATACAGTAGCCGGTTTCACGACAGACGCCGACAGAGCGCTGCGGAAAAGAATGGAGACGGATTTGCCCTTCCTTGCGAAGGCCCTTCTTGCGTCTTTTCCACAACGCTTTCTCCACGCAGCAATGTAGCCAAACGTAGATACGTACGTAGATAACAAAGGGTCGAATAATGATGCAATCCATGTACAGTCATTCCTACCTGTTCGGTGGGAATGCACCGTTCATCGAGGAACTGTACGAACAGTACCTCGCTGATGCGAATTCGGTTCCAGCCGAATGGCGTGAATACTTCGACAAGCTGGCCCAGGCTCCGGGCGCAGCCGAGCGCGATGTACCACACATGCCCATCCAGGAATCCTTCATTCAACTGGCCAAGAAACCGGCCAGCGGCCCGCGCAACAGCAGCGGCGGCGAATGGGAAACCATGCAAAAGCAGGTGGGTGTGCTGAAGCTGATTTCGGCCTACCGCGTACTGGGTTCCCGTCAGGCCAACCTCGACCCGCTCAAGCGCATGGATCAGGAAACCCTGCGCGAGCTGGATCCGGTCAAGCATGGCCTGACCGATGCCGACATGGCGGTGCAGTTCAATGTGGGCTCGCTGGTGGCTCCGCAGAAGCTGCCGCTGTCCGACATCCTGTCGCGCCTGAAGCAGACCTACTGCGGCAATATCGGCCTGGAGTTCATGCACATCACCAAGTCGGACGAGAAGCACTGGGTACAGAAGCGCTTTGAAGGCGATCTGTCCACCCCGCGCTACGACGCTGGCAAAAAACTGCGCATTCTCAAGCAGATCACGGCGGCCGAGACCCTGGAACGCTATCTGCATACCAAATACGTTGGCCAGAAACGCTTCTCGCTGGAAGGCGGCGAATCGACCATCGCTGCGCTGGATCACCTGATTCACAACGCCACCTCGGTCGGCGTGCAGGAACTGATCATCGGCATGGCCCACCGTGGCCGTCTGAACGTGCTGGTCAACACCCTGGGCAAGCAGCCGCGCGACCTGTTCGCCGAATTCGAAGGCAAGGCCGCCCAGCAAATGGCCTCCGGTGACGTGAAGTACCACATGGGTTTCTCCTCCGACATCCCCACGGCCAATGGCCCGATGCACGTGTCGCTGGCGTTCAACCCGTCCCACCTGGAAATCGTCAACCCGGTGGTGGAAGGTTCGGTACGCGCCCGTCAGGATCGTCGCAAGGACAACGAGCGCAAGTGCGCCGTGCCGGTGCTGATTCACGGTGACTCCGCCTTTGGCGGCCTGGGTGTCAACCAGGGTACTTTCAACCTGTCGCAGACCCGTGGCTACGGTACCGGCGGTACCATCCACATCGTCATCAACAACCAGGTGGGTTTCACCACCTCGGACACGCGCGACATGCGTTCCACCCTGTACTGTACCGATGTGGCCAAGATGGTCGAAGCGCCCATCCTGCACGTCAACGGTGATGATCCGGAAGCCGTCTGCTACGTGATGCAGGCCGCGCTGGACTACCGCATGCAGTTCAACAAGGACGTGGTCATCGACCTGGTCTGCTACCGCAAACTGGGCCACAACGAAGGTGATGATCCATTCCTGACCCAGCCGATGATGTACAAGAAGATTGCCAAACATCAGGGCGTGCGCGCCATGTATGCCGAGCGTCTGGTACAGGAAGGCGTGCTGAAGGCCGAAGAAGCCGAAGGCATGATCCAGGCCTACCGCGACGCGCTGGACAAGGGCGAGCACGTGGAACAGACCGCGCTCACCAACTACAAGCGCGAACACGCTCTGGACTGGAGCCAGTATCTGGGCACCCACTGGGCACACCCCACCGATACCTCGCTGCCGCGTGCCGACATCCAGCGTCTGACCGAAAAGTTCACCACGCTGCCGGAAGGCTTCAAGCTGCACCCGACGGTGCAGAAGGTACTGGCCGCCCGCAAGGCCATGGCCGCTGGCGAACAGAATGCCGACTGGGGCATGGCCGAGACCCTGGCCTACGCTTCGCTGGTAACCAATGGTTTCGGTGTCCGCCTGTCCGGTGAAGACTCCGGCCGTGGCACCTTCTCCCATCGCCATGCCGTGCTGCACGACCAGAACCGCGAGCGCTGGGACCAGGGTTCCTATGTACCGCTGCGCAATATGTCGGACAACCAGGCCGAATTCCTGGTGATCGACTCCATCCTGAACGAAGAAGCCGTGCTGGCCTACGAATATGGCTACGCCTGTTCCGCTCCGGACCAGCTGGTGATCTGGGAAGCCCAGTTCGGCGACTTCGCCAACGGCGCCCAGGTGGCGATTGACCAGTTCATCTCCTCTGGCGAAACCAAGTGGGGCCGTCTGTGTGGCCTGACCACCATCCTGCCGCACGGCTACGATGGCCAGGGTCCGGAACACTCCTCCGCCCGTCTGGAACGCTGGCTGCAACTGTGCGCCGAGCACAATATGCAGATCGTGATGCCGTCCGAAGCCAGCCAGATGTTCCACATGCTGCGCCGTCAGGTGCTGCGTCCGTATCGCAAGCCGCTGGTGATCTTCCTGTCCAAGCGTCTGCTGCGCTTCAAGGACTCCATGAGCCCGATCGAAGCCTTTACCAACGGCAGCTTCCGCCCGGTGATCGGCGATGCCGTGGTGCAGGATCCGAAGAAGGTGAAGCGCGTGGTGCTGTGTGCCGGTCAGGTGTATTACGACCTGGCCGCCGGCCGCAAGGACAAGGGTATGGAAGACGACATCGCCATCGTGCGTATCGAGCAGTTGTATCCCTTCCCGACCGAGCAGGTAGCCGCCGAACTGGCACGCTTCCCGCAAGCCAAGGAAGTGATGTGGGTGCAGGAAGAGCCGCGTAACCAGGGTGCTTGGTACCAGATTCGCCATCGCCTGGAAGGTCTGCTGAGCGGCAAGCAGTTCTTGTCGTTCGCTGGTCGTCCGTCCTCTGCTTCCCCGGCCGTAGGCTATATGAGCAAGCACGTTGCCCAGCTCAAGTCCTTCGTCGAAGAAGCCATGACGATTGCCAAGTAAGTACACGCCATCACAACGAATGATATGACGGGGGCAGCACCGCAGCTGCCCCGCTCTGGAGAAGAACATGATTATTGAAGTCAAAGTCCCCCAACTGCCTGAGTCCGTTTCCGAAGCCACGCTGATGACCTGGCACAAGAAAGCTGGCGATTTCGTCAATCGCGACGAAAACGTCATCGATCTGGAAACCGACAAGGTGGTGCTGGAACTGCCGGCACCGCAGGCTGGTGTGATTGTTGAAATCATCGAGCAGGACGGCGCCACCGTGGTGTCCGGTCAGCTGATCGCCCGTATCGACACCGCCGCCAAGGCTGGCGATGCTCCGGCAGCTGTTGCTGCTGCCCCGGCTGCTGCCGCACCGGCTCCGGTTCAGGCTGCTCCGGCCGCTGCACCGGGTGGCGCTGCCATGCCGTCCGCTGCCAAGCTGGCCGCCGAAACCGGCGTGAATCTGGCCAATGTGGCCGGCACCGGCCGTGACGGCCGTGTGCTGAAGGAAGACGTACAGGCTGCTGCCGCTGCACCGTCGCAAGCCGGTCCGGTACTGGCTCACGCCGGCAACGCTGGCGTTGCCCTGGCCGCTACTCCGGCTGCCGTGAACGTGGCTGCCGTGCTGGGTGACCGTCCGGAACAGAGCGTACCGATGTCCCGTCTGCGCCAGCGCGTGGCCGAGCGTCTGGTGATGAGCCAGCAGACCAATGCCATCCTCACCACCTTCAACGAAATCAACATGAAGCCGTTGATGGACCTGCGTGCGCGCTACAAGGACCGCTTCGAGAAGGAACACGGCGTCAAGCTGGGTTTCATGGGCTTCTTCGTCAAGGCCGTGGTGGCCGCGCTGAAGAAATACCCCATCGTCAATGCTTCGGTTGATGGCAACAACATCATCTACCACGGTTACTTCGACATCGGCGTGGCCGTAGGCAGCCCGCGTGGTCTGGTGGTGCCGGTCATCCGCAATGCCGACCAGCTGAGCCTGGCCGAGATCGAAAAGCAGATCGCCGACTTCGGCAAGCGCGCCCAGGAAGGCAAGCTGACCGTGGAAGAGCTGACTGGCGGTACCTACACCATTTCCAATGGCGGTACTTTCGGTTCCATGATGTCCACTCCCATCATCAACCCGCCGCAATCGGCCATTCTGGGCATGCACGCCACCAAGGAGCGTGCCGTGGTTGAGAATGGTCAAGTTGTCGTGCGCCCGATGATGTACCTTGCACAGTCGTACGACCACCGCATCATCGATGGTCGCGAAGCGGTACTGAGCCTGGTGGCCATCAAGGACGCCATCGAAGATCCGGCTCGCCTGATCCTGGACCTGTAATACCGGGTCTGTAATGTCTGTTGGCCGCAAGCGCGCTTGCGGCCACTTTGAATAATGTGAACGGAGAAATGATGATTTTGCCTGATTGGCTGTATGCGGTAGCTTCCATCCTGGCTGGTGTGGCCATTGCGGTACTGACCTGGAAGAAGCATCAGCGCGGTATTCGCGAAGACCGCTACAGCCTGGTGGGCAAGCTCATCATCGCCGTGTTCATGATTGCTTTCGGGATCTTGCTGTTCAAGGTCGGCAAGTTCTGATCAAGGAAAATCAATGAGCCAACAGTTTGATGTCGTCGTTATCGGCGGCGGCCCCGGCGGTTATGTGGCTGCCATTCGTGCAGCCCAGCTGGGTTTCAACACCGCTTGCGTGGATGCCTTCAAGAACCCGGAAGGCAAGCCTTCGCTGGGTGGCACCTGCCTGAACGTGGGTTGCATCCCGTCCAAGGCACTGCTGCAGTCCTCGGAAAACTTCCACGCGGTACAGCACGACTTTGCCAAGCACGGCATCACCGTGTCCGGTGCCAAGATGGACGTGGCCGCCATGCTGGAGCGCAAGACCGGCATCATCACCAAGAACGCCGCGGGCATCAGCTTCCTGTTCAAGAAGAACAAGGTTGCCAATATCCACGGTCTGGCTGCCCTCAAGGGCCGTCAGGGCGACAAGTGGCTGATTGAAGTCACCGACAACGGTGCCGTGGTGGACACGCTGGAAGCGACCAACGTCATCATCGCCACCGGTTCCAGCCCGCGTCAGCTGCCGGGCCTGGCTACCGACAACCACATGGTGCTGGACAACGAAGGCGCACTGGCGCTGACCGCCGTACCGAAGCGCCTGGGTGTGATCGGCGCTGGTGTGATCGGCCTGGAAATGGGTAGTGTGTGGAAGCGTCTGGGCGCGGAAGTGACCATTCTGGAAGCCGCACCGACTTTCCTGGCCGCTGCCGACCAGCAGATCGCCAAGGAAGCCTTCAAGACCCTGACCAAGGACACCGGTCTGGATATCAAGCTGGGCGTGAAGATTGGCGAAATCAAGGCCACCAAGAAACACGTTACCGTTCACTACGAGCTGAACGGCGAAGCCGTGGCTGCCGAGTTTGACAAGCTGATCGTCTCCATCGGTCGCGTGCCGAACACTGCCGGTCTGGGTGCCGAGGCTGTTGGCCTGCAACTGGACGAGCGTGGTTTTGTTGCCGTGGACGACCACTGCCACACCAATCTGCCGGGTATCTGGGCGATTGGCGACGTGGTACGTGGCCCGATGCTGGCGCACAAGGCTTCCGAAGAAGGCGTGGCCGTGGCAGAGCGTATCGCCGGCCAGAAGCCGCACGTTGATTTCGGCGTGATTCCGTGGGTGATCTACACCTCGCCGGAAATCGCCTGGGTAGGCAAGACCGAAGAGCAGCTCAAGGCTGAAGGCATCGAATACAAGAAGGGTACTTCCGGTTTTGCTGCCAACGGTCGCGCGCTGGGTCTGGGTCAGGCACAGGGCACGGTGAAGATCCTGGCTGATGCCAAGACCGACCGCATCCTCGGCCTGCACATGATCGGCCCGATGGTGTCCGAGCTGGTGACCGAAGGCGTGGTATCGATGGAATTCAAGGCCGCCAGTGAAGACCTGGCGCGCATCGTGCACGCCCATCCGAGCCTGTCGGAAGTGGTACACGAAGCGGCGCTGGCTGCTGACAAGCGCGCATTGCACGGCTAATTGCCGTGGGGCCGTGTACAATTCACACGGCCCAAAAGAGGGTATGGGGCAGGACCTGCCGCGAGAACAGGTTCGCCCCGATACATTAGGGTTGAGGAAGCGACCAAGGAATAGAGACGTTGGCCAGACAGGGCCCCGCCATCATTTCCACCGAAAGGAAACCATAGATGAACCTGCACGAATACCAAGCGAAAGAGCTGCTGGCCAAATACGGCTTGCCGGTACAACAGGGCATTCTGGCCACTACGCCGGAAGAAGCCGCTGCCGCTTATGACAAACTGGGCGGCAAGTTTGCCGTCGTCAAGGCCCAGGTGCATGCCGGTGGCCGTGGCAAGGCCGGTGGTGTCAAAGTGGTGAAGAGCCGCGAAGAAGCCGCTGAAGTTGCCAAGAGCCTGATCGGTATCAATCTGGTGACCTACCAGACCGATGCCGCCGGCCAGCCGGTCAACAGCGTGTTGGTGTGCGAAGACATGTACCCGGTACAGCGTGAACTGTACCTGGGCGCCGTAGTGGACCGTGGCAGCCAGCGCGTTGTGTTCATGGTATCCACCGAAGGCGGCGTGGAAATCGAAAAAGTAGCCGAAGAAACCCCGGAAAAGATCATCAAGATCGAAATCAACCCGCTGGTGGGCATGCAGCCCTTCCAGGCGCGTGATGCCGCTTTTGCCCTGGGTCTGTCCGGTTCGCAGATTGCTGCTTTCAGCAAGCTGATGCTGGGTGCTTACCAGGCTTTCGTGGAAAACGATTTCGCCCTGTTCGAAGTAAACCCGCTGGCGCTGCGTGAAAACGGCGAACTGGCCTGCGTTGATGGCAAGATCAACCTGGACTCCAACGCCCTGTACCGTCACCCGGCCCTGCTGGCCCAGCGCGACAAGTCGCAGGAAAACGAACGCGAAGTGAAAGCTTCCGAGTTCGACCTGAACTACGTAGCCCTGGAAGGCAATATCGGTTGCATGGTGAACGGTGCTGGCCTGGCCATGGCCACCATGGACATCATCAAGCTGAAGGGTGGCCAGCCGGCCAACTTCCTGGACGTGGGTGGTGGTGCGACCAAGGACCGCGTGATCGAAGCCTTCAAGCTGATCCTGGCCGATGATTCGGTCAAGGGCGTGCTGATCAACATCTTCGGCGGCATCGTTCGCTGCGACATGATTGCCGAAGCCATCATCGCTGCGGTGAAGGAAGTAAACGTGACCGTGCCGGTCGTTGTGCGCCTGGAAGGCAACAACGCCGAATTGGGCGCCAAGATTCTGGATGACTCCGGCCTGAAGCTGGTTTCCGCCCAGGGCCTGAACGACGCAGCCGAGAAGATCGTTGCTGCCGTTGCTGCGCTTTAATCACCTGCACCGCATAAGGATTTCAAAATGAGCGTATTGGTAAACAAAGACACCAAAGTGCTGGTGCAAGGTTTCACCGGCAAGAACGGTACCTTCCACGCCGAACAGGCACTGAAGGTTGGCACCAAGGTAGTGGGTGGCGTGACCCCGGGCAAGGGCGGTTCCGAGCATCTGGGCCTGCCGGTGTTCAACACCATGAAGGACGCCGTGCGTCAAACCCAGGCTGATGCCTCGGTCATCTACGTACCGGCAGCTTTTGCCAAGGATTCCATCCTGGAAGCCATCGACAGCGGCGTGAAGCTGATTGTCTGCATCACTGAAGGCGTGCCCACCCTGGACATGCTGTACGTGAAAAAGGCCGTGGACGAAGCCGGCATCCGCCTGATCGGCCCGAACTGCCCGGGTATCATTACCCCGGGTGAGTGCAAGATCGGCATCATGCCGTGGCATATCCACAATCCGGGCCGCATCGGTATCGTGTCCCGTTCCGGCACCCTGACCTACGAAGCCGTGGCACAAACCACCGCGCTGGGTCTGGGTCAGTCCACCTGCATCGGTATCGGCGGCGACCCGATCCCGGGTACTAGCCACATCGACGCCCTGAAACTGTTCCAGGACGATCCGGATACCGACGCCATCGTGATGATCGGTGAAATCGGTGGTACCGCTGAAGAAGAAGCAGCTGAATTTGCCAAGGCCTACGTGACCAAGCCGGTTGTTGGCTACATCGCCGGTGTGACTGCTCCCAAGGGCAAGCGCATGGGCCACGCCGGTGCCATCATCTCTGGCGGCAAGGGTACAGCCGAAGAGAAGTTCAAGGCTTTCGAGCGTGCAGGCATTGCCTACACCCGCAGCCCGGCCGAAATCGGCAAGACCATGTTCGAACTGCTGAAAAGCAAGGGCATGATCTAATCCCTTAGCGGATAGCCGTACACTAAAACGCCGCCCTCGGGTGGCGTTTTTTTTGCGCTAGAATGCAGCTTCCTGCTACCCGTGCCGGCTGAACTGCGCTGCTTGCATCAGGTCTATCAGCGCAGCCCCATGATGCACAAGAAAGGATTGTCATGCGCAAATGGCTATGTCTGCTGGTGTTGCTCACCAGCGCCTGTGGCACTTTCCCCAGTCGGGAAGGCTATGCCCAGAAGACTTACTACTGGCAGGGGCGGGATGCCAATGAATTGCTGGCGGTCTGGGGGGCCCCCAGCAAGAGCATGACCATGCCCAATGGCAATACGCTGTACACCTACAGCAAGTCTTATACCCAGCAGCAGCCGTATTTTGACAACCGCCGCTTCGAGCCAGGCAGCCGCTTCACCGTGACGGAAAACGGCCAGAGCCGGGTGATCGAAACGCCGGGGCGCTGGGTCTATGACGGCACCAGCGGTGGCGGCATCCAGCACTACAGCTGCACCACCAATTTTGTGGTGAACAGCAAAACCCAGCTGGTGGAGTCCGTCAGCTTTGACGGCAATGACTGCGTGGCGGTACCCCGTCAGTAAACCGCTTCAGGGCAGCTTCCATTCGCCGCTGCTGCTGAAGGGCAGGCTGGCTACGCCTTGCAAGCCCTCCAGCCGTCCCTGCAACTGGTAATCGAGCTTGCCCGGGCCATTCATTGCCTTGCCTAGCTGCTTCAGCCAGCTCAGGGTGGAGGTATGTACCCGCACGGTGATTTCAGCTTCGCCCAGTGCCGGTACGGCGATAGCCTGGTTGCTGAGGCCGCTGGCCAGGCGGTTGCCGGCGACATCCAGATCAAAGCTCAGTCCGCTGGCGCTCAGTGGCAGTCTGTTGGGGTTCTGCAGCCGCAGGGTGACATCGAAGTTCTGTTCCAGCAGGGTGGATGCGGCTGGATGGATGTCAACCAGGCTGACCTGCGGCTTTTGCAGGCCCAGCGTGCTGCAGCCGGCCAGCCACAGGCAAACGAGCAGGGCAAGGCAGTGTTTCATGTGCGTTCCTTGAGGGTTATTGCAGGCCACCCAGTACTTCCTGGGTAACGGCGATCCAGGCGCGTGCCGCATGCGACAGATAGCTGCCCTGCTGCCAGATCAGCGCCAGATGCCAGATCAGCCAGGGGTTGGATACCGGAATCACGTCGTAGAGTTCCCGGTCCAGCCTTTCCACCACCGAGCGTGGCAGCAGGGTAATCCCCAGCCGGGCGGTGACCAGTTCAACGATAAAGTCCCAGTGCGCGCTGCGCCCGACAATATTGAGCGGCTTGCCCATTTCACGGAAGGCATGGCTGATGCGGCTGGACAGGGTGAAGTCTTCCGGATACAGCACGAAGTCCTGGTCGGCGATATCGGGCAGGGTGACTACCGAACGGCCATGCCAGGGCGAGCCGGCCGGGGCTACCAGGC
>Ga0187842_1001440_pt1 | contig 11103 bp, 6 predicted proteins | sample SpaLakP09_SKY_41_FD_134514 | JGI IMG/M metagenome (GOLD analysis project Ga0187842, IMG submission 134514) | Oligotrophic lake water microbial communities from Sparkling Lake, Wisconsin, USA - SP09_SKY_41 | ecosystem: Environmental > Aquatic > Freshwater > Lake | place: USA: Sparkling Lake... | reverse complement strand
TCTCCACTGCCTTCGTCACCACCTTCTCCCAAAAACTAGCCAAAGAGGGCAAAACAGCCGCCTTTCGCCTCGCCAGCAACGTTAACACTCTCCTCTTTATCGCTCTCCTTCTCATCGTCGCTGCCGGGATCATCTTTGCCGATCCCCTCGTCCGACTCCTCAATCCAGGTTTCGCCGCCGTCCCCGGAAAAATCGCTCTGACCGTCGAACTCACCCGCATCCTTTTTCCTTTCATCCTCTTTCTCTCTCTTGCCGCCGTCTATATGGGTCTCCTCAACAGCCTCCACCACTTCGGTCTCCCCGCCTTCGCCTCCTCCGCCTTTAACTTTGTCTCCATCGCTGTTGGCCTCCTTCTTGCTTGGATCTTCGATCCCACTTTCGGTCAGCGCTCCGTTTACGGTTTTGCCATCGGCGTCCTCGTCGGCGGACTCGCCCAATGGCTTGTCATGGTTCCGCGCGCCATCTCCCTCGGCTACCAACCCCGCTGGCTTCTCGTCTGGAACGATCCTGGTCTCAAACAGGTCCTTCGACTTCTCGGCCCCGCCTCCATCGGAGCCGCCGCTGTCCAAGTCAACGTCATGATCAACGGCTACTTCGCCTCCTACCTCGCCGATGGCTCCGTCACCTGCCTGAACAACGCCTTCCGCCTGATTCAGCTTCCCATCGGCCTCTTCGGCGTGGCCGTGGCCACTGTCACCCTGCCTCATCTGGCTCGGCATGCCGCCCTCAACGATACGATCGCGCTGCGCGACCGCCTTTTGGTCGGCATCCGCCAAACCCTCTTTCTCACTCTACCGGCCGCCATCGGCCTCTTCGTCCTCGCGGAGCCAGTGATCGCTTCGATCTACCAATACGGTCGCTTCACTGCCGACAGTACCGCCACCACAGCCTTGGCACTGCGTGGCTATGCCGTAGGTTTGGTTTCTTATGCCGCTATTAAAGTGGTAGCCCCCGCTTTTTCCACGATCGACCGACCTGGGATTCCCCTGCGAATCAGCCTGACGGGAATCGTGATCAACATGACACTCAACTATCTTCTCATCCGGGTTTACCACCTTGGGGTTCTAGGCCTCACGCTGGCCACCGCCTCCGTCGCCACCCTGAACATTCTCCAGTTGGCCTGGTACTCCCATCGTTTAGTGGGAAGCTTCCGGGTTCCTGACTTTCTTCAAGCCATCGGCAAGATTCTGCTTTGCTGTTTAGCCCTCCTAGGAGTCCTTCTACTGGGCAAAATGTTCATCCATCCGTTGGGGGGTGCCCTCATCGTGCGCATCACGGGTACCCTTGCTTTGGTGATCCTAGGGGTCAGCGCCTATTTTCTCTCCGCCAAACTCCTCCGCCTTCCCGATCTGGGCCTTCTGCTGCGCCGCAGAGCCCGCTAAGCGATTTTTTGTCCACCCCATCCGCACCATAGAAGATTTCCTGTCGTTTGTAGGCTATAGCCTATCGCCCATTCGATGCCTCGATTGCCCATCGTTTTCTGCTACAAACATGATGAGCGGCGCCCGTAGCTCAGGGGACTAGAGCAGCGGATTTCTAATCCGCGGGTCGGTGGTTCGAATCCACCCGGGCGCGTAGAATAGTGGAGATCTGCTATGGAGACGCCGCTCTGATTACCTTGAGCTTGTAGATTCCTGTCGTAACGCGGTTTTGAGCGTTCACATAGATTGAAATCGCATTGGTTCCCACCTCAAGCGGGATCGGCCCGCTTACAGTACCAGAGGGAATATTTGTACCGAAAACACTTACCCACGAGTATGGCCCAGCCAGCGTGGGTGTAATCTGAAGACTGCTATTTGTGTTGCTAACGCTAAGGGTGTAATTCGTAACCGAAGTGGAAAACACCGGGTTCAGGCTTCCGCTACTAGTCACAAGCTTAGTTAGGGTGGCATTGGTATAGGGTAGTAGCGAAACCAGCACCGGTGTTACAGAAAGACCATCAACATTGGATGCTGTAAAGCGATAGTAGTTGGTGATCCCTTGGGTTAGTCGGACTACTGGGCTCGTTACTGTCAATGGGACAGTTCCGTTACTTGGAGCAATAGGCAAGGTCGCCAGAAGGTTCATGTTGTTGCTATTGGTTCCATAAAAGAATTTAACCGTTGTAGCAAAACCGTTGGGATTAACCTTCGCCAACTGCTGATCGTTTTGACCAATCAGAGTCGACCAGTTATATGCAGTAAATATTGGGCGGTATTCATTGGTTGCAGATATTTTTCTGATTCGGTGATTCAAGGTGTCAGCAACATAGATAATACCAGAACGATCAATTGCAATTGCACTCGGGTGCGCAAACTTGGCATCCGTTCCATATCCATCTGCGTAACCAAAACCATTCCCTAATCCGGCAATAGTTCTAAATCTTCCGTTGCTATCGATTTTGCAGATTCGGTTTCCATTCTCGTCCGCAATATATAGATTCCCCGCGCTATCACATGCGACACCACTCGGGAATGAGAATGATGCATTTGTTGCCATGTCATCCCAATAAGACCCGGAACTGGCTCCTGCAAATGTGGTTACTACACCGCTTGGACTTATCTTGCGTATTCTATCGTTAAGTTGATCGCCAATATAGGCATTGCCGGCATTATCAACCGAGACGCCAGTGGGATAATTGAAGCTAGCGCTCGTTCCTTCACCATTTGTGAAGCCCGCGACTCCCGATCCTGCCAGAGTAGTGACGACCCCATCGGCAGTCACCTTTCTTACTGCGTGATTACCTTGCTCCGCAACATAGATATTACCCACACTATCAAGAGCTAGGCCCGAAGGGTAGTAGAAGCTTGCATTGGTTCCCGTGCCATCAATAAAGCCCTCTCTTCGTTGGCCTGCCAACGTTGAGACGAACCCGTCTGTAGTCACTTTACGTATTCGCTGATTATACCAGTCTGCAACGTAGACATTGCCATTTTGATCAACAGCCAATCCCTTAGGGGTGTCAAATCTCGCAGTATTTCCAGGACCGTCGTCTGTCCCTGGAAATCCGCTCCCCGCCAAGGTTGTTACTTCTCCTGACGGAGTGATTTTTCGGATTACCGAACCACTGGAAACGTAAACATATCCTAAACCGTCAACAGCAATTCCACTGGGACCACCTATGCTGGCATTTGTTCCGACTCCGTTGGTTAGACCATATCCCCCTGAACCCGCAAAGGTTGTGACAATATAGCCCTCCTGCTGCCCCGGTCCACCGATCCTCCTCAGCGTAATATCGTTTCCGTCACCCCCAGTGTAGGAGATTCTAAAATAAAAAGTGTTCCCCCCGTAGGCGGCCATCATGCTCGCCCCCTCAGGTAGTCCATCAAACTCTCCAACTACTTCACTACTAGAGGTGTTATTGATCAGTTTTAATACCTGTCCGGGGCTTGGGGAAAAACCAATACGAAGGGAACCAACCCTCTTAAAGGATGCTACGAATCCGTTAACTGTAGAAATGCTCTGGGTTGCAGATCCAAAGGCAGGATTCACGACAACCTGAGTAACAACGAGTGGAACATTAGTGAAAATACTCCGGACGTTATTTGTGTCGGACGGAATGAAGGTTATTCCTTGCATATTCGTGCCAGCGCTTGGGCGGTTTGTGGGGGACGTCCACATAAAAGCACCCGGCACGCTGGCCACCCCATTGCTCAAGATCGAGTTACTCAATGACTGTCCGTAGGCGATTGGCGATGCGGTCGGCATTCGGGTAATTACTGGCGTTGCCTGATTAATTATTAGACTCACATTACTCGTTACTTGATTTAGATTAAGATTGTTCGATGGGGTAAAGATTATACTGAAATTGTTCGTCCCCACAGCGCTGGGCCGATTACTAGGCATCACCCAACCCCACTTACCTCGAACTGCATTACTTCCCCCGCTCAAAACCGAGTTGCTCAAGGCCTGTCCGAAGCTAATTGCCGAGGCTACCGGCAGATTGCTGATCACCGGGGTGGCTTTGGTCACCACCAGGAAATTGGTCCGACTCACTGGAGTAGCATAATTGTTGCTGTCCGCAGCCCGGAAGGTCAGGACCATGTTATTGGTCCCGGCATTTAGAACCGAACCATTGGTTGGAAGATAAGTATAGGTTCCAGCCACCGGGCTGGTTGCACTCAGCTGGGTCGAGGACAAAGCCGTGCCAAAGGCAATAGTGGCCGGGCTAGTCCATGTGATGGAAGGCGTGGCCTTATTGACCACCAAAACCAAATTGGTTGTCACTGAACTGTGGGTGGTGGTGTTTGAGGGCGTGAAGATGATGTTGGGCCGGTTGCTTCCCGCATTGGGGAGATTGGTCGGCGACTGCCAAGCCCAGCTGCCCGGGACGCTCGCCAGCCCATTGCTCAGAACAGAGTTACTAAGCGCTTGGCCAAAGGTAATAGGCCCAGGATTAGGAACGCGGGTAATTAAGGTGGTTGAAAGATTCACCGTCAAACTCACGTTTGTGGTAACCGTATTAAAGTTATTGGACGCAGTAGGAGTGAAGTTGACTGGCTGCAAGCTGGTGCCCGACCCCGGCCTATTCGTGGGACTGGTCCATGCCCAAGTGCCAGGCACGCTCGCCACCCCGTTGCTAAGAACCGAATTACTGAGAGCCTGTCCAACGACAATGGGGCGGGCCGTCGGAACGTTGCTGATGACTGGAGTTGCCTTAGAGACGGTTACACTCACGCTCGTTGTCACCATGTTGTAATTGGTCAGGTCGTTTGGGATGAAGGTTACGCTGTATGAGGAAGTTCCCGCATCGGGCTTGATCGATGGCGTAGTGAAGGCGAACGAGCCACCTGCCGAGGTTACTAAGCGAATTCGGCGATTGTTGCAGTCCGCCACATATACGTCGCCGTATGCATCCACCGCCACGCCCGCGGGATAATCAAACTGTGCCTCCACAGCTGTGCCATCGGCGAAGCCCCTGTTCCCGTTACCCGCGAGAGTCGTCACAACTCCAGCTGGGGTCACTTTGCGGACCCGCACGTTACCAAAATCCGCCACATAAACGTTCCCGGAAGCATCTACCGCGACACCGATAGGAGCATTACCGCAAAACTGGGCCTCTGCGCCCGTCCCGTCGGCGAAGCCAGCAATTCCACTACCTGCCAGAGTGGTCACCACCCCTGCCGGGGTAACCTTGCGTATTGCAGTGTTATCCCCCACATAAACGTTGCCGGAAGCATCTACCGCAACACCGGTCGCATGGTAAAACTGAGCCGCTGTGCCCACTGCCCCATCTACAAAACTATTCCCGCCGCCCGCTAGGGTCGTCACCACCCCAGCTGGGGTCACCTTGCGGATTGCAGTGTTATCCCCCACATAAACGTTCCCGGAAGCATCCACCGCAACACCGTTGGGGCCTAAAAACTTGGCCGCTGTGCCCACTGCCCCATCTACAAAACTATTCCCGCCGCCCGCTAGGGTCGTCACCACTCCGGCCGGGGTAACCTTGCGGATCCTTTGATTAGAACAATCCGCCACATAAAGATTGCCGGAGGAATCCGCCGCCAAGCCTGTGGGACGATTGAACTGGGCCGCTGGGCCTGTCCCATCGGCAAAGCCGCCAACATAAGAGCCATTTGCAACTAAGCCGCGGCTTCCCGCTACGGTTGTTACTATTCCCTCCGGTGTCACCTTACGGATCAGATGGTTGGAACCGTCCGTCACATAGATGTTACCATAGGAATCCACAACCAAATTCTGGGGCGAATTAAATCGTGCTGCCGCGCCACTCCCATCAGCAAAGCCAGCAATACCGCTACCTGCCAGGGTCGTAACCACCCCCGCCGGAGTTACTTTGCGGATCAGGTGACGCCCAATTTCTGCCGCGTAGATGTTCCCAGAGGCATCCACCCCCACGCTGTAAGCATCGTTGAAAACAGCCGCTGCCCCCGTTCCGTCTACACTATAGACAGGGGACGTGCCACCTCCCGCCAGGGTCGTTACAACCCCAGTCGAAGTTATCTTACGGATTCTACTTCTATCCGCCACATATAGGTTGCCGGAGAAGTCCACCGCTATGCCGGTGGGATGAGCAAACTGGGCCGCTGTGCCGACCGCCCCATCTACAAAACTACTCCCGCCGCCCGCTAGGGTCGTCACCACCCCAGCTGGGGTCACTTTGCGGATTCGAAAATTTAAACTATCCGCCACATAAACGTTGCCAGAGGAGTCCACCGCTACCCCAGTAGGCAAATAAAATCGGGCGTTTGTGCCCGTCCCATCGGCAAAACTATAATTGCCGCCTCCTGCCAAAGTCGTCACCACCCCTGTCGCGGTTATTTTACGAATTCGGCTGTTGTAATATTCCGCCACATAGACGTTCCTGTTGGCATCCACCGCCACGCCTACAGGACCATTAAATCGTGCTGCTCCACTACTTCCGTCGGCAAAGCCTGCAACACCACTACCCGCCAGCGTTGTCACCACCCCCGCCGGGGTTATTTTGCGGATTCTATGGTTTTCAAAATCTCCCACATAGATATTACCGGAGGCGTCGACCGCCACGCCACGGGGAGAATTAAACTTGGCTGCTGTACCTACGCCATCAGCAAAGCCTGCAGTACCGCTTCCTGCCAGAGTCGTAACCACACCCGCCGGAGTTATCTTGCGGATTCGGTGATTACCAGCGTCCGCGACGTAGATGTTCCCGGAGGTATCCGTCGCCGCGCCGTAGGGATCATGAAACACGGACGCATTTACAGGCCCATCTAGATAACCGTCACCAGCCCCGGCTACGGTGCAAACAATCTTATTTGTTGTAAAACCCGTCACTAACCCGCCCATCAGTGTGCTGTCCTCCAAAGTCTGTCCATAGGTAATCACACTGGCAGTCGGGGCCGAGCTGATTGTCGGCGTGGTTTTTGTTTGGGAAGAACAAATAGCTACAAAAGATGCTAGACCGATAGCCGTATAAAGAGGCTTTCGCATTTACTGAATTAAGCATACTTCAGAATGATTCTCAATCCGACACCTAACTATAAGCCCACTGCATATGGCCCTAAGGGGATATCTCAAGATCCGGCTTAGCCCTTATTTCTGGTAACCCGATCTATTCGACTTATTTTTAGTTTATGGATTTGGTTGAGCCAGAAAGGTTCCGTAATTTCCAGTCGGGATGGCGGTGGTGCCATTAAGAGAACGAACCAACCCCAAAGAAGGCCAGCCTGGGGGTTTGCCAAGACTCCTTACTACACCTGAATCTAACCGATAAAGTCCTTGGTCACTTAAAACAAAAGGCTGTTTCCCTATTAGTTCCAACTGTTGCGGTCCGGGATTAGAAAGTTCCCATGAAACCGGGGTTCCAAACAAGCTTGCCCCATCAGAGAAATTCCAACACAGAACCGCTCGATCCCCTGCTGCGTAAACAGAATTGCCACTCGTTACAACAGCGTGATTTTTTCCCACGTCAACCTCAGCGGCAACGGCTGCCTTCTCACCGTCAAAGCCCAATGCATAGACTCGGTTATCGTCCGCCCCGCTTCGCGTGAAGAGAACTCCTCCCCCACGCTCCAACCAAGAGACCCCTAGCAACGAACCGGGAATTTCAACCGGTGCCCACGGAGTCGGCAGAGTCGGGTCGGCCAGATCCAGTACCTGAAACCAGTTGCGACTTTGCCAACTCGGGTTGGCCAACTCTATGGACGGGAGGCTGATCGATATTAGCCCGGTCGCAGGATCCCTGAACTGTGTTGGTTGCACATTTTTCACAACAGGGACGATCTCCCGCTTTTGGAAACCGAATGTCAACAGATCCCCATTGGCATAGACGCTTGAGATTGAATCGATATATGGGTCGGTTACACTCCATGAACCCAGAACGGTGGGGGTCCCCGCGACTCTTACCAAATCTACCGCCAAAGAAGCAGAGCCATATCCCGACGGATACAATCCACAAGAAGCAACTCGTGCATCTGCTAAAGCGACCACTCCTCCCCCACACCAAATATTATTACTAAAACCACCCCCCTTGCGGGCTACGGCAACGATACCAGAAGAGGCAGGAAGTATGGTCACCTCAGCCCCAAGACTGGCTGAAAGCGGAACTCTCCCCAGCAAGGCAGGAAGCGAAGGATTCTTCAACGACCAAACACTGACCGACGTAGTTTCTGAAGAATCACTTGCCCACCCCCGCCGCATCCACAATCCCCATGGATAAGAATGTCCACCCTCCACTATGACCAACTGATCTCCAACGACCTCTGCCGCAGATACATTCGACGCTGTTAAAGGAATTTGTGCTACCACGCCGTCAGGATTGTTCGATGGGGCTACCCTCATCACCGCTGTCGAAGGTCCTCCCGACCATGAGTTTCCATTTTCAAACTGGTAAAGCCAACTGGAGTAGAGAGCCAAACGATCAACTCCAAACGCCAAAGTGGCCTCCGCCTTTACGACTGGAGCAGAACGATCTTGTACATCCACCAACAGGAGTTCCCGGTTTGAAACCGAAGCCACCAGATCCCCATCAAGCAGAGTGGAGCGACGAGGGGAAAACTCATGTCGGATCGACCCCAGCGCGGCAAGAGTCTTCCCAGAACGGTTCAATTCGAGAATTCGTACGCCGTGGGTGGCTTTGCTCCCAGACCACTCCGTAATAGGAACCAAAATCAATCCGGCCTCAGGCAAAATTCGAACGGCCTTTTCATTCCACTCTGCCTCACTCCAAGAATACCCGGAGTCGCCGAGATTCACGCGACTGGCCAACTGAGGAGCCGAGCGATCGGTGACATCAAATAGAGAAACCTGAACCCCAGCACCCTCCCGTCCCACCGCGACGAGAAGATTTCCCAAGGGTTCGATAAAACTAGACCACCCAGGGACTTCAAGATGGCTGATGATGGTAGGATTGTCTGGATCGTGAAGGTCGATCAGCCAGAGAGGGTCCACCTGCCGGAAGGTGACGGCAAAGAGCCGATCCCCATCAAATCGAGTGGCATGAAGCCACTCGTTCTGCACAATTTCCAAGCTGGCGCAGGTTCATCTGCCCGGTCTCTCCCATCCCATAAGTTTCCAACAAGATCTGATTCCGCCAGGATCCGTCAGGGGCAGTCCAAGACTGTACCGCTGCGGCCAATCCACCCTGAATTTCTCCCACTTTGAATTTGTCCTGAATTACCCCACCCAACTTTGCCACCATCGGTTGACCCAAAACACCCCCTGTTAAGATCGGATAAGCCGTCAGGGTATGACGAGTCCAATCTCCAGACTCCGATCCTGCAAGCCAGATATATTTTTCGGTGCTTCCGATGGCCGAAACATACCGAGGAATCGATTGACGGGATTCCTCCACCAAAATTCCGGGCTGTGAAACATCAAGGGTGATAACCCATGTCTTGGGAGACCACTTTCCCTCTTCGTCTTGCCAGCTGGTGGAAACGATGTGGAGACGACCTCCAACCAAACGACTTTCCTGAAGGGCACCGGGTAAATCCAGTGAAGTCTGCAATTCGGGAACGTCGTTGATCAGCCCAACACGGAAGATACGGGTGCCTTCTGGCCGGTCGGACTGCCAAGGAAGGCGCGCCAGGAGAAGAGCTTCGGTGGCACTTTTGTCGTTGCCCCCCAAAAGAAAAAGATCCTCACCCCGTGCAGCCAAAGGCCAGTAGCCGGCAACTTCGGGATTACTGGCATCAGTTACATCCAACACCTGAAGTCCCCGAAGTTGGTTGAAAAGATAGATTTTTCTCCCACGAATCTTCCAAAGATCAGCCTCTTCCACTGCCACACCGGAGGAGGAAACAGGATTACCGGCCGTCTTGATCGAACCAACCCCCAATGGAAAGACATCTGCGGCAAGCGCGTGTTTACGCGCTTCGAATTTGGATACCCCAGAGCAAAGATTCGCTGGAACCGAGAGGGCGAGATCAACTGAGGAAGAAGCATCACCGCAAACAGCAATAACCCGTAAGCAGGAGGCTGTAATTTTGCCAAGATTTGAAGGCAAATTCACACGCACCGAACTCCCCTCCATTGAGGACGCCGCGACAGTACTCACCCTATACCAACGTTTCTTGGAGATCTGATAGCTCTCGACAGAATAAAGCCGAGCCTGTTTGGTGGTTTTAAAGTTTAGTGATTTTCCATTCCCAGCCAAAGAAAAGGACAAAGACTTACGCTGTCCAGTTCCAGAAACCACCAGAGCCACTACCCGAAGGTTTCGGTTCCGAACCTCAGGCGGAATCGATAGGGAGACGATCGGGCTGGAGGCTTTGGCTGGGGTCGTTTTAAGGGTTGTCCAAGGAGCGCCACTTCGGGCCTGCGACTGAAGAGAAAAAGAGACTGATCCCTGTGGCTGGGAAAATTCGACTTTCTGGCCGACTTTTTTGAATGGAACAATCTGATTACTAGTCGTCTGGGATTGGACTAAAAAAGAACCAAAAAAGAAGAAAATAAGGCCCAAAAACAAGCTCCATTGAAAGCCCTTCTTCACTCTCTTAATTTACATCATTTACAAATATTGGAAGGGCTTTTTTGCCTAGCTGAATAACAAGTTGAAGTATTCTTATAATCAATGACTTACAATTTCAGAGAGCGTTCCGAAATCCGATTTTATGTAGTACTATTACTTCTGGTGTGCAGCCGTATTCGTTGAGTAAAAAATCACCCGATTACTTCCCTTTACCTCGAAGTAGTGTGCGGGATTTGAATCCGGATTCGTTGGATCGCAGTGAAACTTAATCTCCGTAAAATCATCAAATCCATCATGGTCGGAATCGATCAGATCACTCAGCGATCGAGGCTCCTCCAGCGCCTCCCCCTTTCTCACCCATCGCCCCTCCAGCCAGTAAATCTCCTGCCTTACCAAGGACCGATTCAACTTCACATCCTTTGCCTCCTCCTTCTCCCGTTCCAACCGAGCCTCCTTCGACGCGGGCGTCTCCAACCCAGGAGACGGCTCGATCATCACTACCCCATTTTGATTAAACTCGTTCCAAACCGTCGAAACCGCATCCTCTCCCATCCCAGATAACGGCGAAATCACCACCAAAAGCAGAATCCCGCGACTAGCAAGCAACCTCATCCCTTAATTCTGCAATCTCAACACGCCCTACCAAGCCAATTCAACTCCCCACCGAATCCCCCCGAGTCAGCTCATTTCGTAACTCCCGCAACTCCCGTGCCGCC
>Ga0187842_1001438_pt1 | contig 11108 bp, 7 predicted proteins | sample SpaLakP09_SKY_41_FD_134514 | JGI IMG/M metagenome (GOLD analysis project Ga0187842, IMG submission 134514) | Oligotrophic lake water microbial communities from Sparkling Lake, Wisconsin, USA - SP09_SKY_41 | ecosystem: Environmental > Aquatic > Freshwater > Lake | place: USA: Sparkling Lake... | reverse complement strand
TAATAATGCTTATTCATTTAACGATCCCCAAGCATTAAATCACTGATGACAGTAATTTTCTCTCTATTCATGGTGATTCTCGTGGGAGATCAAATAAATAATATGCGACTAATTTGAATAATGCCTATTAAAACCATGCGTTAAGTAGACGTTTTTACGCTTATAATAAAAATTTTGCTATATAAGGTTTTATAGACTCACTAGTCTTACGATTATCAATATGACAACTTGTCCAATATGCACTAAGACTTTATTCGACATCATTACTGAAGATACTTTAGGAAATTCCTTGCCTTACTTTGGATATGATTTCAAAAAAGATTCTAGATTAACATACCGCATTTTACTTTGTAAAAATTGTGGCCATGGCTTTTCCAATCCGATTCCTCCTGATATTTATTCCAATTATCTTGATATCGAAGATCAACAGTACATTAAAAACCAGCACTCAAGAATCTTAATTGCGAATAAAGTATTAAAACTAATTAAAAGACATCTGAAAAAAGGAAGGTTACTCGATGTTGGCTGCTCAACAGGTGACTTTCTTAGTGTAGCTAAATCTACTTATGAGGCGGAAGGTCTTGAATTATCAGAATGGGCATCTCAGGAAGCTATAAAACATGGGGTTATTCATAAGATGCTGCTTAGTGAATTACATGGAGCAAAATATGACTTAATTACCTTATGGGGGGTAATAGAGCACCTTGAGAACCCAAAAATTGAGGTACAAGAGATCTATCGACTTCTTAACCCGAACGGAATGGTATGCATATGGACTGGTGATAGATCATCCATAACCGCAAAAATTTTAGGCTTGAAATGGTGGTACTTTATGGGACAACATATTCAATATTTCTCTAAAAATTCTTTAGATCTCTTGCTTACAGAAAATAATTTTATTAAAAAGGCAGTTTACACCTACCCCTATGTTATGTCCTTAAGGCAAATTGCTGATTCTCTAAAAAGATATAAATTTTTAGGCCACATAGCTAGCCTTCTTTTTGACAATAAATATTTAGGCAGCATTAAATTCACTATAAAATTGCCCGGTGAAATGTTCGTGATATATCAAAAAAAATAAAGGTCTAATACTATCTATGCCAGCTAAAACTTAGTTTTTTTATTGTGTATTATCAAAAAAATTATTAAGCTTTTCTTTCGACATACAACAATATCCTTTACTATTCTTGTTGCTAGCTTTTTGTAAATCTTGTGGCAACTCTGAACAAACAGCAATCATTCCGTCAAGTTTATATTTTTTTAAAGTTTGATGATAATCGGAGCCAGTTGCCCACCATCCAAATAAAAATGCAGTAAAAATTGGTCGTGGATGATTCCAATACAACGGGTAAAGTCCATCTGACATAATAAGACTTTGAGTGCCATCAGAAATTCCGCAATTTGAACGTGCGAAGTCTTTAACTTCGTAGGATGAATTATTTTTTATAGCATTATTTGAATTTTTCCATTCCTTAGCAAAATCAAAAAATAAATCATAACGTATGTAACTAGTAGTAATGGCAACAATAAGCATAAGAGGTAATATTATTGATTTAAGGAATTTATTTTTATAAGTGTTTTCTACTGAAAAACTATTAATAAAAATTAAAAGAAAGCTAGGCCAAAAAATACTGGCTTCATAAAAATTTTTATTCGATTGCATAAAAATTAATACTAATAATGCTAATGCTAATAAAAATGAAATTCCATTCCAATTTTTATTACGATCAAATAATGGGTCGATCCAATTCTTCAAAATAATGGTTCCTATTAAGAAAAGAGGAGCCGAATTAAGAATATTTATGAAAATAACGCCAGCATCAATACTCATTGAAGGTAGCCAAGAACTTTGATAGCTTTCCTGAAATGCTATTGTAGTTATATAAGCATATCCATTTTTTATATTGGTGAAACCTAAATTAAAAAATGTATTTGGAGATTCTAAAAGTTGCTGTGGCTTTAAGGTTAAACTTGCAAAAATTTTTGTTAGCCATGGTGTTTCAATGCAACTTGTCCTTAATTCCCACAATCGAATGGTTTGTAACGATATATAACTGATTGATCCTATTACAATTATATTGAGAACTATTGATCGAAGAATATTCCAGTAAGCGAAGACTAAAACAGGTAAAAAATATAGCCCTTTAGGATGAGCTCCAGCAATTAAGCTAGCCAATAACACAACAAAAAAAGTTAGGAAAATCCTCAGCGAGAATGAGTTTATAGTGATTTTTTTTAACGCAATTGAGATTGATAAACCTAGGCTCAGCCAAATTAAGAGAGATTGCTCGGGTCGATTCAATACCATCAAAAAAGGCAATACACCGACAACAAAAAAGGAGCTGACAATTAAAAATGAAATCTTCAATGACAACTTAGAGTTGACATGTAACATCCATGTCCATAGAACGCTAAGTACCAAAAATTGAAAACATCCTATCCACCTAATTAGTTGAAAATTATTTGCTCCTGAGTATATTAGTGAATCAATCCACCGTGCGGGCAATGCACTAAGGGGGGTGTCAAGCAAAAACCCAGACTCACAAGCAGGGAAAAAGTATAGAAGCTTTCCACCATCCAGAAATATACGTGAAGCAATTAGCTTCCACTGAATCTCATCACTATAAATAGGCACATAAAAGGCCATCCATAGTGAAATTGAGTATGTAACTACAAAAAAAGATGCTAAAAAAATAAATAAATTTTTTTTGTAATTTTTAAGTATTCCAAAATTAAAAATCATAGTTAAAAAATTTGATCTTGAATTATTCAAGTAGCAGTTTTTCGCTCTCCGATTATGATCGCATGGGTAAATAAATCTGTAATCCCAAAACTATAGGCTTTTAATTGGAGGCCGGAATACTCTAAAATAGTTTTTGCCTGCTTTCGAGAAACGATATGGGTAATTTCATGAGGATGTAACTGAATATTTTTATTCAAAACATTATTTAAAATGAAATGTATTCCCTTTAGAGCCAATACGCTTATCCCAAATTTAGGCGGCCAGAATAATAAAACAGTTCCTCCGGGCTTTAAGACTCTTCGAAATTCCGTCAAAATGGAATGGATTTCCTCAGGATTAAAGTGCTCCATAACACCCAAGTTATAAATTCCGTCAATACTAGAGTCTTGCAAGGGAATATTAAAAATTGAACCATGCAACACTTCTAATGTATCAGGATTAGATTTTTGATATAAAGCAAGAGCTTCCAAGGAAATATCCAAGGGAATTACGGTTGTGTATTTTCTTACTTCTATATCAACTTGGCCACTACCACATCCAGCATGCAAAATAATATCAGTAGGCTTGAAATATTTTTTAGTAAACTTTGTTAAAGACGGACTAATAATAAATTTGCGATAAAAGATCGCAATCAAACCATATATTGCGTGAGATTTTTTACCTCCTGATCGCGACCAATATTCATCCCAATTTTGAGGGTCAACAATACTATCTTGCATCTTAATTTTATTATTCATTTTGGGAATCTGAAACTTCTTGGGATTTATTAATCTTTCAAAAAAAAGGGTGCCAAGTTGCTGCAAACTCTGAATGGCATCGCTTAGTTTCATTTTAGAATGCCCATATGTTCTGGCGGGTAAATGCGTTGGAATTTCAATGATTCGATAGTTATTTTGATGCAAGATAAATAAACTCTCAAAAAAGAAAGAATATCCGGGTGACTGAATGAGGCCTAAAAAGCCCTTATGGAGTCGATCTAGTCGATACAAACGAAAGGAACCCGTCGCATCGTAGGGCATGTGTAAAAATTTATCAGTTAAAAAATGGCCTAAACGAGTTAAAAATAGTCTCTTTTTATCCCAAGTACTTAGACTTCCTTCTTGCAGATACCGTGATCCAACTACGATATCTGCATTTTCTGCATGCCTAATAAACTCAGGAATATAGTCTGGAGAGTGCGTAAAGTCACAATCCATAGTGAGCAGATTTTGATAGCCTTTCTCATAAGCCCATTGCAACCCTGCTTTATGAGCAGTTCCTATTCCTAGCTTGCTAGATCGATGTTGTACTGTAATATTAGAGTATTTAGACGCTAATAAATCTAATTTATTTCCCGTTCCATCTGGCGAATTATCATCAATGAATAATAAATCAGCATCCAGATTGAGGGCTAAAAGTTGTCTAACTATTTCTCCAATATTTTCTCCTTCGTTATAGGTTGGGATAAAAATTAAGGTTTTGTTAGCCATGCTTTAGGCCTATAAAATTAAATTGCATTGCTACCCAATAACTTCAAGGACTGGGAGTGGGAATACTAATTTAGAACGCGAAAACTTAGGATTGTTTAAAAAGAAGTTTTTAAAATGCCAAGGTAATACTAATAAATAATCAGGATGACTTTTTAATACACTTTCTTCATCAACGATCGGAATCCAAGAGCCAGGTGTAAAACATCCAAATTTTTCGGTATTGACTTCACCTACTTTTGCTATCTGCGCATCAGTAATTTCACAATACTGTAATAAAACATTGCCTTTAGTTGATGCGCCTAAGGCCATGATTGTTTGTCCACGATCTTGAATCTCTGATATAAACTCCAATAAATTAGTCTTTGCTTTTTCTGTGCGTTCAGCAAAAGCCTCAAAAGGCGCCAAAGTATCTAAACCAAGCTTTTCTTCTTGGTCTAAGATATCTTGTACAGACTTTGGCATTACTTTTCCGGGTTTAGATTTAGCAACAGTTACAGAAAAACTACCTCCATTTATGTCATTAAATTCTACATCAATGATGTCAAAGCCAACACGATTGGCCATCCACTGGATTTGTTTAAGCGCATAAAACTCTAGATGCTCATGACATACCGTATCAAAAGAATTGGTTTTTAGCATAGCTGGCATATAACTTTGCTCGAATACCCATACACCCTCATCATCCAAGACCTCATACACTTGTCGCATAAATTCCACTGGATCCTCAAGATCATAAAACATTGAAAAGGAGGTAATAATTTTTGCCTTTTTTCCAGGAAATTTACTCTTAATTAAATTAGCGGAGAAAAAATCAGGAATTAATGCAATGTGCTGCGGATAATAGGAGCTAAATTTCACTCCAGTAGGATCTACACCCACAAGGTTTAATCCTTCTTTGGGATAAAACTGTAACGTAGTACTATCGTTGCTGCCGATATCTATAACTAAATCACCTGCTTTTAGATCAACCCTATCAGTGATTCGAGCCACCTTGCTTCGTAAATGATTAACCATGCTCTGGTTTAAACCGGATCGATAGCCGTAATTATGGCCATACATCTCTGCAAGATCATAGGAGTGCTCTAACTGCAGTAAGCCACAAGCTTTTTCACCCATGCACTTAACCAATCTTAGGGGGCCTGCAGTTACCAGGCTAGCATCTGTCGTTTTTGGAAAAACACCTGTTAAGGCCTGAATTCCCAAATCTAATATAGGCACTAAATGTTGATTCCCGCAGATACGACATGCTTTTACTTGACTATACATATAGTTACCCATTTATAAAGTTTGTGACAATATTTTAATATCTTCATCCACCATAGAATGCACTAACTGGGTAAAGGTCCACTGCGGAGACCATCCAATACCCATTATTTTTTGCGCATTTCCAATCCTCGCCACCGGCTCTAAGGGACGATAAAACCTTGGATCTTCACTTACATATTGCCGATAATCAAGATCCAAATACGAAAACGCAACTTCACAAAAATGGCGCACAGAATTAGCATTGCCACTAGCTACAACATAATCTGATGAGACTTTTTGCTGCAACATTAACCACATAGCTCGAACTACATCTCCCGCAAAACTCCAGTCTCTTACGGAGTCTAAATTTCCTAATGCCAAATGCTCAGCCAAGCCGAGTTTAATTTTTGCTGCCGTGTTGGTAATTTTACGAGTTACAAAATCAAAGGGTCTTTTAACACTTTCATGATTATATAAGATGGCTGAACAAGCATAGAGGCCATATTTTTCTCGATAGATTCGTACCATTTGATCCGCATAGAGTTTACTAGCGCCATAGGGGCTGCTTGGTAAACAAAATGAAGCCTCATTTTGAGGGCTAAATGGAGTGGAACCAAAGATCTCCGAACTAGAAGCCTGACATAATTTTGTCCCTGGAGAGTGTTGGCGAATAATATCTAATATTTTAGTCACCGCAAGCCCATTAATTTGCATCATAAGAACTGGATTTTCAAACATTGTCGCACCTGAACTGAGAGCTGCAAAATTATATATTTCATCAGGTTGATGCTCTTGAATAATCTGCTCAATAGGCTCTTGATCTATTAAATTCCACTCCACTACACTAATTTGAGGTGAAGTAAGTAAGTCTTTATTAAATTCATGATTTTTTTTATGACGAGTGGTACCAATAATTCGGTAACCTTGATGAGATAAGTGGCGAGCCAAATAAAAACTATCTTGCCCGCTCATTCCAGTAATAATTGCAGTTTTCATTTTTTAGTTTAGAGATAAATCATCGCATCTTGAGCCTCTTCCCCAATGGAGCAAATTAATTAGAGGCCAAAGACAGACTTGACCTATTGAAAGCCAAGCCTATTAAATTGTGGGCCCTTATAGTAAAAAATTAAAAAAGCATCGGTGCTAGGCATTGATAAATTTCCATATTTATTAAACTGTTTTTCTGTCAATTGATATGCAGTAAATCCACGTTCACCCATTCCTTTGCTAATAGGTTGAATACTATCGGGCGGAATAAAGTCTAAATAGGCATCAATCGCTTGTGCTTCATCAACATATCGAATCCAATCATAAGGATATTGTCGATTAAAAATCAATCGCTTTTTCCCATTTATAAGACCATCTAGATTAACAACGTGATAATTCGAAAAAAAACCAAACACACCACTATTATGCATGCCAATAATCGTATCTTTTGGTAGCTGCCCATCATTTAGAATTTTTGCAGCTAAAAAATACATATCTAAATCTCCTGCCACAATCGGATTACTAGCATTATGAACGCGAGCAAAATGATGATTCATATTGGGAGCCAAAAGATTATACTGATCGTATACATAATAAATGCTGAAAATTATTAATAAGATTTTTGCAAAATTTTTATTAATCTTATCCAATAGAATTGCAGCCAAATAAATGCAAATATATACGGTAGAAATAAAATCAGGTAAGTAGTACCAGTTATAAGCCCCGGTCGATGATTTGTAATTAACTACATAAATCAAGAACTTAAGGATAATAAATAATGACATTGCTAATCCAACATATTCTTTTTTATAAAAGAAAAGAGGAAATGATAGTAAGTTGATACCTAATACTGCCAATAGATAAGGATTTTTTAAGGGCTCAATCAAGTATTGGTACCATAATCCATAAAGATTTGCCCCGCCTGCTAATGCCACATTGTGTGCGTAGGATGAGTAAATTTCTTTGGTAAGGCCACTAACAGGCATTACTTCGCCAATAGTTAGAAAGTTATAACTACAATAAATCAGTATTTCCAGACCCAGTACAAAGGCAATTTTATAGGCATCATTTTTTTTAAACCTAGAAAAAATGATGCCTATTATTATGATGATTAGAAAGATAGCATCTATGCGCGCTAAAAAACAAAAGCTCATTGCAAGTACTAAATTACTAAATTTCTGAGTATTGATATATTGGCGAAAGGCAAATAAAACCCATGAAAGCGTAAAAACATATAGGCTAGTTTCAAGTCCATTAATACTCGTTCTTAAAAAATAGTTTGTGGATAAAAGACTAATTGCAAAAATTGTTAATAGTGTCGAGTATTTTTTTAAACCTATAGCTCTCACCAAAGGAAATGCAGATAAAAAATAAAACGATAATTGAATCCAAATAATTAAGTTTAGAAAGACCGCTTGAGACAAGCTAGAGACTAACGGCAAACAAATAAGAAACCACAATGGATGAAAACCATTGGTTGGATTAATCGAGTCAAAACTTATTGAGCCTATGGTTGCCGCGTTTAAGGCCGTTTTATAATAATAGAATGCATCGTCAATAAACATACCCGAAAACAAATAAAATCGAATGTTTTCCATTTCATTTGTAAATGGATGATGAGTAATGAGCAATCCATAGGTTGCAATGGATCCGCAAATAAGGGCAAAACTCAGGCTCCAGTTTGCTAATTTTTTTTCTTGGGTCATATATTCTATTTACTTAATATAACTATAATCATTGATTGGACTATATTTAAAATAAGAAAACAAGCTCTAAAAAAAATATCGCCATAAAATAGGTGAATCTCACAATTAAAACTCTTAATCCAACGACTTTAAAAAATAGAACAAATAATTAATTAGAAAACCGATTAATTTTCCAGCCCTATTTTGAGGGATACTTTACTTGCGTTTCGTATATCAACCGAGATGCTTGGTGTGCATTACTTACGTATAACTCAATTTCTGATACTAAAGGCATATTTTTTGGAAGTATTAACTGAAAAATCTTACCTTGCGCGCCTTCAGGAACTTCAATCAAAAAAGAAAGTGGCACGTTATAGTCATTTAAAAAAGATAAGGTGGTTTTTTTATTTTCTATTTGTGAAAATGGAAGTAGGGTAATTACTTCTCCCTGAGCAATCTGAATTCGGGGAATGCTGATATTTAAAAGTCCATTTTCAACTATGGCAGAAAACTTAGTATCTTTAGAATCAATGGGAGTCTTAATATTTCGAACTAAATAATTGGGTTTAATTGCTGCAGAATCAACTATTTCATAGTCAATTTTATGGCCCACTAAATCCTTATAACGCAGAACTAATGCTTCATTCCAAGGGGCATGACGAAAGGCATTTAAACCAAATTCATTAGCTAAAGAGAGTACATATACGCCAGATGCTGAAGGTTGAATAGTTTTATCTAAATTTTCAATACGAATTTTTCCCTTCGTAAATAATTGTACTTCAGTAGGGGGTGCATAGCCTAAAGGGGCACTGCCGTAAGGGGTAACTACTGGAAAACCACCGAGGACCAATGTAAACCCATTTTTTAAAAGCCCCCTCTGTGTCAATTCCGCATAAAAATATTTGCGAGCCTGATAGCTTGTAATCCAGGCTTCTTTCTGGACTAAATCTGCCTTAATAAATGGGTACAAAATTAAAGTACTAAGGCCAATTAGCAAAAGACTATTCACTAGATTTAGCTGCCTTCTAAAAATAGTATTTAAAAGCCAAATGAGAGTACTAAACAAAAATGCAACCCCAAAAGCAATACTTACCGTAGGCAAGTAATTATGTCTAGGGGCTATATACCATATATAAACCGGAAGATATGCTAAAAGATAAAATACGACTGGAAATACAATACGAAGCAATGGCTTCATAAAGGGTTGGAAAAAATTTAAAAAAGAATTAGAAACTCGCTCTAATTTATTTTTTTGCACTTTCTGAATTGGCAACCGTTCATTAATAATAATGCCAAATAATCCAATTACTACTATCGCGCTAAAAGCAAACATTTTTTGATTCATGTTTGCATGCGGAAGTAAACTTTGTAATAAATTTTGTAAGTGGATACCTAACATCACTTCAATGCTCAGATTAAAGGTGTACCACATATGTTGTACATTGACATTACTAAGTACAGGCCCACCTGCAGGGTCACGAATTTTCCAAATAAACAGGCCTATAAATATTGCGCAGACTAAAAATGTATAAATAAAAGCGCTTGTACGAGAAGACTTATTCCATAGGCCAACAAGTCCTATTACTACTGCCATTGTTACTACAACTGGAACTGTCTGGTCATAGGTAAATAAAGCGCAGATATAAAAAAGGAAGCATAGAACTAACAGAAAATTCGTGGATTTTTCCTTCTGTAATTTAATACTATTAAAATATAAGATGGCGGATATTAATAGCATAAGCACAAAAAAAGTGCTCATTAAATTCATTGGGAGCGATGAAAGCCAATATTGAACTTCTGGATGATTGGGATAAAAAGCAAAAATCATGCTGGCTAAAAAGGCCACTAAATGCCTGTAGTCAAAAAGCCTTAAAGCTATATACACCAGACTTGCATTTAGCCCCGAAAAAAAAGCTTGCAGCCAATGGTGTGAACCCAAATCTTCTAGTGAATATCCAAAAATTTCATAAATTCCGAATTGCCATAAAATATGCAAATTACGACCAGTTACATATAGGAGCATATTGTGAAATAAATTAGACCAATTAAGGTCTGGAGCGCCAATTAGAAAACCTGCATCATCGGCATAAAATCCTAATTGATCGCTGTTAAGGCCAAATACCAATAAACACAAAAACAAAATAGTAATAAAGCCAAGGGTATCAGGCCAATGAGTTTTTAATTTAGAAATTTCAAAGAAATTATTACTTAAGGGCATTAGAGTCTCTGTGCATCAAATTTCGACGGTTTAGTGATTCAACTAATGTTTTTGATAACATAGTATCTAAAGAGGGAATTGGCTTGGCCTCTATAAAAATTTGATAAGAAAAAAGGCCTTTTGCTAGAAAAATTAGCCAAGTATTAAGCTTTAAAAAAAGAGTGCTAACTCTATTGGTGCCAACTGCCAAAGGAAAAGGGGCAGGCATTCCACAACTATGAGTTATGTGAAAACCATTTTGGTTAAAAAGGCGTTTAAATGAGCTAAATGTAAATAGCCGTGTATGGGTCATATCTAAGATTCCACGCTTGCCATAATTAAATTGTCCTAATAAGAGCATGATTCTTTGAGCAATGAAAGCTACATTACCTGTGCTAGCAATTATTTGTATATTAGGATTGCGATTTAAGCATTTCTGCAATTGATTTAAGAACTGCTCCGGGCGGTACAGATGCTCAATAACATCCAAAAGTAGTATGTAATCAAATTTAGAAAAATCAATTTCTGGCACTCCAAGATTTAAATCCGCCTTGAGAAATTGATCCAAAAAAACCCCCTCCCCTAATGGAAAATAATCCACGCCCATTACAACACAACCCAATTGTGATTTTAAAAATTCCCCCACATACCCACCAGCACAACCCAAGTCTAGGACTCTTGATCCTGGTTTGATTTTCCTCAATACTTCAGAATGCGGGCTTGGATAATCAAGTTTTAGAACATATTGATCGTTTCCCTTTACGACACAATCAAAGTTCGGC
>Ga0187842_1001435_pt1 | contig 11111 bp, 8 predicted proteins | sample SpaLakP09_SKY_41_FD_134514 | JGI IMG/M metagenome (GOLD analysis project Ga0187842, IMG submission 134514) | Oligotrophic lake water microbial communities from Sparkling Lake, Wisconsin, USA - SP09_SKY_41 | ecosystem: Environmental > Aquatic > Freshwater > Lake | place: USA: Sparkling Lake... | reverse complement strand
GTGACCCGAACATTCCGCCCAGCAGATTTGAAACCTCTGATGTCGTGAGTATCAGCCTGCCCCTCTGACAATGCCGACCCAATCCCATTCTGGCGGAAGTACCACTGTATTTGGTTGACACCGTCGATCTCGCTATATTCGATTGGCGTTGGCCCGTGGCTGGTTAGCGACCCTATTTTCATGCAGTCCTGCTTCGCAGGCGTTCAGGCAAGGTAATTCATGAATTTGTTGCTCGCCGACGTTCATCGACAGTTTGGTCGATCCTCTCATTGGCTGATTGCCCAAGCTTTTCTGACTCGGAAGACCTTTCGCCCTGTTGCTACCTTGAGAGCCTGCCAATGGTTGGCAAAAAGAGGGGTGGCAGCTCGGGGTTTTCTACCCTTTTTGAAAATTGCACATCGATGGACGGCAAACTCGATAGCTTCTGACCTTTCATGGCAAACCAAGATTGGCCCGGGGTTTATATTGACCCATGGCTGGTGTACTGTGATTAGCCCCGGTGATATTTTGGGGAGCAACATAACCGTTTTCCATGGCGTTACGATAGGTCAGGGCGATCGAATTTCCCGTGATGGCACACGCTCAACTGGATTCCCGGTGATCGAGAGCGATGTTTGGCTAGGGCCGCATTCCGTGATCGTTGGCAACATCACAATTGGCCGTGGTAGCCGGATATGTGCGGGCGCTTTTGTAAATGACGATGTACCTGCTTTCTCGATGGTTATGGGTAATCCTGCGACGATCGTGAAGAGTGATTGCACTCCGGACGTTGCGAACAAGGCACCAATGCCGGAGTGAGCCTGTGGTCGCTCTTGCGAATGGCCTCTACCCGAGACAACCATTTCAATGAAACTCATTTTTTTGATGTATGACTACTTGCCTGCGTTCAGGCCCGATGTTCGGGCTCTGTTCGGGGTCGCCTTGCCCAAGCTTGGCGTGCATTCAGACCTGTTGGGACAGTCAGCCAGTGCGGTTGCACAGAGTCAAGCAGAAGCCTGGCCAGGTGGGGTCGCATTTGTGCACGGTAGCGAGAGTAAGGGCTTTTTCGGAGAGTTGATTCGACCCTTGCATGATTTAGGTCTACTGCGAAGATTAACCCCCGCTCATCAAATCATCCAAGTACGAGACAAAATCAGGACCGGCTTGTTGTCCTTGCTGATTGCACGTGTGAGCGGCCGACGATTTGTTTATTGGATGTCTTTTCCTTTTGCGGACGGGTTTCTCGTCCGCTATCGGCAGATTCGGCATAGCAGCGGAGCATTCACCCGGAGTGTGTATTGGTTGCGTGCGACTGTCGCGCAGTGGATGTTCTATCGAGTTTTGGTGCCGCGGGTTGATCATTTGTTCGTTCAGAGTGATGCAATGCTGGAAAGCATGGTGTCCAAAGGGGGCCGACGGCAATGCATGACGGCGGTTCCCATGGGTGTGGACGTAGAGATGTTTTCGCAAGTTCAACCGCCCTTGGCAATACCGAAGCCTTTGGAGCAGCGACGCGTCCTTGCCTATCTAGGTACCTTGGGGCAATCGCGGCAGAGTGATTTTCTATTGGCGGTGCTTAAGTTGGTCAGGGAGCAAGAGCCGTCCGTGCTGCTGCTGTTGGCCGGAGATGGTGCTAGTGCTGATGAGCAGGATTGGATGCGTGCGCAAATCCGCCAGGAGAATCTCGAAGCTCATGTCTTTTTGACTGGCTGGAAGACTCAAGCTGAAATACTCTCATTGATGAAGTGCGCTGAAATTGGCCTTTCGCCGATCCCGCGCGGCGAGCTCTTTGATGTGTCGTCTCCAACCAAAGCTGTTGAGTATCTGGCGCTGGGTATCCCCTGTGTGTGCAATGACATCCCCGACCAAAAGTATGTGATTGAAGCCAGTGGCGGCGGTGTTTGTGTCCCGATGGAGGCGCACTTGTTTGCAGATGCCTGCCTGCAGTTGCTGCGCGAGCCGGAAGCGGCGGCCGCTGCGGGCGCACGCGGGCGAGCCTGGGTGAAAGACAACCGTTCGTATGACGCGATCGCTGCCAACGTTGCCGCGGTGTACCGCCGTTTGCTGGCCGACAAACAGACTGCCAATTGAGTTCGGCTGTGGCCCTGTGACGGCCGGGCCGGCCTGCGAAAGATGATGAGGGAGTGAAACCATGTGCGGTGTGACGGGTCTGGTGTTCAAGACCGGCGGGTCGGTCCGAGCGGAAGCGGCCTTGCACGCCTTGCGCCGGCGTGGGCCGGATGCTTCGGGGGCGGTGCTCAGTGAGCTGGGGGCCAATTCGGTGTGGTTGGGCCACACGCGCCTGGCGATTCAGGATTTGACCGAAGCCGGCGCGCAGCCCATGGTCAGCGTGGACCGTCGATGGCTGCTGACCTTCAATGGCGAGATCTACAACCACCAAGACTTGCGCGCTGAGTTGTCCCGCAGCTGGCGCGGTCACTCAGACACCGAGACCTTGGTCGAGGCGATCAGTCAGTGGGGTGTCGAGGCCACGGTGAAGCGCTTGAACGGCATCTTCGCCTTTGCGGTGTTGGACCAATTGAAGCGCGAGCTCTACCTGGTTCGCGACCCCTTTGGCGTGAAACCGCTTTACTTTGCCCAGACGCCCAAAGGTTTTGGTTTCGCGTCGGAGATTCGCAGCCTGTGCGCGGTGACGGAGCAGCGCTTTGAGGTCGATGCAGAGTCCCTCGCCACATTCTTGAGCTTGCGCTTCGCTCCCTCTCCCCACACCTTGTTGGCCGGGGTGCAGCGGCTGCCGCCGGGACATATTCATTGCGTGCCGGTGGACGGTGGCGCCACTTCGGTCACCCGCTACATCGAGCCCAGTTCAGCGCGCTTTGCGGGCGGGCTGGAGGAGGCGGCAGCTGCCTATCAAGTGGGCGTTGCCCAAGCGGTCAAGCGACAGATGTTGTCTGATGTGCCGGTCGGCGTGTTGTTGTCGGGCGGTATTGACTCGGCCTTGGTCGCTGCGATGGCGGCCGATGCGGGCGTTCAGGCGCCGTGTTTTACCGTGGGCTACAAAGAGGACAGCGCGGACTGCGAAATTGGCGATGCCGCCCATACCGCCCAGGTTCTGGGGCTGCCCCATCACGTCGTGAAGTTGGACCATGAGGACCTGTGGCAGGCTTTTGAGCTTGCGGTCAGCGCCACGGAAGAGCCCTTGGTCACCACCTCCGCCTTGCCCATGTGGTACCTGTGCCAACGGGCCCGGGAGGATGTAACGGTGGTGCTGACGGGGCAGGGCAGCGATGAGTTGCTGGGAGGCTATCGTCGCTACCAGGGTGAGCTGGTGAGAGACATTCCGATGTTCAAGACGCTGGTCAGCGTCGCCCGCCCCTTGCTCGAACGCCTGCCCGGTGTGCCCGCTGCCGTGCTCCGGAGTGCCCAGTCTGCGGCGATCGCCCGGGTCAATGAACGCTTCGAAAGCGAGTACTGCGTGTTCAACGCAGCAGCGCGTGGGCGCTTGATCGGCAAGACCGGTTCGGGCCGGGCACTGAGTTCGATTCAGACCTGGCTGGACTGGTCGGCTGCGGGGCGCCCCTTGAGTGCCGCTGAGCAAATGATGGCCATCGATGTGCGCATGGGCTTGGCCGACGATCTGCTCTTGTACGGCTACAAGGTCAGCATGGCGCACAGCCTGGAGGCGCGGGTGCCGCTGCTGGATACGGAACTGGTTCGCTTCGTGGAGTCCCTGCCTGCGGCTTTCAAGCTGGCGTTGGGCAAGACCAAGATCATCCACAAGCAAATGGCACAAAGCTATTTGCCCAAGGAGATCGTGAACCGCCCCAAGCGCGGTTTTCAGGTGCCGGTCGCAAGCATGCTTCGCCGGGAATGGAAGGACAGGTGCCATGCACTCCTGTTTCAAGACCCGGCCCTGGCGGGCCTGGGCTTTGAGCTGGGCGAAGTGACGCGGCTCTGGGATGAGCACCAGCGCGGCTTCCGCGACCGCAGCCGGGAGCTGTTTGCTTTGCTGGGCTTGGCCGTGTGGCGCCGGCAAATGGCCGATGTCATCGCCGCTTGAACTTGGCATGGCCGTCATTGAAGCGGGGCCTGGGCACTGTGCAGCATGTGCTGCATGTGTCGCCTGTGCAGGGCGCGCGCCTGCCAGGCTGTTGAATCTTGGACGATAGAAGATGAGCAAGCAACAGATCTGGATGCTGTCCACCGCTCCAGCCGGCAAGGGCGGGATCGTGACCGTCATTCGGCAGTACCAGCAAGCCGGGCTGTTCGACAACGGGGCCATGCGCTTGTTGGTCAGTCATCACGACCGCTCGAAGTGGGGCCGCGTGCTGCCGTTTTGCGCGCGTGCTGGACTTTGTGGCCGGCGCTCTGCCTGGGCCGAGTTTCCTTGGTCCATGCGCACACCTCACATGGGGGCAGTTTTTGGCGCAAGCTGATCTTGCTTGCCCCGACATTCCTTCTGCGCGTGCCCGTGGTCGTTCATCTGCATGGCAGTGACTTCGAATCGTTCCATGCCGATGGCAGCCGCTGGCGCCAAAGCTGCATTCGTTTCATGCTTCGCCGCTCCTTCCGTGTGCTCGCCTTGTCGACCGAATGGCGCCAATGGGTCTTGCGGGTGGAGCCGAATGCGCGGGTGGACGTCTTGTTCAATTCTTTGTCCTCAGCCACGGAGCAAGGCGCCGATGCGCCGGTTCTGGGCGCTGTGCCGACTGCACTGTTTCTCGGCCGAATCGGCGACCGCAAGGGCACTTTCGATCTGCTGCAGGCTTTCGCGCGGGTCTTGGAGCGCCTGCCTGAGGCTCGGCTCGTGATCGGCGGCGACGGGGAGGTGGACAAGCTGCATGCCGAGGTGGCTCGGCTCGGATTGGCGGCCTCTGTTGAGTTCGCGGGTTGGGTGAATACCGAGCGCAAGGAGCAGCTGTTCCATCAGGCCTGGCTGTTCGCTCTGCCCTCCTACCACGAGGGCTTGCCCATGGCCATCTTGGAGGCCATGGCGAGGTCGCGGGCAGTCGTGTCGTGCCCGATTGGCGGTATTGCTGAGGCGGTGCAAGCGGAGCTCACCGGGCTTTTGCGCAGCCCTGGCGACATCCCCGGCCTGGCCCAGGCTTTGCTGACCATTCTGGGTGACCGGCAATGTGCGGAACGCATGGGTGCCGAAGGTAGGAAGGCGTTTCTCGCCAAGTTCTCTCACCAAGCCAATCTGCCCAAATTGCTGGCCCTGTACAGGCAGGCAGGCCTGCGCGATGTGCCCGAACTCAGCGCCTCATCTGATCATTCGGCTTTGGCGGAATCCAAAGCATGAAGTTGCCCAGTGCCGAGCGTTTGCGTTGGCTGACGCGGCGCCTCAGCCGCATCAGTGCGGCGGAGATTCCCTATCGGGTGGGTGGCTTCGTGCGCACGGCTGCGCAGTCGCGAGGTTTCTGGGACGCGCGCCAGCCGCCGCCGCTGCTGGCCAAGCCGGGCTTTGGCGCTGCCTGGGCCTGGGCACCCGCCTTGAGCGAGGCCGATGGCCGCGAGCTGGAGGCAGACGCCCAGACCTTGCTGGCGCGTGGCCCGCGCATTTTTGGCCTGGACCTTGATTTCAGCGCTGCCGCCCCGGACTGGAATGCCGACCCCAGAACCGGCCACCCGGTGCCTCTGGATTTCGGCCTGAGCATTGATTTCCGCCACATGGCCGGCGATGTCGACATCAAGTTCTTGTGGGAACTGAACCGCCACCTCTGGTGGGCGCGCCTGGCACAGGCTTACGCGCACACGGGCCAGAGCAAGTACCTGCATGCCCTGGGCCAACATCTGGCGCGTTGGCTTGAATCCTGCCCGTATCCCTTGGGGCCGAACTGGTCATCGCCGGTGGAGCAGGGCATTCGCTTGATCAATTGGAGCCTGGTCTGGCATTTGATTGGCGGCGCCAACTCCGCCTTGTTCGAGGGTAGTCAGGGCCAGGCATTGCGGCAGAACTGGTTGTGCAGCATCTACCAGCACATGCGCTTTGCCAGCGACAACTACTCCTTTCACTCCTCAGGGAACAACCATTTGCTGGGCGAAGCGGCGGGCGTCTTCGTTGCCGCGTGCACCTGGGACTGCTGGCCGGCAAGCCAAGCGCTGCGCAGCTCGGCGCACGCAATCCTCGAGCGCGAGGCGCAGAAGCAGTTCAGTTCAGATGGCGCCAACTGGGAACAAGCCACGGGCTATCACGGCTTCGCCTTGCAGTTTGTGCTGGCGGCAGGCCTTGCAGGGCGGGCCGCTGGGCACGATTTTTCGGATGCGTATTGGCACCGTGTCGAGTCCGCCATGGTCTTTCTCGGTGCCCAGATGGATTGCCAGGGGGCCACGCCCGGTTTTGGCGATTCAGATGACGGCGAGGTCTTTCGCCTCGGCTACGGCAAGGGCACGCCTGACCAATGCTTGTTGGCTGTCGGAGCTACTTTGTTTCAGCGCGCAGACTTGCAAGCGAAGGCTTGCGCGGTGAACCCTGCCGCAGACAAGGCGGTGCCTTGGCTGACTCGGCAAGCCCCGCCGCCGACCGCTCCCGATCGACTGAGCGAGCTGCCACGTCATTTTCCGGAAGGCGGGCTGATGCTGATGGGCTCAGACTTGCACCGAGGTGACGAGGTGCGCGTCAGCTTCGACTGCGGCCCCTTGGGCTGTCTGGGCATTGCAGGCCATGGCCATGCCGATGCCTTGTCGGTGTTGCTCGGCGTTGCTGGTGAAGCTTTGCTGCTGGACTCCGGCACCTATTGCTACAACTCAGCCCCACATTGGCGGAAGTTTTTCCGAGGCACGTCGGCACACAACACCTTGCGTGTGGATGGTGAAGACCAGTCCATCTACGGCGCCAGCTTTCTTTGGCTTCAAGACGTCAACACGCGCATTCATGCAGTCAGTGAAGATGGTGCCGTGATCCACGCCAGCCATGACGGCTACACGCGCTTGAAGGACCCCGTGCATCACCACCGCCGCGTCAGCTGGAATGCCGAGGCCGGCTGCCTGACGGTCGAAGACTGGTTGGAGTGCCAACAGACCCATGGCGTGGAGCTGTTCTGGCATGGCACGCCGGACGGCCAGATGCATTGGGACAGTGCAGTGCAACGCGGCGCTCTCGTTGCATCAAAAAATCAATTGCAGCTGGAGCTCAGTGGCGCCGAACTCCAGGGTTGGGTGAGCTGCGGTGTCGAAACCGATCAGGAGTTGCAGGGCTGGGCGTCCCATGCTTTCTACGAAAAACGCCCCGCGCCGGTGCTCACGGTCGCTGCTCAGCTCAAGCCCGGTCAGATCTTGCGCACGGTCCTGAGGATTCGACCTCGATGAGGCTGCAACGATGTCGGTGCCTGTAGGTCAAGGTCCCTGAGTCCATTTGTCGCAGGCCGGCTTCACGACAAAGCGGGCCTGCGAGCCCCGTCACGGAGGCAGTTGCGTGGAGCGCTTGTCGAAGCTGATGACCTGATTGCCCAGAACCACGGCAATGCGAGTGCCTTGCTGACTGACTTGCAAGGGCGTGATCTTGCAGCCGTCGCGCAGAACGGTGAGGTGCGCCAGTTCGGTGCTTCGGGTCAAGGCGGTGAAGCGCGCATGAGCTTGGGCCGGCATGGGCGCTTCTGGCGGCACGTCCCAGGCCATGGTCTGCGCGAAGCTGGTGGCGGGGCCGTGGCGATCCAGGCAAACCGAAGCTGCGCCATTGCTGGCCTTGACGGTGCTCGCATCTGCGACAAAGGCATTGGGCGAGTGGAAATTCAGCTCCCATTGCCGGGCCTTGCTGCTGGTGGCCCAGTCGTAAATCAAGGTGACGCCGCTGGCGCGGTCCATCACCACGCTGCGGACAGCATTGCTGAGCTGAGGGGTCCAGGCGCCGGTGTTCATGTCGATCGTGCGGTAGGCCAAGGCGGCATCGCCTGTCACAGCCGAGAGCGAGCCTCTTGTCTCGTGGTAGATGATGTCACCACTGGCTTCCAGGCTGTGTGCCGGATTGGACGGCTTCGCGGAGCCAGCGACACTTTCGCTTTGACCAAAACCGCCGTCATAAGTCAGCGCATTCTTGTAGCGCGTGGCCCGCGTGACTGACTTGTGGTGCTGAGAGTTGTAGTAGGGGTAATAGCCGGCGCTGATCAACAAGGGCTTGCCCTGGGAGACGTAGACGACGGAGGTTTGGTCCGCATGCGAGTGGTTGAACGCACCAAAGCGGCTGGAGCGGAAGAACAGGCTGGTGCGTGCGGACAGCTTGGCATCGACATGCAGGGCGGCCAGACCGGCATCGCGGGAAACCCAGCTGTTCTGCGTCGGCGGCAGGGCGGCAGGCATGGGTCGGTCATCAACTCCCAGCAGCAGCAGCTGCCAGATCACCGCGTCGTTGGGGTTGCTGACATTGCCCGGCTTCACTCTCCAATACCAAGCGTCCTGAGCATTGCGTGTCATTTGCGCATGCAGGCGGTAGTAGCTGGCGGTGTAGTTGGCGTAGAGATCCTGGGTTTCGGTCTCGTCGCCCAAGGCACTGGGCTGCAACAGATTCGGCGCCGTGAACGCCATCATTTGTTCGCCGGACCTGCGCATGTACTCCAGCTGATAGAGGTCGAAACCGGTGATGGTCCGCACGGACGCTGCGTAGGGTATAGCCCCCACAGCTGCGTACCAGCCGTAGGCGATGCCATTGCCAAAGCTGCCGTCCACATCGCCCCAAATCCCCAGGGTGTAGCGGCTGAGATCCCAGGCCTTGACCAGCAAGCTTTGGGCCTCCGGGAATCCGGGCAGCCCAGTTGCCAGCAGCAAGGCTTGGTTGACCCAACGAACGTTTTCAACGGCGTGCGAATCGTAGGGTTCTTTGTCGAGATAGCTAAGAGCGGCAGAGGCCTGAAGCAGGCGCGCGCGCAGCGCAGCTGTTACAAGCGTGCGCTCCGAGGCGCTGAGCTCTTGCCACAGCATGTCAATGCCTTGTGCCAGCGCCAGATAGACCTCGCGGTTCGTCTGATCGCTGGAGCTCTCACTGCTGAGCCCTGTGGCTGGCCAAGCCGCGAGATTGAGCAGGCGCAGTTTGCTGGCTGCGAGCATGGCGGCGTTGCCGTCCAAACGACCGATCAACGAGAGCCGCTCCATGAACTCGCGTTCTGTTCGGGCCGTTTGGCGCATGGTTCGCTCATTGACCACCGCGTTCAAACCGGACGCACTTTGGGATGACACAGGGGCAGCAGGCAAGGCCTGCGTGAGCGCAAATCTTGCGCCGGTGCGCAGCGTGTTCAGAACCGGCAGGTTTTCGCTGTTCTGAGCGACCTGCGCGATCTTGGCGTAGCTGCTGCCGCTGGGCAGCATTCTGGGTCGGGCCTTGTTGGTGGCCACGAGCGCGATGGCCTGGCCATCGGGAATGGTGGGCGCTGCCGTGGTTGTTGCCGCGGCGGATAGCGCCTTGCTCAAGGCATTGAGGGGCTCGGCGATAGCGAAACGCCGCCACTGGGTACTGACACGCGCTCCCTGTGTATTGGTGTAGCTGACCGCCCATTCATAGCTGCCCGGTGCCAAGACGGCGCCGAGTTGAAATCGGGGGCTGGTGATGTCGGATCGGTTGAGGAACACGGTGCCGCCACCGCGCTGCCGTATCACCAAAGTCCAGGGGGTTGTGAGTTGTCGGTTGCCTGCCTCGCCCCAGGAGAACAGCGGAGTGCTGCTCAGGCTAGCGCAATCGAGCGGTGAGATGCGCCGCATATGAGCTGGCGTTTGCTCCAACCAGTCGGCCGGCAGCGCTGTGCAGGCATCTCCGCTGGCGGGGATCAGACCGGCAGCCGGCGGGGCCACCTTCAACAGCTCTTGCTCCGGACTTCGAATCTGCGGCTGCTGGCAGGCCGCGAGCAACAGCATCAGCGAAAGCGAGGCGCTGGCGCGGCTCAGGGAAGACAAGCGGGTGGTTGGAGTGGCCATGATGGGTACTACCTAGCACTGAAGTGCGGCGGGCGATCGGCAACCGCCAAAGCGCGCCACTGCAGCAGCGGCGCGCGCCGAAGCATCAATTGTGCCGTCTGGCAGCGGATCTGGCTGTGCGCTGAGCCGGCATTAATCGCCGGAAAAGCGCTTTCTGTTCAGGGATCGCAGGCATTCTGTTCCTGGCAGCCGCCCCGGCCAGCCCTTGGCTCAGAGTCGTCAGCGACGACGCCATTCCTTCAGCAACAGCCCGAAGAAAGCCATGTCATCAATGAAGTAGCGGCGAAACATGCGGCGCGGCTCCTGCAGGAAGCGATAGAACCACTCGAAACCTGTCTTTTGCATCCATACGGGTGCACGTTTGACCTTGCCGGCAACAACATCGAAAGTGCCGCCCACGCCCATGGCAAAAGGGATTTTCATTCGGGCCTGGTAGGCACCGAGGAACTGTTCCTTCTTTGGTGAACTGATGGCGACAAACAGCAGGTCTGCGCGAGCGGCTGCTATTTGGTCGACCACCGCGTTTTCCTCTCCGGCGGTCCAATAGCCATTGCGATACCCGGCGAACACGAGCTTGGGGAAACGCGCCTGGTAGAGCTGAAGCACGCGGGACACGATGTCTTCCTTGGCGCCGAGTAGATAGACGCGCCAGCCCTTTTCGGCCGCACGCGCCATCAGCGCTTCGAACAGATCGACGCCGGCCACCCGCTCCTTCAAGGGTTTTCCCAGCAGACGTGAGGCCCAGACGACGGGCATGCCATCGGCATTGATGAGCGCGCACTCGTTGATGATCTGGCGCAGCTCGAGGTCGTGCTGGGCCTTGACCAATTTATCCACATTGACCACGACATGCTGGTGCGGCCGGCCGCTGGCGATGAAGCCTTCGATGGTCTGCAGTGTTTCTTCCATCGACAGGTTGTCGATGGTGCAGCCCATCATCTCGATGCGGGAGCGATTCATGGGTGGGCAGCTTTCGGCAGTCAAATCAGGCGCGGAGGGCGGGAGCAGGCGGGCGATTCTAGGCGCCCGACATGAAAGTTCTGACCCGGTTGCAGAGTGTTTCTCCGGGCCCTCTTGTCTGGGCTCAGGCGCCGAGCCGGCTTGCAAGAATGTCGACGATGCGTTCAGCCGACTTGCCGTCCCACAGAGCCGGACGACGGCCGCGTTTGCCGCCGTTCTTCAGGGTGTCCAGCGCCAGGGGGATGATGACAGCGGGGTCGGTGCCGGCCAGGACATTGCTGCCCTCGTCCACGGTGATGGGGCGCTCGGTG
>Ga0187842_1001434_pt1 | contig 11113 bp, 12 predicted proteins | sample SpaLakP09_SKY_41_FD_134514 | JGI IMG/M metagenome (GOLD analysis project Ga0187842, IMG submission 134514) | Oligotrophic lake water microbial communities from Sparkling Lake, Wisconsin, USA - SP09_SKY_41 | ecosystem: Environmental > Aquatic > Freshwater > Lake | place: USA: Sparkling Lake... | reverse complement strand
GCTCAGCACCAATGTCACCAGTTATTTTTTATGTTGTCGCGAAGCGTTGAAACGTATGTCGACCAGGCATGGTGGTCAAGGTGGCGCCATCGTGAATGTGTCATCAGCCGCGGCGCGACTAGGTTCAGCGAATGAATATATTGATTATGCGGCTACCAAGGGCGCGATTGATACCCTGACCAAGGGTTTGTCGATAGAAGTGGCAAATGAAGGCATACGCGTCAACTGCGTGCGGCCAGGCTTGATTTACACCACCATGCATGCTGATGGTGGCGAAGCCAACCGCGTAGAAAGATTGAAAGTTGGCGTCCCCATGCAACGCGGCGGCGCACCGGAAGAAGTAGCAGCGACCATCAGTTTTTTGTTGAGTGATGCGGCTTCTTATATAACGGGCAGCTTTGTTGACGTATCAGGCGGACGATAGATTTATTGTTACACACCACGGGCTGATGCCATCGCTTGCAGGGTCTGATCCCAGGCCAGCAATTGGGCTGGTGGTTCGTCAAAACGTAATTGCAGCAATGCAAATGGTTCCACGCTTAAACTCCCTCGTTTAAACTTCATCTTGACCAGCACCTCTGCATGCAGAGTGTCGCGGGTATAGATTTCATGTGAAAAATAGGTGCATTTTTCATTTGCATACATGATGCGGGTATCTACCCGCACTCGTTGAAAAAGACGTACCGGTCTCATAAAACTCACCAGTTGCGATACATTCACAAAGGCCGTGCCGCTCGCCAGCATGGGAGCCAGCAATCCAGTTCTAATCACAAAATCCAGTTGTGCGGATTCTGCAAGCAGAAAATACTTATCACTCTTCAAAGTCTTGATACCTGTGTCCCAGGGTCCAATCCAAAAATATGTGCAAACCCTGTTCGCAACGCCTGTGCACTTGCGGCCAAATCGACAGGAAAACAAGCTATGTAGTACTGTGAAAATATGACGGATCAATCCAGACACAGCTACACCCTCTATGCAAGAGAAAGGATAAAACGATAAGCAGTCATCGCTTTGGCAACTTGCTCACGTATAAGCAGGACTATTGGAGATACAAGCCGTGAACTAAAAACCTTGTGAGTGTTTTGACCATTTTACCATCGGGGATGGTAAAGTTCAGCTTTAAAGATTTTCAAAAACAGGCTTACTCAGTATGTTAACATTTCGCGCCCTCACCACATCCCTTGGCATTTCAGCATACCTGTTGATGGGTTTAAGCACCGGCTTTGCCACGACAGCTCAGGCGCAAAATTTGTATCGCTGTGGCAGCACCTACCAGGACAAGCCCTGCGACATTAGCCAAGCCGGTCAATTGATCAAGAAAAATCCCAGCCCGTCAACTTCAGACAAACCTCCACTGGATGCGAATTGCATTCGCCGTGGGGAAGAAGCAAAAAAAATACTATGGCTTAAGGAAGGTGGCGCATTCCAGGATAAAGTGGCAGCAGATGCCAAGACCGGGGAGCAGCGCAGATTGGTTGCAGATGTCTATGCCCTGCGCGGCAATTCCAATGACATACGCCTCAAGATAGAAAGCGACTGTATGGCAGAAAAAGAGAATGACCGCAAATTTGTTGGCCGCTCGAATGAGGATGAAGTCAACCGCCATCTGGCCGCTGAGCGCAAAGCGACAAACGGGATGAATTCAAAAGAGAGCGGCAAAACTGATGCCAGTGAAGCTGCGCGCAAGCAAGAGGCATGTGAGAATGTACGCAGGCAGATCAGTGCTGTAAGCACCAATCAGAAAGCAGGCGGCAGCGCGCAAGAAATGGAAGCCATGGCTGACAGCAGGCGTAAAATTGAGGCCAGCCTGAAAGATATGGGCTGCTCCAAATAAGCATGTAAGGCCTGGGCAAGTTGGTGAGTGCAGGCACAAGCTCACTCTTGCCTCCGACCACACTTGATGCATCAAACCCGGATACCAAACACCTCTTCCGTCGTACGCACCATGATGCGGCTATTGACGGGCGTGGCAATATTCGACCAGACCCAGTTATGATGTTCGACTATTTTTTCTGCTCGCATATGCGGCCTGTCCCCCGTGGTATGAGCATCTGATAAGGCTGTTACATCAAACCCGTGAGATGCTGCTGACCGTACGGTCGTGTCCACACAAAATTCAGTTGCCAGGCCGCACAAGATCAAATTGCGCGCACCAGTGATTTTCAAATGTGCCAGCAAACCTGTCTCCGCAAAAGAGTCACAGGCGGTCTTATCAACAAATACATCGCCAGGAGTAAAAGGCAACTCTGGTATCACCTCCCAGCCTGCCGAGCCTAACATTGCATCATCATTGGTATGGCGCACAAAGATGACTTGTCCACCATGCTGACGAACATGCTCAGCAGCACGACTGATACGGGTAATCACATTAGTCTTGTCAAAACGTGGCGTTCCACCATGCAGCCAGGCGTTTTGCATATCGATAATTACCAAGGTATCCATTTGGCAACACCTCAAAGTTCTAAAACCTTATGATACTGCGTCCAGCGTCTGTGCGTGCAGTGCAGCAATCCTGCCAAGGCGTCTATTATGTTAAAAATTACTGCAAGCTGAAAAGAAAATATTAGTTCAGCAAGTTTTGTATTGCTTCATTTGCAAACAACTCTATTAATTGGTCAGCCACTGCCCTTACTTTGGGAGATCGCCTGACATCATCGTGCATGACCAGCCAGAGTTTTCTTTGTACAATACTTGCATCTTGCTCTATGCGATACAAATCACGGTGAATCTGATGTAAATAATGTGGTAATACAGTGACCCCTACACCTGCGGCCGCACATTGCGCCATGACCATCTGATCATTGCTGCGTAGGTTGACTTTGCGTTGTCCCAGGTAATTTTCCAGCCACTGGTGATGTGGCGTGGGAGAATTTTTTTCATATGCAATAAATTCCCAATCCCCGGCGGCATGTTTCTTCAGATAGGATTTGCTGGCATACAGCCCATAGCCTACGCTGGCAAGGGGTTTAATGACCAGGCCCGCTGTTTGCGGGCGCGTCATGCGCAGGGCTATATCTGCTTCGCGCTTGCCCAGGCTGACATGGTGACGTTCAGCCTGTAATTCCAGTTCTATGCCAGCCAGGCTGGTGCATATTTTTTTCAGATTAGGAGCAAGTACAAAGGTGGATAATGTAGGAGGTGCAGAAATGCGCACTACTCCCTCCATTTTTCCTGTCTGCAGTGCTTTTCTTTCAAAACTGAACCAGCGTTCTTCCACCTCCCTGGCATGAGCAACCAGATCCCGTCCTTCAGTCGTCAATTGCCAGCCACGCACCAGCCTGTCAAATAATCGCAAACCTAGCGCCACCTCCAGCGCATCAATGCGCCTTGCAACCGTCGTATGCTCAACTTGCAGACGACGCGCAGCGCCGGTCAAGGTACCGCTGTCGACGAGCGCCAAAAAATAACGTAGATCATCCCAATTCATCATGGTGCAATTATGCACAGTCCGGGCGAAAATTTCAGTAATTTTCTTTTTTTTCTAATTTGATTAAGCTGCGAGTCATTCGTTCAACGAGAGAAAGACTATGCAGGCAATACAATTATTTTCGCAAGGTGGTCCGGACGTACTGGAGTTACGTGACGTAGCAATGCCTTTGCAAAAAAATGGCGAGGTGCTGGTACAGGTTAGCTACGCCGGGGTAAATTATGCAGATGTGTACCAACGCAATGGACAAAATCCAGCCATCCTGCCTTGCATCCCCGGCGTCGAGGGTGCTGGGATTGTGATAGCAGGAAATGCGTCTATACCTTCTGGCAGCAGGGTGGCATGGCTATCGCAAGCAGGATCTTATGCAGAATACCTTTCTATACCAGCCTGGAAACTGATCGTATTACCAGCAGACGTGAGTACGCACGATGCGGCAGCAGCCATGCTGCAAGTCGTTACAGCACAATATCTATGTGAAACCAGTTATCGTGCGCAAGCTGGTGAGACGGCATTGGTGCATGCTGGTGCAGGCGGTGTTGGACTGCTGCTGACTCAGATACTGAAACACAAAGGGCTCACAGTCATCAGTACGGTATCAACTGCAGAGAAAGCCAGACTGGCACTAGCAGCAGGGGCTGATCATGTAGTGCTGTACAGCGAGACTGACTTCATCCGTGCCGTAAAGGATTTGACACTGCAGCAAGGTGTGCATGTCGCCTACGATTCAGTGGGGCTGCAAACTTATCAAGGCAGCATGGCATTATTGCGCCCTCTTGGCAGCCTGGTACTGTTCGGTCAATCCAGCGGCAATGTGCCGTCCATTGACCCCATGCACTTGTGTCGCCAGGGATCCTTGTTTTTGACGCGCCCTACCCTCGCCCACCATGTTGCAGACGCGGAGAGTCTCAAATACCGCAGTCAGCGAGCCATAAGCTGGCTACGCGATGGCATAGTCGATTTGCGCATACATCATATCTATCCACTGGAGCAGGCAAGCCTGGCACACGCCGATCTTGAATCACGTCGCACTACCGGTAAATTACTATTGGCTGTCAGCTCAGCTGCGCGCAAGTGCCTGACAAGGAGCAAGCATGAATAACACATTCAACAAAATAGCATGCATGGCACTGAGTTGCATTGCACCACTAAGCCCGCCCGCCCATGCTTTCATGGAGCAAGACATAGACAAGCACATGCAAGCACAAAAGCGCTTATCTGGCACCTGGAAGCTGACGGCCGCACCAGAAATACGCGCCGATGGTAGCCAAAGTGCCAGTTTTGGCATCAATCCCCATGGCTTACTCATCGTTGATGAAAATGGGTATTACTCTTTACAGATATACAAATCCATACGCAGCAAATTTGCAAGCGGCGACAAACGCAAAGGTACAGAAGCTGAATATCGCGCAGCAGCAATCGACACCAGCTCACATTATGGCCGCTGCTTTATCGATACCGAACGTAATGTGCTGGTGTTCAGAATAGAACATGCATCCCTCCCCAACTGGGATGGCAGCGAGCAAACCAGCCAATTCGAACTCAAGGGCGATGAATTGACATATCGCGTACCGGCCAGTGCCAGCGGCAACGGCATCACTGCCATTTCTTCATGGAAGAGGTTGCGCTGAGGACAAGCGCAGCTCAAGTAATTTCAACCTGTCGCGAATATTCGCACCCATTGCTATTTGTGGATTGGAATAGCCATCGGTCTTACCAGCCTCTTCTTCGCGCTGTTTGATAATGGGTCTTGCCGAAGCAAGCGCAGTTTCAAAAGACAGAGTCTTATTGCGTAACTGTTCATCGTACATGGCGCGACCAAAAAAAGTCAGGTCTGATTTACTGCCACAACCATAGGAAGTATGATCGGCATCAGATGCGGTCATTACCAGCGTGTCAGCATCTGACAAGGGTGCAATCCAGTTGCCGGCATAGCAGGCAGAAATTGATATTACCCTGTGCTTGATGCCAGCCTCATCCAGCCAACGTTTCAAGTCTTCTGGTGTGACGGTGTTAACCGTCAACGGCCACATCCCGGCTGACAATTCGCCATCGCTGGCACCATGGGAAGACATATGCAGGAACAGGATATCTTCATTGACATCCATACGTTTTGCCACGTGTTGTATGGCCCGCTGCAGGTTCAATGGAGTTGCCCAGGGCAGGCTATTCATGGTACCGGGGTTATTCACAAGTTGCAGACTGCGCCCAGCAGCATCAAACCGTTTCTCCATGACTTGCGTGACCATGCTTGTTTCATTCAGGAAGACATTTTCATCACCATAAGGTGCAAAGTTCAGGCTATACAGATCAATAATTCCAGTCCTTTGCGGCTGAAGCCCGCTCATTTTCTCCTGGAACAACGCCGCTTGCGCCTCAAATACTTCCTGAGAAATATCTGGCGTCCTATCACTACTATCTGCTTCGCTGCTTTCCACTCGTTTCGGATACCAGAAATGGGGAGGACGGGTAGTGATTTGCATTGCAATACTGCTGACGGTGACAAAGAATATGAGCACCACGGACCAAGCACGGCGATCACATGCTCTCCACAAAAAGACTGATTGAATTGCTATCGTTAACAAGAGCGGAACAAGGTAGATCAGCCAACTGATGACCTGACTGAAACTGCCATACGTGATCCAGCCCAGGTACATCGACAGGCCAAAAGGCAGGTTTAAGATCAAGAACAAAAACAGGCCTTGCGCCATCGAGAGAACAAATAAATGACTGGCGCTGGGCGCCTTGCTGCCATTGCTTCCATCCGGTTTAACAGGATCCCGGCGCAAGCTGAAACAAAGCCAGGCCCATGACGCAAACGCAAACCAGTTTGCGCCTATAGCGCGAAAATGAAAATCAGCAGGGCCCGCTATTGCCAGGCGCTGCAAACACAAGGTAGCGAGTATGTACCCAGTCACCAGGATCAACATGATGACCGGTGAAGCGGGTATTCCTTCCCAGCGTGGATGCTTTAAGAAACTGGTTCTTAAAGTCTCATTGATTAAACGCCCCCACTCTGGTTTTTCTTCGGCACTTATGTTTTCAGGCGAAGTAGCAGGTAATTGTGGCTCCAGCCCACCCTCTGCTTCTCCAGGCTCATTTGCAGCATGCACATTATTGGATTCGGACATAAAAACTCAAAATGATATTTTTTGGGATCAGATTTAACATTGAATCGTCACTGCAAGACTGGCAGACAAACTCACACTGGGCATGGATTGTCTTGCCAATATTATCTGCGTGGAGCAAATTAACGCGATCAGAAAAAGACTGGCTCTACCTCTAATTTGACAGCAAATCTGGCATACACATCGGCGGATACTGCCTGAGCCAGCGCCCGCACCTCTGCCCCGGTTGCACCGCCATGATTAACCAGCACCAGCGCCTGCTTCTCATACACGCCCGCCCGATCCAGTTGCCTTCCCTTCCAGCCACATTGATCTATCAGCCAGCCGGCTGCCAGTTTGTAATCGCCACTATCCTGGCGGTAGCTGACCAGGGTGGGATACACAGCCAGCAAACTGTCGCGCTGAGCTGCAGGTACGATCGGGTTCTTGATAAAGCTGCCTGCATTACCTATGGTGGCTGGATCTGGTAATTTGGCCTGACGTATTTCAATGATGGCGGCACTGATGTCCTTGGGCGTCGGGCTATCTATCTGATGCTGACGCAGGTATTGCGCGACATCGACATAAGCCAATCTTGCCTGCCAGCGCTTTGGCAACGCAAAACGCACGTTGAGGATGACCATGCGGTCTTTATACTCCCGCTTGAAAATACTATCCCGATAGGCAAAAGCACATGTTGCCTTATCAATATCAACCAACTCGCCGCTGGTAAAATCAAAAGCAGTCAGGCCGGTGAATACATCCTGGATTTCCATTCCGTAGGCACCGATATTCTGTATCGGTGCAGCACCTACGGTGCCAGGTATCAGAGAGAGATTTTCCATCCCGCCCAGGCCCTGCTCCAGCGTCCACAGCACAAACTCATGCCAGTTCTCGCCTGCTGCTGCCTGTACGTAGACATAATCCTCATCCTCATCAAGGATTTGCCTGCCCTTCAACCCCATCTGCAAAACCAGGGCATCTACCTGATCAGACAACACCAGATTGCTGCCACCTCCCAGGACCAGGCGCGGCAGAGCTTTAAGCTGGGCATCGGCAAAGATGGCTTGCAGTTGCGCTAGCTGCTCTATACGCAAAAATTGCCTGGCACGGGCAGCAATACCAAAGGTATTCAAGCTTTGCAGAGAATAATCTGCTGAAAATGTGAGTAAATTCGTCATAAGACCCGAATTATAGCCTTTGCTCTCTCAGGCCTGCCTGCATTTGCTAAAATGGCGGTTAATTCATCATTTTATGCAAGGAAGCAAGATGCCCTCTTTCGATACCGTCTCTGAAGCCAACATGGTTGATGTCAAGAATGCCATTGATCAAACCAATAAAGTGGTCACCAACCGCTTTGACCTGAAAGGCAGTAGCGCCAAAGTTGAACAAAAAGACCGTGAATTGACGATCTATGGCGATTCCGAATTCCATCTTGATCAGGTTCGCCTGGAATTGACGATGACACTGGCCAAGCGCAATGTCGACGTGCGTTTTCTCGATATGGGTAAGATCGAAAAAATTGGCGGCGACAAAGTCAAGCAAGGTATCAAGGTAAAGAACGGTATAGAAACCGAAGATGCCAAGAAAATCGTTAAAGCCATCAAGGACAGCAAACTGAAAGTGCAAGGGAGCATACAAGGCGATGCAGTACGTGTCACTGGTACCAAGCGTGATGACCTGCAAGCCGCAATGGCGATGTTGCGCAAGGAAATCAAGGACCTGCCTTTGGAATTCAACAATTTCCGCGACTAACAACTAGATTAAGCCAATAATGCCATTATCTGTGAAATATTTGAAACGACTCAGTGCTATGAGCTTGCTGGTTTGCTCTGCATTGAGCCATGCGACCGATATAGGTGTGGTTGGCTTGTTCCCGGGCAAGGCTATCCTGGTGGTAGATGGCGCACCACCTAAAACTTATACAGTAGGCAGCAATATCAGCAGCGACACCAAACTCATCGATGCAGATCGCGAATCAGCCACTGTCATGGTGAATGGCAAGCGCAAGGTCTTGATCCTGGGGCAGACAGTGCACAGGTCCGCGGCCAGCAATAATAGTAGTGTCGTCTTGAAAGCTGGTGACCGCGGCCACTTCATGGCACAGGCAACGGTCAATGGTGGCAGCGTGAATATGATGGTCGATACCGGAGCCAGCCTGATCGCCCTGCCCGCTGCTGATGCCATCCGGCTAGGTATCAACTATAAAAAAGGTCAGCTAAGCTCCAGCCGCACTGCGGGCGGCGTTGTCCCCACGTATATCATCAAACTGGATACAGTCAGGATTGGCGATGTGGAACTCAATCAGGTCGATGCCTCAGTCATAGAAGGAGGTCTGGATGTACCCTTGCTGGGCATGTCTTTCTTGAATCGCATGGAAATGCGGCGCGAGGGGGATCAGATGACCTTGACGAAGCGGTATTAGTTTCGCTCTTCGTGAACTCTCTTGGTCACATGAGGTTTTAGCTTTGATATTGACTAGTAATTCATTCTTTGAATAGCTGGTAGCTACTGCTTTACTTGTCCACACCAACAAGTAAAATTTGACGCCACCTCGCCCACGTAATATCCCAGTATATTTTTGCGGCAAGATCGTCATAAGCACCGAATGCAAATCCATCATTCATTTCTATGAGTGCCGTATTACCTTGCTTAGTAACGCCAAAATCAATGGCAAAACCGTCTGGTGCAAATTGCGCATTCAATAGTGCTTGCAGAGCCCTCTCTATTTCATGCAAGTCTGGCCGCACATCTGCGTCACCGCCATGATCACAGAGTTTGATATCCTGAATTTTTCCATACAAAACATACACCCGCCATTCGCTCAAAAAAGTGACTGGTTCTGAAACCCATACTGGCATGCTTTTAGAAACCCCGTTAAACCGATAGTCGTCAGCAAATTCTGGAACAAATCCAGTAAATCGCTTCCAGCCTGAAACTGGCTTGACGAACACCCGTGGCCCGCCATTCTCCAAACGATCCAGCACACGTCGCAAGCTTTTTTCTTGCCATACTTTCCGGTAAAGCCAGGGCTTCAATACTTCAGGGTAAGGTGTGTGTTCGGGTAGATGCGTTCCAAGTAATCGCAATGCATGGTGGACGAAAGGCACCGTTCCCATCACCAGCGTGTCAACTGAAAGTGCTAACTTCCCGCGCTCCATCATTTTTTCTGAGGCAGTCTCGACTGGCAGGTCGAGACTGCCAGCATACTCTGCGATCAATCTTTGCTCATGATCCAGCTTGCCTGGCATTTTTGCAGAAACAATCACTTTTGCAGGCAAAGTAAGCATGAAACTCTAGAGTAGCTAAGGATATTTGAAAGTGCAGGTTCAATAAGACTGCTTCAACCGCCTTTGTTTTACTGCCTCAGCCAGCCCTTCCAGCACTTTGATACTTGACTCCCAATCGATGCAACCATCTGTCACGGATTGACCATAGACCAGTTCCTTGCCTGGCACCAGGTCCTGGCGACCAGCGACCAGATGGGATTCGATCATGACACCCACAATGCGGGTATCGCCATCGGCAATTTGTTTGCCTATGTCAGCGCATACGGGTATCTGGTTGGCAGGATTTTTCGAGCTATTGGCATGTGAAGCATCAATCATCAGGCGTGACGCCAGGCCGCTGCTGGCGATGTCCTTGCAGGCAGCATCAACGCTAAGGGCATCATAATTGGGTGTCTTGCCACCGCGCAGAATGATATGGCAGTCTTCATTGCCATTGGTAGAGACAATCGCGGAATGGCCGCCCTTGGTCACGGATAAAAAATGATGTGGTTGAGATGCAGCCTTGATCGCGTCAACCGCAATTTTGACATTGCCGTCAGTGCCGTTCTTGAAACCTACAGGGCAAGACAGGCCGGATGCCAGTTCTCTGTGGACTTGTGACTCAGTGGTGCGGGCACCAATTGCGCCCCAGCTAATCAGGTCAGCAATATATTGCGGGCTAATTACGTCAAGGTATTCAGTACCTGCAGGCAGGCCCAGTTCATTGATGTTGAGCAGCAGTTCACGGGCAATGCGCAAACCATCATTGATACGGAAACTGTTGTCGAGGTAAGGGTCATTAATGAGCCCTTTCCAGCCTACTGTGGTGCGCGGTTTTTCGAAATACACGCGCATGATGATTTCCAGCTCACCGGCAAAACGTGGCCGCTCTGCTGCCAGTCGTTGGGCATATTCCATCGCGGCCTTGGTGTCATGGATGGAGCAAGGGCCAATGACGACCATGAGTCTGTCATCCTGACCATGCAAGATACGATGCAGGGCGGTGCGGGCATTGGCTGCGGTTTCCGAGGCTTTTTCGGAGCAGGCAAACTCACGTATCAAATGTGAGGGTGGAACCAGTTCCTTCATTTCGCGTATGCGTAAATCATCGGTGCGTTGCATGTCTTCTCCTGAGAATTTCTTAAAAAATAATATGTGTCAATGTAGTAAAAATTCTGATCGGTAAAGATAATTACTATTCAATTTTTTTCTGACCTCATTGCAATTTACTGGTAATAAATGCAAGGGCAAAAAAAAACCGCCTGATCGGGCGGTTTTTTAGAATTTTGGCTCAGCTCTTTTTCTTCGAG
>Ga0187842_1001433_pt1 | contig 11115 bp, 10 predicted proteins | sample SpaLakP09_SKY_41_FD_134514 | JGI IMG/M metagenome (GOLD analysis project Ga0187842, IMG submission 134514) | Oligotrophic lake water microbial communities from Sparkling Lake, Wisconsin, USA - SP09_SKY_41 | ecosystem: Environmental > Aquatic > Freshwater > Lake | place: USA: Sparkling Lake... | reverse complement strand
TTGATGGTGCTGAAGTCAATATTGGTTCCCCAGTTGTAGAGCTCTATAGTCCCGAATTTATCTCTGCACAGCAAGAGTATTTGTTGTCATTCAAAACTGCCAAGGTACTGGAATCGACTAGGACTATGAGTGACTTACTGGGTGATGCCCGTATTACGCAGCAAGCTGCAGCAAACCGTATGCGTAATCAAGGTGCTGGCGATGCTGATATCAGGTCAATTGAAACAACTGGCAGGACTCAGGCTAATTTAATAATGCGCGCTCCCTTAAAAGGGGTAGTGGTTAAACGGAATGTAGAGCCAGGATCAGCAGTGAGTTCTGGTGATGTGATTGCCACTTTGGCAGACCCTAAGCAACTGTGGTTTTTGGGCAATGTGTTTGAACAAGATTTTCGTTTTGTTAAGCCTGGTCAAAAAATAGTGCTGCAAGTAGAGGCTTATCCAGGTAAAGAGTTTGTTGCATATGCAAACTATCTGGCACCCACAGTGGATCCACAAACGCGGTCTTTATTAATTCGTGCAGATATTGAGAATGATGACGATCTCTTGCGTCCAGATATGTATGCTTCAGCAAAACTGACAACGGGTATGGCCGATGCCATCGTCGTGCCACAAACTGCAGTAGTACGCATTCGGGAAATGCGTTACATCATTATCAAGGTGGGTGATGATGCCTATCGCCGCCTGCCTGTAAAAGGCTATGACCTTAATAGCAAGACTTTTGCTATTACTGAAGGTGTAGAGCCAGGCTCGCGTATTCTGGCTGAAGGCGCCGTGTTATTAAATGATCGATTTGCTAAGCAGGAAGACTAAGTGAGCGCATTTACCTCCTTTATCCGAGGTGTACTCGAGAAACGAGTGCTGGTGATCGTTGGCTCGGTAGTACTGCTTGGTCTGGGAGCATTTAGTCTCTCCAAGTTACCCATTCAGCCTTACCCTGGTGTTGCGCCTTTAACGATTCAGGCGATTTCACAATGGCCTGGAAGAAGTACGACTGAGGTAGAGCAGCAAGTCACCATCCCTGTTGAGAATGCATTAGCAGGTATTCAGGGCCTGCAAGCCTTTCGCTCAGTTTCTTTATTTGGGCTGTCGGTTGTCACGCTCAAGTTCGACGACACGACAGATCCATTTCGGGCACGCCAACGTTTCATTACCGGCCTATCTAATGTTAATTTTCCCGCTGGAGTAACTTCTAGTGTAAGTCCAGATTCTGATGCAACTGGCGAGATTATGCGTTACGAGGTGAAGTCGGATTACGCCTCATCCACACAATTAAAAACATTACAGAACTACGATATTTATAAAGCACTAAAGCAAACTCCTGGTGTGGCTGATGTTTCCTCATTTGGTGGCAAGGTACGCCAGTATCAAGTGATTGTGAGTCCAGAAAGTCTGCAATCTAAGGGCGTGACTGTCAATGAACTCATCGCTGCCTTAACGAATGCCAATAGCAATACTGGTGGCGGTCTACTACCTAGTGGCGAGCAGCAATTTGTTGTGCGCGGAGTAGGCTTGCTGAAAAATATTGACGACATTAAGCGTGTTGTAATTACCATTCGCAATGATGTGCCAGTTCGAATTGGTGATGTCGCCAGAGTCGAGATTGGTAATGCGCCGCGCTTAGGCTTGTTTCAGTTCAATGACAATCCAGATTCTGTAGAGGGCATCGTTTACTTACGTCGTGGCGAGGATGCCACCGAAGTGTTGGCTCGTGTTCGAACTACGGTTGACAATATTAATAGACAAGTTCTTCCACCTGGTATTCAGGTAAAGCCTTTCTATGACCGACAGGTGCTCTTAGATATCACCATTGGTACTGTTAAGCACACCCTATTTTTTGGTATCTCTTTAGTGCTGGCAGTCCTATTTTTCTTCTTGGGTAATTTGCGCGCAGCAGCAGTGGTTGCAGCAGTTATTCCTTTAGCACTTTGTGTATCGTTTATTCAGATGCATCTATGGAGTGTGCCGGCCAATTTGATCTCCTTAGGCGCCATTGACTTTGGCGTCATCGTTGACTCTGCCGTCATTTTGACCGAGAACGTAATGCGCCATTTGGAGCAGGGCGGTAAGCGCCTGAACCAAAGTATTATTTTGGCTACTAGTGAAGTGCAGCGTGCCATGATTTATTCAACGGGCATCATTATTGTTGCTTACTCCCCATTGTTCTTTATGGGCGGAGTCGAAGGAATCATCTTTAAGCCTATGGCATTTACCATGGGCTTTGCGCTCATTGCGGCTGTGATTCTGAGTTTAACGTTCTTGCCTGCAATGATCTCTTTGGTATTTGGTGAGAACTTACAGCATAAGCAACCCGGTTTCATGATCAAGCTTCTTAATGCTTACAAGCCTTTATTGAGAAAATGGATGGATCGTCCTTTAACAGTCTTCTCAGTAGCGCTTTTTGTTTTGGGCCTTACTTTATTGAGTGTGACCCGTTTGGGAACAGCATTCTTACCCACTCTAGAAGAAAATAATATTTGGTTGCGCGTAACCTTGCCAAATACAGTAGATCTAGATTACTCCGTCAAGGTGGCTAATCAGTTGCGCGGAACATTCTTAAAACAACCTGAAATTGATAAGGTTGCCGCTCAAATTGGTCGACCTGATGATGGAACTGACTCTACTGGTGTATTTAACCAAGAGTACGGTCTATATCTTAAGAGTCCCGATAAGATGCCAAGCGGCTCAAGTAAGAAAGCCTTGATTGCGCATCTAGAGAAAGAGCTCAATCAGATCCCAGGTATCACCTATAGCTTCTCGCAATATATTCAAGATAACGTCAACGAGGCGCTTTCAGGTGTGAAGGGCGAGAACTCTGTCAAGATTTACGGTACTGACTTAGAAGTGTTGGATCAAAAAGCGCACGAAGTGATTGAGCAGCTTAAGAAAGTTCGTGGGGTTGCAGATGAAGGCATCTTGAAAGAGCTTGGTCAGCCAACACTGAATATTCAGATTGATCGTGAGCGCGCCGCTCGCTACGGTATTAATGTGAATGACATTCAGACCGTGGTGGCTAACGCTATTGGTGGAGCCGCAGTAACCAATCTCTTAGAAGATGAAAAAACTTTCGGTATTGCCATTCGTTTAAATGAAGGTAGCCGTAATGATATTGCAGATATTGGTCACCTTTTAGTGGATTCACCAAGCGGCCCCGCGATTCCTTTGTCGATGGTTGCTACCGTGCAGCTCTCTGATGGGCCATTCTTTATTTATCGTGAAGCAGGCAAGCGCTATATTGCGATTAAGTTTAGCGTGCGTGGTCGTGACTTAGGTAGCGCTGTAGAAGATGCGCAATTCTTGGTTGAGCAAAATATCACCTTGCCACCAAATTACTCGATCAGCTGGGATGGTCAGTTTAATCAGATGAAGCAAGCACAAAAGAAGCTGATGCTGATCGTGCCACTTGCACTACTTGGTATCTTCTTATTACTCGTTAGTGCTTTTGGTAATTTCCGTGATGCGGTGATTGTGATGATCAATGTACCCTTTGCTGCCATTGGTGGAGTGCTTGCCTTGCACTTAGCTGGCGAGACTTTGAGTATCTCCGCCTTCTTTGGTTTCTTATCGCTTTTTGGTATTGCTATTCAGGATGGCGTCATCCTGATCTCTTTCATTAATAAGGCAACCGCTGCTGACCATGGGGAGATGAAAGACGTGATGGTGGAGGGTGCTTCATTGCGCGTTCGTCCGGTATTAATGACTGCTGCACTTTCTGGTCTTGGCCTCTTACCAGCCGCTTTATCCCATTCGATTGGTTCTGAGGCTCAAAGACCCCTAGCACTGGTGATCGTTGGCGGTATGGTGACCACCACAATTCTGACACTCCTCGTATTACCAGTAATATATGGGTGGTTTAGAGGGCGTAGCTTAAGCCAAACTGCCAAAGCTTAACTATGCGATAGAAGTGCTATTAAGGTATTCAAATTCATGAGTGAAAATACAAAAAAGCCACATATTCTGATTTCTAATGATGATGGCTATTTAGCACCCGGTCTTTTGGCTTTAGTGAATGCCATTCGCCCACTCGGAAAAGTGACTGTGATCGCTCCTGAGCAAAATCACAGTGGCGCCTCTAACTCGCTCACTCTCTCAAGACCACTTTCTATTCATCGGGTTGCTGGTGGTGAGCGCGATGGATTCTTATTTATTAATGGCACTCCAACTGATTGTGTACATATTGCGATGACTGGCTTCTTAGATGAAAAGCCCGACCTCGTTGTTTCTGGGATCAATCAAGGGGAGAACATGGGCGAAGATACCCTGTACTCTGGTACGGTTGCCGCTGCAATTGAAGGTGTGATGTTTGGAGTTCCTGGGATTGCATTTTCGCAAATCGATAAAGGTTGGAATCGTATCGATGATGCTGCAAAAGCAGCGCACGATATCGTTGCCCAAATGCTAGCTTCAAAATTAGCCCACACTGAAGGCGCTGCTCCATTGCTCAATGTCAATATTCCGAATCGCACTTACGCTGATTTACAACGTTGGCGTGTTACTCGTTTAGGTAATCGCCATCACTCTCAGCCTGTAGTGGTTCAAAAAAGTCCACGTGGAGATTTGATCTACTGGATTGGTGCAGCAGGAGATGCTAAAGATAGCTCTGAGGGTACTGATTTTCATGCGATTGATGAGGGATGTATCTCGATTACGCCTATGCAATTGGACCTAAGTCATCATGCCCGCTTGGCCGCCATGCGCACTAGTGGCTGGGATCGCGGTTGAAGTCTTCCGCAGAGCGTAATGCTGGCCATCGGCAAGCCCTAGCAGCTAAAGTCCTGGCGGCAGGGGTCAAGCACGGTAAAACTTTGGAAGCCATTGCCACAGTTCCGCGTCATGCTTTTATGGATGCAGGTATGCACCCACAAGCTTACGAAGACACAGCATTACCGATTGGACATTCACAAACGATTTCTAAACCATCCGTAGTGGCTCGCATGATTGAGTTGCTCCATAAGCCCAGACATCAGCTTGGCAAAGTTTTAGAAATTGGGACTGGCTGTGGTTATCAAGCGGCGGTACTCAGTTTGCTAGCCGATGAGGTGTACTCGATTGAACGTATTCGGCCATTGCATGATATGGCTAGAGAGAAACTACGACCATTCCGAATTAAAAACCTGCGCCTGATTTATGGTGATGGCATCTTAGGTCTACCTCAGGCTGCCCCCTTTGACGGGATTATTCTGGCGGCAGCAGGGCTAGGAATTCCAGATGCCTTATTAGATCAATTGGCAATTGGGGGGAGACTGGTTGCCCCAGTCGCTAAAAATGAAAAAGAGCAGCAGTTGGTCATGGTCGAGCGTATGAGCTCCCAGCGATATCAAAGAACTGTTCTAGACGAGGTCTTTTTTGTACCCTTACAATCAGGGGTAGTATGAGATATCCCATGAATTTAAGCACTAAATACTTCCTCTTAGCTTTTGCCGCTAGCGTATTGCTACTCAATGCTGGGTGTTCAGTAACGCCAAGAGCTAAACCAGCGCAAGTAGTGGATCGCAGCGACAATACTGTTGGCGAATCTGCAGCTCCTCCTGGCTACTATCGGGTTAAGCGTGGCGATACTTTAGCGCGTATTGCCTTAGATAATGGACAAGCTCCGCGTGATTTAGCGCAGTGGAATAATTTGTCCAACCCTAATCTGATTGAAGTCGGAGATCTGATTTTGGTGAAACCACCAGCAAGTTCAAAGCCTGCTGTGAAGTCAGTAATCAAGCCTGCTAGCAATACAGATACTGCAAAAATAGATGAACCTAAGCCTGATACCTCAAAAGATATCGTTGCCGAGCCTGGTATACGTTTGTCATGGCCCGCTAAGGGCAAAGTAAGTGATGAATTCAGTGAAAAAACCAAAGGCATTGATATTCCTGGCAAGCTAGGTGATCCTATTACCGCCGCCTCGGAAGGCAAGGTCGTCTACGCTGGTAACAGCTTGCGAGGTTACGGTAATCTTGTGATCATTAAGCATGACAACACCTACCTCACAGCCTACGCTCACAACCGCTCACTCTCTGTAAAAGAGGGTGACACGGTGAAGAAGGGGCAGAAAATTGCTGAGATGGGCGACACCGATACGAACTCGGTAAAACTCCACTTTGAATTGCGTGTCAATGGCAAGCCGGTAAATCCAACGCCATACTTGCAGTAATTGTGGTTTAGCTAGGCTGCGCGATGGCAACTGTTCTCGTCTTTGATATTGAAACTATTCCAGATGTTGCTGGCCTGCGTCGCCTGAACGACTATCCAGCCTCCTTATCAGATAGTGAGGTTGCTGCGCAAGCGATGGCTGAGCGTGCTGAGAAAACAGGTAGTGAATTTCTTCCGCTATATCTACAACGTATCTGCGCCATTTCGTGTGTGATTCGTAGAACAACTAAAGAAGGCGCACCCCAAATCAAAGTGGGTACTCTAGGTACACCACAAGATGATGAGAAGGTATTAATTCAGACCTTCTTTGAACTCGTAGAAAAATATACTCCCCAGCTAGTATCCTGGAATGGCAGTGGTTTTGATTTACCGGTTCTGCATTACCGCGCCTTAGCTAATCATGTACAAGCGCCACGGTATTGGGAGATGGGTGAGAGCCAAGAAAACGATAGCCGTGAGTTCAAATGGAATAACTACATTAGTCGTTATCACATGCGCCATCTAGATATGATGGATCTCTTGGCTAAATTTAATGGTAGAGCCAATGCACCCTTAGATGGCTTGGCAAAGCTTTGCGGTTTTCCTGGCAAGATGGGAATGGATGGCAGTCAAGTATGGCCAGCATATCAAGATGGCAGGGTTGATGAGATTCGTCGCTATTGTGAAACCGATGTAGTCAACACCTATCTCATGTATTGTCGCTTTCAACTCATGCGTGGTGGTTTTTCTTTAGAAGAGTACCAAGCAGAAATTACTTTCGTAAAAGCCTATTTAGAAAAAGAATCTAAAGAGCCTCATGGCGCCCAATGGCAAGAATATCTATTAGGCTTTTCTGCGGATGCGTAGAGGTGAAAAGCCAGTCCATATTGTTGTGACTGAGCCAGTACGAGTTGAATCCCTTGATCTTGATGCTCAAGGTATTGCCCGCTTAACACCCAATGAAGACGAGCTTGCTCAAGAGCAAGGTGGTAAAGTGATTTTTATTCAAGGCGCGCTACCTACTGAGTTAGTTACTTACGTTATCACTCGAGATAAAGCCCGCTTTAGTAAAGCCAAGGTACTCGACATTCTCAAGCCTGCCGTATTTAGAGCGCAACCGCAGTGCAAGGCTTTTGGTGTCTGCGGGGGTTGCACCATGCAGCATCTTGATATTCGGGCGCAGGTGGCTATGAAACAGCGCGTGCTGGAGGATGACCTTAAGCATATCGCCAAAGTAGTCCCTGAAGAAATTCTCCGCCCTATGGGTGGACCAGCATGGGAGTACCGTCATCGTGCGCGCTTAAGTGTAGTCAATCGCTCTATTAAAAAAGGCACGGTTCTGATTGGCTTTCATGAGGGCAAAAGTGCTTATGTTGCGGACATGACTGCTTGTGAAATTTTGCCTAAGCATGTCTCTAATTTACTTCCAGAGTTGCGTCAGTTAGTCATGGGCTTATCGATAGTGGATCGCATGCCGCAAATTGAAGTTGCCGTGGGTGAACCCGAAGATCCAAATTCAGACGATCCTAGAAAAACAAAACCCGTAACCGCCTTGGTATTCCGAAATCTATTGCCCCTCACGTTGGCTGATGAACAGCTCCTTAGAGATTTCGCTGACGCGCATCATGTTTGGATTTGGCTGCAACCCAAGGGTATCGAAACGGTTGCGCCGTTCTATCCCTTGACCGGTAAGCTTTGCTATCGCTTACCTGAGTTTGATGTCGAGATGCCCTTTAAGCCGGCAGACTTTACGCAAGTCAATCACATGATGAATCGTGGTTTGGTTAGTAGAGCGATTCGTATCTTAGATATTCAAGCAAGCGATCGTGTGCTTGATTTATTTTGCGGTATTGGTAATTTCACATTACCGCTGGCCAGAAGAGCAAGGACTGTCTTGGGTATTGAGGGATTAGAGAGTCTAACAACTCGGGCTAAAGAAAATGCCCTACACAATCAATTAGCTGACACGGTAAGCTTTATGCAAAGCAATTTATTTGAAGTCACACCAGAAACGATTGCCTCATGGGAAAAAGCGGAGCGCTGGTTGATGGATCCACCCCGTGAAGGGGCGATGGAGATTTGCCAGTCATTGGCACAACTGCATCAGCAGGGCAGTGAACTGCCACCAAAACGCATTGTTTACGTCTCCTGCAATCCAAAAACCTTAGCGAGAGATGCGGATATTTTGTGCCATCAAGCAGGCTATGGTCTCGCAAGTGCAGGCATTATCAATATGTTCCCCCACACCTCGCATGTGGAATCTATTGCAGTTTTTGATCTTGCTAGTAGTTAAGGATACAGAGTTGGAATGAAGGAATGCGAAAAGAGTAGAAGGTTTAGAGAGAGTAAGGAAAAGGGAAGGCCGAAGAAATTTAAATTCTTTGTGCAACCAATTTGATGCCTAGAGCCCCGATAACCTTGCTGATGGTATCAAAACGGGGCTTAGCATTTGGTCTTAGCGCCTTATAAAGTGCCTCACGGGTAATGCCTGTAGTTTGGGCGATTTGCGCCATGCCTTTCGCTCTGGCAATATCTCCAAGAGCCTCCGCTAATAATGCATCATCACCTTCTTCTAGCACCTGGTTCAGGTATTCCGTAATTGCTTTATCGTTATTTAAATAGCGCGCCATATCAAAGTTAGGCAGTGCATCGATCTTGGTTTTCTTTATCTCTTTAACGGCTTTCATGATTCCTCCAACTTTTTTAGCATTCTCTTAACTGCCTTAATGTCTGCTGTTTGGCTAGTCGGACTCTTGTCTTGAGATCGCAATTGCCATCAAGCCAACATTGGAATTCTGATGTTTCTTTATGCGTTTACATACCTTAATTGTAATCGAACGAATACTAAATTTCACGTAACTCGGAGAGCTATTAAACCTGTAACAGTCTTTGATCGCGTGAGAAATTAGGGTAAAGAAAAAGGCACCCGCAGGTGCCTTTTCTGTTGAAACGGAGATGAATGCTTAGTCTCTGTCGCCGCCAACAATACCCAGCAATGCGAGCAAATTGGTGAAGACGTTATAGACGTCAAGGTAGATAGCTAAAGTAGCCATGACGTAGTTGGTTTCGCCGCCGTTGATGATGCGCTGAACGTCAACCAAGATAAAGGCAGAGAAAATTGCGATTGCTAAGACCATCACAGTCAACATGAGGGCAGGCAACTGCAACCAGATGTTAGCCAATGAGGCAACGATCAAGAGCAATACACCGACCATCAACCATTTACCCATGCCGGAAAAATCGCTTTTGCTCACGGTAGCAATCGTTGCCATGACAGCAAAATGGCACCAGTGCCTCCAAAAGCCAGCATGATCAATGTAGCGCCATTGCTATAGCTATTGAGGGTGTAACCCACTAAGCCGGACATCATGATGCCCATAAAGAATGTAAACGCTAAGAGCAGAAGAACGCCAGCGCCAGTGTCTTTGTTTTTCTCAATTGCCCAGAAAAAACCAAAAGCAATTGCCATAAAGACAATAAAACCTAGGAACGGGCTGCCTGCCATGAAATTCAGGCCAAAAGCAACGCCAAGCCATGCGCCAATGACAGTCGGCACCATTGTGAGTGCTAACAGGGCATAGGTATTGCGCAGTACGCGGTTGCGTATCTGGGGGGTGCTAATCGAGCCGGTTTGCCCAAAGCCGTAAGAGTTAAGATCGCTCATATTGACTCCTTCTTCATAGTAATTACACGAGCCCTCGAGGGGCTGTTGACAATAAGTATAGACAAAATGTTGAAATTTCAAGCCCCCCATGAAAAGGACTACAAATTGAAGGGTTATGCCCTGTAAATTCAATAGCTTAGGCTCTCTTAGATGAGGGTAAATATGGTCAGCCGAGGTATAATTTGGGGGTCGCTGAAATTGGAGCGCGCTGTAGGAGGCTGGGAGGAGGTACCCCCTAGCCCAGTTATGCGCCATTTCAGCTTAAATCTTTGAAATCACTATTGGAGTTTTACATGGCTATTGAACGCACCCTTTCTATTATCAAACCTGATGCTGTAGCTAAAAACGTTATCGGTAAGATCTATGACCGTTTTGAATCAGCTGGTTTGAGGATTGTGGCGTCCAGAATGGCGCATTTGTCAAAAGCTGAAGCTGAGCAGTTCTATGCTGTTCATGCTGCACGTCCTTTCTTCAAAGATTTGGTGAGCTTCATGATCTCTGGTCCTGTGATGATTCAGGTATTGGAAGGCGAAGGCGCCATTGCGAAGAACCGCGACTTGATGGGCGCTACTGATCCTAAGAAAGCAGACAAAGGCACAATCCGCGCTGATTTTGCTGACAGCATTGATGCAAACGCAGTTCATGGTTCCGATGCTCCTGAAACAGCTGCGGTTGAAGTGGCATTCTTTTTTGCTGGCATGAATGTTTTTAATCGTTAATCTACGATTGAAAACGAACAAGCTATTGAATATATAAGTAGGCGCATTGACCTCCCCGCGCGTAAATCTCTTAGATTTTGACGCTGACCAAATGGCAGCGTATGTCGCGGGGTTAAACGAAAAGCCCTTCAGGGCAAAGCAACTCATGCAGTGGATACACCAACGGGGTGTCTCCGACATCAACGACATGAGTGATTTAGCAAAAAGTTTTAGAGCAACATTGCTCGACAAAACAGAAGTACTTTCTCTCCCAGTCATTAAAGATGAGCATGCAGCAGACGGCACCCGTAAGTGGTTGCTAGACGTTGGCGCTTGTAATGCGGTGGAGTCGGTATTTATTCCTGAAGATGATCGCGGCACGCTGTGTATTTCTTCTCAGGCAGGTTGTGCAGTCAATTGTCGTTTTTGCTCAACTGGTCATCAAGGTTTCTCACGCAACCTCACTGCTGGTGAAATCATTGGCCAATTGTGGTTTACAGAACACTTGCTCCGTAATGATCCCAATGCGGTCCGTCGTATTGAGGCGTATCCAACGCCAGGTTGGGAGCATACGGGTCGTGTGATTTCGAATGTGGTGCTGATGGGTATGGGCGAACCGCTACTCAACTATGAC
>Ga0187842_1001429_pt1 | contig 11124 bp, 12 predicted proteins | sample SpaLakP09_SKY_41_FD_134514 | JGI IMG/M metagenome (GOLD analysis project Ga0187842, IMG submission 134514) | Oligotrophic lake water microbial communities from Sparkling Lake, Wisconsin, USA - SP09_SKY_41 | ecosystem: Environmental > Aquatic > Freshwater > Lake | place: USA: Sparkling Lake... | reverse complement strand
GGCTTTTGCCGTAGTGAACCGCCATTCAAAGCGCGTCGAGTCAGTGACATCACAACAAGTTTGAGCAATCAGCTTGCAGCTGAACGCTATCATTTTGAGCAAGGCAATCAGGACGAGTGGCGAAAGTCCGTCAAATCTATCGCCGCAACGTTGCGTGATACGTGGGAGATCGCTGTTGAAGAAGCTGTTGGGCACGTCATCCGGCGACTGTCCAATGAAGTAAGGACGCCAGGCCTGGTCAAACTGACAGCAATCACTGTTCCCGACTGCGAAGCTATGCGAGGTGGATTTGCTCGCTGCTCTGAATTGCTCCATAGTGCCGCCTCTGCTTTGAACCGCCCTCTACCTCGGCCAGAAGCACTGACGTTCGAGATCGATACATTGGCTGCTTGGGCGGATAGCCTTAGGCAGCGTCAGAATGCAGCTCGGTTGCCGTAATATTTGGCGTAACCACTGCGCCCGCAGCCAAACATGGTATTTTTCATGGCATCACTGCAATTGAAAATTGCAACATATTGATGTTAATGAAAAATTAAGTGTAATTTACAATTGAGTGGGAATGATCCTGCCAGCCATCTGATTTAGCGGAACAAGCAATGCCCTTGATGATTTGAAAAACAATCATCAAGGGCATTTTTCATGACCGCACGCCTTCGACTGGCTGTACCCGGATCGGGCTCAAGAATGCATGGGCTTTTCCCAGGCTCCCCGGGTGTCCACTCCTGCTTGTACAGCCAAGCTTTCCAAGGTTTTGATTTCCTCGGGCGAAAGCTGCAGCGTAGTGGCAGCGGCGGCATCTTCCACATGCTTCAGCTTGGTGACGCCGATGATGGGCAGCGTGCCTTTGGCAATGGCCCAGGCAATAGCGACCTGAGCCACCGAAGCACTCTTGCCTGAGCCGATATCTCGCATCGCATCAGTCAGTGCCTCCAGTTGCGGTAACACGCTGTTGTAGCTGGCAGCCCGGCTACTACCTTCCGGCAGCGGATGGCTAGCGTTGTATTTGCCAGAGAGCGCACCTTGCTCCAACACCAGGTAGGAGAAAAATGTGATGTCATTTTCGCGGCAATAGTCGAGGATGCCGGCGTCTTCAGAGGAGCGGTACAACAGGCTGTAGTGGTTTTGCACTGCAGAGAGCGCAAAGCCGGCCTGCTTCAGGGTACTGTCCACCAATTTGATTTCCGCCAGATTGTGATTGGACACGCCAACACGCCGGATCCGTCCGCTTTGCAACAAGGGGATCAGGTGCCGCGTCCATTCATTGAGCAGGGTCGGGTTGTGAATCCAGTACAGGTCGATGATCTGGCTACCCAGACGTTGGCAGCTCTGTTCAAACATGGCGGCCACCGGGTTGTCGGCCTCCGGGCTGGCGAGTTGTGGCGTGAATTTGGTAGAGAGCTGCAGGGTCTGGCCCGACACGGTTTTCGCCAATGTGCCCAGGATGGTTTCCGATGAGCCCATGCCATAGACGGCGGCGGTATCCCACAGGGTCAGGCCCTTTTGCATGGCGAGGTCGAATACCGGGCGCAGGCTGTCGGCATCGAGATGGTTACCGAATACCTGGTCGCCACCGGCAAAGCCGCTGCCCCACGACCAGGTTCCAAGAGCAATGGGAGGGAGTGTTTTCATAGTGTCACCTTGCGTAAAGAGAAGCTTGCTTGCTCAAGCCAGATGGGTCTTGAAGAAGGCCGCGATCTGGTCGAAGGGGATTTTGTCCCTGCGGTCGTAAAGATCCACATGGCCGGCATCAGGCACGATCAGCAGTTGCTTGGGCTGTTCGGCCTGCTGGTAGAGGTCTTCCGAGTAGTAGCGCGAGTGGGCGTTGGCCCCGGCGATCAGCAGCACCGGCCGCGGCGAGATCATCGCCACCTGGGCCGCCATCGGGAAGGCGAAGAAGGCCAGCGGGGTGGTGGCGGTCCAGGCGGTGGTGGAGTTGATCGAGCGCGGATGAAAGCCGCGTGGCGTGCGGTAGTAGTCGAAGAAGGCAGCCAGCACCGGGTGGGCGTCGGCGGGCAGGGTTTCGGGCAGCAGGCGCTCGCTCTGGATCATCTGGCCCTGGGCATCGAACGGAATCTCATGCAGGCCGAGGGCGGGGCTGCCGTGGGCGGCGTCGATCCAGCGCTGTCGGCTCAGTACATCCACGATGGCATGGCGCTGCGCCGGGGTGTAGCTGTCGCGATAGCCACGGCTGATGCTGCGCGACATGTCGTACATCGAGGCAGTGGCCACCGCCTTGATGCGCGTATCGCTGCTGGCGGCGGTAAGCGCCATGCCGCTGAGACCACAGATGGCCATGGCGCCGATGCGCTCGCGGTCCACTTGCGGCAGCAAGCCCAGGCAATCGACGGCGGCACTGAAGTCTTCGCTGTGGATGTCGGGCGAGGCCACGTTGCGCACCTCGCCACCACTTTCGCCGGTAAAGGAAGAGTCAAAAGCCAGGGTGACAAAGCCGCGTGCCGCCAGGGTTTGCGCGTACAGGCCGGAGGACTGTTCCTTGACCGCGCCAAACGGCCCGGCAAGCACCAGGCCGGGGAGCGTCTGGCCCGCGGCCAGCGCCTTGGGCTGGTACAGGTCGCCCACCACGCGGATGCCGTAGCGGTTGTGGAACTGCAGCTTGCAGTGGCTGACCTGTTCATCGGGCGGGAACACCTTGTCCCATGGTGCACTGTCTTGCATGTGGTTCACTTTGCAAAGTGGAGAGGAGGCGGCACTGCCGACCGGAGTCGGCACACAGCCATTCAGGCCAACAGCGCATCACGCAAGACGCAGCCCAGATGTGCCGCAGATTGCGGGTTTTGGCCGGTAATGAGGCGGCCGTCGACCACCACGTTGTCACTCCAGTTGGGCATGGCCTGGTGCAAGGCACCGCGCTCAACCAGGGTGCTGGCCAACAGGAAGGGAACCACATGGGTCGATTGCACCTCTTCTTCTTCCGCGTCGGTGAAGGCGGCCAGGCGTTTGCCCTCGACCAGCAGACGGCCATCGGCCCGCCGGGCGTTGACCAGGGCCGCAGGGCCATGACACACCGCCGACACGATGCCGCCGGCAGCATCAATCTCCCGGATCAGGTGCTGTGCCGCCAGGCTGTCCGGAAAATCCCACATGGTGCCGTGGCCACCGGCAAAGAAGATGGCGCTGTAGCGGGCGGGGTCCAGCGCGTCCAGGCGCTGGGTATTTTGGATCGCGTGGCGAAAGGCGGCATCGGCCTCATAACGGGCAATAACGGGGTCGCTCATGTCTTCCATGCCATCGGTCGGGGCGGCGCCGCCTTGCGGTGAGGCAAACTCGACTGCGATGCCCGCATCCTGGAGTTTCTCCAGCGGATGGGTTACTTCTGCCAGGTTGAACCCGGTGGGAATGCCGGTGTCCCCCTTGACGTTGACGCTGGTAACGACAAACAGCACGGGCTTGATGTCAGTGGCGGTCTGGATCATGTGGGTTTCTCTTGCAATGTTAAATGGCACAAGCGGGCTGAGCATTTGTGGCGCGGCCCGGACGGGGTCATCAGGCCTTGGCGAACAGCAGTTCCCAGTTGACCATCGGCCCCAGCGGAATGATGTCCCAGCCGATCAGATCAGCCTGGGCCAGCGGAAAGGTCATCAGCGTGGCCCGTGCAGCCTCGACCGAATCCGCTTCGGCCAGGATGGCGACGCCAGGACGGTCCTGACGGAAATAGATGTCGCGAATGAAGCCGGACTTGTACAGATCCCAGCCGTGGCGTACTTCATCAAGCATGTGCGGGCCGTATTGCTCCAGGGTGGCCGTGGGGCTTGGGATATCGAGGCAAAGCAGTTTCATGGGGAGACTCCGGTCGGTTTCACAAAATGGGAGAGCCAGGGGCTCAGGCAGTGGCCACTGTGGCGGCGGTCTGCGGTGCGCTCAGGCAGGCCAGCAGCGCCTGCTGGAAGTGGGCCAGCTTGTCGCCGCTGGCTCCCATGGCTTCGTAGAAAGCCAGCGGTTCGGCATAGGACATGCCCACGTACAGGGCGCTGGCCTTCATCGGCGTCAATACCTCCTGCACGGTGCTCTGGATCAGGCCGGCCGCCGAGTAGGTGTGGGCCGTGGCACCGGCTGACACCACCACCTGCATCTGCTTGCCGCGCAGCGCATGGCCCTCGGGGCCAAAGGCCCAGCCATAGCTCCAGACCTGGTTGAGATAGGCCTTGAGCATCGGTGTCAGGTTGAACCAGTGGATGGGAAACAAGTACACCACACGCTCTACCCCCTCATGCGCCTGCTGTTCGGCGGCGACATCAAAGGCCGTGGTGTCATGGCCATACAGGGTTTCCAGATTGCGTACCGTCACATTCGGCAGGCTGGCGGCTGTTTGCTGCAGGGCCTGGATGACCTGCGATTGTTCGGGATAGGGATGAGAGACGATCAACAATGTTTTCATGGCATGTCCGCTGAGCTAGAGGATTCTGGTTGGCAGCAGCAGCAAAGGGTGCGCTGGTCTGGGGTGAATTCTGAACAGCTTCACTCTTGAACAGAATGGGCTATTGGGTTTAGGATTTGGCAACTTGAAGTTGTTAATCCAGGCAATAGTCTGGAGAAAGAGCACAGCTAGTTATGGATTCCTCACAACGCGTCCGCGCCATCCTCTCCTTTGTCCAGGCAGCCGATGCTGGCAGCTTTGCCGCAGGTGCGCGGGCGCTGGGGATCTCCTCGGCGGCAGTCAGCAAAAACATCGCGGGATTGGAAAAAGCGCTGGGGGTGCGGCTAATGAACCGCACCACCCGCAGCCTCAAGCTGACCGAAGAAGGCGATGCTTTCCTGCGACAAGCCCGGGTGGCGCTGGAGGCACTGGATCTGGCGGCCGATGCGGTGGTGTCACAGCGTGCGACCCCTTCTGGGCGAGTGCGCATCTCGACCAGCTCCGGATTCGGCCACGCGCAGCTGGCACCGATATTGCCCGGCTTGTTGCAGACCTATCCCGGCTTGGCAGTTGAGCTTGATTTTGATGATCGGGTGGTTGATCTGATCCAGGATGGCTACGACCTCGCCTTGCGCGGGGGGCGCATCGTTGACTCGTCGCTGGTATCACGACCCGTGTGCCAGTTCAGTCTGGTGCTGGTCGCATCGCCAGCCTACCTTGAGGCCTTTGGTGTTCCGGCCACACCTGATGATCTGGCTCGGCACCGGCTATTGACCCGGCGTTTTCTGGGCGGACGGGTTTCACCATGGAATTTCATCGCCGCAGATGGCAGCATCACCACGCTGAATACAGCAGGCGCAGCCATGACCATGTCATCACCGGAAGCCCTGACCCAGATGGCACGCTCAGGAGCAGGTATTGCAGAAATTGGTGTGCATCATGCCTGGCAATACCTGCAAAGTGGCGAGTTGCAGCTGCTGCTGCTGGACTGGCACCACCCGGGCAATTTTGAAATGACGCTGCAGTATCCACACCGAGCCCTGATGGCCCCGCGGGTACGGGTCACTGTGGAGTATTTGCTGGAAGCCTTTGCCAATATGGAGGAGCTGCATATTCCACGGTCGGCACTCCTGGATTACGCAGTCTGAACATGCAAACTGGCGCGACCGCCCATGGGGAGGCCAGACGCAGACTAAAGAAAATCACAGCCCACCCAACTCAGCGACCGGAGCGGGACGGGCTTGCCTAGCCGACCCGATCGGTGGTCGTTCGTGCTGCCCGGAGTTGAGCGCTCATGCACAGGGCGGCGCTAAAAAGCAGCCCGCTGGCACTGCCTTGGCGTAATAGTGATACATCGATGAATGAAGTCTCCGTGCATGCCAGATGTGCCCCAACAGTACCGCCGGATGAAAAGCACCGGTAGTGCAATACGGGGAGTGTATGGACGGTGCTCGGCCAGCCGCTAGCTAAGTTTTTCAGGATTCTTGGCGGATACTGCAGCGTGCCCGCAAGAGGCTGGACGGGAGCAAACAAGTGGAGTGGAAACGACCAGACCGAGGTGGAATGTGCGTCAGTGGCAGCCCGCAGCCAGCAGGCCATAGCGGCCGGCCAGTCGGGACATGCTGCCATCGCGACACATCGACAGCAGTACCTGGTTGAATGCATCCAGCGTACCTGGCTGCAGACGGCTGCGGGTAAAGCCAAACATATAGGAGATGGACTTGATCGTAGCCAGCTGGTGCACGGAGGACAGTCCATCCTGCAGTATCCAGTAACGGGCGATGTCGGCATTGGAGAAAGCCACGGCAGCGGCACCATAGCGCCCGGCTGCCAGCTTGCGCAGCACGGTCTGCGGATCAGGTTCCACCTGCTCGGTCACCCCTGCCACGCCCTGCAGCAACTGTTCGCTATTGGCTTGCGAAAGCGACGGCCCGTACACCGCCAGCACATGGCCGGACAGGTCCGCCGGCTGCCGGTAGCGCAGCGGATTGCCATTCACCACATACAGAGCATAGCTGCTAAGCAGTACCGGCAGCGAAAGCTCCATCACGGCACGCCGTTCCGCTACATCCTGCACCAGCAGCAAGCCGTCGGCTTCGCCCAGGCTGATAGTACGCAAGGCGCGCTTCCACACCATCGCCCGCACTTCGCAGCGCCAGTCCAGCCGCCTGCACGCCTCCTGCAGGATTTCCACCTGGGCACCACCAAGCTTGTCGCCCCCGGCATTTTCAATAATGGGGGGAAAGATTTGCGTGACAAACAACAGGCTACGCGGCGCAGCCTCCACTGCCGTACTGATGCACAGCAGCGCAGCCAGCAACAGTGTTCTGACCCGACTCGCTACCATCGCTGTCTCCCGACTTTTTCGTCAGTATAGCCACTGGCATGCGCGGCAGAATTACCGCTTGGTCGGCCACTACACATGCTGGATAGCACGGCACAAGACAATGAACCAGGAGAGCTTCTTATCTGTCACGTCCAAGAACAGTCGCTCGCTGCCGGCAAGCAATGAGCAGTGATCGGGTCGGCAAAATGCGGGCACCACTCTGGTTTCCATCAGCATCCGACACTGGCAGACAATTGCGGAGCCAGCCGGCCTGTACAAGCGCAACAAGCTGCGGTCACCGTTAATCAGACCATGACAAATCGCCAGACCTGCTGGATGAGCGACACAGGAGCTGTCCGACCAGGACGGGGAACACCATCACTGCGGCTCGACACGGCGCAAGGCCAGCGCTTTCCGGTATTTCAGATGGGCAAATCGGGCGGCGTAAATGCCCAACACCAGTCCTACCCATCCATCCTTCCAGTTTCCGCTGCGCAGATACCATTTGAAAAAGGCGCCAACCGGGCTGGTCCACTGGCGCAGGGAAAAGTGCTTGCGGCTTCGCATCTGAGCCAGATCCTGTGCATCAAGGCTGGTATACATCGCCAGCTTGCGCGCTATCTCGGCATGCGAATGAAAGGTTTGATGCTTGAGCGGCAGCTCTAGCCTGCCGCAGCTGCGGTAGCCGGTAAAATCTTCATGGACAGCCTGTGCAGACAGACCCACCCGCTGCTTGTTGATGATGCGAATCGGATAATCAGGACAGCCTACCGGGTACAAGGCATGCACCTGCTTCCCCATGACAATCCAGTCACGCTGAATCGCGTAGGCCTCATGCTGGAAACCTTCATGCTGCAACTGCCGGATATGCCTGATCAGATCATCAGAAGGTATTTCGTCGCTATCCAGAAAGAATACATAGTCATGTCGGCATTCGCGCTGGGCAAACTCACGTTGCTGACGAAAATCATCAAACCGGCGGTATAGCACTCTGGCACCACACTCCTGTGCTATCGACAGTGTCTGGTCGCTACTCCCGCTATCAACGACCAGCAAATCATCAGTCAGTCCAGCCACGGCACTCAAAATTGCTTTCAGGTAGCGTTCACTATTGAAAGTGAGCACATAAATTGACAAAGGCGTCATTATTTTCTCTGCCCCGCAGTTTTATTTTTAACTATTTATGATTTTTGTATTGCAATAAAATTTTAATAAAATCGGCCTGTAGGCCTTACCTGCAAAGGAAAACATCCTAACTGGCTACTACCCATTACAAATGGAACCTGACACTATTCCAATAGTGGGAAGTATTATCCTGATTTGAAGCAAACCAAACAAATTATATCCATGTCGTTTAAACACCCTTCGTAAGCCTGTGCACTTCCACCATTCACCCAGGGCAGACTCCATCGGGCCGCGCTATTTTGTTGCACTACAGCAAATGTTTGACCGTGAACATTTGACGTGCTGCATCGCGACTGTTACGGTCAACAGGCATATGCGGAAGCTGGGAACCATTGTTTTAGCATCGTGGTCCGACACCGTTTACCCGCCTCAACTTTAGCCAAGGAGATCGCCATGTCCGATGCCGCACTCAATCAGGAAAAAGAACAACTGCTGGAAGATGTCCGCCAGGTTTTGTCCAGTACCGAAGATTTGCTTGGTGCTGCCGGCGATGAAGGTGGGGAAAAGGGTCGCGAGCTGCGCAAGCGCCTGGGCGAGAACATCAAGCTGGCCAAGGCCCGCCTGCTGGAAGCCGAGAAGCTTGTGGTCGGCAAGGCCAAGGTAGCCGCCAAGGCAACCGATGACTACGTACATGAAAATCCGTGGAAGTCGATCGGCATCGCCGCCGGCGTGGGCTTTCTGCTGGGCATGCTGGTTTCGCGCCGCTGATGCGGATTGACTGAATGAGCGATTCCCCACGCCAGACACCTCGCCCGGGCAGCATCCGCTCGCTGCTGGGCGGGGTGTTTTCCTTGTTGCTGACCCGCTTCGAACTATTCTTGCTGGAGGCGGAAGAGCACAAGGACAATCTGCTGTTCAGCCTGCTGCTAGGCGGGCTGGCGCTGATTTTGCTGCTGATCGGCCTGTTGAGTGCGCTATTGCTGGTGCTGGTACTGACCCCGGCAGCCTACCGCCCGGCCGTCCTGTCCTGCCTGACCTTGGCCAGTGTGCTGGGCGCAGTCGGTTTGCTGTGGCAGCTGAAGCGACGTGCATATCGCAGCCGCGCACCATTTGCCGATACGGTTGCCGAAGTCCGCAAGGACTGGGACAGCCTGAGCGGGAGGCGCTGAGATGTCACCACAGGATCGTGCCCTTAAAAAGCAGCTGCTGCTGATGAAAGGCGAAGTGCTGCGCGTCAAGCTGAAGCTGGAAATCGACAGTCTGCGGCAACGCCCGCTTGGCTTGGCCGGCGAGGGCTTCAAGGCTTTTTCCAGCGGTAACGCGCTGGGAAAACTGGTCAATACACTGGCCGCCATCTTGCCTTCAGAATCCCTGCGCCACTGGTTGCGCCGGGCATCCCGGCTCTTCCTGCTCTGGAAGGTGGTCAGCAAGTTCTGGCCCGCTCGCTGAGCGCCACAACAAAGCGGCCCATGCCGCTTTTTTGTTTAATCACACTCAGGCCTGCAGATTGGGCGTGCCGCTGTCGATACTGGCAGCCGCGCCCCCCGCATCAGCCAGCTGAATAGTCAGCTGGCTCTCACCCTCGGCACTATCGCTGCCACCATGCAGCATATTATCAATGGCTGCCATATCCTTGTCGCCCGCATCCAGCAGCTTTTTCAAACCATCATCCTGCGCTTGCAGATTGCGCTGTTTCAGCCATTGCTGAATGGACTTGATGCTGTTGATCAGTGACTGCAATTCCACATTGCCATTCAGCCCGGAAGCACCGCCAGCCAGGGCTACACTACTGCCGGCCAGACTACTGCCAACACTCGCGGCATCGCTTGCCGGTGCGCTGTCAGTGGCGCTGGCAGCCTGCGGGCTGTCTGCCGTTGTCGCTGTGTCGGATGTCGCGGCTGACGTAGCGGCCGGTTGCCCGGCATCACTGTCACTACTGGCAGTCGCAGTGTCCGTCGCCGCCGGTGCCGGATTACCCGACAGGGTAGTCACCAGGCTTTGCTGCTGATCGTTACCAGTGGCGCTGGCCACCATCTGGCGCAGTTCGGCACTGATCTGTTTCAGCTGCATGGCTATCGAGCGCAATCCACCCTTGTCCTTGCCCACCAGCACCATCATCTGCCGCAGGTTCTTGATGCGCTCCTTCAGCATTTCCATGCGGCTGCCATCCAGTTGCTGGCTCTGGCTACGCTGGCTGCGAGTGGCGGCTTGCTTGAGCTGGCTGGCCTGTTGCTGTTGCCACTGGCTCAGCGCAAGTTGCAGCGACTGATTGACTGCCTGCCTGGCCAGGTTGGGCTGAGCAAGGGGCAAAGAAGTGGCGACGGCCGATTGCGCCGCCACTGCATTGGCCGTGGGGGGCTGGCTGGGCAAGCTGGTACGCGGATCGGGCAGGCTGGGCAGGGTGGTGTATAGCTGGATGGAGCTCATGTCATCGGCCATTGCTAGGCTATCTTCATATGAATCTATCGGCACTCCCCAGCAATTCTTTAAAGCAATGGTACAAGTGCAGCCGGCAATGCCGTTAAAATGTCAGCTTGATCCACCGTCAGCATGATGCCAATGCCCTCCTCCCCTTCCGACCTGCTGGGCAGCCCGCCCCTGCCCCCCGCCGCACTGCAATGGCTACGCGACATGGGCATTGCCAACCGGCAACAACTACGACAACAGGGCAGCGTCACCACCTTTCTGCGGCTGAAAGCCAGCGGTCGTACCGTGACCACGCGCCTGCTGTTCGCTCTGGAGGCCGCAGCACGCGGTGTGCACTGGTCGCAGCTGAGCGATGCCGACAAACAGCACTTGCGCCAGCAACTGGCAGCACACCCGCCGGTGGCGCTGCCACCGGCGCCGGCCGACATCGAGCATTTCATGCAGCAGGCCATGCAGCAGGCCGAGCTGGCCGCAGCCCAGGGCGAAGTGCCGGTTGGTGCGGTGGTGGTGAAAGACGGCCAGATCATCGGTCGCGGTTTCAACCAGCCAGTTGGCCGCTGCGATCCGTCTGCCCATGCCGAAATGCAGGCGCTGCGGGCGGCCGCACTGCATGAGGGTAATTACCGACTGGACGGTTGCGACCTGTATGTCACACTGGAACCTTGTGCCATGTGCAGCGGTGCCATTTTGCATGCCCGGCTGGCACGGGTGATTTTCGGTGCGCGCGAAGCGAAAACCGGAGCGGCAGGCAGCGTGACTGATTTGTTTGCCTTGCGCCAGCTGAATCATCACACCGCGGTGTGGGGGGGGATAATGGCCGAACCATGCGCAGCGCAGCTGGCGAGCTTTTTCCGCCAACGTCGCTCACAGG
>Ga0187842_1001428_pt1 | contig 11129 bp, 11 predicted proteins | sample SpaLakP09_SKY_41_FD_134514 | JGI IMG/M metagenome (GOLD analysis project Ga0187842, IMG submission 134514) | Oligotrophic lake water microbial communities from Sparkling Lake, Wisconsin, USA - SP09_SKY_41 | ecosystem: Environmental > Aquatic > Freshwater > Lake | place: USA: Sparkling Lake... | reverse complement strand
TCCTGGCCAAGAAGGGTGAGCTCTTGCCTGGTTTCGCGCTGTTGCAGGCCGATGGCAGCACGGCATCCGGTTGCTGGATTTTCGCCGGCAGCTGGACCCAGGCCGGCAACCAGATGGCGCGGCGCGACAACAGCGACCCCTCCGGCCTTGGCAACACGCTGGGCTGGGCCTGGGCGTGGCCGGCCAACCGCCGCATCCTGTACAACCGCGCCTCCTGCAAGCCCGATGGCACGCCATGGGACAAGAAGCGCACGCTGATCAAGTGGAATGGCGAAAAGTGGGTGGGCGTGGATGTGCCGGACTTCAAGGCCGACGAGCCGCCGGGCAGCGCCATGGGCCCCTTCATCATGCAGGCCGAAGGGCTGGGACGTTTGTTTGCGCTGGACAAGATGGCTGAAGGCCCCTTCCCCGAGCACTACGAGCCGTTCGAGACGCCGCTGGGTACCAACCCGCTGCATCCCAAGGTGATTTCCAACCCGGCAGCGCGGCTGTTCAAGGGCGACAAGGAGCAGCTGGGCCAGCATCAGCAGTTCCCCTATGCCGCCACCACCTACCGCCTGACCGAACATTTCCACTACTGGACCAAGCATGCGCGGCTGAATGCCATCATGCAGCCGGAACAGTTTGTGGAAATCGGCGAGGAGCTGGCCAGGGAAAAAGGCATTGCCCACGGTGACCTGGTGAAAGTGTCATCCAAGCGCGGCTATATCAAGGCCAAGGCGGTGGTCACCAAGCGTATCAAGGCCCTGAAGGTGAATGGCCAGTTGGTTCACCATGTCGGCGTGCCGATTCACTGGGGCTTTGAAGGCCTGACCAAGAAAGGCTTTATTGCCAATACGCTGACGCCGTTTGTCGGGGATGCCAATACCCAGACGCCGGAGTTCAAGTCCTTCCTCGTCAACGTTGAGAAAGCATAAGGAGCGACCATGTCACTGCAATCGCAAGATATCCTGCGCCGCTCCGCCAGCCCCACCCAGCCGCCGATTGCGCGCGAGCACAAGGCGGAAGTGGCCAAGCTGATCGACGTGTCCACCTGCATCGGCTGCAAGGCCTGTCAGGTGGCCTGTTCGGAATGGAATGACCTGCGCGACGAAGTGGGCAACAACGTCGGGGTGTACGACAACCCGGCCGACCTGTCCGCCGAAAGCTGGACGGTGATGCGTTACAGCGAAACCGAGCAGAACGGCAAGCTGGAATGGCTGATCCGCAAGGACGGCTGCATGCACTGCGCCGACCCGGGCTGCCTGAAAGCCTGCCCCTCGCCCGGCGCCATCATCCAGTACGCCAACGGCATCGTGGATTTCCAGTCCGAGCACTGCATCGGCTGCGGCTACTGCATTTCCGGCTGCCCCTTCAATGTGCCGCGCATCAACCAGAAGGATAACAAGGCCTATAAATGCACCTTGTGTTCCGACCGGGTGAGCGTGGGCCAGGAACCGGCCTGTGTGAAAACCTGCCCCACCGGCGCCATTCGCTTTGGCAGCAAGGAGGACATGAAGGAATACGCACAGGAACGGGTGGACGAGCTGAAAACCCGTGGCTATGCCAATGCCGGGCTGTACGATCCGCAAGGCGTGGGCGGCACCCATGTGATGTATGTGCTGCACCATGCCGACCAGCCCGAGCTGTACCACGGGCTGAAGAAGGATCCGCAGATCAGCCCGGTAGTCAGCCTGTGGAAGGGCATACTCAAGCCCTTGTCCACCATTGGCCTGGCCGCCTCGCTGCTGTTCGGTTTCTTCCACTACATCGGTGTCGGCCCTAACAAGGCCGAGGAAGAAGAAGAGGAGGACAAGGTATGAGCAAGGAAAAGCTGATCAGCCGCTACAACGCGGCCGAGCGCATCAACCACTGGATCGTGGCGGTGTGCTTCATGCTGCTGGCCATCTCCGGCCTGGCCTTTTTCTACCCGGCCTTCTTCTGGCTCACCGGCGTGTTTGGTACGCCGCAGCTGGCGCGCATCATTCACCCCTTTGTCGGGGTGCTGATGTTCCTCGGCTTCTTCCGGCAGTTTTTCCGCTACTGGCACCACAATCTGTTCAACAAGGAGGACATCAAGTGGATGCTGTCGGTGAAACAGGTGCTGTCCGGTCACGAGGTGGGTGACACCGGCAAGTATAACGGCGGCCAGAAAGGCATGTTCTGGCTGATGAGCGGCTGCCTGCTGGTGCTGATTTGCACCGGCGTCATCATCTGGCGGCCCTACTTTGCCTATTACTTTCCCATCGAGCTGATCCGCGTGGCCCTGCTGCTGCATGCCTGGAGCGCACTGGTGCTGATTGCCGGCATCGTGGTGCATGTGTACGCCGCCATCTGGGTACGCGGCACCATTCGCGCCATGGTGGAAGGCGTGGTGACACATGCCTGGGCCAAGAAGCATCATCCACGCTGGTACCGTGAAGTGACAGGAGACAAGAACAAGCCATGAGCATTCGCATAGTGCCGGTAGAACAGCTGGCAGAGCGGCAAGCAGCCAGCCTGGACATCACCCCGCTGCTGTTGCCGCAGCCAGCCACGCTGTATCGTCAGCGCGCGGCGCGGCTGCAGCAGCTGGCGGCGGGCCATGTCATGGCCGATTACCTGCAACTGGCCGGCCGCATTGCCGAGGCACAACAGCAGCTGGTACACCGCCAGCCGGTGTTGCTGCCCGCGCGTGCGGATTACTTCCAGCAGTGCGCCGAGCACGGCCTGCCGCCCTTGGGCGCCATGGCCTGGCAACGCGACGGGCAGTGGCGGCAGATTCTGCAAGCCCTGTGCCAGCAACTGGCTGACGCTGCCAGCCCGGCCGTGCAACAGGTGCTGGCACAGTTGCAGGCAGCCCCAGCGGAGCAGCAGGAAAAAGCCGCCCAGGCGCTGTTGTCCGGAGATCTGGCGGCGGTGGACAGCGGGCAGGCTCCCTTCATCTGGGCGGCCTTGTCGGTGTATTTCAGCCAGCTGGCCAGCCAGCTGAAAATCGCCGCCGTCGCCGAACCCGGCGATGCGCGCCACCTGTGCCCGGTATGCGCCAGCGCGCCGGTGGCCAGCATCGTGCATCAGGGTAATGAAGCCGGGCTGCGCTATCTGCACTGCAGTCTGTGCGAAAGCGAATGGCATCTGGTGCGGGCCAAGTGCAGCAACTGCGAGGCAACGCGCGACATCGGCTACTGGTCCTTGCAAGACCAGCACGCGGCGGTGCGCGGCGAATCCTGCGGCGATTGCGGCAGCTATCTGAAAATCCTGTCACTGGACAAGGATCAGCAGGCTGAGGCGGTGGCGGATGATCTGGCCAGCCTGGCGCTGGATGCCGCGCTGGAAGAACAGGGCTTTGCCCGCAGCGGCCTCAACCCGCTGCTGTTTCCCGGCTGAATACCTTGCAGCCAGGCAACAACCGGCCCAGGTGGCCGGTTTTTTTATTGCAAGCCAAATCAATGTTTAAAAAGTCATGACAAGTAGTAATAAATAAAATGCATCGCTTCGCCATTCCTCTTTGCATTCGACAAAGGCAGCAACTACAAAACTAGAAAGACCAAGCAGCACTAACGAGAAAAAATCACCCGCACGGGTACAGGCAGCCAGCCGGCCTTGGCCATGCACCCGTAGCGCTGGGTGCACGGTCAGCAGGGTACAAGGGGAAAATATGGCCAAGACCATACTAGTCGTGGACGACTCCACCAGCCTGCGGCTGGTGGTGAAGATGACACTGGAAGGTGCCGGCTACCATGTCATCGAGGCCGCCGATGGTCAGCAGGCGCTGGCCTTGCTGGACGGGCGCAAGATCCATCTGGTGCTGTCAGACCTCAACATGCCGGTGATGAATGGTCTGAGCCTGCTGGCACAGATCAAGCAGCACCCCGACTATCGCTTCACCCCGGTCATCATGCTGACCACCGAAACCGCCGAACATCTGCGCCAGCAAGGCCGGGAATGCGGTTCCTGCGCCTGGGTAGTCAAGCCCTTCGAACCCCCGCAACTGCTGGACGCCATCGCCCGGCTCATCCTGCCCTGAGCCAGCGCCATGCCCCATCTCATTACCCTGGCTGCCGAGCAGACCATCTACCAGGCCCAGGCCCTGCACCAGCAACTGGCAGCGGCCCTACGCGAGCATGCGCAGCTGGAGATCGATCTGTCGCAAGTCGAGGAAATCGACAGCGCCGGTGCCCAGGTGCTGCTGTGGCTGCACCGTGCCGCGCAGCAGCAGTCATGCCAGCTGACGCTGAGCCATCCCAGCCCGGCGGTACGGGACTTCATCCGGCTGCTGGGGCTGCAGCCGTTGCACAATGCACTGGAGGCCGCGGATGGATCTTGAACTGGCCATGCAGTCCTTCCTGCAGGAGTCGGCCGAGCTGCTGGAAGAGATGGAAAGCATTCTGCTGGATGCCGAAGCCGACAGCATTACCGCCGAACAGCTGGGCGCACTGTTCCGCAGCATGCACACCATCAAGGGTTCGGCGGGGCTGTTCGGGCTGGACGAGATTGTCCGTTTCACCCATCAGGCGGAAAACCTGCTGGACCAGCTACGCGATGGCCACTTGCAGCTGGATGCCGAGCTAAGCGGCGTCTTGCTGCGCAGCCACGATCACGTCAAGGCCCAGCTGGCAGCGGTAGCTGCCGGCCAGGCCATTCCGGCTGGTGAGCAGGACAATATCCTGGCCGATATCGCGGCCCTGCTGCCGCCGCCGGCAGGGTCGCTCCCCCCTGCCGAGCCCCGCAGCCAGGCCGAGCCGGCCGCCGACAGCGACTGGCTGCTGTCGCTGCGCTTTGGCCCCGAGGTCTTGCGCAATGGCATGGACCCGGCGTCCTTTGTGCGCTACCTGGCCACGCTGGGCCAGATACAGGCGATTGCCAGCTGTAGCAGCGCCCTGCCTGCCGATGAAAGTTTCGATGCGGAACGCAATTACCTGCGGCTGGAAATGCAGTTCCGTGGGGCCGTGGATGAAGCACAACTGGCCAGCGTCTTCGAGTTTGCCAGCGAGGGCAGCCAGTTCATCATCAGCCCGCGCGCCCAGCTGGCCAGCCATCTGCAACAAGCCCTGCAGGCCGGCGATGCCGCCGAGCAGCAAAGCTGCCGCGACATCTGGCAGCAATGGGGGCTATGGCCCAGCGCAGCAGACAACGCCGTCGCCGCCCCCACCCTGGTCACGACAGCCCCCGACACCAGGCCGGCACTGCCCGCTGGCGCAGACCACAAGACTGGCCGCAGCAGCGAAAGCAAGTTCATCAAGGTGGAAGCTGGCAAGCTCGACAGCCTGATCAATCTGGTGGGCGAGCTGGTGATTGCCGGCGCGGCAGCCAATCTGCTGGCACGCAGCCATGGCAGCAGTCCCTTGCTGGAATCCACCGTAGTGATGGCCGGGCTGATCGAGCAGATCCGCTCGCATACGCTGGCCATGCGCATGGTGCCCATCGGTGAAACCTTCAGCCGTTTCCCGCGCGTGGTGCGTGATGTCGGCCAAGAGCTGGGCAAATCCATCAAGCTGGAAATCAGCGGCGCGGAAACCGAGCTGGACAAATCCATGGTCGACAAGCTGGCCGACCCGCTCACCCACCTGGTGCGTAATGCCATCGATCATGGCATCGAAGATGTGCAGCAGCGCCGCGCCATCGGCAAGCCGGAGCAAGGCCATGTCTGGCTGAATGCCTATCATGAATCCGGCAGCGTAGTGATCGAGGTGGCCGATGACGGCGGCGGGCTCGACCCGCAGCGCATCCTGGCCAAGGCCTTGCAGCGCGGCATCATCAGCAGCGATGCCTTGCTGAGCGAGCAGGACATCTACCGGCTGATCTTTGCCGCCGGTTTCTCCACCGCCGAGCGCATCAGCAATCTGTCCGGCCGTGGCGTGGGGCTGGATGTGGTGCAAAAGAATATCGAGGCGCTGCGCGGCACGGTGGAGATAGACAGCGAAATCGGACTGGGCACCACCTTCCGCCTGCGTCTGCCGCTGACCCTGGCCATCATCGACGGCTTTCTGGTCGAGGTGGGCAGCTCCACCTTTGTCATTCCGCTGGAAACCGTGGTCGAGTGCATGGAGCTGCCTGTCACACCCGGCGACCATGGCAGGCCGGAGCGGTTGCAACTGCGCGGTGAAATCCTGCCATTGCTGTATCTGCGCCAGTTTCTGGAACTGGAAGGACAGCCAGGCCGCCGGCAAAACGTGGTGGTGATACAAACCGGTAGTAATCGGGTCGGTCTGGTGGTGGATGCCTTGCAAGGTGAATTCCAGACCGTGATCAAACCGCTGGGCAGCCTGTTCCGCCATCTGAAAGCCATCAGCGGTTCCACCATTCTGGGCAGCGGTGGCGTTGCACTGATCCTGGACATTTCCGCGCTGATACAGCACGTCACCCAACTGGAAAGCGAGCATTACTCGCTGACCCGCGTACTGGCCGCACCATCGCATTGCTCGCCAGACTCGCCCACAACAAGCCATGACAGCCATTCGGGGGAAACAACATGAGCAAAGAAAAAACCATCAGCACAGCAGCCCGCCTCAGCCTGGGCTTTGGCAGCCTGATTGTGCTGTTACTGGCCTGTGTACTGGCCGCCCTGAGCGGCTTTGGCATGATCGATAACGGCATGCACGAGATGGAAATCAATGATCAGGAAGCCAATCTGGCCGCAGCCTTGCTGAACCAGACCCAGACACTGCGCATTGCCTATCGTGATGTCATCATTTTCACCGACCTGAAAGAAATAGCGGCAGCCGAAGACAAGTACAACGAGGCCAGACGGGAATATCTGGAAACCGAGAAGGCTCTGACCACGGTATTTCAGAGTGAAGCGGGTACCACTCCACGAGAAAAAGAGCTGCTGGCACAAATCCAGAACCTGCGCCCAGCCGCCTTTGCCCTGATGGACAAATCGGAAAAACTGGGGGCGGTGAACCGCAATGATGAGGCCGCTGCGATCATGAAGAACGAGGCCTACCCTGCCATGCGCCGCCTGGTCGACATCATGCGCACCTTGTATGACTTCGAGTTGAAACTGAACGCGGAAGCGCGACAAGATGCGCAAAAAGCGTATTTGCAGGCCAGAACCATCATGATTGTCCTGGCAATTGCCGCAACCTTGCTGGGCATCCTGCTCGCCACCCTGATTACTCGGCGCCTGGTCCGCGCCCTGGGGGGAGAGCCCCATGCGGTGGTCGAAGTCATGCATGAAATCGCCGCCGGCAATCTGATGGCGCAGCTAGAACTGCGAGCTGGTGATACCGATAGCATGATGAGCTCCATTTCGCGGATGGTTAACCGGCTGCGCGACATCATGAGCGAAGTAAAAAGCGGCGCGAACAACCTGTCCTCGGCAGCGCAGCAACTGAACGCCACCTCGCAGTCACTGTCGCAATCGGCCAGCGAATCGGCAGCCGGCATCGAGGAAACCACCGCCGCCATCGAGGAAATGTCGGCCGCCATCAACCAGACCAATGACAATGCCCGGGTCACCGAAGGGATTGCCGAGCAGGCTGCGCGCGAAGCGGCCGAGGGCGGCGAGGCCGTGCGCCAGACCGTGCAGGCCATGCGCCAGATTGCCGACAAGATCGTCATCATCGACGACATCGCCTACCAGACCAATCTGCTGGCACTGAATGCCGCCATCGAAGCCGCGCGTGCCGGCGAACACGGCAAGGGCTTTGCCGTGGTGGCGGCAGAAGTGCGCAAGCTGGCCGAACGCAGCCAGATCGCCGCCCAGGAAATCAGCCAGGTTGCCGCCGGCAGCGTCGGACTGGCCGAGCAGGCCGGCAAGCTGCTGGGGGAAATGGTGCGCTCCAGTGGCCGTACTGCCGATCTGGTGCAGGAAATCGCCGCCGCCTCCAACGAGCAGGCCAGTGCGGTCAACCAGATCAGCAGCGCCGTCCAGCAACAGAATGCCAGCACCCAGCAGACCGCCTCGGCCAGCGAGGAACTGGCCTCCACCGCCGAACAGATGAGCAGCCAGGCGGAAAACCTGCTGGAGCTGATGAGCTTCTTCCGCTTGCACGACAGCACAGCCCCGCTCCCCTCCGCGAGCAGAGGCGGGGCCGGAAAGTACGGCATACCGCAGCAGCTGCGCCGCGTCGCTGCCACTGCGGCCGACGAGTCCGACTACATCCGTTACTAGGCCGCGAGTCATGGGCGCACAACAACACTGGCGCAAAGCGAAACAGGCAAGCGCAGCCCCGCCGCCACTGCCACCGCTGCTGCAATACCTGCGGCTGCGTGCCGGGCCACACCAGCTGGGCCTACCCATCGAAGTCGTGCGCGAACTGCTGGAGTACCAGCCGCTGACCACGCTGCCGAACATGCCGCCACCGTTGTGCGGCATGCTCAACCTGCGTGGCAGCGGCGTACCGGTCATTGAACTGGCGCAATGTCTGGGGCTGCCCGCCGCTGCACCACAGCGCCGCAGCTGCATCATCATCCTGCAACTGGCCGACAGCCAGCCGTCACGGGAAATCGGCATACTGGTCGACGAAGTGTATGCCGTGCTGGAACTGGCACGCAGCGAGATCGAGGATGCACCGCAACTGGGAGGCCTGCTACCCGAGCACTTCATTGCCGGCCTGCTGCGCGAAGCGCAGGGCTTTACCGTGCTGCTGGATGCCAAGCGCCTGCTGTCGCTGGACGAGCTGGCACGGCTCGCTCCCGCAGCGGTGCCATCAGCGCAGCCGGACTTACTGCTGCAGGAGGATGCCCATGACTAGGCAGAGCGAACCGGAGCAGTACCTCAGCTTCCAGCTGGGTACCGATGTCTTCGCCTGCAATATCCTGCAGGTGAAGGAAATCCTCGAATATCACCGGCTGACCAGCGTGCCGCAAATGCCGGCTTTTGTGCACGGGGTAATGAATCTGCGCGGTACGGTAGTGCCGGTCATCGACCTGGCCCAGCGCTGCGGCCGGCCCGCCAGCACCATCTTGCGCCGCAGCTGCATCGTCATTCTGGAAGCCGGCCAGGAAGGGCAGCGGCAGTATGTCGGCATGCTGGTGGATGCAGTACACGAAGTGATCAGCCTGACTGCCGACGACATCCTGTCCGCACCAGCCTTTGGCAACCATCTGCGGCCGGATTTCATTGCCGGTGTCACTCACCGGCAACATGGTTTCATCATGCTGCTGCAAATGGACAAAGTGCTGTCCATCGAGGAGATGGCCAGCCTATCCGCCCCGGCGGGGGTGCAGATAAAGGCGGAAAGCCTCTGCCTGATGGGCTAGATTGGATGAGGGCCTGTTCCTGCATGCATGCTGTAGCGCAGGCTCGACCACGCCGCAGAGGCAAGCTTATCGCCCCTGCCACCGGTTTCTGCATGGAGTCGCTGCGCTGCAGCCGCCAAGTGAAAGCATCATGACCAGCAGCCCGCGCAAGGAAGTGTTTCTGCACCCCGGCGAATGGATCTTCGCCGACCGGGCGCATGTCATCAGCACGCTGCTGGGCTCCTGCGTGTCCATTGTGCTGTGGCACCCGCAGCTGCAAGTGGGCGGCATGTGCCACTACCTGCTGGCACACCGCAGCGAGCGGGGCAGCCGCGAGTTGTCCGGCCGTTATGGCGACGAGGCCATGTTGCTGTTACTGCGCGAAGTACTGGCCACCGGACGGCCTCTGCAGGAATTCCGGGTCAAGCTGATTGGCGGCGCAGCCATCTTGGCCACGCTGGAAGGGGAACACGGCAGCAACGATGTTGCCGCACGCAATGCCGACATGGCCCGTTTGCTGGCACGGCAACTGGGGCTGGCGGTGCAGGCAGAGGATCTGGGCGGGGCTTGTCCCAGAATGGTGGTGTTTGATGTGCAATCCGGTGATGTCTGGGTGCGCCTGTCGCAGGACAACGATGCAGGCGCCACGCTGGCCGGCAAAAAAAGGAAAAAAGCATGAGCATCAAGGTCATGATTGTCGACGACTCCGCCGTGGTACGGCAGGTATTGAGCGAAGTCTTCAACGCCAGCAGCGGCATCGAGGTGATGGATGTAGCCACCGACCCCATCGTCGCCATGGAAAAAATGAAACAGCGCTGGCCGGATGTCATCGTGCTGGATGTGGAAATGCCACGCATGGATGGCATCACCTTCCTCAAGCAGATCATGGCCAGCCGCCCCACCCCGGTGGTGATCTGCTCCTCGCTCACTCAGAAGGGGGCCGACATCAGCATGCAGGCCATGGCTGCCGGTGCGGTGGAGGTGATTGCCAAACCGCATGCCGGGGTGAAGCAGTTTTTGCAGGACAGCAACAATCTGCTGATCCAGGCGGTCAAGGGCGCGGCAGCGGCCCGCATGAGCCGCATGCGCACCCTGCCGCCCACCCCACTGGAAAGCCGCCCCAAATTGTCGGCCGATGCCATCCTGGCCGCGCCCACCGGGCAACAGATGTTCCAGACCACCGAACGCATTGTCGCCATCGGCACTTCCACCGGCGGCACCCAGGCGCTGGAGGCCATTCTCACCAAGCTGCCACGCACCTGTCCGGGGCTGGCCATCGTGCAGCACATGCCGGAAAAATTCACCGCTTCCTTTGCCGAACGGCTGGACCGGCTGTCGGAAATCGAAGTCAAGGAAGCAGCCACGGGCGACCGCATCCTGCCAGGCCGGGCACTGATTGCCCCCGGCGGCAAGCACATGATGATCAAGCGCAGTGGTGCTTACTACCAAGTGGAAGTGGTGGACGGGCCACTGGTCAGCCGCCACAAGCCCTCGGTCGATGTGCTGTTTCGCTCGGCCGCCAAATTCGCCGGCAAGAACGCACTGGGCATCATCATGACCGGCATGGGCGACGACGGCGCCAAAGGGCTGAAGGAAATGCATGATGTCGGTGCCCGTACCATCGCCCAGGACGAAGACAGCTGCGTGGTGTTTGGCATGCCCAAGGAGGCCATCAAGCTGGGGGCCGCCGATGAGGTCATCGCGCTGGATGCCATGGCCAAGGCCATTTGCCGCTAAGGGAGAGCCGTTCATGCAGTTGACCACCCTGCAGGATGTGCTGATCGTCGACGACAGCCACCTGCACCGACAGCTGGCCAGCGAACTATGCAGCCAGCTGGGATTTACCCGCATTCGCCACGCGGTCAACGGCGAGGAAGGCATGGCGCTGGTGCGCCAGCAAGTGCCGGACCTGATGCTGCTCGACCTGGAGATGCCACGCATGGACGGCGTGCAGGTCATGCAACAGCTGGCGCTGGAGAAACTGA
>Ga0187842_1001427_pt1 | contig 11131 bp, 14 predicted proteins | sample SpaLakP09_SKY_41_FD_134514 | JGI IMG/M metagenome (GOLD analysis project Ga0187842, IMG submission 134514) | Oligotrophic lake water microbial communities from Sparkling Lake, Wisconsin, USA - SP09_SKY_41 | ecosystem: Environmental > Aquatic > Freshwater > Lake | place: USA: Sparkling Lake... | reverse complement strand
GCTTGATCAAGCTGCGCATCGAAGAGATCCTCGGCACCCAGATTTCGTCTGCCAAGCCGACCCAAACCATGTGAAGCCGGCAGGCGTCCCGCACTGGGGCGCCTTGTTGGAGCCTTCACGCCCACCTTGCTTCCCGCCCCATGTTCATCGATTCGCACTGCCACCTGAGCTTCCCCGAGCTGCACGCCCGCTTGCCTGAAATCCTCGGCGAGATGATGGTGGCGCAGGTGGAGCAGGCCATCTGCATCTGCACCACCATGGAGGAATTCCCCCGGGTGGCTGCGCTGGCAGCCGAAAATGAGCAGCTCTTTGCCACCGTGGGCGTGCACCCGGACAATGAAGACGTGCATGAGCCCAGCGTCGAAGAGTTGGTGCAGGGCGCACAGGCTCCCAAGGTGGTGGCCATCGGTGAAACCGGCCTGGACTATTACCGCCTCGATGGCCGCAGCATTGAGCACGATATGGAGTGGCAGCGCGAGCGCTTTCGCACCCACATCCGGGCCGCACGTGCGGTGGCCAAGCCCCTGGTGATTCACACCCGCAGCAGCGCCGCCGACACCTTGCGGGTGCTGGACGAGGAGGGCGGTGAACAAGCCGGCGGCGTTTTCCATTGCTTCACCGAGAGCCTGGCGGTGGCGCAGGCCGCGGTTGAGCGCGGCTACTACATCTCCTTTTCCGGCATCCTGAGTTTCAAGAATGCGCAGGACCTGCGCGATATGGCCAAAGCTCTGCCGGTTGAGCGTTTGTTGATCGAAACCGACAGCCCCTATCTGGCGCCGGTGCCTTACCGCGGCCGGACCAACAGCCCCGCCTATGTGCCCCATGTGGCGGCGGCTTTGGCGGCGGCCAAGAATATGTCCATCCCCGAGCTGGCCGCGCAGACGACGGCCAACACGCGGCGGCTGTTCGCTCTGCCGGCCTGAGGCGCATGGGTCGGTACGCTGCCTGGCTCTGTTTGGGTCTAGCCCTGGCGGCCGGCCTCGCGCAGGCCGGCCCAGCCGATGATCTCGTGCTGGCTGCCGAGCTGGACAACGGCCGTGAAGTCATGCGCTTGCTCTTGCGCGGCGTCGACCCCAATGCCGCCGATTCCCGGGGCCGCAAGGCCCTCGAAGTGGCCTTGCGCGAAGATTCCGGGCGGGCGCTGGACAGCCTGCTCAGCCACCCGGGCAGCGATGTCAACGCCGCCAACGCTGCGGGCGAAACACCGCTGATGCTGGCCGCGATTCGTGGCCGCCTGGACTGGGTGCAAAAGCTGGTGCGCCGCGGCGCCCAGATCCACAAAGAGGGCTGGACGCCTTTGCACTACGCCTGCAGTGGCCCGGACAACGGCGTCGCCCTGTGGCTGCTCAGTCAGGGCGCCGAGCTGGAGGCGCGTTCGCCCAATGGCAGCACGCCGCTGATGCTGGCCTCGCGTTATGGCGCCATGGACTTGGCCGAATCCTTGCTGGAAGCCGGCGCCGACCCAACGCTGCGCAACGAACAGGGCCTCAGTGCGCTCGAGTTTGCCCAGGCGGCCGGGCGCAACAAACTGGTTCAGCGCCTGCGTCAAGGACAGCAAAGTCGCGCCGGCAAACTGCCGTAAAGCCGGGCCAATGGCTTGCTTTTTCGCCAGCGCGCGCAGCAAGCACCTAGGAAGTTCACTGACAAGGCCTTTGGCGGCCAGCCGACTGTCGAACACAAGCCCGGGCTCCTAAAGTTGCTTACATCTTGAGACGCATACAGCGACTCGACAGCGACAGACCCACAGGAGACCGACATCATGTTCAACGCACAAACCCACAGCCTCATCAGCCCCTTCGCCATGCTGATCGATCCCGAGCAGGTGGTGCGCGCGATGGAGCATTCCGAGCGCCTGAACCGCCTGCACAGCCGCGTCTACCGCCCGCTGGACAAGCCCTTGATCGCCAAGAGCGCCGTCGCCGCGGCCGACTTCGACCGGCTGATTGAAGATGCAGCGGACGAAGGCGATGATGGCATCGACCTGGTGGCTGGCGCGGGGAACTGAGTTCATCGCTGGACTTAGGCCAGCTCTGGCCGAAGCATCGCCAGTTTCATGGCCGCTTGATCCTGCACAGGGGTCAAGCGGCTTTTTCAATGGTTCTGCCAGGTCCGCCATGAGCAGCGAAGGCTGGTTCATTCAGATCTGATCCACGGCCATTAGATCGACAATGTGTATTATGTAAAATCACATTTCGAGTTTCTTCTGCTGAATCTAGAGCTGATCAGACTGGCGGCCCAAATGTGGCTCGACAACGTGATCCCTGTACCGATGTCCTCCGGCGGAGCCGCCTGATGATGCGCCGTGGGGGCCTTGGATCCGTCGCCCAACGTTTACCGGTGGCGGCCGCCGATATGACACCAACGTTGGGCGTGGTCGTCCTGCCCAACCTTCACCTACTTGTGGCCGTTTCGACCAACGTTAGCGTGCGGCGCGGTGAGCTGGTTGGGACGGTCGCACAGACCTGCCCTCAGCGCCGGCCCCGTCGCGCAGACCTGCCTGCCGCCTGCGGCCCGCACAACGTTGACCTCCGCTGGCGCACTGACAGCAACGTTGACCACCCATTTCCGCGCGGACGGCCGCCTCACACAGCGTTGACCTCCGGTGTTGTGCCGGCTCAGCGCCGATCCGCATCTGCATAGCTACAAGAGTCCATCAGTGTTCTTCAAAGCGACCGTTGCTTTTGTCTGGCTGCTGAGCTGGCTACCGTTCACGGCGATCTCGGCGCTGGGCTGGCTCGTTGGCCACCTCATCGCATCGATCCCGTCCTCCCGACGCCACATCGGTCAAGTGAACCTCAGACGTTGTCTGCCTGACTGGACTGAGGCCGATCGCTCCCGGCTGCTTCGTCGCCACTTCGTCGCCATGGTTCAGATGCTGCTGGAGTACGGGTACTGCTGGTTTGCGTCGCCCGAACGCCTGCGGCGACTGATGCGCATCGAAGGCCTGGAGAACCTGAAACAGCACGAAGGCAGGCCGGTGATTTTGATGATGCCGCACTTCACCGGCTTGGACCTGGCTGGCCTGCGCGTGTCGCTGGAGACGGAACTCGTCAGCATCTACTCGCGCCAAAAAGACCCCTGGCTGGACGAGTTCTTCCGGACCCGCCGGCTGCGGCTGGGTACCGGCATCATCTTTTCGCGACAGCAAGGCACACGCGCCGTCATTCGTGCGCTGAGGGACGGCTACCGGCTGTATTACCTGCCCGACCAGGATTTCGGGCACCGCGACTCAGTTTTCGTGCCCTTCTTCGGTGTGAACGCCGCGACCATCACTGGCCTCTCGCGTATGGCCATGGTCGCTGGCGCGGCAGTACTGCCTTGCTACCCAAGGCGCGAGGCTGGCGGCTACGCCTTGGTTATCGAGCCTGCACTGGACAACTTTCCGACCAATGACCCAACTGCGGATGCGGCGCGCATGAATGCCATCATCGAAGCCCAGGTCCGGCGCCAGCCCCATCAATACGGGGGCATGCCGGGATAAGGCCAATTTTCTGTCATAACACTATTAGTTATGAGCATTTGCTCCAAGTGCGACTTGGACGAATTAGGCAATGTTGGTGTGCTGGGTTGGGACGATCTCTGTTCCGGGTCAGCCGTCCGCCTTCCCGGCCTTCTTGCGCGCTGGTCGGGCTGGCGCTGGGGCGCCAGCGGGCGTGAGCCGTGCGACCAAGCCCTGAAGCGTCTGGGCCTCGGCTTGGTGGCGTGCCGCGGCCTGCTGAGCATCGGCGAGCTGAGCGCGGAGCTCGCCCAGTTGCTGCTCCACACCTCGTTGAGCCTCCTGGGTGGCCTGCAGCGCGGCCTTTGCCGTGTTGGCCTCCATTTGCAACCGTGTGACGGCCTCAGCGTGCTCAAGCGACTGCTGGCGTTCACGCGCTTCAGCCAGAGCCAGCTTCTCGCGCGCTACCTCGGTGGCTTTCTCGGCCTTGGCTCGGGCCTGGCGCTCCTGCTCGATCTCCATGAGGGCACGGCGTTCCGCGGCGGCTGCGCGCTCCTGGGCGCCCTCGGTGGCTTCGCGGGCCTTGGCCAGCTCGGTGCTGAAGCTGTCTTGCAGCTCCTGCTGCTGGATGCGCGCCTGATCCAGCTGGGCCTGCATCTGTTGCACCCGGGCCTTGGAACCAGCATGGTCGCGCCGCTCCGCTGCGAGGTCGGCCAGGGCTTGCCGAGTGCGCTCCTCGCTGCTCGCCAGCTCGGTCCGCAGATGGTCCGCTACGACCTGGGCCTGGGCGGTTGCCTGCTCAGCTTCGGCCTGGGCCTGCTGAGCACGCTCCGCCGCGGCCTGGTGCTCCAGGCGGGAGGCGGCCAGCTCGCCCCTGGCTGCGGCCGTGGCGTGGCCCCACAGCCCGGCGATGGCCTCCGCTGCGAGCGCCTTGATCTCATCAGGCAGATCCGGGTGGTCGATCTCGACGCGGGCTCGCAGGCGCAGCTCTTCCCAGAAGGCAGCCAGTGCCTCCGCCGGCGTGGCCATGGTGCCCTTGCGTACGAACTGGTAGAGCTTGTTGGTCGTCGGCGTGATCCCATGCCTGAAGAACAGCAGGCCGCAGACTTCGCGGTACAACGCCTTCGTTTCGGGGATCTTGGCCTTCAGCGCCTCGATCTCGGCAAGGATCTCGGATTCGGTGCTCATGCGTTGATAGTACGGTGTATTACGTTGGATTTTCAACTCCTCTTTGTAGAGTTTTGACATTACCCTTATAGTGTCAAAAATCCATAAAATCCGGCCGTTCGAAATGAGTGAGACCGAAAAACCGACTTCGACGAGTGCCCTGGCGCCCGCCGAACTCGCCCCGCTCAGCGAAATCGTCGTCCTGGACGCGTTGTCCGGCCGCGAGGGTTCGAACCGGTCGCGATCGGGCCACCAGCAGATTTCGGCGTCCACCGATCAGGAAGCGGTGCTCGCTTGGCTGGCCCGATTTGCCGACAGCCCCAACACACTGACCAACAGCCGTCGCGAGGCCGAGCGCCTGCTGCTGTGGAGCATTGGCGAACGGGCGAAGCCGCTGTCCTCGCTGTCCCACGAGGACCTGCTGATGTACCGGCGTTTCCTGTCCAACCCACAACCGGCAGAGCGGTGGGTGATGGCACCAGGACGCAAGGCCGGCCGGCGCAGTCCCGACTGGCGGCCGTTCGCCGGGCCGCTCTCTGAGGCCTCCATCCGCCAAGCGATGACGGTGCTCAACTCGCTGTTCTCGTGGCTGGTGGAGGCCGGCTACTTGGCTGGCAACCCGTTGTCGCTCAGCAAGCGCCGTGGCAAGGCGCCGAAGCCGCGCGTCACGCGCTTCCTTGAAACCGACCTGTGGGAGGCCGTGCGCGGCACCATCATGGCCATGCCCCAGGAAACGCAGCGCCAGCGCGCGGTCTACGCGCGCGCACGCTGGCTCTTCAGCCTCTTCTTCCTTGGTGGGCTGCGCATTTCAGAGGTAGTCGGCAACGGGATGGGCGACTTCTACATGCGCTCAAATCACAAGAGCGGCGAGCAGCGCTGGTGGTTGGAGGTGCTGGGCAAAGGCGACAAACAACGACTGGTGCCGGCGACGACCGAGTTGATGGTCGAGTTGATGGCCTACCGGCGCGCGCTGGAACTGCCCGAACTGCCACAGCCCGGCGAGCCGTCGCCGCTAGTCTTCCCCGTCGCCTGGCGGCGTTCAAGTCATCCGGCACCGTTGTGGCCAGAAGCCATGACGCGCAGCGCGGTGCACGGCATCTTGAAAGAGGTTTTCGCCGCAGCGGCCGACCGCTGGGTGAAGGAAGGCCGAGGCCAAGAGCAGGCCGATAAGCTCAGCGCGGCGTCGGCGCACTGGTTGCGCCACACCGCCGGGTCCAACTTGGCCAACGACATCGACCTACGCCATGTGCGTGACACGCTGGGCCACACGACGCTGTCGACCACGAGCATCTACGTGCATGGCGAGGACGACGCGCGCCATGACGCCGTGAACGCGTCTCACCGAATCAGCTGGTAGCGGTGCCACCCCCAGCAGCTGTCGTAGCCGTCTTGGCCAGCAGTTCCTCCTCTGCGGCGTTGCCCCATTCGTCCATCGTGCGGCTGAGCGCATTCCAGTATTCGTGCAGCGCGGGGAGCGTGGCTTTCAGGCACCAAGGCTGGTCCAGGTGCTCCAGCACGTTGAACTGGGGTGTTGCCATGACCGACGAGAAACCCCCTTCGGCCAGCAAGTTCCACGAGATGAACTGGCAGACGCGCACGATGCGCCCGAGCGCCTCGTCGACATCGTTGAACGTTGCGATCGGCACAGCGGGGCCTTTCGGGTCGATGCGCTCAGCATGGGCGACGGTCTTGTCGACCATCGTGCACACCTTCTCGATCACTGGGTGTTTCAGCTGGGCGCGGAGCACGTCGAAGATGCCGGTGTCGATGCGATCAAGCCGCTTGCGCTTCGACGGCCGCCCGCACACGGCATCGAAGTCCTCATGCATGCGCTGCGAGGTGTCGAACGCGTCTGGACCGACTGTGGAGAGGTACTGCACCCCCACCGTTCTCGTTTTGAGATGCGCCTCGAGAACCTTCTCGTAGTCATAGGGCAACCCGTCATGCGCGACGAACAGCTCCCGGGTCAGGAGTTCCGGGCGCCTCGCAATGCGTTCGAGGACGTTCCAGGCGGAATCAGCTTTCGGATTCGTGTCCACGAGGCGCCGTATCCCAAGGGTGATCAGGTTGGCGTACCCCGCTGTCGTCAGCTCCCACATCGCACCGTTGACGGATCGCCTAGGCTCCAGCCGACGGGCCTCGTTCAGTGTTCGAAAAACTGCCGTGTGCCAAGTCAGATCCAGGATTTGGTTGCGCACTGAGGTCTCGGCGTCGCCCTGCAGGCGCTCCAGGCACTCGCGACGGAAATCCCGGTAAGACTTCAACTGGGGCCGGCGAACTTCGGGAACGCTGCACTGCTCGATCGGATAGCGGTAGTCGGGAATGTGCATCAGCCATTTTCGATGTTGAGGTAGCCCGTGTCAGCCAATGGATGACGTCAGCCGCTCAACCTGTAGGTACGGGCGTCAGCCAGTCGGGACACCCCGTTCGTTGTTCGCCGGTTTGAATGGTGCCTGTGAGAATGTTGCAAAACCGACGGGAGGACGGTCATGCTCTTTGGGAAGCCCAAACAGCCGGTAGCTAGTGCGACGCCGCGGGCGGCGACGCTAAGTTGGGAAGAACCTTCGCAGCCGCGGCAGTCGATGTGGCTGGCCGTCCATGGTTGGGACTTCAAGGTGTTCCCGATGCTCCGGGCACGCGCCGGCATGCAATTTATGTTCGACTTCGAAGGCGTCGTCACAAACGGCGCCATGCGGGGCTTGAGCTACACGGGCTCTATCGAAGTGCTCGACGATCTGGAGCCGCCCCGCATGCTCATGGATTCCTGGAAACAGGTGCCCGAGGTCGTAGAGGGGCATGGACAGCTTCTTGAGCGTACAGACCCTTCCTTCGCCGACTCTTTCGGACTCACGCTGTACTGCACCCTGCCAGCGCTTGATTGGGTGCATCGAGCTTTCGCGACGGGCCTGCAGAGCCGGCACGGCGGCCTGGGCATCGACCTGCAGCTGGACTGCCCCAACAACCCCGGCGGAGATTTCTGGGCCAGTGGCTGGCGCAAGGAGACGCTGCGGATCACCTCTTGGAAGGTCTTCAGCCGCGCACAGACGCAGGCCGCTGGCTGAGACATGCCGCTCGACCCTGTGGTTGCCAGACCTACTTACGGCAGTTCTGCCCGGGGCGTGCTTCAGAAGCCAATGGCGAGGCGCATAGAGACGCATCGAGGCGATCGAGCCAACTGCTATCGCTTCTCGAAGTAGTTGCCAGTGGAGACAGCGACATGCTTGTCCTTCGGACCGGGACCCGCCTCGATCTCGGCGACCAGTTGCCCCACATAGTGGTGCAGGACTTCGTCGTTCACCAGCTCATTGACCCGGCGAAGGTCCTTCAGAAAGTCGACCATCTCCACGGAGCCGACGACGATCTTCACGTCGGGCTCGAGATAGCGGAGTTGCCTTATCCCATAGGCCTGGCCCAGCCGAAACAACCGGTGCATCACCGACGTCGGAACCTTGATCGTCGTCGGTCACTGAGGACCACCAACCTTGAAATAGGAGTTCGCGTCATCGCCCTCGGCGTCTACGTCGAAGAGCGCCCGGACCGTCACGTAGCTGAGGGAGTTCTGCTTTCTCATGCGACCACGATAGCTCCGATGGCGCGACAGCGCGTCATGAACTAGGAGTAGGAGCCCGACTGGCGTAGGCCGCCAGAAAAGAAAACTCGCCGGGCGAACCGGCGAGTTGGAACGGAGAACCGCTGTCATCAAGATCCGCCGCAAGCTCAGGGAGGAAAAGCTGGACGATCGCTCACGCGACCACGGCGAAATCATAGGTGGCAGGACTGCCGCTATCTCCTAGGGTGATCCTCCAGCCGGGTCGACCCTCAAGCCGGGGACCGATCAAGCGCTGCCACAGTGGGAGACGCTGCCGGAGAAGCCGCACGCAGGCGCCTCCGATGCAACAGCCACCACGCCGCCGGAATGACGAACATGCTCAGCAGCGGTGCGCTGACCATGCCGCCCACCATGGGCGCGGCGATGCGGGTCATGACCTCGGAGCCGGTGCCATGGCCGAAGAGCACCGGCAACAAGCCAGCCATGATGACGGCGACCGTCATGGCCTTGGGGCGCACGCGCTGGACGGCCCCTTCGCGGATGGCGGCCAGCAGCGTGTGCTCGTTATCCGCCGCGCCGGCTGCCCGGCGCTGCTAGTGAGCTGCCATGCCCTCGCCAGCCTCTGCAGTCGCCAACGCCAGGAAGTCGCGCAGCGCCGCTGTCGGGTGCTTCTGGCGATGCACGACGAGATGGCACTGACGCGTCATGGCCGGCAGCGTGGTGGCCAGTCGAACTAGGCGCCCGGCCGCGACCAGGTCGGCGACGACCCAGGCCGACAGGCAGGCCACGCCCAAGCCCGCAGCGGCCGCATGCTTGATGGCCTCGGAGCTGCCGAGTTCGATGCTGCGCCGGTAGGACCTCAGGTGCGGCAACAGCGACTGGTCGGTCGCCTCCCGCGTGCCGGAGCCTGGCTCGCGCAGCGGCCAGACTTGCTCACGCAGCGTGCGCAGCGGGATGCGGTGGTCGGGCGCTTCGCCGGCGAGCCTTGCAACCTCGCTGTCCGTTGCAGCCACGACAACCATGTCGTCACGCAGCCAAGCCGTGACATCCAGCGTGGGCTCGTGGCACGGCCCTTCGATCAGCCCCACGTCCAGCTCGAAGGCCGCGACGGCGGCGCAGATCTCCGCCGTGTTGCCGATCACCACGCGGGACTGCCAGGTGGGGGCGGCGTTGGCGCCGCGCGCCTGCAGGTGGGTGGCGAGCAGTTGCGGCAGCAGGTAGTTGCCGATGGTCGTGCTGGCGCCGATACGCAGCGATTGCGCCTGCGCGTCGCCGTCCCACGCCATGCGCTCGATGTCCGCTGCGCCGTCCAACAGCGCCAGCGCACGGGGCTGCAGGGCCCGGCCGTTGTCATTCAGCAGCAATCGCTTGCCGGCACGGTCGAACAGCTTCAGCGACAGCAGCCGCTCCAGCTCGTTGACGGCCGCGCTGGTGGCGGACTGCGACAAGGCGATCTGGGCGCTGGCGGCCGTCGTGCTGCCGCTGCGCGCCACTGCCACGAAGACCTGCAATTGCCTCAGCGTCAGGCGTAGCACATCCATCCCCGCCCCCTTGTTACCCGTCATTCAGGTAAATCATAGCCAGACAAGCCGTTGGACGGGTAACAGGGGCGCCTCTAGATTTGCGTCATGCCAGCGAGCGAAGGTGCTCGCGGCGACCGGAGATCGTGATGCCAAGCCTCGAATTGCCCGCTGTTGCGCCCCATGGACGCGCCCCGTCCGCCGCTTCGCTGCACCAGCGCCTGACAGCGTGGCGCCGCTTGTTGCCTGGCCTGGTACTTGTGGGCGCGTTGGCAGCCGCCGGCATGGCGCTGGGGCAGATCGACTGGCTGCAGCGCCACGGCTTCAGTGCGCTGACGCTGGCCATCGTGCTGGGCATGGCGGTGGGCAACACCGTCTATCCGCGGGCGGCCGCGGCCAGCGGGGCTGGCGTGCATTTCTCCAAGCAGAGCCTGCTGCGCCTGGGCGTGGTGCTGTACGGCCTGCGCCTGACGGTGCAGGACATCGGCCATGTCGGCGTCGCTGGGGCCGTCATCGACGCGATGGTGCTGGGTTCCACCTTCCTACTGGCGCAATGGATCGGCACAGGGTGGCTCGGCCTGGACCGCAAGACGGCCATGCTGATCGGCGCGGGCAGCTCGATCTGCGGCGCTGCAGCCGTGATGGCTACCGAGCCGGTCGTCAAGGCGCGGGCCGAGCAGGTGACGGTGGCGGTCGCCACCGTGGTGGCGTTCGGCACCGTGGCGATTTTCCTGTACCCGGCGCTGTTCGAACTGAATCAGCATTGGGGCGTGATCCCGGGCGGGGCCACCGGCTTCGGCATCTACGCGGGCTCGACCATCCATGAGGTGGCACAGGTCGTGGCGGCGGCCCGCTCGGTGAACCCGGATGTGGCCAACGCCGCCGTCATCGCGAAGATGGTGCGGGTGATGATGCTGGCGCCTTTCCTGGTGGGCTTGTCGGCCTGGTTGGCTCGCGCGGGTCGCGCCGACGCACCGAGCGACCAGGCGTCCAAGACGCCGCTGGCCGTGCCCTGGTTCGCCTTCGGCTTCGTCGCCGTGGTGCTCTTCAACTCGCTGCGCTGGTTGCCGGCTCCCGTCGTTGCCGCCGCCACCAGCCTGGACACCGTGCTGCTCGCCATGGCGATGGCAGCGCTGGGCTTGTCCACCCACCTCGGCGCCATCCGCAAGGCCGGCATCAAGCCGTTGCTGCTGGCGCTCGCGCTCTTCGCCTGGCTGGTGGTGGGCGGCGCAGCCATCAACCGCTGGGTGCCCGCGCTGATTGGTTGAGCCCAACAAATTTCAGGCGGCATGGAATCAAACGCCCGCCGCCGCGCTCTCTTGCACCAGGCCCCCCGTCCTGAATCTCCCAACTTGAGGAACCTGCCGATGAACCACTTTCTTCGCCTCACCCTGATCGCCCTGTGCAGCAGCGCTGCCCTGCTGGGCACGGCGACCTCTGCCGTCGCCCAGTCCGCTC
>Ga0187842_1001426_pt1 | contig 11138 bp, 12 predicted proteins | sample SpaLakP09_SKY_41_FD_134514 | JGI IMG/M metagenome (GOLD analysis project Ga0187842, IMG submission 134514) | Oligotrophic lake water microbial communities from Sparkling Lake, Wisconsin, USA - SP09_SKY_41 | ecosystem: Environmental > Aquatic > Freshwater > Lake | place: USA: Sparkling Lake... | reverse complement strand
GCTCCCGCTTCTGGTAGTTTGCGCTCTTGTTTTGCTGACTCGCTTATTGTTAGTGCCATGTTATTTCTCCTTTATTTATTTATTTGGGTTTGTTGTTGTTGGGGTAAGTTCGTCAAAAGCTGGTGACTTAACGTAGAAGCCCTGCGCGATGGTCGCGGTCTTTGCATACTCGATAGTCACATTGGCTGGCGCGATCTGTCGAGCTAATTCGCACACGCTGTCGGCGGTCAGTATGACTAGCCATTCTTTGCGTCCGTTACGGCGGAAGAATACTGCTGGGATCTTGCCCGCTGGACAATCCCGCTTGGATTGCTCCATCCACTCTTCGGGCTTTAGGGCTTGGCAACGCTTGCCTTCGATATGAAATGGAAAATTCTCGCAGACTACATCCCCGCTACCACCCTCTGGATTGCCCGCGTATTGGGCGGTCCTTCTGGCCTTCTGCCAGCCCTGTTTGCGCAGATAATTGGCTAACTCTCTCTCGCCCGCTGCGCCCTTAGCCCTGCTGTTGATCTTGCCCATGGGTTGTGTCTAGCCAACCACCCACCGCAAGGTCGAGCGTATATTTAATTACGCCAAGTCTTATTAGCGTGGCTAATATCCCTATTAAATTTGTTAATCATTGCCCTTATGGTCAGCTTCTCAACAATCTCTTGGTTTGCCTTAATCCACGCCACAGCCTCATCGTAGGACTTTGCATCCTGCAATCCATCCTCAAACTGATCCCACGCTTCTTTGTCGTTCATAGGTTCTGGAATACCCGCCAACTCTGCCCTGTCGATGGGCAAGTGGTAAATGTGATCGACTTGCATTTGGAGATAGGGAGCAGCCAGAATAAGTCATCGGTCATAGCCCACATCGCCACATAATCCACGTTACTGATGGCACGCTTGGGCGTGTTATATCCATTGCCAGTGCTGGTTGAGAAGCGATACCTAGTGCGCCCAGGCTCAACATTCTGCGCGGTCTTAACTTGGATGCGGAAGAACTTATTATCCTTCTCTGCCACCACATCATAACCCGCAAAATCTTCGTAGGGTAACAACACAGAATACCCGCACCGCAGTAACGCGCCAGTAACGCGAGCCACCCCAACTGCACCAATTTGGCGTGATGTTAATTTCATGCTTGACGGACTTCGGTTTGTGCTAGAGACTTTTTACTATGAAAGCAATAACAACTATAACACTGATGGCGATGCTTGTGGCATCGGGAATGGCGGATGAACTTGATGATGTATCTGGTGGAGTTTATGATTCTGGCTCGGCTGTGTTTAGTGGCGGCAAGGGATTAGCAATTACACAGCACGGCCTGTTAGTTGAGGATGGTATTCTCACATTAACTCCCAAAGGCATTATATCTCGTTGCGGAGATTTTTATTATGGTAATGGTCAGATTACCACAAAAAGTGGATATTTATTTTATGGCTCACAAGGAATAAAGGTTCAAGACGGAAACTATTATAGCGGAAAATCTGGTTCGACATATATTTTCTCAAATAATAAGTCTAAATAATTAGCCTTGCCCAAAGGTTGACAATCTATTCCTAATCCTAGCCTCTAGGCCAGGGATAAATTTCTTTCTGGCTGGGTTGCGTTCAGCCATATTGTATTCATCCTGCAATTGAGCATCGCTAGTCGCACGCATCAACGCTCTTGGCTCAACTTGGTTGATTGCGGCCAATGTCTTAGGACCAAACCCACCATCTACCGCCACCTTCTGCCCCAGCGCGTTCAACCCTTGCTGTATGTATTTCGTTGCACCGCCCAGCCCTCGATTAAACGCGAGATCCTGCGTGAACGGCTGGAGTGGTTGGGGGAGTTTCTCAACGAGTGGAGAGGTGTATCCTTGGATGTACTCTGCTGCAGCCTTCGCTCTTTCCTGCGCTGGCAACGATGATATGACTTGGAAGGCTTTGGGGTGGTATCTGTCATTGATTCCAGCTACCTCGTATTTTCCGCCCATATCTCCAGATGGCAACTTGTAAACCATTGGATAACCTTGTGCATCTTTTCTGGCTTCCCAATCTACTGTTTGCATCGGCAATGGAAGCTGGCCTTGTTCTTGTGGTGCAGCTACTGGTCTTGTGTATTCGCTCATAGGTTCAATACTTGGTGCTTGTTGTTGTGGCGCGGATACAGTTTGATCTAGCTCTCTGCGAATTGAGTCATCGCGCATTCTTGATTCTAAACCAGTTTGGCGAGAGGCTGATCCGCTAATATCAAAGCGTGCCATTATCGTGAAATCCTTTTGGCAATTTCCTCTTTCTTTAGCTGTGCTGCAATTTCGGCAAGGTCTTCATCTTTATCATTTCTTGCGATGGCGGTTAAGTTTGATATGGCCGCAGGAATTGCGCTTGTTGGTATTTCTGAATTTCTAGCAAGCCAACTAACAAATTTTGGATTTATGAAGGCTCGTCCAAGCGCATTGCCTCCAAGAGCAACGGCTGCAATTCCAGTAACAATCCCATATTTCCCAGCACCAAGAGATCCAGCGGTAGCAAGATAGGTCATTGTTTGTGTTCCGCCAACAGCAGTTCCAGATGGGTTTGCAAGCACCCTTGACCCCTCCCTAATCTTGGCAGCAGTTTCTGCAATTTTCTGCATATCACGCTGGTACTTGTCTCCAAATCTTCCAAATAGCGTAGTCCTTGCCTCTGGACTCAGCCTATTCCAATTGGTTAGGAATCTTTCTGTGCTGAAAATATCTCCAGCCTCATCTTGCTGTCCTGGCAATGCTCTTCCCATTCTTGATATAAACGAAGAGGCAACCGCTTTTTGCTCTTGTTCTGGTATGCTCTGCATAACAGTGCGCAATCTGGTTGCACCTATATCTGATCCTTCAAATGCTGATCTAAAAATCTTTTCTGGCTCGTTCTTATTTATGAAGCTTTGTAGCTTTTCCATTCTCGAATGTAATGCGCGGGTATATTTATTTGCCCTACTGAGCGAATTTACAGCTTTAGGACCAGCTTCTTCTGCCGCTGCCTTCAAGTCTTCAGTTAGCGCGCCATAAATCTTCTTATACTGCCCTTGCGAAACAGTTGACATCAACTGAACCGAGCTAAGTTTCTCGCCAATTTTAGAGCGCAATCCCTTTAGAGCCGAAAACGGAATATCTCCCTCTGCGTTTAACAAGTCAGACTCCAAGTCACCCTTGAGCGCGCCTATTTCTTGACTCATTACAAGCTGATTTCTTGATAACGCTGGCGCACCCTCAATTGGCCTTGAAAGCTGTTCTAGTGCGGCATATGTGTTGCTCGCCTTAACTGGCTTAACTTTTGGTATGACTGTATCTAAATTATTGTATAATCCGCTTTCAACTAATCTTGCTCTTGGAAGAAACACATCCTCAACGCCTCTCTGGATTCCAGCACCAGCAATAGTGGGTTCTTTTACTCTTGATAATTCTTCAGCAATTTGTTTTGTTCTAGCACCTATTTCTGCTTGCTGGCTTATGGCTTTTTCCCTCATCATAGAAACAGAGCCTGGAAGCCTTCCAATCGTTGTCTCAAGACCTTGTATCACACCGCTGCCAGTTGCCTGCCCAGCAGATGGCGTTGTTCCAGCCGCTGCAAATGACTCGATGTTTCTGCGTATTTCTTCTTGGCTTGCCCTTGCCCTGCCAAGCTGGCGCAATGATGCCTCGCCAAGAGGGCCAGCACTTGGGATAATAGCACCAGCCAATCCAGCAGCAGTCTGCCCTACTGGACCTGCTCCAGCTTGCTCTGCAAGGCTAGATCCCATTGCGCTAGTAACTCCAGATGCAGCCTGCATAGCAGGGCGTTCGGTTAAAACTTGCCCAACTCCACGCAATACTGGCGAGACAGCTTGCGTTGCCAATTTTCCAGCAGCCATTCCACCGCCCATTCCAGTGGTTGCCTCACTAATATTAGACCGCATCCTTTCGCCAGCCGTTACTGGACGAGGCAATCCAATGTCTGTCTTTATTTCATCAAGAAGTTCGCCAAGAGGCTTTCCTTGCCCAGTTAATGAAGAGTAAACCCTAGATCCAATGTCTGTAAGAAGACCAGCCGTAGCACCAACCGCTGCACCTGGGATCGCTCCAACCCCGCCAAGCGTTGCTCCAATTCCAGCACCAGTAGCAGCACCAACTGTGATTGGGTTAATCGCTGCTCTTGCAGTAAGTCCAGTTTCCCTTGCTAAAGCCTCACCAACTCCTTGTGGCTGTACAGCAGATTTAGCCTCAGAATAGTCGCTGATTACTTGTTCAGCTATTCTGTCTTGTTCTGCCTCGGAGAGATTGTCTGGGACTTCAATCTTCCCTATATTCTCAATCTCAATGAAGGCCATTACTTAACTCGTATTACTTTTCCAGTTGCTGGATCAGTTGTGTATTTTCCAACCACTCCAGTTGCTCCTTTGGCAGTCTGGCCTGATTGCGAAGTCCCAGCGTCAGATCCAGCACCAATTTGAAGAGACTGAGGAATGTCGAATCCAGCCTCTTGATAGGCTTGCAATTTATCAAGATATTCCCTTCTGCGTTGAGATGAGAATGATTCAAGCCTTTGCTTGTAATCTCCAGTATATGGATCTCCAATTTCTTGTAAAAATCTCTCCGCCTCAGATGGCGTTACCGCAGCTCCAGCGCGAGCCTTTAAGATTTGATTTCTCACGCCAGCATACGCTTGATTCATTGTCGTGAAATCTGGACTCATTCCAAGATAAGACTTGCCAGCTTCAATACGTCCAGAAATTGGCCCGTAAAGATTTTCGCTAGTTGTCTCAAGTGCCTTTGATCCTAGTTGAACAAGGTTTTTGAACTCAACAAGATCCTCGGCTTGTTTAATTGGCAACTTCTTAAAGTTTTCTTTGGCATTCTTAAATTGAATGTCGCGCATTGATCTTAATGCGTCAGCACCATACTTGTCCCCAACTTGGTCTGCTTGGTCAATCTGCTGATTGATTGATGCCAGCCTTTGCGCGCCCATTTGAGTGCGGCGCGTCATTACATCATTTACTTGCTCTTCTGGTATAACGGTTGGAACTGCTCCAATTCCCTCGACTTGCCTAGTTCCCCCAAGTTCACCAGCCCTAGTATAAGCAGCCGCTTTCTGACCAGTTGTAGCGTTTGGATCTTGCAAAATTTGCAATGAAGCATCTATCGCCTCGCCACGCTTAATTGGATCTTCTTTGTCTATTGCTAACTGCACAAGCCTTGACCTTAATGCTCGCTCTTGCGCCTCTGATTCGCGAAGTTTTTTTGTTTCTGGTCCTTCAAAATTAAAGCTTAGTCCCATATTTATCTCCTATTTGTCAAATGAAAAACTAGGTATCAATGAACCTATGCCAGATGCAATCGCTCCAAACTGTTGCGCTCCGCTTGGCTGACTCGCAATTGCTCCAACTTGCGCGCCATATGTTCTAGCACTGTAATCAGCTTGTGCATTATAAAGCTGGTTAAACGCATTGGTAAGCTGAACAGGAATCTGCTGGTCAACCGCTTGATAGAAGTTAGCAGCCGTAGACGGCTGTTGGTTAAATCCCCCAGGCAATGCCTGATTGGCTTGGATATACTGCTGCATTGCGCTCTGCTGTTGACCCGTGCGTGCGCCTGCGAGATTGTAGATGGAAGGTCCACCAGCAACAAAGTTGGAAGCTGCACCCAGCCTGTTTTGACGCAATGCGTCACGGAACGCTATATCAGCTTTGAGCGCATCACCACTCGACAAGCCAGATCCAAGGAAGCTCTGTGCTGCTCCGTAGCGCGCCAGCTTGCGTTGCTCGCCAGCCGCGCCGATCTGTGAGGCTTCTTGTACTGCTGGTCCAAGGCCAAAGATGTTGCCACGGGCAGTCTGTGCGGCTCGGATAGATTGCTCGTAACCACGCCGTTCTTCCGCGCCAATGGTCGATCCAAGGCGGAGTTGATTAAGAGCCTCATCCTCGATGGTCTGACGAATCTGCTCAGTCTCTGGCGTGGTCGTAGCACCAATTGGCTGCTCCGCCATTTGGCGATACTGCTGACCCAAGCCAACCGCAGTGCGGTAGGAATCTGGATCAATCTGGAAAAGCTGTTGCGAAGCACGCTCTTCGGGTAGTTGGGCAAATGACCTAAACGCCGTGATTTCCTTTAGCCCTTCGGGGCTATCCATCGTGGTAGGCTTGAAATTCTTAGCCATATCTTGAGCAGTCGTAACTGCATTTGTTACGCTGGCCAAGTCAGAGTTTAGCTGATCTATGTATGTCTGAGAGCGCGCTCTTGCTGGGTCATTTTTAGCAAGAGATGAAATAAGTGAATTTGCGTTTGTTAAATTGTTTTGTATTGCGGCAATTTGTGCATTTCCAGATGAAACAACATTATTTATAGATGCAATTTTTTGAGTATTGTAATCAGAAATAATGTCATTGTCTGATATTTGAAAATTTGTTTTACCAGAAAGACCAGATTTTATATAATCCCTGTTTTGTGCTGAAGATAACAAGTCTTGGTTAATTCTATCTTGCTCTCGCGTCCCCGTGGATGGCTGTATAATTGAGGATAAAACCGTATTGGCTTGAGCAAGTTCTTCATTTTTTGCAGCTATTTCTTTATCTGTTTTGCCAGAAGCAGCGGCCAACATATTTTTGTTTGAGATTCGACCCTCGGCAGCACCATGCTTATCATAATGCTCCCTTGCCTTTGCCGCACTTTGACTAAAATAACCACCAGATAAATCTCGATTATTGGCAAGATAAACTTCTGGATCAAATGATCTGTCATTTTTAGTCTCTTGCAAAGAAGAAATTTCAGCTTGAATTTTTTTTACATTTTGTTCTGCTGAAAGGATTGCTTCTGGAGATCCTATTGTCTTCCCCTTAGTGACTTGCCTTATCTGTTCTTCTAATGTCATTTTGTTTGGATTTTTAATTACACCATGAAGTCAAACGGTGGTTGCTCTGGGTTATTCGCCACATTTCTTTCAACAGAGGCTTGTGGTGCTTGTCCGTAAAGCTGCGCAAATTGCCTTGTTAATTGATCGCCAAGACCTCTATTCAATGCGTAAGCCTGTGGGCTTTGTTCGTATGATCTGCGCAAATTTTCAAGCGTTCTTTGTGGTCCAAGTTGTTTTTCCAAGCGCAAGCCAGCCATAACTCCCGATCTTTGGTCTAATGCGGACAACTGCCTTTCAAGTGAGCGTTGTTCTGGAAGATATGTATTCCTTAACATATTTTCCAATTTGGCCATTTCTGGAGCTTTACTAATGTAAGTATCTACATTCATTCTATATGCAGCCGCATTGGCCTGTGCCACCTCTTCTGGGCTTGGTGGAGGGGGCGGTGAAGGAATAGAAGGTGATCCACCCATAGTGTTAAACCCTAGCCTTTCGCATAAATGTCATATAGTCGTAACTCCTTGGTTTACCAGAACGATTAAAGGTGATCCGCTTGCGAGGACCGAAACGCTCCCAAAGGAGCAACAGCAAGCAACGTAGAGATTTACCACCCTTTGAGGAGATCGTCAAGTCGACAAAGACATTCTCCCCATCTTCGCTATGCACATAATGCTTAGGCTCTTGTCCGTCTTTTACGCACCTAGCCAGAGCCACGCCTGCGATGCCGTCCTTGTCCTCGACAATACCCACCATGCCCTGCTTCTCAAACCAGCCGTACCAAGCCCCCAGGTTGGGCCACATAGCCTCTGGAACACTGCTTTGCTCAATGTACTCAATAGCCGTCATATTGACTTTTGCACTTCAATGGTATCGGGATTGGCTGCTGCAATAATTTGACGCAATGCAAACTGCCCCGTCGAACTTGCGACTTTGATTGCTATATTTCGCCATTTTTCGTAACCACGCAGATCATTGGCAACCCTGTTCTTTGCTGAAGCAGTAAGAACGGCTGGCAGAACGAATGGGAGAAGAAGTTCATCGGTAGATGGGCCTAGGTTGGAAAGCACAGAAACAAACGATGAGTCCGTATCGCGCTGGATAAACACATCCACGTCCTCGCTAAATGTTTTATCAAAGCTAACCTCGAAATGGCTGCCATATTTGCCAGCAAATGGATCTCCAAATATAAACGCTCTAGTCGAAACGTAGGACTCATAATAAGATCCAGAATCCTTGTAGTCATTGGCTACAGTTGAATCCAAGGTTTTATAGCCATTATAGTTTGTAATTAATCCATTGGAGGACTTGGCTGCAAGCCTGCGCCCCAACGCGCCAAAATTGGTTTGCACAAGTTGGATAGCACCAAAGCCCCATGTCCCTTCAAAGCATTGCAAAATTGTATTGTAAACAATCATAGAATCGCAGATATTGTTTGCTCCAGTTGGCACGCAAAGTATGTAGCGATTGTCATTAAAAATTGCGTATGATTTACCAATTTGAACTTGATTGATTTTCAAAATAACATCCTTGATAATCTCGCTTAGTGGCAAACCAACTGATGTGAAATCGTCTGCCACAGATCGGCTTAATGAGCGAATGCCATCCGTAGCCAAAAAGAATACATCTGAATTGACTTGTACTGCGCTCTTCTCGGCAACGCATCCAGTCGTTGAACTGACTTGTTCAACCACCCAATCAGCCGCGCTAGTCATGTCGGCAGGTATAGTTACCTGATAAATGCGTGATGGCTTAAATACGATAAGACGATTCGCATAGTAAGGCACAACTGCGGTTATCTCTTCCCCATCGTTACCACCGACTACAATGCTGTTCTCTGATGCCCATAAACCAGCATCCAAAATATCGCTTGCGTAAAGGGTATTGCGATTAACCCCGCTTCCTACGCCAAACAATCTATTCCCACTTGTAACCAAAATGCGCAATCCAACTGGAGGTATACCCATCACCGCCGTAGCTGTAGCCCCAGATCCGTTGCCAATAATTGTAACGGTAGGCGTACCTGAGTATCCACCACCAGAATTAGTCGATACAGTAATAGCCGTTACAGCCCCGCCAGCGGCGGCTGCAAGCAAGGTTGTTGGATCACCGCCCAGGTCTGGGCCAGTAATAACTGCCGTTGCCGATGTGTAACCAGTACCAGCCGTAGTTACCGTAACCGCCCTAACCTTACCACCTTGCTGCTTTACGCTTGTTCCGTTCCAAACCATCAAAGATCCAGCCCCATCAACCAAGTATTCAAAGTCATTGAATTGAACCATATTCACTCTGTTTGTCGCTGAAACCAAATAGCCGCTTTCCCATACTTGATTTGTTGCACTCCATGTCGATGTCGTGGCTGACCAAGTTGCAAGTGCTGGTTGCCTTGTCGCATCACCTCCATTATCTATAGAAAACAATCTTCCGCTGGAAACTGTAAGCAATTGTTCGTAGGTTGCAGTATCGTAATAGCTAAGCCCACCAACTGATGTTGTTCCAGTTGTGGTTGCTCCTGTGGAGAAATTAGCAAATCCGTACCTAGTTTCAACTCTACCCTGTGGAGATAGAGTCATGTTCTTTAACTCTTGTACTTGGTTCTCTGCCAAGTTATCTGACTGGATTCCGCTGGCTTGACCTCCGCTAAATTGACGGATTCCGTCAAACGACAGAACATCGTCCAGATTGTCGCTGTAGTAAGGCATAAGCCTCCTTTACGCCGAGAACATTTCTTCTATGGTTAGCTCGCCAAGACTCTGCGGTGTGATCTGTTTGATCCCCCCGACTTGGCTCAACTCGTAGTTAGCCATCAAAGCAAGATCAGCGTTAGCAGTCTGCGTGATGGCTTGCGCCTTGGCATACTGCCGTTCACGCTCTAAGGCATCAGAATGGGTTAAGGCTAGTACCAAGTGATGAACGTGGGGTAAGCGAAGTTCGTCATCAAGAGCAGCTTGGGACGGAGGAAAGTCAACGATAACATTGGTGCGGGTAAGACATTTTAGCTTCTCCACAACACGCAATGGTATTGTGCCAGATGTTCTAAGCATTGGATAAAGATTTAGTTCCGCAACGCCACTGCTGTTGCGACCTGTAAAATGGTAGGTATCTGGATCGCCCGTGCGCGCATCGTCAAGCAAGCCTGGGTCTTGGCTGATGATCGTGGCTAGGTCAATAGGGTCGACCTCTGCATCGTTGTAAGCAACCGACAGAGGTGTTTCTACATTCGTGCCTAGCGTGATCTGCCTGTTCGTTCCAACCGAATAGGTGGAGTTAGTTACAGTCTCACGCCAAGGCGCAAAGTCCCATACTCTGCGGTAGGCCAAGCTTGCGGCTTTCTGCAAGAAGGTAAGCGTATCGGCATCAGTCTTGCCAATCTTTTCACCCGCGTATTGGGCGATTTCAGTTAGGGTCATTTAGATGTTGGGTTCGTCAGCAGGAAGTGGAGTGTTGCCTTCGGAGGATTCGTAGGGAAGTGGAGTGTTGCCTTCGGAGAGCCAAATTAGATAAGCCTGATAATCCATATTTGCAGGATCAAATGGGATGTAGGTCTTGTCCGCAATGCGAAATACAGTTCTAGTTCCGTTGAGTCGATAGGACATATTTTATAGCTCCGAGTTAAAGTTTGATATTGTTAATGTAGCAGATGCTCCTCCAGCCCCACTGGTTCCAGTATAAGCATAAAAGTGCATTGCTCTAGTTTCAATTACTTCTGTAGCCCCGCTATTAACCTTGCTACTATATGCAGATGTTGTTGATGGAGCCGAACGCATAACGACTGGGAAATTTTGCCATATTGGAGTCCCTCTATTGGAAGTATCTCCATACCACGACCAAGACCTAGCTTCATTTACTGCAAAGAAATACCTCTGACACAACGCCAGCTCCGTCCCAATCGGCCTGCGCTCAAAGTCAGTTGCGGTTGAACCTGATTCAAGTTGAACATTATCAATCGTCCAAGTTCCGCTTATCTGCGCTCCAACTGTAAACACAATTTCAATTCCAGTAGTAGCTGCTGAAGGAACTGAGATTTGTGCGCTGTAAGTAGTCAGCGTAGATGTAACAGTAAATGTTCCAGTAGCAATCTGAGTGCGGGTTGGGCTGGCTAGTGTGCCAAAAGCATCAGCAGTGCTGGCGTAATAGGCAGTCCAAGTAACTGTGGTTAGCAAGCTATTGGCAAGTTGGACAGATAGAGTTGCTGTTGAGCCAGCAAGATCAGTTGTATTAGTTGCCTCAAGCCTTGTTCCAAAACCAATCGCTGTAACAGATGCTGCTCCAGTAAAACGATAAACAAACTCATTTGGCGCTGTACCAG
>Ga0187842_1001419_pt1 | contig 11165 bp, 12 predicted proteins | sample SpaLakP09_SKY_41_FD_134514 | JGI IMG/M metagenome (GOLD analysis project Ga0187842, IMG submission 134514) | Oligotrophic lake water microbial communities from Sparkling Lake, Wisconsin, USA - SP09_SKY_41 | ecosystem: Environmental > Aquatic > Freshwater > Lake | place: USA: Sparkling Lake... | reverse complement strand
TCAAACCATTACTCACCCTTACTCACCCTGTTTTGATTTCTTCGCCTTCACTCCATCAGCCTTCTGTACGCCGGAAAACTGATTCATGCTCTCGACACTTTTCTCAAAATTTACAAATGAATCTGACATTGCTGCACGAATCAATTCAAAATTCTGGAGCGCATTACTAAAGGAAGTTTTGAAAACTGAGGTATAGGGCTCAGTTCCAGCAGGTGCATTTTGAGTGGCCTCATTCACAAAATGAATTAAGTCGTGTTGCGATTCTTTAATCATTGACTCAGCAATTTTTGCTAGCTCTTTATTTCCGCTAGCTAGGGCATGAAAGAGTTCGGACTGATACTCAGCCACTTCTTTCGCAGCCTCTTGCAAAACCTCAGCATGGATATGATCAAAGGCTGTCTTGGGATCTTGAGTCTTCATCAGCTCTGCGACTTTCGATTGCAGACGAGAAGTCAGCTCTTGTGCAGCCCGTTGATTCAACTGAGCAATCGCCTGAGCACTTGTCAATGCCACTTGCCCGACTGCCTTAGCTGCCTCGACCCCCTTGGTCTGATTTGCCATTGCATTTAAATCAAATGGGTTCTTGCTCATGTTTGTGTCCTTATTCAATCAGTGATTTTTCAATCTACTCCCGAATGCACAACAAGCAGATAGAGAAATACCACTAGAGACTGGGGGGTCCGCAATGTAAAAGAGCGCCCTCAGGCGCTCTTTTCATGGACCAGTGTATCCATTAACGAATGACAATATTGGCGCCCTGACGCAATTGGGATAAAAACTCAAATTGCTTTTTCTGCATTAAACCGTTACGAATAACTACTTTTGCCTGCTCAAAAGTAGGTGGTGGGCTCGATTTTTTATCTTCCAGCTTAATAAGATACCAGCCCTGTGGCATTTGAATCGGCGCCGGGGAAACTTGACCCTTAGATAGTGTTATCAGTACGCTAGCAATCTGCGGCAAAGTTTGTCCCGCTTGAACCCAGCCAACAGCTCCACCCTGAACTTTGTTTGGCGCCAATGAAACACTCTTGGCGACCTTATCAAATGACTCACCCTTTTTAATTCTGGCTAAGGCAGCTTGTGCATCCGCTTGACTAGCTACAGCGATATCACTGACCTTGTATTCTACGATCATGCCCTGTGCCCCCAAGGAAGCAATCTCACGGTTATATTCCGCCTGTATATCCGCATCACTCACGGGATTTTTTGACATATAAGTTGACAGCTCTAAATCCGCTAAGTAGTTTTGACGAATCAAGGCCAATTGACGATTTGCTCTATCGGAATTCGCCAGCCCATCTTTTTCAGCCTGTTGTGACAAGAGAGAAATTTCAATCATCTTCCCCAATACTGCAGAACGTAATTCTGGGGAATCTTTCTGACCTTGCGACAATGCCGCCTGAATGCCCTGTTCAACAGTGTCATTTGAAATAATCACACCGTTGACCGAGGCTGCAGCATTGATAGGCAATGCATCTTGAGAGTGCGCAGCAGTCATTAATCCGAGCGCTAGTGCAGTACTTATAAAAAAACGTATAGGAAATAATTTCATCAATCACTCTTTTCTAAAATTAAGAAGCAATAGTAACAGTTAGCTAGCAAATCTAAACTGGACGGGGATATACATTATTTTCATTGCGTTAGGCCTAGACGAGTAAGCCATCAGCAATTAATTTGATACTCACCACTAATAAGCAGAATTTGACAATGATGAAGTACCACTTAGCTGAAAGCCGCTTAGCTAAATAAAATCCTATGTACACACCTATTGGCACCAAGGGTAGTAGGAGTATTGAGTTAGCTAATTGATTTAAGTTGAGTAAATCAAGATGGGCATAAGGTACAAGCTTACCCAAGTTCATGATGGTGAAGAAAATTCCCAGTGTTGAGGTATACACCATTGGAGAGACTTTTTCCCTCAACATATAGATCGTGATGGGAGGGCCTCCAATGTGCGCAACAAAGGAAGTAAAACCTGAAAGACCACCCATCAACCTCCCTAACCAGGGATAGGGCTTTGCTTCTTTGAGGTCAATACGAGACATCACCAAGCCTTGAATGAGAAATAATAAGGTAAATATACCGATGGAGAGGGATAACACTTTCGGGGTAATGAGGGAGAAAAATAAATAGCCCATGAGCATGCCAATCGCAGCTGGCCAAAAAATGAGCTTGAGAATGCGCCTATCAGCGTTCGACCAAAATCGGCGTAAGCCAAATAAATCAATCGCAATTAATAGTGGCAATAAGATAGCTAAGGCTTCAGCAAGACTAGATTGGCTTGCCATCAGTGGAGGCGCTAGCACACCAAGACCAGCACCAAAGCCACTCTTAGATATACCCAAGATCACCACACTGATCGCAGCAAGTATAAAAAAGAGAGCTGAATGCTCATTAAGAGCTTGAAGCAAAGAGGTCATGAATGGATGGAATGCTACGATAAGAAGTGTGACTCATTTTAGAGTCAAAAGACTTTATGTGGGCAGCTAAAAACAGTATCCTGAAACATCAAATCACTGTTCTGATTTGGGATTCAAGACTTCTGAGATTAATGATGATCCTGGCTTTAAAATTGTCAGCCTGGCACTCCGAGAAAAGCCACTATAAACTGCTAGAAATCTTGCCTTTATAAAAGTGCTTACTCTTTTTGAAGTAATAAGCCTGTGCGTACAGGACTTTATTTGCTATTCTGCAGCATCACCTAAAGGATTAATATGACCAACGACACTCAAACCCAAAACGACGAAGATTTTGACTATGGGTGCGAATGCGCCATGACACTGTTAAACGAGCCTACAGAAGATTGCTTAAATGATCTGATTGATGAGCTAGATGAAGATGGCATGATCGCCACTGAAGTTGTATACGGCCTCTTGGCCACCATTCTGATGAGCATCACCTCTGAAGATGAAGAGGATGAGGAAATTCAATAAAGTGCTACTGCCCCAAGACCTCAAGCAAAAACTGATCCATGGCACTAGCCATGGTGATATCTAGATCGGTCAATGCCTTCATAGAATGGGTACTCAAGCGAACTGTAACTGTATTCCAAGAGTTAGACCAATCAGGGTGATGGTCTAACTCTTCCGCAAAGTTGGCACACAGCGTCATGAACTGAAAAGCAGTTTTAAAGTCTTTAAATAAAAATATTCGCTCTAACTCTTGATTACTTGTATTTACTTGCCAATCAGGTAGCACTTTTTCAAAATCAAAATCTTTGGCAAGCAGATTTGGCTTAGACAATTGAAACCTCCAAACTCTTAGATAATTTTTGTAGATCATCTGGATAGAGCCAGCGCCACTCGCCCTCAGCCAAATCTTTAGGCATCACGTACTGCCCAATTTCAGTTCGGTGTAGCTTAGCCACATGATTGCCCACTGCAGCCATCATTCGTTTAACTTGATGATAACGACCTTCAATAATCGTCATTGCCAAAGTATTCTCATTAAGCTGCTTACAGGCGCTTGCAAAACAAGGCCTCGGATCATCATCGAGCACAACGCCCTTGAGTAAGTGATCCACTTGCTTTTGGGTAATTGGATCAGGCGTGGTGATCTCATAGACCTTGCCAATATTTTTTTTCGGAGTGGTCATCTTGTGAATAAATTGACCATCATCTGAAATTAAAATGAGGCCAGTTGTATCAAAGTCCAAGCGACCTACGCATTGCAAGCCCCGCTCTACAAAAGGTTTCGGCAGCAAGCTGTAGACACTGGGATGATGCGTAGTTTTATGAGAACACTCATAATTAGGGGGTTTGTGAAAGGCAATATATGCTTTTTCATGAAACTCCCAATCCTTACCCTCTACATTGAGTATCAGACCTTCGGTAGCAATGCGCTCTTCTGGGTCTTCCGCCAACACCCCATTCACTTTAACTAGGTCGGCATAGACTAAATCACTGCAATAGCGCCGAGTACCAAAGCCTTGGCTAAATAATATTTTTTCGAGTGAAATCGGTTTAGCCATATATGTTGCCGAGAATACTACAAAGCCGACTTACTGAGCGACTATGAAATGAAATCGTTATCATTCATCCATACTCTATATAAGTTACTAATTTATCAAAATCATGCTTCCTAATCCAACACCTAGAACCCCCTTACACACTCGTGAAATTACTTTTCAGGGTTATGCCCGTGAAGATGGCTTATGGGATATCGAAGCCCATTTAAGAGATTTCAAATTCCGCCCCTTCGCAACTGGCGGTAAAACTTGGGAGCCGGGGCAAGCTTTTCATGACATGTGGGTGCGTATTACTGTGAATACTGAATTAGTGATTCAAGCAATTGAGGTGGCAATGGATAGTCATCCCCACCCTGAATGCCCACAAGTAATACCTCCAATGGATGCGCTCATTGGGCAACGTATTGGCAAGGGTTGGCGCAAGACCATTAATGAACATCTCGGCGGTATCAAGGGGTGCACTCACTTGCGAGAACTACTCAGTAATATTGCCACCGCCGCTTTTCAATCTATCCCTGGGGCACTATTTGATCCAAATGATGCTAAGCCACCCCTCTATTTAGGGACCTGTAAATCTTGGGATTTTAACGGGCCCGTAGTGTTGCGCGTCTATCCTCAGTTTTATAAATGGAAAGCGTCGATCTAGATTATTCTAAATCTCGCCGCGATGAATGCTGAATGTATTAAAGGATTGCTGCATTGGCATCAGTTCTACTACATTGATATTCATGTGACTTGGTAAATTAGCAGACCAGTAAATAACTTCCGCTACATCATCAGCACTCAACGCTTTGACGCCGGTATAGACTTTTCCAGCCTTATCATCATCACCCTTAAAGCGTACATTAGAAAACTCTGTGCCAGAGGACATACCTGGCTCAACGCAAGTGACACGTACTGGTGTACCAATTAAATCTGCCCTGAGGTTCAAACTAAACTGCTGTACAAATGCTTTAGTTCCACCATAGACATTGCCACCCGGGTAGGGATATCTTGCTGCTACAGAGCCTATATTTATCACATGGCCACACTTCCGCTCAACCATTCCCGGCAAAAACGCGCGAGTCATATGAACTAAGCCCTTAATATTGGTATCAATCATACGATCCCAATCTGCAAGCAATGCTTTATGTGCGGGCTCAAGGCCTAAAGCCAAGCCAGCATTATTGACCAGTATGGTGACACTAGCAAATTCAGTAGGCAAAGTGGCCGCAAGATCATCTACCTTTGCGCTATCGCAAACATCCACAGCAAGAGTCAGTAATTTTTTCTGTTGCTCTGCAGGCAGAGAGACTTTCAAAGCCTCTAAGCGCTCCACCCTTCTCCCTAGTGCAATGACTTTGTGGCCATGGGTCAAAAAGCGACGGGCAGTAGCCTCACCAAATCCAGCAGTAGCGCCGGTAACTAAAACAGTATGTTCCATATTTTTTCTGCTTGTTTTTTGTAATTGACTAAGTCATTCAATATTAATGCCTCTATGACATTATTACGAATTATTGCCCATCTTCTTTTATGTCCCCTTATTTCGCTGGCTCTTCTGGGGTCAAGAGAATTTTTAAATCTTGAGCAAATAGATGGCCCAAGACTCTAGTCCAGATTAATGAGGCAATCTTGCTCAATGACTGCAGCATTAGACTTTACTAAGGCTTGCGGTAACCACTCCTGAAAATCCTCAACAGTCATATTGAGCTGCTTACGAATATTCTCGAGTATAGGGGTAGTGCTAATCCATTGATGCACTGCTTTTATTTCTCTACTACGCCATTCCAATAATTTGTACTTTAGGAGCACCTTCGCCCCATGACGGGCATTGCGGTCGGCATCGCTGGAGAGGTAATCGAGACGCGACTTCGCAGTGGCAATCGACTTCTTTAGATCCGTAAATGGCTTACCATGCCCTGGAATTACCAAGGCGACTGAGAGCCTCTCAATAAGTTCTAATGTTTTTGCCACCTCTTCGAAGCCACCCTCACCCCAAAGCTCTGGGAAGATCACGCCAAAGCCCTCTTCCCATAATGCATCGGCTGAGATCAAGATTTGATACTGCTCTTGATACAGCATGATCGAATGATTGTCATGGCCTGGAGCGGAGAGAATTTGCCAATGATAGCGGCCTAATACTATTTCTTCGCCTGGCACAAGCAAACCTTGATAAGTAAAGCGTGGGCATTCTTGTCCCAACTGTTGAAAGCTGAGTAAATTTTCATCCCAATGCCCAACTGCGATAGCCTCAGCTTCTGGTATCCAGATCTCGGGGCCGAATTGCTTCGATAAAGCCGCGTTACCACCGCAATGATCTGAATGCAAATGGGTATTGACTATTTTATTGAGACTGAATAGACCATGTTGATTTAGCGCATTCGCAACCAGGTCAACAGTCAGTTGCTGATGTGCGCAGTAACCAGTATCTATTAGCGAAATATCTTCATCGCCATAGAGCAAAATATTATTTGCCGACAGCCATCCCCGCTCGAAGATATCAATGCCAGAGGGCAGAACATAGCCGTCAATCTGTTTCGCTATCATGCTCATTCTTTTGGGAAGTCAGCTCGATAGAGAAACGAGTAAAAAGCGAAAATATGAAATCGGTATCATTTGATTGACTGCATTAAACATGAGAGCGTTTGCTCAAAAGCTTTCGTATAAAGGGAATCCTACAAGATAACAGCAATAGCAAAATGATTGCATAGATTGTCACGGTGTCGAAATCGTTCTTTCCTGCCTTATGCCACCAATAATGTAAAACCACGGTAGCAGCTATAAGGTAAACAATGCGATGCAATTGCATCCAGCGGCGACCTAGCTTTTGCTGTGCCCAATGGGTGGAAGTCAGGGCCAGCGGGATTAATAATACAAAACTGATGAAGCCCATGGTTATGAATGGCCGCTTCACCACATCCTTTAGCATTTCTATCAAGTCAAAATTTTGATCTAGCCAAAGCCAGATTCCAAAATGAATACAGGCATAGAAAAAACTTAATAAACCCAACATTCTGCGATATCGAATCCAGGCTATCGAATGAGTAATTAGACGCAGCGGCGACATAGCCAATGTCAAACATAAGAAAACTAGTGCCCACGTTCCAGTTGAGCGTGTAATGAACTCAATTGGATTGGCACCCAGCCCATCGGTAAAGCCGAGCCAAATCAATCTGTCTAGGGGTAGGAGTGCCAGTAGAAAAATGGTGGCCTTCATAGAACTAAATTGATTCCTAAGTGTCAATAGAATTTCTTCAGATCCATTCCAGAGTACATACTAGCAACTTGCTCACTATATCCATTAAACATTTGGGTTTTTATTTTGGGAGCAAACATTCCCTTAGGATCTCCAATGCGGCGCTCGGTAGCTTGACTCCAGCGCGGGTGATCTACCAAGGGATTAACATTTGAATAAAATCCATATTCGCGCGCATCAAACTGACTCCAACTAGTCTTTGGCATCTCTTCAGTCAAACGAATTTTGACAATTGACTTTCCACTCTTAAAGCCATACTTCCAGGGCACTACAAGCCGAACTGGTGCACCATTTTGCTTTGGTAGCATCTCACCATACAAACCAAAGGTGAGGAGGGTTAAGGGATTCATTGCCTCATCTAGACGCAGACCTTCGCGATACGGCCACTCAATAATTCGACTCTTCATTCCTGGCATTTGCTTGCGATCTGCCAAGGAAATAAACTCCACATATTTGGCTGAGCCTAAAGGTTGAACCTGATTTAGCAATTTGGATAGGGAGTAGCCATCCCATGGAATCACCATCGACCAACCTTCAACGCAGCGCATACGATAGATCCGCTCCTCCATGGGGGCAAGCTTAAGCAAGGCATCTATGTCCAAGGTGACTGGTTTTTGAACTAAACCCTCAATCGTGACGGTCCATGGGCGCGTTTGTAAACTGTCTGCATAAGCGACAGGATCTGATTTATCTGTCCCAAACTCATAAAAGTTGTTGTAAGTAGTTACGTCTTTATAACTAGTCAACTCGTCCTTAAGGATGAAGTTGGGATTAGTCGTAGCAAGTAACTTTTGGGGGTTGCTTGCCAAAGCCTCCCGAGAAAACCAAGGAGCAAGCGCCAAACCAAATGCACCAGCTGCTGCAGATTTAATCAACTCCCGACGAGCTTCAAAAACTGCCTTCGGGGTAATTTCATGAGAAAGTTGCTTCCGATCATTTAAGTGCATCTCAAGGTCTCCGTGATGGATTTAAGCCAACATGATAAATACTAACCATTTTGCTACGCTTACTGATTTATTGCTGAGCCACTGTCTTTGCCTTATAAAAATAGAGTCTAGATAAGAAAAAAGGCAAACCACTGGGTTTGCCTTTTGCATGAAACAAGTTGAACTCGCTTACTGAGCCACCCAAGCAGACTTCAAGATTGCATTAAGAGTTGCGCTTGGGCGCATAACTACTTTGCACTTCTCTGGATCTGCCACATAGTAACCACCAATATCAGCAGGTTTACCTTGCACCGCTTTGAACTCTGCCACAATCTTTTGCTCATTTTCTGTCAGAGCTTTTGCAATTGGCGCAAAGTGAGCTTGCAATTCTTTATCTTCCGTTTGCGCGGCTAAAGCCTGAGCCCAGTACATTGCTAGATAGAACTGACTACCGCGGTTATCTAACTCACCAGTACGTGGTGATGGCGACTTATTGTTATCTAATAATGTGCCAGTAGCTTCATCTAGCGTACGAGCCAAGATCTTCACTTTTAGATTACCGGTTTTATCACCGATATCCTCCAAAGAAACTGCTAATGCCAAGAACTCTCCTAAAGAATCCCAACGCAAATGGTTCTCTTCGATTAATTGTTGAACATGCTTAGGCGCAGAACCACCAGCACCTGTTTCAAAGAGGCCGCCGCCAGCCATCAAGGGAACGATAGATAACATCTTGGCACTAGTACCGAGCTCCATAATAGGGAAGAAGTCAGTTAAGTAGTCACGCAAAATATTACCAGTCACAGAAATCGTATCCTTACCGCGAATGACACGTTCTAATGTATACCGCATTGCACGAGTTTGGGACATGATCTGAATATCCACACCCTTTAAGTCATGGTCTTTTAAATAGAGGTGAACTTTCTTGATCAACTCTGCTTCATGTGGACGGTACTCATCCAACCAAAATACTGCTGGAGTATTGGAAAGACGTGCGCGATTAACCGCTAACTTCACCCAATCACGAATTGGTGCATCTTTAGCTTGGCACATCCGCCAGATATCACCCTCTTCAACATTCTGCTCAAGCAATACTGTGCCGTCATCAGCAACAATACGAGCTACACCGGCTTCGGTAATCTCAAACGTCTTATCATGTGAACCGTACTCTTCAGCCTGCTGAGCCATTAAGCCTACGTTAGGTACAGTGCCCATCGTAGTTGGATCAAAGTTACCGTGAGTCTTACAGAAATTAACTATCTCTTGATAAATACGAGCGAAGGTACTTTCTGGAATTACCGCCTTGGTGTCATGCAAACGACCATCAGCGCCCCACATCTTGCCGCCAACACGAATCATCGCTGGCATAGATGCATCCACAATCACGTCGCTTGGTGAGTGGAGGTTAGTAATACCCTTAGCAGAATCTACCATTGCTAATGCAGGACGATGCTCATGGCATGCATGTAAATCATGGATGATTTCTTCGCGCTTAGATTCTGGCAAAGTTTTAATCTTGTCGTACAGACTGCTCATGCCGTTGTTGGCATTGACGCCTAGCTCTTCAAACAACTTGGCATGCTTTTCAAATGCGTCTTTGTAGAAAATCTTGACGGCATGACCGAACACGATTGGGTGTGACACCTTCATCATAGTTGCTTTGACATGTAATGACAGCATCATGCCAGTCTTGTAAGCATCTTCGATTTCTTTTTCATAGAATTCGCAGAGCGCTTTTTTACTCATATACATGCTGTCAACAATTTCACCAGCAAGCAAAGAAACTTTTGGCTTCAAAATAATCGTTTTACCGCTCTTGGTAACTAAATCCATCTTCACATCACATGCTTTAGTCATCGTCATTGACTTCTCACCTGCATAGAAGTCCCCACCATGCATATGGGATACGTGTGTACGGGATGCTTGGCTCCATTCACCCATAGAGTGCGGGTTCTTGCGGGCATAACGTTTTACTGCATTTGGGGCGCGCCGATCAGAATTACCTTCGCGCAACACAGGATTGACTGCGCTACCCAAACATTTTGAGTAACGGGTACGGATCAATTTTTCAGCATCATTTTTAGGATCATCTGGAAAATCAGGAATCTTGTAACCCTTCGCTTGCAACTCTTTAATTGCAGCGAGTAACTGGGGTACTGAAGCACTGATATTAGGTAATTTAATGATGTTGGTATCTGGTAACAAAGTCATGCGACCCAGTTCAGCCAAATTATCGGGAACCTGTTGCTCGGGAGTTAAGCAATCAGAGAACTCTGACAAGATACGTGCCGCAACAGAAATGTCGCTCTTCACAATCTGCACTCCAGCTGGCGCTGTAAATGTACGTATGATTGGTAAAAATGCACAGGTCGCCAATGATGGCGCTTCGTCTGTCAGCGTATAAATGATCTTTGATTTCTCTGAAGCCATTGATATTTCCTCGATTTGATAACTATTAGGGTTCGGTCTATACCGAACCTCTCTTGCATTCGCACGCCACATTTGGGCGCTTTTGACTGCCTTTTGTGTAATTTCACGTACTGAACCAAGACATCTATTTTAAATCATCGACCCTGGTAAATGATGGGGATTTAGGCGGCAAAGTCCTCGAAGTCGATCAATTTAAGAAATTCCACCAAACTGGCACCATCCTAGTTACACCGTAAACTGCGATACATGACCACTAAACACCCCCTGCTCAATAAAAATCTTGCTCTACTCATTCTCTGTCAGGGGCTGTTTCTAACCAATAACGTGACGTTTATAGCCATTAATGGCTTGGTTGGCCTCAGCTTAAGCCCAGTAGCCTGGATGGCCACATTGCCGGTTATGGGCTATGTCGTGGGCGGCGCCTTTTCAACCTCGATTGTTGCCAAAAGCCAAAATTACTTCGGCAGAAAGATTTCTTTCCAGCTTGGTCTCTTGGTGGCCGTCTTTTCAGCCCTTCTCTGCGCCTATGCCGCCATTTCCAGAAACTTCTGGCTCTTAGTGCTAGGAACCTTTATAGCTGGCTATTACAGCGCTAACGGGCAACTCT
>Ga0187842_1001413_pt1 | contig 11180 bp, 7 predicted proteins | sample SpaLakP09_SKY_41_FD_134514 | JGI IMG/M metagenome (GOLD analysis project Ga0187842, IMG submission 134514) | Oligotrophic lake water microbial communities from Sparkling Lake, Wisconsin, USA - SP09_SKY_41 | ecosystem: Environmental > Aquatic > Freshwater > Lake | place: USA: Sparkling Lake... | reverse complement strand
GCCTGACATGCAAGACATACTTTCCGCCAGTGCCGCCGCCCCTCGCTCATTTCTGCTCCACCGCGCCCTGCTGGTGGTGGCCGCCTTGTGTCTGGCTCTGGTCGGCCCCGCGCGCGGGGCCGAGCAAGGGAACTTCACCGCCGGGGAAATCTCCCTGCTGCCAGACTTCTGCCAGGATCGCCTGAACTACCCGGTCTACTCCTTTTCTCACCCCAAATGGGCGTACTGGGGCGCTCGCATGGGCGAGACCTTCAAGCATGTTCACCACTACTGCTGGGCCCTGGTCAGCCTGCGACGCGCCAGCATGGCGCCCAACAAGGAGAAGCGCAGACACTTGGTGACCACGGCCATCAATGACTTGGAGTACGTGATCAACAACGCCTCGGCCGATTTCCGACTGAAGCCGGAGGTCTACGCCCGCATCGGCGACGCCGCCTTGCAGCTGGAAGACTTCAGCAAAGCCTTTGATGCCTATGACAACGCCCGCCAGATCAAGCCTGGCTACGCGCCGGCCTACACCGGCTGGGCCGACGTACTCTTCAAGGCTGGGCAGCGAGACGCCGCCCGGGAATTGATTGAAGAGGATTTGCGCCATGCTCCCGACTCCCCCGAACTGCGCAGCGCCTTCCGGCGTTTCGGAGGCGATCCGTCTAAGGTGGTTCCGCATACACCGCCCGCATCGACCTCGGCAAACGCTGAGACGAATGCCCTGGCTGCCAGTGCCTCTGCACCCAGTGCGCCGGCCAGCGCCGCCGTCAACAGCCGCTAAACCCGGCCCCACCCGCCCCTTGACCTTGTTTGCGTCCGAGATGCCCCCGTCCTCATGACCACTGTCCGCCGTTCCCTGGCCTATTCCCTGGCCGACAACTATCTGGGCGTGGTGCTGCAACTGCTGAGTACCCTGGTCATTTCCCGACTGCTGAACCCGACCGAGATCGGCATCTTTGCCGTGGCGGCCGTGCTATCCAGCCTCGCTTCAACCTTCCGGGATTTTGGGGTCGCCGAGTACCTGATCCAGGAAAAGGAACTGACCGACGACAAGATCCGGGCCTCGCTAGCGGCCAATATCGGCGTGTCCTGGATGATGGCGGCCCTGCTCTTCTTCGGCAGCAGTTGGATCGGTGAGTTCTACCGCCAGGACGGTGTGACGAATGTGCTGCGTGTGCTGTCACTGAACTTCCTGCTCGTGCCCTTCGGCGCGGTCACCATGGCCTGCTTCCGGCGGGATATGAACTACCGGCCGATCTTTCTGGTCAACATCAGCGCCAACATCGTCGGCTTTGTGGTTGTGATGGCCTGCGCCTTGGGCGGGTTGGGCTATATGAGCATGGCCTGGTCTTCCCTGGCTTCAATCGTCTGGACCGTTGTCTTGGCCAACTTCATGCGTCCGGCCAGCATGCCGCGCTGGCCAGGACTCAAAGGCATCGGCGAGGTCATCCGTTTCGGCAAGCAGGCCACCGGCATCTACCTGTTTTCGCAGGCCGGACGCAGCGCGCCCGAGGCCGTGATCGGTCGTGTGCTGGACATGGCCGCCGTGGCTTTTTACAGCCGGGCCAATGGCTTGATGGAGATTTTCAACCGGACAGTGTTGCGCGCCGTCATGCCGATCTGCCTGCCTTATTTCGCACGTGCTGCACGGGCCGGGGAAGATGCCAAGACCGGCTACATCAAGGCCCTGGCACTGTTGACCGGCATCGGCTGGCCCTTCTTCCTGTTCATCGGTCTGCTTGCCTACTCGGCGATCCGCATCCTCTACGGCTCGCAGTGGCTGGACAGCGTGCCCTTGGCCCAGATCCTCTGCTTGGTTGCAGCAGCCGAATTGCCCTACTACCTGGCCGGCGAAATGCTGATCGCGCAAGGCCGCATCGATCTGGCGACCAAGCTGCAGTTCGCCACCCAGTGCTTCCGCCTGCTGGCCTTGGCCTTGGTCATTCCTTTCGGCCTGGTGGGTGCTTGCTGGGGCCTCTTGCTGGCGGCCCTGGGCACGGGGGCCCTGTCCCACGCCTTGCTGCACAAGGTGGTGGACTTCCGCCTGCAGCATTTGTTCGCTGCCTGCCGCAGCAGCGGGGTGGTTGCGGTGCTGAGCTTCATTCCCGCCTGGCTGCTGCTGCAGTTCGTGCCGCTCAATGCGGACAATTTTGTGCGCATGTTGATGGCAGCCGCGGCCCTGTCCATCCCGGTCTGGCTGCTGGCCATCAAGGCGCTCCAACACCCCTTGTGGCTGGAGTTCAGTTCGCTGGGCTCGGCGCTGGTTCAAAAAATCAAACAGCGAAAGCGTACGGCATGAGTTCCACGCCTTCTGCTCCGGCACCCAGCGCTGCGATGCGCCTGGATCAGGTCGATGCCCTGCGGGGCTTGGCAGCCTTGGCCGTCGTTCTTTTTCACTACACCACCCAGCACCAGAAACTGTTCGCGCCAGCCAGCAGCGCAAGTTTCGCCGTACCCTGGGGTCATCTGGGTGTGAACCTTTTTTTCATCATCAGCGGCTTCGTGATCGTCATGACGCTGGACCGTTGCCGGCAGCCCATGGATTTCGTGGTCTCGCGCTTCAGCCGGCTGTTCCCGTCCTACTGGCTGGCGATTGCCCTGACCTTCACGGTGGTCAGCATCTTCGGTTTGCCGGGCAAGGAAGTCAGCGCGTGGCAGGCTGCGGCCAATCTGCTGATGCTCCACGGCTTTGCGCACATTCCGCATGTGGACGGTGTCTACTGGACGCTGGAAGTGGAGATGTTGTTCTACATCGCCATGTTCACGCTGTACCGGGTCGGGTGCCTGTCGGCCGTGCACCGCGCCATCGCAGCGCTGCTGTCGATCAAGCTGATTTATCTCGCCTGCGCGCAGTTCCTGGGCGTGGACCTGCCCTGGATCTTGCACCGAACCTTGTTCTTGAGCACGGCGCCTTGGTTCGCACTGGGCATTTGTGTCCGCCAACTCACCCAGCTTTCGGCTGAGCCCCAGGCATCCACATCCGCCCTGCGACGCCGCATCATCGGCTCGGTGCTGCTGGCTTTGGTCACCATTGGCTGGGGCGAGGGTTGGTCAATGGCGCTGCTGGCAGCAGCCCTTGCGACCGTGGTGTATGCCGCCGCCATGGGCCGATTGCCACCGCTGCGGCTCAAGCTGCTGGGCTGGCTGGGGGCCATTTCCTACCCGCTGTATTTGCTGCACGAGAACATCGGCTGGGTCTTGATGAACCAACTGCTGGCGCGTGGCCTGTCCACTGATCTGAGCATCGCGGTGGCCCTAGTTTTCAGTCTTACTCTGGCCCACCTTGTGACACAGATCGTCGAACGCCCGGCCATGGCGGCCATACGGCGCATCTGGGCGCAACGGCAAGGCTTGCAGCGCAAGCCCCTCCATTCCGCTTGAATGCGCCGGTGGACAAGTTGGCGGACCGCAGCAGTGAGGCGCCCCGCGGGCGCCGTACCAAGCACTGGGTGGCCCTGTTCTTGCTGGCCACCCTGCTGAGCGCCCTCGCCGTCTGGCAAGGCCTGCAACTGCGCCAACAGTTTCGGCGCGATGCCTGGCTGCGGCTAGAGCTGGCACAACGGGTTCAGCCCGCCCCGACCAACGCCCGCTGCAGCCCCGAGGGAGCAACGGGCGAGCCGCTCAGGCTCCTGATCCTGGGCCAATCCAACGCAGGCAATCACGGCCCCCGTTATTCCGGCACCGACGCAGGGCCACCACTGCAGATGCAAATGGGCGACCAGTGCATTCTTGCCCACGACCCCTTGCCTGGCGCCAGCGGAGAAGGCGGCAGCATCTGGAGTCGCCTGCCAGCAAGGCTGACCGAAGCGCAGGGGGGATCCGGCTCGCAGCGCTCACCACAGATTGCCCTGCTGGCCGTGCAATCGACCACCTTGGACGACTGGAGCCGGCCCAGCAGTCCCTTGAACCAGGCCCTGCAGCAAAAACTGAGGTCGCTGCGCGCCGCGACCTGGGTGCCGGATCTGGTGCTGTGGCAGCAAGGTGAGGCCGATGCCCTGACCGGCACGTCAGCCGACGATTACATCCGCGGCTGGACACGGTTGCTCGGGCAGTTGCAGGCCGCGGGCGTGCAAGCCCCGGTGCTGTTGGCTCGCTCGACCCACTGCCAGCGCGATGCAGCCCATGGCGACACCACAAAGCGGCTGACAGCGCAAGCCGGGGTGATTCGTGAGGCAATACAGGCCCTGACACAGCAGCAGCCCCAGTTGCGCCTGGGCCCGGACACCGACGCCTTGGTGGAACCAACGCAGCGCCGCGACGGCTGCCATTTCTCAGGCCAAGGCCTGGACGCAGCCGCCCGGCTCTGGAGTGAGGCCATCGCCGCCACGCTCCAGCCGGCGCACCCCTGAATGGCAGCGCCTGGCAGCACAGGCCTTACGCACGTTTGAAAGAGACACCGATGCAAACCCGTCTGCCGCGCCGGAGCTTTCTCCAATCCATGGTTGGTGTGGGTGGAGTCTCCGCTTTGGCCGCCTGCGGAGGCGGAGGCGGGGTGGATCCGGCACCGAGCCCTGCCCCTGCACCCTCGCCTGCGCCGCCACCGCCACCACCAGCGCCCGCCCTCAAACTGCAGGGCCAGGTCTGGACCCCCAACCGGGACGCGAGCGGACAGGTGCTGAACAGCGATTGGTCCCAGCTGCCAAGCATGCGCTGGCTCTTTGTGGCCGATCTGGTGATGGACAGCGTCATCGAACGGCCGCGCTACCCCAAACCCAAAGCCAGCACCGGTGACGGCAGTCCCAACATCATTGCCGCCTGGGGCGGTGCAGCCTGGGATCACCAAAATCAGGTGATGTACATCAGCGGCGGCGGGCACGGCGACGCACATGAATGCGAAACCGGCATCTATGCCCTCAACGCGACGCAGCTGCAGTTCAAGCGGGTGGTGGATCGCGCCCCGTTGGACATGGTGCAAAGCTGGGACTATGCCCAGGGCAAGATCGTGCCCCAATCCATGGCCAACTCTAGCAATATGCCTTTGCGTCATGGCGTTCCGGCATCGATCCATACCTATGATGGACTGGTCTGGATTCCTCCTGGCCTGCCGGGCGCTGGGTCTGTCGCTGGCGGCTTGTTCTACCCGGGCAATGCCCGCTCCATCGTCAACCTCGACCGGGCGCAATACGCCACCGCCCATTGGTTCAACCCGCTCAAGGACAGCGCCAACTGGTCCTACTGCACCGCATTTCTGGATGGCAGCGCCATCTACGGGCCGCACGACAGCTTCGCGCATTTCAAGTTCGACCTGAATGCCACGGAGGCCACCGACTGGAGCCCGCAGAGCCTCGGTCAACTCAAGTTCAACGCCTTCAGCTCCAGCACGGCCTTGCCCTATGCCAACCGCGCCTGGACCCTGCTGCGAGAACGCCGCGAACAAGTCTCCCTGTTCGGCAACGCCACCGGCATCCGCGTGCGCCATGGTCAAGCCCTGGATGCCAAGGCCAACAACTGGACGAACTACCACGACCGCCTGAGCCTGATTTCAAGCGACGGCGCCCACCTGGACTTCAACCCCACATCCCTGGCCGATGACGGCGTGCTGGCCAACGCGGGCATGCACTACGACCCTGCGCGCAGCTGTTTGTGGGTGCAAAGCAATGCCGAGAATGGCCCGCTCTACCGCATTGACGGTCTGGATGGCAACAACTGGCCGGTTAGCAAACAGCTCGGGCCCGCCGCCCTGCTGGGTCACCCACATGGCACCTGGGGGCGTTTCCGATTGGCGCGCTTGGGTGGCGCCGACGTGGCCTTGCGCCTGAGCAGCACCACCGATCCCGTACAGGTGCTTCGGCTGGCTTGAGCTGGCGAGGCAATATCGATCGCTGCGCCAGCCTAAGAGCCGGGCCCGCTGAGCATCAGGCGCTGCGCGGGCCGATGTACTCGCGCGCGATCACAACCGAATTCATGCGGAAGTGCATGTCGGCGGCCGCAGCCTCGGTCCCACCGTGGTACCAGTCCAGCCAGAAGCCCTGGATGCCCATCTCAGGGTGACGCCGCCAGCGCAGATCCTTGCGCTCCCAGGCCAGCACGCCGTCGACCCAGACGCGATACTCGCCGTCGCGATTGGCCACCCCGTTGCCGAACGCATCAAAGGGACCGCTGATGGTGTTCATGACGATCTCGTGCTCGATCGAGAACCAGCGCTCCTTGCTGAGCACCACACCGGGCCAATAGCAATCCTCGCCAAAGGCTGAGGCTTGATCGAGGTGGTACATGTAGTTGGCCATGGTGAACAAGCCGTCGTAGGGGTTGCCATCCTTGCTGGCCATGCCCCCGAGGCCGCGCATGGAGCAGCCTTCATAGGTCCAGCCGCCGGTGCTCGAATTCGCCACTTTGCGACCGGTGCCGGGCGAGCCTCCGTTGCCGGTGGTGGATTGCCAATACCCCCCCCCGGCGGTGTTCCACCAACCAAAGCGTCCATCCCAGCCCGGCATCTTGTTGGCCTGCAGCGTGGATCCCCAGTCTTGCTCCAGGTAGACCATGTAGCGCGCGAACAGGCGCGTTTCCACCACGTTCGGCACGCCCTTCGCGCCGCCACTCACGACGTTGCGCTGCAAATCGCCGCCCTTGAGCATGCCCTTGGCAATCACGCCGCGCACATACGTGCCCGTGGTGCGCGACTCCTGCACCTGGCTGAAACCGGGGGACATGTCGCCCGCTTGCCAACGCGTGCGATCGATGACCGAGAAGTCACTGGCGAAAAGGACCGAGGAATGCTTCTCGATGCCTTGGTCACCCGGGTACTTGCCGGCGATGCCCGCCTGAGCGGTACCGTTGCCACCGCCGATGCGAAAGGTCGGCGGATTCAACTCAAAAGCGTAAATGCTGCCGGGATATTTCAGTTCCAAGCAATGCATTTTGAGCGTGGCCTTGCTGACCTGGCCCTTCACCGAACTCAAATCAAACTGAACCGCGGCAAACCAATTGGTTTTGGATACCTCGAACTTGCTGCGAGTGTTCTTGCTCGCTGTGGACGAAGGGCTCCAGGCAGCATTGCAAACACAGGGCAAGACGAAGGTGCCGGTATCGGTGACAACCTCGAGCACAGGTTTCAAACTGGCGTCTGAATAATCTCGCCCCGCAAAATAAAAGGACCAATCCTGGTTGGTGCGCAAATAGAAGCCGCGATTCACACCCTGAGAAACCCAGCGCTTGACCAAGGCCGCCACATCCAGGTTCACCCAACCGACCGCCACGCTCGCCGTGGCATAGGGCTCGGCGCCCTGCGCCACTTGCTTGGCATCGAGCCAGTCGCCCACCCGGAAATTCAGCCACCCCAGCTTGAGCCGCTCGCTCCAGTAGCTGTTGTTGGGGCCGCTTCCACCATCGTAGGAGAGGAACTGTGGCAACTCACCCGGTGCGGGCGCCGGTGTCGGCGCTGGAGTTGGGGCAGGAGACGGTGCAGGCGTCGGTGCGGGTGCGGGTGCGGGGTTCGGAGACGGTGCCGGGCTTGGCGCAGGGATGGGCGCCGGAGCCGGAGCGGGTGCTGGCTTGGGGACCACGTCCGTCCCGCCGCCTTCGCCCCCACCACCACCGCCGCAAGCCGTCAAGGAAATGCCGCCCAAAGCTGCCAGCGAAGAACGGAGAAACACACGGCGCTCTTCCCAGGCGCGCTCAGACTCAGAACCGGACGCGGCCCCGTCCTCGTTCTTCACAACTTCATTCTCTGGCTTCAAAACGATGCTTTCTATTGACTGTGCAGACGCACATTTTTCCCGGGACGCCCTGATTGAAGGGTTGAGGATCCAATCTCGCCCACTATAGTCACGCCTTTCGGCTGGGATCCGGCCGCACCCACCCTCTTTTTTGTCAGCAATGGAAACAACTGCCCTATCGCTTCAAGCCATTGTGCTCGGCCAGCCTCGTTTCAAGAATCCAGGGACTCAGTCGATCCTAGCGTCGGCAGGCCTGACTAAGGCATGGTTGGAAGCCCTGAAGCAAGGACCAGCGGCGGCGGCACAAAGCGCGGAAGGTGACTTCGCCATCGCCGTCAGCACCGAACAGGGCCAAGTGTTCATGGCGCAGGACCGCTTTGCAACCTACAGCCTATGCTACCGCGTGGTCGATGGGGAAATGCGCTTTGCAGAACGAGCCGACGCCCTGGCCGACGAAGCCACCGAACTCGATCCGCAGGCTCTGTTTGACTACCTGTATTTTCACTGCATCCCCTCTCCGCGCACCATTTACAAAGGCATTTTCCGCTTGCCACCTGGGCATTACGCCTGGTTCAACCAAGGCAAATTGGAAATCAAACCCTTCTGGCAACCCGAGTTTCGCGAGAACAAATCGCTGAGTTTCGAAGCAGGCAAGCAGGAGTTTTTGCGACTGATGCAGCAATCCGTGCAACGCCAGTTTGACGGCAGCAAGGCCGCCTGTTTCCTGAGCGGCGGTACCGACAGTTCAACGGTGGCCGGCATGCTGATGCGTGCCAGCCCTTCAGGCGCAGCCAGCTACTCCATTGGCTTCGATGCCGAAGGTTACGACGAGATGGAATACGCCCGCCTAGCGGCCCGCCATTTCGGCACCGAGCACCACGAATACTACGTGACCCCGGATGATCTGGTTCGCAGCATCCCCACCATGGCGGCTCATCTCGATCAGCCCTTTGGCAACTCGTCGGTGCTGCCGGCTTTCTACTGCGCCAAGATGGGCAAGGATGACGGCGTCAGCCGTCTGTTGGCAGGCGACGGCGGCGACGAGCTGTACGGTGGTAATTCGCGTTATGCCACCCAGCGCTTGTTCGGCTTCTACGACCAGGTGCCGGGCATTCTGCGCACTGGTTTGATCGAGCCCATCGTCGGCAATGCCGCGTTGAGCCGCATTCCTCTGGTCCGCAAGGCAGGCAGCTATGTTCGCCAAGCCAAGCAGCCTATGCCGGACCGATTGCAGAATTACAACTTGGTCACACGCGTCGGTCCTGAACAGGTGCTGAGCCCCGCGCTGCTGCAGCAGATCGACCTGAATGGCCCCCTGGAACATCAGCGCCAAGTCTGGCGCTCGACCCCGCAGCCTTGCAGCGAACTCAACCGAGAGTTGGCTTATGACTGGCGCTACACCCTGGGCGAGAGCGATCTGCCCAAAGTGCGGGCCGCCACCAGCTTGGCCGGTGTCTCGGTGGGCTTCCCGATGCTGGACCAGGGTCTGCTGGACTTCTCGCTCCAACTGCCCAGCAACTTCAAGCTGCGTGGCCAAAAACTGCGTTGGTTCTTCAAGGAGTCGCTGCGAGGTTTCCTGCCTGACGAGATCATCACCAAGCGCAAGCAGGGCTTTGGACTGCCTTTTGGTGTCTGGACGGTCAAGAATCCGGGCCTTCAAAAACTGGCGCGACGCTCGCTGGACTCGCTGGTCGAACGCGGCTTGGTGCGCGCCGATTACGTCCATACCCTGCTCAACGAACAGTTGCCGGCCTATCCAGGCTATTTCGGTGAAATGGTCTGGATTCTGATGATGCTGGAGCAGTGGCTGGAGCGCCACAAGCCAAACTACCGCATCCTGGCGCACTGATCTCATCGGCCCACTTCCGACCTTGAACCCTGCACGCGCGCGACGCGCCTGGCCAAAGCCATGAGAGACATCCTCATCACCATGATCATCCTGGGCCTGCTGCCCATGGTGATCAAACGCCCCTGGACCGGCACCGTGGTCTGGGTCTGGCTGGCCATGATGATTCCCTACCGCCTGGCCTATGGCTTCGCTCGTGGTCTGCCCTTCGCCATGATCGTGGCGATCTGCACTCTGATCGGCATCGTCGCCATGCGGCCCAAGATGGCCTGGCCCAAGAGCAGTGTGAAAAGCGTCTACCTGATGTTCATTGGGTGGATGTTTGTCACATCGATCTTTGCCTTGAACAGTTCCGACAAAGTCATCGAGCAACTGGTCACAGTGCTCAAGATCCACTTCATGGTGATGCTGGCGATCGCCCTCATCCACGAGCGCAAGCAGCTGGAAGTGCTGGTCTGGACCTTGGTGGGATCTTTGGCTTTTTACGGAGTCAAGGGAGGCATCTTCACCATCACCAGCGGCGGCAGCGGCCGGGTCTGGGGGCCCTCAGGCGGCATCATCGAGGGCAATAACGAGATCGGCGTGGCCTTGGTCATCATCTTGCCCCTGCTCTACTACCTGTACCAGATCACCGAACGCCGCTGGCTGCGCCGTGGCTTGATGTTCTCGGGTTTGATCAGCATGTTGTGCGTGCTGGGCACTCAGTCACGCGGAGCCCTCTTGGCCATCGTGACCATGGCATGCATGCTCGGCTTGAAGAGCAGGCGGCCGTTCCTGACGCTGCTTGGCATTGCTGTGGTTCTGAGCATTGCCATTGTGTTCATGCCCGACAGCTGGAGCAGTCGCATGAACACCATCCAGGATTTCCAAGCCGATGGTTCGGCCATGTCGCGGCTCTACACCTGGACCACCTTGTGGAACTGCGCCGTGGACCGCCCCTTTGTGGGCGCCGGATTCCGTACTGACAACCCCATCGTGTTCCGACTCTACGGTCCCGCCGTGGAAGTGGGCGGATATGACTTCGCGGGGGGGCAGGTGCTGGTGGCGCACAGCATCTACTTCCAAGCCCTGGGTGAACATGGCTTCCCTGGGCTCATCCTCTTCTTGCTTCTCGGCATCGTGACCTGGATGCGTGCTAGCGCCGTGTCCAACGCAGCGTCCAAGATTCCGGAACTGCAGTCCTGGTTGCCGCTCTTGATGCGCATGTCCCAGACCAGCCTGCTCGGCTTCGCCGTTGGGGGCGCCTTCCTGACCCTGGTGCATTTCGACTTACCGTATTACCTGTGCGCCATCGTGATGATCGCCGATCACATCGTGACAAAGGCTCAAGCGCAAACACCGCTTCAACCCGCCTCAACGGCTGCGGGGGCCTTGCCGGGGCACTGAGCTCGCGCCCTCAGGGGCGAGCAGGCGAGCGGGCACGCATCGGACCGATATAGCTGCGGGCGATCACCACGTTGTCGATGTAGAGGTGCATGTCTTGCGGCGCTGGCGACACACCGCCGTGGTAGACATCAAACCAGACTTCCTCGATGGCCAATCGCTTGGTGTCACGCAGGCGCACACCGCTGCGCTTCATGACCTGCTGACCATCGATCCAGGCCTCAACAATCCCATCCGACTTGCCCGGTTGGTTGAGCTTCACACGCTGCTCGATGCAATACCAGCGCTCATTGCGCACCAGGCCGGTT
>Ga0187842_1001411_pt1 | contig 11181 bp, 8 predicted proteins | sample SpaLakP09_SKY_41_FD_134514 | JGI IMG/M metagenome (GOLD analysis project Ga0187842, IMG submission 134514) | Oligotrophic lake water microbial communities from Sparkling Lake, Wisconsin, USA - SP09_SKY_41 | ecosystem: Environmental > Aquatic > Freshwater > Lake | place: USA: Sparkling Lake... | reverse complement strand
TGCGTACGTCGATGGTGTCCATGTGGGCGACTACCGCATCAACGCACTGAACCAGCGCGTGTACAAAATCGCCAACGGCGGTGCGGTGGCCGCGATCTACGGACCCGGCGGCGAGTTGCTGGCGGAAATCGGACCAACGGTGACGAACTATGTGTGGCTTGACGGACATTTACTGGGTGTGTCACGCGACGCGACCTTCTATGCGAGCCACAACGATCAGTTGGGTCGGCCGGAAGTCATGACCGATGCAAGTGCCGCCGTGGTCTGGCGGGCGTTGAACGCAGCATTTGATCGCCGTGTCGTGGTCGATGCTATAGGCGGCATGAATGTTGGTTTTCCTGGTCAGTATTTTGACGACGAGACCGGCCTTTGGTACAACTGGAATCGTTACTATGACCCAGCTCACGGCAGGTATCTTCAAAGCGACCCAATTGGACTCGGTGGCGGTGCGAATACCTATGCGTACGCCGACGGAAATCCAATAAGTATCACGGACTTTACTGGAGAAGTAGGACTAATAGGATTCGCCGCTGGAATCGGAGTCGAGCTGGGGATGCAAGCTTGGAACAATTACCAAAACGGATGCGACATGTTTAATAGGGACAACTACAATGCGGGAAGGATACTGCTATCTGGAGTCATTGGTGCGGTTGCTCCTGGCATGCTGGCCGTTGGCAAAACGGCGTACACATCTGGTAGCGCGATCAGAACCCTATCGGAACAAGTGGGACGCACAGCTGCGCGCCAAGCGAAAATCGCCAGCCGCATCGCAGCGCACAAGAGTGAAATCGTCTCGGTAGTGGCTACACAGGCGGGTTTTCAAGCAGCAAAGGCCGGAATCGATGCGGCCATCCTTAGCGATAGCAATTGCACATGCGAGAAACAGCCATGAAGAAACTCCGAAAAATTCACATCTACATCATTGGTGTGACAATTCTTGGCGGCCTAGTCCCTGTACTGGAGAGGGCGATCAACAGTACTCCCTGGTTCCTCTTCCTTACTATTTCTTATGTACTTATTCTTAGGTTAATTGCTGAAAAATACGGAAAAGAGTAAATCTCTTTCGACAAGAACATTACCTTCGGCGGCATCGCCTTCGCGGTGCTGATGAGCGCATCGCCAGGTTTCTGAAATTCAGTCAGACGCGCGCGTTCGCATGAGCAGCAGCACGGCGCTTGAGCTGCGCGCGAAACTCGGCCGGCGTTGCCGCATGCACCTTAAGATGTGCGGTAAAAGCAATGCATCGAGTTGCACGTGTAAGAAGGACTCGAAATGAAGAAAATTTACATCTATTTGATAGGCATTTTTTTCTTTGGGCTGCTGTATCAGATTTCCAAAGGTTGGTTCGATAGTCTCGTTCATTTGGGACTGGCACTGGCATGTACTATTGCCATCAGGATTATTGCGGAGCGTTTTGGAAAGCCCTAGCAGCGTGTCAGACTTGAAGTCGATTTGAACAATCGTTGCATCAAGCGCGTAGTCTATGTGGTAACCATTGACGTGAACGGTCTTCGACAATGAGCCCAAGTCGAATTTTTTGCGGCGAGATTGTTAGCACTAGTCACGGCCGGAACAGCAGCTGCGGCTGAGCATTACCGCCCGGCCAGCAGGATTGCGCGCACAGCCTTGTATTCTTCCACCCGGGCAAAGTCACGCTCGGTAGGGTGTTCGATGCGCGACAGGTCCATGTTTTCCGCGTTGTCGGCCAGCTTGACCTGGCGCGCAATCGTGTTGGCCGCAGCCCGTTGCGCCGCCTGCAGGCGCGACTCGCCGGGAAGCTTGGTCAGGGCGTCAACGGCGGCGACGACCTGCGGCGGGAATCCTTCCGCAACAAGTTGCTGCAGCGTCACATCGGTGTCTTCGACCACATCATGCAGGACGGCAGCAATGCGCTCGTGATCGGACAGGACGCGCAGCATCACGCGCAAAGGATGCAGGATATACGGCTGCCCCGCCTTGTCCACCTGGCCTGCATGCGCCGCTGCGGCAATCGCAATTGCTCGTTCCAAAGTTGCCATGTTCTCTCCTTTAGCTCATCGCCTTATTGAAACCGATTATCAGAGTCTGGCAATTGCAGGGTGCCCCACGAGTTACACACGCCGCCGTATGGCAAGGCAAGTTCGGAAACCGAGGCTTGCACGAACATGACCAAGTCATAGGTCAGGACTGCATGCACAACGAAGCCGACATAACCGTTGAAATCTTCTTCTGGGGGAAACATTTCCACGCGCGGAAAATTCGCGCGCAGACTGCTCATGAAGTCCTCTGCTGGTGGCCATGCAGAAAAATCGACATTGAAGTCGATATCCATTGCATTGACAAGATCGAAACCGCTCGCTTGCATCGACCGGAAAACATCTCCGTCAACGTCGTCTGGCCAAACCAGCTCTGAAGAATTTTTCATGCCAGGCATTCCTATATATTCCAAGCGATCAAATCACTGGCGATCAAGCTGCAACTTGATTTGCTGAATGTGATCGTAGTTCACATCAGGCCAGTGAGGTTCCGTAAATGAGCGCGATTGAAAATCGCGAAGAAATCGCCAGAAGGGAAGCAGAATCTTGGCCGGACTTCCCTGGATCATTGCGATATCGTGTGCACGACTTTCTTTGCTTGCATCGTCGTACTTGATGCTCAGTTGTACCTCGTTCCGAACATGCTGAAAATAAATGAAGTATCCGGCCGGCTCCAGATTCCACCACACTGACGTTGAATGGCCGTGTGCAGCGCCCGCTAATGCGTCAATCAAGTCCTGGACTGGATTGTTCGGCACATCCGACGCATCGATCTCGATGGTCTTTTCGGCCAGTTGAAGCGACAGCCTCAGCCACCCCTGGCGCGGAGGTTCATAGGTAATCTTGATCAATGTAGGTTCATGTTTCTTGATGTCTAGCGAGTTACATTGCCCGATGCACGCCTTTGAGGCGTCGCTCCATGATCTTTCTGAAACGCGAAACGTCTTGAATAAGGCCATCATTTACTATTTCCGGAAACGAACGTGCGCGCAGCGCGTGATGTTTCCTGAAATAGTCGGCATGTGACTTTTCCAAAGCTGCTGCTGCTTCAGCGTAACGCGTCTTGACCAGCTGTGCAACGAAGCGGAACTGGTCGGCCTCATCGGCTGATGTGGCAGCAGCACCTGAGCTTGCCGCTTCGAAGCAGCGCTCTGCAAGTTCGCCTTCAATAGCAAGGGTCCACACAGCCTTGTCCATTCTAGCAAGTCCCGGGTTCGATTGCGCCAAGGCGGGAACCCGACCATCAGCCAAGCATCGCTTGACCGCCTGTTTGTTCAGCATAACCCACCCGGCAATTTGCAGCACGATTGCCCCAACAAGATCGAAACTGCCGGCCGCATCAATCATAATCCGCGCTATTCATCTTTCAAACATGGCTTGCATCCCCACATGAGAGGCACGCCCAGTAAAGGAAGCCCATGATCCCCCTCTCCGTACTCGACCTCTCCCCCATCGCCGAAGGCAGCGACGCGCGCACGTCCTTCCAGAATTCCCTGGACCTCGCCCGGCACGCCGAACAATGGGGCTACCAGCGCTACTGGATGGCCGAACACCATGGCATGCCCGGCATCGGCAGCGCTGCCACCGCGGTCCTGCTGGCCCACATCGGCGCCGGTACGTCCACCATCCGGATCGGCGCCGGCGGCGACATGCTGCCGAACCATTCGCCGCTGGTCATCGCCGAGCAGTTCGGCACCCTCGAATCGCTGTATCCGGGCCGGATCGACCTGGGCCTGGGCCGCGCGCCCGGTTCCGACCAGGCCACCGCCCGTGCGCTGCGGCGCAACCTGGCGTCGGATGCGGAAGCATTCCCGCAAGACGTGGTCGAGCTGATGGACTATTTTTCCGATGCCCCGAAGCAATCCGTCCAGGCCGTGCCCGGCAAGGGGCTGAAGGTGCCGCTGTGGATCCTGGGCTCGAGCCAGTTCGGCGCCCAGCTGGCCGCCGCGCTCGGCCTGCCCTACGCCTTCGCTTCGCATTTCGCGCCCGGCATGATGATGCAGGCGATCGACCTGTACCGCGCCACCTTCCGGCCATCGGCGCAGCTGGCCAAGCCGTATGTGATGCTGGGATTTAATGTGTTCGCGGCCGACACGGACGATGAGGCGCAGGTCCTGGCCACGTCCATGCAGCAAGCCTTCGTCAACCTGCGCAGCGGCCGCCCCGCGCGCCTGAAGGCGCCGGTGCCGGGCTACCTGGACAGCCTGGGCGCGGGCGAGCGTGCCATGCTCGACCAGGTGCTGTCTTGCTCGGCGATCGGCTCGCCGCAGACGGTGGCGCGCGAACTGCAAGCCTTCGTGGCGCGCACCGGCGCCGACGAACTGATGATCACGTCGCAAATCTTCGACCATGCGGCCCGCCTGCATTCCTATGACATCGCAAGGCAGGCCAACCCGGGACTCTAGAGCACCGCCTGGCGCACGTCCGGCGGCAGGAGCGCGCGCGCGTCGGCCGCCGCCAGGTCGAGCCGCTGGTCGAAGTGCAGGGTGCCATCCTCGTGCACGCTGGCATAGCCGGTTTTCTTGAGGGTGTCGATGAAGGTGCGGAAGATGGCTTTGTCGAAGAATTCGGGCGCATTGAATTCGCGCAGCAGCGACAGGCGCTGCGCATGCAGGTGGCACTGCGATTCGAGTTCGGCCGGGGTCATGCTGCCCGTGCCATGCCGGGTCAGCATGGCCAGCGTAATGAAATAGCGCAGCAGGGTCGGGCGGATCGCCTGCCCCAGCAACAGCATCTGCCCGTGCTCGTCGCTGTTCAATTCCGGCGCCGCGTAACGCTCGCCATCCTTGCGCAGCCATGCCAGTTCCGTCAGCGCGTCCAGGTACCTGTCCATCGCGGCGGCCAGTTCGCGCTCGGGCCAGCGCAGGAACAATTCGGCCGAGAGGAAGGGGTATGCCATCTGCGCCAGGCGGTGCAGGCGCTCGCGGCTCATGGCGCCGTTGTAGGCGACCAGGAAAGTGATCAGCGCCGGCAGCGCGTACAGGTGCAGGACATTGTTGCGCGCATAGGTGAGCAGCACGGCGTCGTCGGGATACAAGTGCAGGATATCGCCCAGCGGATGCCCCTGCCGTTGCAGCAGCTTGATCTGCTCGCAGTAGACTATCATGGCCGCGCCGTCCATGTCGGTCACGACGGTGCGCGCGTCATAGGGCGCCAGCAGCGCCAGCTGGCGGGTGGCGTCGAGCTGGCGTTCAAGCTGGCGCGCATCCATCGCGTGGCGCGGGGTGGCCAGCAGGGCCAGGCTGACCAGGCCCACCGGATGGACCACGGCCGCCGCATTGATGCCGGTCGCGATGGTCCGCATCAGCTGTTCGATGCTGGCGACGAGCCAGGACGGCCGGCCCTCGGTCGGCCCCGACGTCCGCCAGTCCGGATTGTGCGCGTCCAGGATGGTGGCCAGTCGGATCGGTTCGCCGAAATTGACATGCACCTTGCCGAAATTTTTCTTCAGTTCGCGCACCGTCAGCAGCAGGTCGAGCAGCGATTCCTTCTTTTTCGGACGCCCCATCAGCTCACCGACATAGGTGCGGCCCTCGAACAGCTTTTCGTAGCCGATATAGATCGGCACGAACAGGATCGGCCGCGCGCTGTCGCGCAAATAGCTTTGCACCGTCATGCCCAGCATGCCAGGCATCGGCGCCAGCAGGCGCCCGGTGCGGCTGCGCCCGCCCTCGACGAAATATTCGATCGAATGGCCCTTGGTGACCATCATGTGCAGGTATTCGTTGAACACCGCCGAATACACCTTGTTGCCCTTGAATGAACGGCGCAGGAAGAAGGCGCCGCCGCGCCGCAGCACGCCGCCCACCAGCGGCAGGTTCAGGTTGGCGCCGGCCGCGATGTGCGGCACCATCAGGCCGTGGTTGAACACCAGGTAGGACAGCAGCAGGTAATCGATATGGCTGCGGTGGCTGGGCAGGTAGACGATTTCATGGTCGCTGGCCAGGTTGCTGACGGTGTCGAAATTGGACACTTCCACCCCGTCGTACAGGCGCGTCCACAGCCAGGTGAGAAAGCGCGCCAGGATGCGCACCACCGGGTAGGAATAATCGGCCGCGATTTCCAGCGCATAGGCGCGCGCCTGTTCCTGCGCCTTGTGCAGGGCCTTGACGCTGCCGCCATTGGCTTCGGCCTCGTTGGCGATGGCTTGCTGCACCGGGCTCGAGGCCAGCAGTTCGCTGACCTGGGTGCGGCGGTGCGACAGGTCGGGGCCGATCGCCATTTCGCGCTGGCGCCGGAAGTGCACGCGCAGCACGCGCGCGGCCTTGCGCAGGGCCAGGGCGTCGTCGGCGCTGTCGCCCGTCAGCTCGCGCAGCGACAGCGGTTCGGAAAAGCGCACGAAGGTCTGGCGGCCATGCAGCACGATCGTGAAGAACTGGCGGAACCTGCCATGCTTGGCCCAGCCGTCCGAAAACAGCAGCTGCCAGAACGAGTCGGCCTTGTCCGGCGCCCTGCCCCACAGGATGGACACCGGCACCAGCTGCACGTCGAAGGCCGGGTTGGCGCGCGCGCGCCCGACCAGCTCTTGCAGCAGCGCGGAATAACCCGGCTTGGCCGCGCCAAACCAGGGCTCGGGCCGCGACAGGAAAAACAGCGAACGGCCGCTCTTCACGCCGTCGGCATGGAAGGCGGCCAGCGCAGGCGGCAGGCCCAGGGCGCGCGCTTCGCGCGAGAGCACCAGCAGGTTCGACACCAGGCGCCGCTGCAGCACGTACACGACCGGCTTGTCCGGGTCTATGCCGAGCGCCGCAACGGATTGCGGCTGGACCTGGGTGCGTACCCATGAATAGAGCAGCTTGCGCCCCAGGTACAGGAAGGGGTTGATCATGTCAGGGGGCGCTGGCGTCGCGCCACTCGACCCGGTTGCGACCGGCGTGCTTGGCCCGGTACAGCTGGCTGTCGACGGCTTCCAGCAGGTCCGCGGCCGATTCCGCATCGCGCGCCAGCATGGTGGCGCCGCCGGCGCTGGCGGTGACCACGGTCGCCACCTTCGAGGCCACGTGGGCGACGCCCATCTGCTCGATCGCGCGGCACACGCCGCATACCAGGTGCTGGGCCTGGGCCGCGTAGGTGTCGGGCATCAGGAGCGCCAGTTCTTCGCCGCCGTAGCGCGCCGCCAGGTCGATCGGCCGGCGCATCCAGGTCGAGGCGGTACGCGCCACCGAACGCAGCACGCGGTCGCCGGCCGGATGGCCGTACTGGTCGTTGTACTGCTTGAAGAAATCGATATCCAGCAATGCCAGCGAGAGCGGCTGTTCGCTGGTCTGCGCGCGCTTCCATTCGGCCGCATAGACTTCGTCGAAACGGCGCCGGTTGGCCAGTTCGGTCAGGCCGTCGATATTGGCCAGCCGTTCGAGCATGCGGCGCTGGCGCACCACCTGCAGGTGCAGGGCCACGCGCGCCATCACCACGGTGCGGTTGAACGGCTTGGCGATATAGTCGGAGGCGCCCAGGTTCAGGCCCACGGCTTCGTCCTCGGGCCGGTCCAGGCCGGAAATGAAGATCACCGCGGTGTCTTCGGTGTGTGCCTGCGCGCGCAGGCGGCGCAGCACTTCGTAGCCGTCCATGTCGGGCATGATCACGTCGAGCAGGATCAGGTCGGGGGCGTGGCGTGTGGCCAGTTCCAGCGCCTGTTCGCCATTTTTTGCCAGCAGCACCGTGTACTCGGGCTTGAGCAATTCGGCCAGCACCTGGCGGTTGATGGCGTCGTCGTCGGCGATCAGCACTTTTTGCAGCTCGGCGACGTTCATTTGGCCTCCGCCATGTCGATATCGAGGGCGCGCGCCAGCGCGGCCAATGTTACCAGCGCGGCGCCGTATTCGACATCGTCGATGGCAACGCGGATCTGCGCCAGCATGGCATCATGGCCAGCCTGCGCCAGCACCGCCTGCAATTCGGCCAGCGCATCCTCGGCCTGGGCATCGTCGGCCTGCAGCAACGCCTCGAGGCGCCGTACCAGGCGCGCCACTTCCACCGGTGCGCGCTTCGCGCCGGCCTGCGGCGTTTCCACCAGCGCCAGGCCGGCCAGCAAGGTGTCGAGCGCCGCGATCAGGCCCGGCAGCGCCGCCGTGGCCTGCGCCTGTTCGCCGCGGCGCAGCGCCTGTTCCAACACGCTCGACTGCTCGGACAAGGCGTCGGCGCCCAGGTAGGATGCGCTCGACTTCAGGTTGTGCACCAGGCGCTGCACGGGGGCGAACTCGCCGCCGGCCAGCGCGTCGCGCGCCACTTGCGGGCCCGATCCGTACTCGCGCACGAAGCTGCGCACGCGCCGCTGCAGCTTGGTGCGCTTGCCGTCCACGCCCTTGAGCGCCTTGTCCCAGTCCACGCCGTCGATGGGCGGCAGGGGATCGAATGCTTCTTCCGCTGCGCCCGTCGCCGCCGGCAGCGGTGTCGCCACCGGCACCCGCCGGCCGGCCAGGCGCGCCGGGTCTATCCATTTGAGCAGGGTGCGGAACAGATGTTCCGGATCGATCGGTTTCGTGATGTGGTCGTTCATGCCGGCGGCCAGGCTTTGTTCGCGGTCGCCCGCCATCGCGTGCGCCGTCATGGCCACGATCGGCAGGTGGTCGAACTTTGCCAGGGCGCGGATCTGGCGCGTGGCGACCAGGCCGTCGATGCCGGGCATGGCGATATCCATCAGCACCAGGTCGTAGTCGCCGTCGCGCACCATCTGCACCGCTTCGCCGCCATGCACGGCCACGTCGACCTGCAGGCGCGCCACGGCCAGGAAGTCGAGCGCCACTTCGCGGTTGTTGGCATTGTCTTCCACCAGCAGCACGCGCGCGCTGCGCAGCTGTGCCAGGTCGCGTTCGCGGGCGCCGGGGCGGCCGTCGCCGGCGCCCTGCTCCACCAGGTCCGGGCGCAGCACCTGCAGCAGGCTGTGATACAGCAGCGACGGCCCCACCGGCTTGGACAGGAAGCCTTCCGGCTGCGTGAGCGCATCCTTCTGCGATACTTCTTCGCGCGTGCAGGCGCTCACCATCAGGATGGCAGGCGGCGCGGAAAAACGCTCGTCGTCGCGGATCCGCCTGATGGTTTCGATGCCGTCCCAGCCCGGCATCATGAAGTCCATCAGCACCACCTGGTAGGGTTCGCCGGCGTCGACCGCCCTGGCCAGCAGGTCGAGCGCCAGTTCGCCCGAGTTGGCCGAATCGGCGGTGATGCCGAAAGAACCGAGCATCTCGACCAGGGCGTCGGCCGCGGTGGCGCTGTCGTCGACCACCATCACGCGCACCTGGTGCAGCACGGCCATCGGTTGCGCCACGGCGGTCAGCGCCGCATTGCCGATCCCGAAGCGGACCGTGAAATGGAAGCGGCTGCCCACGCCCGGCGTGCTCGTGACCTTGATGGTGCCGCCCATCAGTTCGACCAGCTGCTTGGAAATGGACAGGCCGAGCCCGGTGCCGCCGTATTTGCGCGAAATCGATCCGTCGGCCTGGCTGAAGGATTGGAACAGCTTCGCCAGCTGTTCCTCGTTCATGCCGATGCCGGTATCGCTGACCGAAAAGCGCAGGGCCAGCGTGTCGCCGCTGCGTTCGACCACCTGAACGGCGACCACGATCTCGCCCCGCTCGGTGAACTTGACGGCATTGTTGGTCAGGTTGATCAGGATCTGGCCCAGGCGCAGCGGGTCGCCGACCAGGGTGGCGGGCACGGCCCGGTCGACCTTGAACACCACTTCCACCCGCTTGGCGTCGGTCTTCAGTTCGGTCACGCTCGACAGGTGTTCGAAAATCTCGCCCAGCTTGAAGGGCACCGATTCGAGCGTCAGCTTGCCGGCCTCGATCTTGGAAAAGTCGAGGATGTCGTTGATCACGCCCAGCAGGTGCTCGCCCGCGCCCTGGATCTTGGTCAGGTAGTTGCGCTGCTTGGCGCTGGGGTCCGTCATCAGCGCCAAGCGGCTCATGCCGATGATGGCATTCATCGGGGTGCGGATTTCATGGCTCATGTTGGCCAGGAAGTCCGACTTCATGCGGGTTGCCGCCTGCGCCCGCAGCATGGCGTTCTGCATCGCCTTGCTGCGCATGCCGAGGATGCGCATGAAGATCAGCATGTCGAAGGTGTTCCCGAACTGGAGCGCGTGCATGGTCCAGAAATTCGCTTCCACGCGGCCGTTGATCACTTCGCTCAGGATGCCGGCCGAGGCGAAGCTGACCGCCCATCCGACCAGGAAGTAGGTGCCCACCGCGTCGCCGCGGCGCGCGCGCATGAAGGCGCCCGGAAGCCCGAGCAGCATCGGCATCAGGCCCAGGGTGCTGACGATCCCCACCAGCACCTTGACGTTGATGATGTCGAGGGCATAGGCAACGGCGGCCACCACGCACAGGAAGGCGCCCAGTTTCATGAGGCGGCTGAAGGTGCGGTCCAGTCCCGGACGCGCCAGCGCTTCTTCCACGAACAGGTAGGCGCCGAACGACGACATCAGGGCGAACAGGCCGCCCGCGTGCAGCGTCATGAAGACATTGTTCTTCCACAGGTATTGGGCGCCCAGGCCGAAGAACTCGACCGAAAACATCATGGTGCCGGCCACCAGCAGCGCGTATTTGCCGAACAGCGCTTCGCGCAGGCTGATGGCCTGGGCCAGGCTGTAGATCAGCAGGCAGATGGCAAGGCCGATCAACATCCCTTGCAGAAGTTGTTCATTGAGCGATGCGGCCAGGAAGGCGGACGGCTTGGACAGCGCGACCGGCAGGATTTTCGAGCCGCGGTTGTCGACCCGGACCAGCAGGTCGTAGGACGCGCCCGGATCGAGGCTGAGCGTCACGGCCGGCGTGCGCCCGCCCATCGCGTCGTGGCTGGGGCGCAGCAGCAGGGTGCCCAGGATGGCCTGGCGTTCCACCTTGCCGCCCCGCGTGACGAACACGTCGACCCGGTGCAGCGCGGCGTAGTCGGCATGCAGCACCCATTTGCCGTCGGAGGACGAGGCCACGGTGACGGGAATGCGCAGCCATGCCACGTCCTTTTGCACGCCGAGCGTGGCACGGGCCGAGGTCGGCGGCGCAAATTTGTCGAGTATGGCCAGCACCTGGGGCGCGCTCAGGGCGCCTTCCGGGTCGTTCATCAGCGTCACGGCCGGCCAGGCTTGCATGCGCGGCACCGCGTCGTCGAGCAGCAGCCCCCCCGCCCTGGCCGGCAGCAGCACAAACAGCAACAGCAGCGCCGGGAG
>Ga0187842_1001409_pt1 | contig 11210 bp, 8 predicted proteins | sample SpaLakP09_SKY_41_FD_134514 | JGI IMG/M metagenome (GOLD analysis project Ga0187842, IMG submission 134514) | Oligotrophic lake water microbial communities from Sparkling Lake, Wisconsin, USA - SP09_SKY_41 | ecosystem: Environmental > Aquatic > Freshwater > Lake | place: USA: Sparkling Lake... | reverse complement strand
GCAAATTTTGCACAAACGCGAGTGCCAATTGAATATCAGAATTATTATGCCATGGTTGTAGGAGGTTTCAATATTTTAGGAGGGATTATTTCAACTATTCAACAATTCTTAAAAATTACACAATTAAATGAAGCTCATCGCGTAAGTGGCATCGCTTGGGATAAATTTTACAGAAATATTAAAATAGAACTCGCAAAACATCCTTCCGAGAGAATTCACGCTTCACAGATGTTAAAAATGTGTAAAGAGGAATTTGATCGTTTAATGGAAACAAGTCCTGTTATACCAGACAAAGTTGTATCATCATTCAAAAATGCATTCAAGAACTCGGACGAATTTGTAAAAATTTCTAAACCTGAAATATGTGATGTTCTTGTAAGCACTGAAAATTTCAGAAATCCTTGGTCAAATGAAGAAAACAAGGACAAACGCCTGCAAGAACTATTGAAAAGTCAAAATATCAAAGAAAGCAAACAAAAAAGAGTTAATGAAGTTCAACATAATGCAGTATTAGAATTCAAAAATATGTTTTTTAATATAAACAATCGAGAGCCTATGCACAGTGAAATTATTGATAACCTAAAAGATAAAATTGAATTATCAATTCTTAAAAAAATTCTTGAAGAACAGGAATCTACTATTGACCAAAATAATGCTTCTAATAATGTATAGTTATTGCGTTTCTGGTGTTTCTATATTTTAGCATTTTTCATAGGTAATACAAATGAATTTATTATCATAAATATGACAAAAACCATGTAGATACCATAAACATCTTGTCCTATTCCATAAAAATTAAGTATTTGAATAAGAATATAAAGAATTAATATTGTAATTCCTATTATTGTTATTGTAGATGACATATATAATTATTTGAGAAATAATTATATTGCAAAATGTGATTTTTACATTTGGACATTTTACAAAATAAAATAAATGGATTCTCGATTCCATTCTCTATCCAATGTTTTTTTATCAATAATGTGACTAGATAAAACAACTTGTTGATTATAATCTTTTACAACCCACAAAGGATAATCTTCAAATACACATCCATCATCCAAATAAATTTTTCCCAAATAAATACTATCATAATCTTTTGTCCAGAAACCGTCCCTATCAGATACCCTCATCATCATTTTAATCTTTTTATATTCTCCACTATTTTCATCATATTTCAATAGCATGTCTTTTGTCACATTTGATTCATCAACATCATCACCGTGTTGATTCAAAGGTACTTTCATTTTGCCTAAAAATAATGCACATCGAATTAAACCACCACACCCATTTGATTCATTTAACCAACCAGAATTTTTAATAGCATTTTGATAATCAGTAAAATAATAATATTTACCCATTAATGCTTCTTCATTCATAGTTGATACACCAAAAATAGACACAAATTCTAATTGCTTTCTAGAACAATCAGAATAAACTACTGTAGGCGTCTCAATAATATTGCCGTCTGTGTCATTTAAATACAAAAAATTTATATTATTTCTAAAAAAATCCACCACTTTGTTGTCTATACCAAAATTGCAGACTTTTTCTTGATTGATTATTTCATCTATTGTAACCAACCATAAATCATTGTTTCTGCTCATTTTGTATGAATCTAAATTTAGACTACTACAATCAAAAAATAAATATAAATTATCAGAATCTCCTGTAAAACCCTTATATATATATTCAGCCTCCTTGTAATATGTTAAACACAATATTTGCATTATTGATATACTTTTTGTTATTACATTTGCATTTGAAGAATAGTCAAAAGTTGGAAACTTGAATAGTTCTCCATTTTCTTTCGTAGGTTTAAATAAGAAATATTCTAAAAAAGGGTATTTGTGTTTATTATTAACATGATATGCGCAAATATTAACTATTGGTGTTTTACAGTTTTCATTTAAATGCAAGAAATATTCGTCTATATTTTGGTTTAATTCATTTACACCATTATAAATATACTTTAAATTATATGTTTTTTCAACAGCTTGCTGAAAATTATTATCACACAAATTACTGACACTTTCTCTCAAATTATCATATTCCTCTTGTGAAAAGTTGTGTGATTCACTATCTGTCTCTGAATCGGATTCGTAATTTGATGACAAGTTCAAATTAGATTCTCCATTTGGTAAAGTTGCTTGCCCGTTGTTTGCTACATCCCATTCGTCAACAATTGATGATGGTTGTCGTTTATTTATGCTTCTAGGAATCATTAATATTTATATTATAGTAATGATTCTTTATTTATCTATTTTACGCTTAATTGTTTCTTTTATTTGTTCCTCTCTATTATCCATTACAAATTTAGTAATTTCCTCTGCTTGAACTGGGTTTGACGAAAAATAATTCTTCAATGTTCCCATTAATGTTTTTGCATTAATTGGTTTCTTTACTTTATTTTTCTTATAAACTAAACTGCCTCCATTAATATCAAAACAATCAATTTCATTCTTTTTCATAACATTTACCAGGGATTCTGTTAAGTCTTTTTTTTTATTTCTTCGTTCTTTTATTTCATTTTGTAATTTCAAAATTTCACCATCGATTTTTATCCATTCTTTTATATTATTTACTAATTCCTCCTTTGTTTCCATATTCTATTACTTTATATACTTGATTCTATATTATTTATTCTATTTATTTATACTATTTATTTTCGTTGTTTTCGTTGTTTTCGTTGTTTTCATTATTTTTCTTACTTTTGTGCAACAATCCATAATGTCTTTTACACAAATTATCTTGAAATATTTTACATTCACATTGTTTTCCTGCGTTTTGTCCTGTTTTCAATATTTGACTACATTCATTTAAAGAATTTATAGAAGAAACAATTACATTTTCATATAAAACCGAAGAAATATTTTTCTTTATTTTTTCCATTTTTTGCTCCATTTTTTGCTTCTTCAAATTTTCCTTTATTAGTTCCTTCTCCTTCTTTGCGGCCAATAGTGTCTGCATCTTTTCATCCTTTGCTTTTTCCTTCATTTCTAGTTTCTTTTTAGCTATAAATTGTTTTTGAGCTAGATACTTATGATGATTGCAATATGTTTTCCCGGTTGGTTCAACCAAAACAACATGTGTATTATTGCAAGGTAAAACGATATTCTGTGAAGGATCAAATATTTCAAAGCAACATATTCCCGTTTCCCATTTGCAATTATAGTGCGTTTCTTGAATTTGTTTTAATTCATCAATATAATTGACGCCGTGTATTTTTTTAAATCCAAGTTCTTGATAATAAGGAAGCATTTTTTTTTGAATTTTTCTACAATAAGGGCATCGAATTTCTAATGCTTTTAACATACACCTCTCCATATTGTTAAACTTGCTCTTATGATTTAAAATGTCATTATACAAAGATTCATAATTGAACTTATGTCCACATTCCATGGAAACATGATAATTAGTGAGTGGCAAATTAGTTATAAGACAAACTTGTTCATTTTCATTTTTATCGTCTTCAATATCTAGAGATTTATATAATTCTTCATAAAAATTTACCGCTCCTTCAACCAAATAGTTTACCATAAATATGTTATAATTCACGATTAGTCTTTATATTTATTATCTTCCATAGATATAAATGTCACCAAATATTTGGGGTCCACCCATTTGGATACTATTTCATAGTCTCGCAGAAAAAATAAAAGAGGACAAATTTAGCGAGGTTGGTCCGCAACTTTTTTCAATGATTAAAAGGACATGTTCGTCGCTTCCTTGTCCAGAATGTTCACGACATGCTACACAATTTCTCTCTAGAGTGAATTTTTCATTAATAAAAACAAAGACTGATTTTAAAAATCTTCTTTATATTTTCCATAATGTTGTTAATAAAAGAAAAAATAAATCATTATTCAATGTTTTACACCTATCAAATTATTCTACCACAAATTTAATTGTAGCATTCAACAATTTTGTTAATGTTTATCATACACGAGGTAATATGAAACTTTTAGCAGAAAGTTTTCAAAGAAAACTTGTTGTAAAAGACTTTCGAACATGGTTTATGAATAATTTTCAAAATTTTAATCCATAATCCATAATCCATAAACTGTAAAATTGTCAATTTTTATGCGGTAGTGTTTCCCACCAATTGTCCATTCTTATAAACCGCGCACTTAAAAGTTTGTTTTGAAGGCATTGAGCATATTTCCTTTGACGAAGATATTTCGTTAAAAAACAGATAATTAGATATTTTTGCTCCATACATAGCAAGCAATGTTGCTACTCCCGCTACCAATCCCATAATAATATTTAAAAACACCAATAACTTATTTATACAACCAAAATAAGAACGCACTGATGCATCTAATACCAAGTAAAATATAAATGCGGATAACACCCAATAGTTAATTTCTTTATTAACAATCATTGGACCGCAAATATAAGTCATTGTAAATGTTATGAAAAATGTACTAAATGTTGAATTCCCGAAATTAGTATTACTGCTATAAAGAACCATATTACATATGTCATTTATTTCGCTGCTTCCAGTCACCACCTCTTCGTAAGAAGGAGGCTTGTCTGAACTAGGTATAATACTTCTAGCCCACGAAAATATGATTACCCAAAGCAAATATACGATGCCTTTAAAATTTTGAAATATAAAAGACATACTAAATACTAATAATGCAACAAAAATGGGCGAGTAAAATACGAGCATAACTGCCAAAATTTGTGGCTGATAAATTAATAATGGTTTGTCGGGTACTGGGCCTCCTGGCATGTTATATAATAATAAGCTAAAATATTATTTTATTATTATACCTTGTCTTTCTTGTCTATTCAAAAACTAAAGGAAAAACCTCGCTTATATGTTTCACTTTGTGAAATCTAATATTTTGAATCAATTCACTATCCTTGTATTTATCCATAAACTTATTAAAATCTTTTTCATTTTCATTTGGAAATAAAAACTCATTTACGCCAGCTTTTATTCCGCCTAATATCTTCAAATCCAAACCGCCTATTTCAGTTACACAACCATCGAGAGAAATTTCGCCAGTTATTGCTATATTACTCTTAATTTTTCTATTATTCAATAAACTATAAACGACTGTTGTTATGGCTGTTCCTGCACTAGGTCCATCCTTAGGAACCGCCCCCTCAGGGCAATGTATATGTATTCCATATTTTGTCGCATCTGTATTGTATTTTTCCCTCAATTTATCTTGTGTATTTGAATCCGTCAAATCCCACGCCAATGTTAAAGCCACATTCATACTTTCTTTCATAACATCACCCTGCATTCCAGTTAATTTCAAATCAAAAAATTTCTCACTTGGATAAAATTTTGATTGAATTGGTATAACTCCGCCTTTGCCCATCGCATTTGCCCATAAACCATTTATTATACCCACATCATTATCGGTGTGTATTTTTTTACTTTTTATACATTGTTTGTCTTTGAAAAACTTATTATTCAAGTCATTTTTTTTAATAATTATTGGGAATTCAATATCGGAATTGTTTATTTTCAAAATATCAAGATTGATTTCGCCGACTAATTCAAAAAGAACTTCTTTTAATTTTCGCACACCTGGTTCATAAGTGTATTCATCTATAATATATTTTATTGTTTCGTCTTCTATAATAATCATATCTTCCAAACCCATTTTCTTATATACTTCGGGCAAAATGTGTTTATTTGAGATAACAAGTTTATCTTCTAATGATAAACTACTGAATTTAATTCTATGTATTCTATCTAATAAAATTTTATCAACAAGATCAGGATCATTATAAGACAAAATAAACAATGCTTTTGATAAATCTAGGTCGATGCCCGCAAAATATTTATCTTGAAAACAATCATTTTGTGTCGAATCTAACAAATGGGTAAGAATTCCGACTATTTCTCTCCCCTGTTCGCTTCTGCTTATTTTATCCAACTCATCAATAAAAATAATCGGGTTCATACATTTCTTGTCAATCAATATTTGAACTATTCCACCCCATGTACTTCCTACATAAGTATAATTGAACCCGTGTATTGTGCTTCCATTAGAGTCTCCACCCATTTGAATCATTGCAAATGGACGACTATTGCCTTTATCATCCTTCAAACAATTAGATAAACCTCTTTTCGCGAGAGAAGTTTTACCAGTACCCGGTGGACCCTCAAAACCAAAACAATAGCCATCTTGTTCACCATTTATCCATTGTCCTATTATTCTCTCAATTTGTTTTTTTGCTTCCGAGTGTCCATAAACAGAATTATCTAATATATCTTTTACACTTGAAATATACTGTGTTATTTCGTCAAAATTGGCATGTATTTTTTTTAATATTTTTTCATCTTTTTCATTATTGTTTATATTATCATGACTATTTAATGTGTCCAACAATGAAGCATATTTGGAATCTTTTGAACAAAAATTAAAAAATTTCATTATTTCTTCTTTCATAAATTTCTTGCTTTTTCCAGAATGCTTTATTTTTTCTATTTTTAATATTATTTTATTATCTTCAATAATTTTATTTATTTTTTCAACAAATTTTATTAATTCGAGTTTGTCACTTTTTGCCAATTTATTTTGAATTGTTGGTTTTGTTAGCAATGAATTGTATTTATTATGAATTTTTTTAGAATAATTTAAAATCTCAATGCTCGTATATTTATCTTTAAAAGGTATTTGTAATTTCGAGTTGTCAAAATGACTGTCACTTATTAATTCTTTAAAAATCGCGCGATTTTCATTCATTATATCTAATATTGGTTCCTTTCTATAAATAGAAAATGGTATTTTTAACAAACCGTCCAAATATTGTCGTGCTTTTGAACCGGAATCCTCCGATTTTGCCTTTATTTCCTTTAACTTTATCATTGCTTTTTCTTTGACAGAATCATTGGCTTTCAATAAACATATTTGCTGTTCTAATGGTATTTTATTAATATCAAAATTAGATAATTCATTCGTGTATTGAATAGTTTTTTTCATCGCATCTCTAAAATATTGTTTTATTGGCCAAGGAAAACTATCAAACAATATTGTTTGTTCTTGTGTATCCACATTCCCATTTATATCATTCGAGAGAAGATCATACAATAAATAAGCAATATATTTATTTTCATAATTATCAGTATTTATAAGTAATTGTATTAATGTTGAGCGTTTTGCAAACAGTTCGCTTGATATAAAATCCTTCACTATTTGAGACAGCGTTTTCTGTTTTAATAACTTATAATGGCTCAAATAACCAATAAATTTATTATTAATTTCGGTGTGATTATGAATTAAAAAATCTTTTAAAGTTAGCGATATCAAAAAACGCCCAAACACTTCACCCTTAAAATCAATGTCATTGGGCAAATGTTCTTTAATTTTACTCATTTTATCATTTATATATTTATTGTTCATAAAATCAATAATAACATCATCAACTATGCCGTAAATTAATAAATTTTTCTTGAAATTACTATTATATATATATAATTTCATGCCATATACTTTGTTATGAAATTGTTTTACATTTAAAACAACATCACCACAATCTAAATTTTTTGCCTTGTCTGATATAAAATCATCTGCAAATATCATATTTTTTTTCCCGTTTTCATCTTTTTTATTTATTACTTTATAACTCGTTGGATGAAAATATTTTTTCAATAATTCAAATTTTGCAAATTCGTCGTCATTGTTTATAATACAATTATTATTACCAAAACATATTGACAACAAATCTTCCAAGGAATCCGTTCCATATGACTTTAACAAACTAGATAATTCATTATTGATTATTTGAAGATTATTGATTAATTCTTCTGTTGTAACTTGTTCATTAAATTTCATTATATTTCTTAATTTATCATTTAATCCATTCAATGTATTTATACACGCGTTTACATCACTTACTCCTAAAATATCCATAATCTTGTTTTTTTGCACATTTAAAATAGTTTTTTGTATAATATCATAAAAAAATGCGACTTTCTTTTCAATTAAAGCTATAATATCTGATTTTTCATGAGTCTCTTTTTTAATATTTTTATAAGACCCTACAATTTTTCCATCCATTTATATGTTCTATATAATTATATAATGTTTTATTTTTACAAATAGATTATATTGCTTTACACCCTTGAAGATTTAAAATGGGACAAATTATGAGTAAGTTTTTCTGTTTTTATTATAGTAATGACGCATAAAAGTGAGGATTATAAAATTTACATGCCTTGAAATAGGCAAACCTTGTTGATTTTTAGTGGGTTTTGTCCCATTTTAAATCTTCAAGGGTGTAAAATATGTTAGCGATGGGTATATCTGGTTTTTCAATAAAACTGTAAAATTTTAGCTATGTCGTATTTTATTCAATGCTATTATAGTTTGGAAATAAAACCATATATACCTAAACCTAGAATATGTGCATCCTTTGAGCGCTCTTTAAGCCCCTTACATATATATTTAAATCAATCGTATTAAAGACAAACGCACTATTTTAATAAACGGTTGTTAAATGGGCATACCTAGTTATTTCTCATATATTGTTAAAAACCACATTGAAATCATTAGAAAATATGTCAAGGCTTCCATGACTGTGCATAACCTTTATATGGATTGCAATTCTATTATTTATGATGCAGTACGACGCATTGATTTCAGTGATTTAAATGATAGTGAAAGCGCTGTTATTATTAAAAATGTTATATTCAAAATTGAAGAATATATTGAAATTATTGCTCCTTCTAAAAACATTTTAATTGCATTTGATGGTGTAGCACCTGCGGCAAAGTTGGAACAACAACGCAATCGTAGATATAAATCTTGGTATCAAAATGAGATCAGTAAATCCATTTTTAAAAAAACTACGGCGGATCCGTGGAACACCACTGCGATTACGCCAGGCACTCTATTTATGAGGGAACTCAACGATTCTGTGCAAAAATATTTTCGCAATAATTCAAAATATGAAGGAAAAAACATTATTGCTTCCACTAGTGACCAATATGGCGAAGGTGAACACAAGATTTTTCAATATATTCGTTCTAACAAAGAAAATCTTTATGCTGACACGAATGTCATATATGGTTTAGATGCTGACCTTATTATGCTTTCTATCAACCATTTGCCGTTGAGTCCCAACATTTATTTATTTAGAGAAACGCCCGAGTTTATTAAATCCATTGATAGTTCGTTGGAGCCGAATGAAACTTATTTAATGGATATTCCTGAATTGACACGAGTTATTACATTGAATATGAATAATGACAATGATTTAACCACAGAAGAACAAAAAAATCGCATTTATGATTATATTTTCCTCTGTTTTTTCTTGGGTAACGATTTTATGCCTCATTTTCCAGCGGTAAATATTAGAACCGGGGGTGTTGATAAAATGCTGAATGCGTACAAAGCCACTATTGGTGGAACAAAAGAAAATTTAACAGACGGCAAGCGGATTATTTGGAAAAATGTTCGCAAGTTGGTGTCATTTTTAGCTGAAAATGAAGAAACTATGTTCAAAACCGAGATGAAAATGCGTGATAAAAATGAAAAAAGACATTATCCCACAAATACCCCAGAAGAAAAATATAAGAAATTCGATGCTATTCCGACTTATGATCGAGAAATGGAAAAATACATTAATCCTTTCAAGGAAAATTGGCAATTTCGCTACTATAAATCTCTTTTTGGTATTGAAAATGACGAAGATCGAATAAAACAAGTATCCATTAATTACTTGGAGGGGCTAGAATGGACTATGAAATATTACACAACGGGTTGTCCAGACTGGCGTTGGTGTTACAACTACAATTATCCGCCTCTTTTATGCGATTTAATCAAGCATATTCCATATTTTGACGCTGACTTTGTAACATCAAAACTTGCGGCTCCCGTTACTCCGCTGGTGCAACTCTGCTATGTTTTGCCACGTCAAAGTCTCCAATTTCTGCCACCCAAGTTGTACAATGCATTGAAGAAACAGCATCCAGAATGGTATCCAGCCGATTGCGAATTTGTTTGGACTTATTGTAGATATTTTTGGGAGGCTCATGTCGAACTCCCTCACCTAGATATCGATGAACTTAATTCCTTCATAAATGAAAATTTAGGGTGAAAAATGCAGGGGGTACCCTGAGATATGCGCAGTAATTTAAGATGTGCATTCGAAATTGTTATCATAACCCCGATACGATTTTATGATAACAAACTATTAATTTTCAGTTTTGAAAATAATGGAACTGCGAAAAAAGATTTGCAAATTTTTTTGCACAAAAGTATTTTGGGTTTTCGTTTTTGGACATTTTTTTTGTCCATTTTTGAAAAGTGGAAATACTTTTGTGTAAAAAGTTTTGCGATTTTTCGATTGTGAGCTTAATGCTGTAATTTCCATTTTTCTCTTGAAAAACCTGAATGCATATTTTTTGGAAAACTATTTAGAAATATTATCTAACATCTTTATATATGGATTCAGTGGAGTTACATTTTATCCAAAAATCACAAAAAAAACCCCAAGATTATCCCTTATATTTTTGCAAATTTTGTGACTTCAAAACTGATAACAAAAAAGATTATGGACGACATATCTTAACATCAAAACATCAAAAAAGGGAGAAATGGATGACAAATGATTCCGTAGGGGAGATTCACGAAGAAACGGCGAATAATATGAATTTTATTTGCGATTGTGGTAACACATATAAATATAGACAAGGTTTGTATAAGCATAAAAAACTATGTAAATTAATAATTCCTGAAAATAAAAATGATTTGACAAAGGATGAACTTATTAAGAAGCTTATTACACAAAATCAACAATTAATTTTTGAAAACAAGGAATTCAAAAACTTTATGTTCGAACAAAGCAACAAAATGTTTGAGCAAAACAATAAGCTTATTGAATTGGCATCTAAACCTTCTTCAATTCAGAATAACTGCAATAATAAAAACCAGCAATTCAATTTACAATTTTTCTTGAATGAGAAATGCAAGAATGCTATGAATATGAGCGATTTCATTGATTCTATTCAAATAGAGGATGAAGACTTTGAAAATATTGGAAAGCTGGGTTATATCCAAGGTATATCTAATATATTTATAAAAGGGCTTAAAGAACTAGATGAAACAGTTAGACCGATGCATTGCAATGATATCAAACGAGAAACCTTGTACATTAAAGACAATGATGTGTGGGATAAAGACGATAATAAGCAAAAAATAAGAAACGCGATTGCGATGATTGCACACAAGAATTTC
>Ga0187842_1001406_pt1 | contig 11213 bp, 8 predicted proteins | sample SpaLakP09_SKY_41_FD_134514 | JGI IMG/M metagenome (GOLD analysis project Ga0187842, IMG submission 134514) | Oligotrophic lake water microbial communities from Sparkling Lake, Wisconsin, USA - SP09_SKY_41 | ecosystem: Environmental > Aquatic > Freshwater > Lake | place: USA: Sparkling Lake... | reverse complement strand
TCATCTTTATTCCATACATCATTGTCTTTGATATACAAGGTTTCGCGCTTTATATCATTACAATGAAGCGGACGCATTGTTTCATCGAGATCTTTAAGTCCCTTTATAAAAATATTAGAAATACCTTGGACATAACCCAGCTTGCCGATATTTTCAAAGTCTTCTTCATTTATTTGAATTGTGTCTAAGAAATCGCTCATATTCATAGCATTCTTGCACTTCTCATTCAAGAAGAGTTGTAAATTGAATTGATGGTTTTTATTATTCGAGTTTGTATTGTTTATAATAGTAGGTTTGGCTGCTAATTCGAGCATCTTGTTGCTCTGTTCGAACATTTTATTGCTCTGATCTAATATCAATTCTTTGAATTCCTTGTTTTCTTTCAACAAATACATAATAAGCTCTTTGTCTGTCATATTTTTAACCATATTTTCTATGTCATTATGAGTTTTATTGCAGTTCTTCTTGTGTCTCCATAATCCGGAAGAATGCTTATAAATTTTCCCGCATCCGCACGAATTTGCGTAACAAGATTCAACAAATTCCGTTTTGGTTCCGTGTTGTACCATTTTTATATCCTTTTGCATCTTTTTGCTCATTTTAATGTGTTTAGATGTCAACAGATGCCTATCGTACTGACTCTTTCTAACCGTATTATAGTCACACATTTTACAAAAAAATTTTGTCGAACTTTCTGGAACTAAAAAGTTCGGATTCATATCTTTATAGGATATAAAAAAAGTTCCTAAATTGTTTTCCCAAAAAAGTATAAAAATTTTATGCTAATGATTTTTTATTTTAAAAAATGGAAATTAGAGCATTAAGCTCACAATCGAAAAAACGCAAAACTTTTTACACAAAAGTATTTCCCCTTTTCAAAAATGGACAAAAAAAATGTCCAAAAACGAAAACCCGAAATACTTTTGGGAAGAAAAAATTGCAAAAACTTTTCCCGGGGGTTTCTTGTCTTGAGAACTTTGAATAATTCGTCCCGGATAATGCTGTGGAACCAAATGAAGAAACGACTGTATCGCACCATAAGACCGTCGCCCAATAATATATTAGTGGAAAAAGAGCTTAAAGAACGCAATTTTATGCGTTGAAAGTGGAAATCTACAGTATTTATTTTGTTATCAAATATGGTAACAAAATATTTTACAAAGTATAAATAGTAATTATTCGAGTGGATTTTAGAACCAGGGTTTCAATATGAGCTCCTTGTCGTTGTTATCGGCCATTATTGGTGGTGCAATAGGTGTGTACATTGTCGATGCGTCAATAATATATTGATGATAACCTTGCGCCTCGCCATACACTTGAGGAATGCAGTAATCCCAGACAATTTTATTCAATTGCTTCACTTGCTCTTTTATATTTGTGGGTTGGTTTGCGGCGTGTTGCAAAAAGACGGACCGCATAATTATTTTCAATGTGTCTTCGTCTTGATTGGCTATGGTAAATCGCCCATTTGATCTCTCGTAGACACCGACACGAATACCGTTTTGAATCGTGCAAATATTGTGCCCCGAAAAAAAGAGGCCAGATAACTGACTATTGTCCCACAATCCTTCAGTTGGGTTTCTAAATGTTGCACATTGGTTTACTGGAATCTTGTCATACATTTGAAAGAGATCTTGTGTTCTAGGACCATTTATGTCGACTCTTCCATTTGAACTTAATTGCGACTTTTGCATTACAATATATACTATAGATTTATAAAAAATTATCTTTAAAATATATATAATAATGAATTTTCAAAGAATTGTTCTAGTTATTGCAATTGTTCTTCTTATTGTTTGTTTAGTACTTATTGGTATTGTTTTAGTAAATTCCAAAAGCGCACAACAATGGCCTCCTATGATCGGGGACTGCCCTGATTACTGGATTGACACTTCTGGTAATGGTGCCAATTGCGTTGGTATTAACAATAATAATATAGGGAAGTATAAAACAGTCCCGCCTACAACCCCGACTATGGATTTCAGTCAAAGTCCTTTTGTAGGCTCTAACGGTTTGTGTGCAAAATATAATTGGGCGACGAACAAGCAAGTCTCATGGGATGGTATAACATATGGTGTACCCAATCCATGTGATACACCCGCACCTACAAAATAAACAATAAAAAATTATATATTATGTAAATTTATCAAATATATAATTATCTAGTTTATCGATTTTATCTAGTTTTTCTGTGTTTCTTTTGGACACCCTTTCTGTGTTTAATTGTTTTCTTTCCCTTTTTTGTTTTTTTTGTTTTATTTTTATTACGAGTATTGTATTTCTTTTTCAGAGGCTTTTTATGTTTTCGCGTTTTACCTCCTTCTGTTTCATAAAAAGGCATTGATTTAAAGAGCTCCGCGCGTTCTTTTTCTTTTCCTTCTTTTTCTTCTTTTTCTTCTTTTTCTGCTTTGAATTCAGAGAGAGATGGTATTTTAACGCCTGTAATCATATCTTTCTTTAAAAGTGAAACTCCATCTTCACCCTTTTTTTTATCTATATCTTTTTTTACTGTTTCTATTTTATCAATTTTAGGTTCTTTTATTTCAACTGCTTTATCGTTTATAAATTTTTCGTCTGAAATAACATAAATTACTTTTCCATAAGGAGGCGGACAAACACTTTTATCAAAATTATATGAAATTTGAAGAGAAGAAACAGAAGATGCCGCAGAAGACGAACCAGATTCAGAAGATGCCGCAGAAGACGAACCAGATTCAGAAGATGCCGCAGAAGACGAACCAGATTCAGAAGATGCCGCAGAAGACGAACCAGATTCAGAAGATGCTTGGTTTCTAGATGCTTGGTTTCTAGCAACTATTATACTTCTTCCACCTTTTAAATAACCAGCCATGGACATTAAATTAATTCCCGTGTGAGCAAATAATAAAAAATAAATAGCACGAAAAGCTGAAGGTCTGTCTCCTTCAACTGCAAAACGCAAGGCATTTCCATCTCTATCAAACGGTATTATAACATTTGGTTCATTTACACTTCTATAAATAATATTCTCTCCAATTCCTTTTTTTGTAATAAAACCTTGGACATCTTTTCCCATTTCTGCCGTTGTATTTACATATCCACCCCATTGAGCAGTACCTTGCGCTTCTTGTAACAGATCACCAAGATTTTTAATAGCTGTTGCTCCTAACAATTGATTAAAAACATCATTTTTCTCCGAATATGGATTATATTGTAAAAAACCCCAAAGTTTTTTCATTTGTTCAATCCCACGGTTTCTTATTTCTTTTCTCTCTTCAGCAGAAAGACGATCAAATTCTTCAGAAGAATCAACACTTGGTTCGGCTCGAAAAGCTTTCTCAAATAACTTATGAATTCGTTCAATAATAGATTTATATGCAACACGAGCTTTTAAATCTTCGGATATTGCAATATCCATTTCTTCCACAATAACATGCGCAACATCTTCATCTGTTTGTCCGTTCAATTTAGTTTTTAAAGAAAAATCTATGTGCACATTTATATTGTCTTCACCTTTATTATTTTTACCTCGATAAAATAAAACTGTTCCACCGTAACTTAATAATGTAGTTGCTTCTCTTTCTTCAAAAACAAATTCGTAATTTGTACTGCCAATTTCTTTAGGTTCGGTGGCACCCATTTTGAGAGAACAATTATCCATTGCATCCATCGCGGAGGAACCCGCGCAAATAACTCCGCGTTTAAGCGTTTTATATAATCCAAAAATTTTTTGAGATAAACGAAATTCTTGTAACAAGTCTTCGTAATCCTTTTTTAGAGATTCGGTGGTTTCAGATTCTGGAATTTCAGATTCTGGAATTTCTTTAAGTTCTTCTGGGTATTTATCTTTTAAAGCCATTCTAGCGGTATTAGTCATTCTCAAGTTATTAATGTGTTTTTTGTTATCGAATAATTTCAGTCCATTTACATTTGTTGTTAATGTTGACGCATTGTCATAAATAAATCGTCGTCTCGGAGCAGGATAAGAAAAATCTGAATCTACTCTTTTAATCAACCCGGTGTTTCTCTTCAATAAATCAAACATATTATCTATTACTATTGTACCATTTGTACCATTTTCTAATGTAATTGGAGGAATTTTACTTTCTCTCAAATTTTGAACAACAAGCTGATTAATTTCATATGCTCTGTCGATTTCTTTGGCGGTGAATTGTTTATCTTCTTTGAAAAGGCCAGTGAATTTTAATTTTGGACCAGCTATTAAACTTACATGAAAATCGGGATAGGATTCTTCAGAACCCTCTTCATCAAATTTTTCTGGTTCATCAAGAGTTTTATTACCTATTTTTCCAAAATTCAAAGCACCACCTAATTGTCCACCTTCTTCTCCTTCTCCCTCTTCTCCCAATTCATCTGGAACAATATAATCGTACAGAAGCGTTTCAGTCATAGCTTTTGTAGCTGCAATAACTTCTTTATCTTTTTCATCTTCGTTTGTTAATGGTTTCAATGACATATTATAGTTTCCACATTTATACAAATAAACATCTAAAAATCCTTTTAATTTATCGTCAATACCATTTGCCAAATATAAAAAATCTGGTAAAACTTCTATTAACATGTGCTTTAAAATAAGTATTTCGGCTATAAGAAGATCGTTTTTAAATATTTCTCTTAGAGATTCTTTTGTAATATTTGTAATCATAGAAAGCTGTGTTGTTCTCCATTGTTCAAATTGTGCATCAATGGTAACTTGCGAAGATTCATCATAAATAAATGGATTAGGGAAATCTACTGCTTTCTCTCCTTCTTTGGGAGGATAAATTTGTTGCCATATTCCTGTTTTCAAAAATATACCGCGTGAAACGGTCGTTAACAAATTATTGTGAAAAATTCCGTATTTTCTTTTAACATATATTTTTCTAAATTTTGGTTCTTCTGCTACTTGTGGTTCTGCTACTTGTGGTTCTGCTACTTGTGGTTCTGCTACTTGTGGTTCTGCTACTTCTGCTTCTGCTTGTCCTTCACCTTCTCTTAATTTTCTCTCTCTCTCTCTTCTTCTTTTTCTTGCTCCTCTTCCTCTTCCACCTATTATTGCTTCTTCCCTTGGTTCCCATTCATTCATTATTGCCATTTTTTTGTCTTCAAAGTCTTCCATCGATTTAACATATTCAACAAAACCCTTGTAAAATTCATCTATTACTTCGCTAGAATCTAAAATAGTCAGAGGGTCTAATGGATCTTCGCTATAGAAATAATCTAAACCTCCTTTAGATTCGACAACTTTTAAATAACTAGAAAATAAAAGAACCATAAAATCAGAAAATAATCCGGTTAATAGATTAGTTTTTTCATCAACCAAATTCTCTTCGACTACATCGTCATAATAACATATTAATCCATAAAATGTAGTAATAACGGAATAGTGCATATAATATTTATAAAATGCGAGAGACTTGGGATCCACAGATTCGGGAATTCTATCAGTATAATAATTCGGACCCAAATAAGAAGTAATGTATAATTTTAGTGTTGATAACATGGCAAGCGAATCGGGGTCATTTGAACGAGCTTTAATAAATTCTGATATATCCTTTGTGGTAGAAGAAGAAGAAGGAATGACTTCTACTTGATTGTCATTTTTGTTTCCAGTACTTACTTTTTCTAATGGTAGTTGTAGTTGAACTTCAAAACCCTTTGCATTATCATTATTTGACAATACTTTTTGGAGTTGGACTTGGCTTTGGCTTTGTACACTAGCATCACCACCAACACCCGGAATAGATTCTTCACAATCTACAAAATAATTATGCAAAGCATCATTTTCACCCAATAATTTGTTAAAATACGAATCTTCTTCTGTCTCAGATTTATCTACATTTACGAATTTAGTATCATTGTATATATAACGAGGTTGTCCACCACCAGAAATGAGCTCAAATAAAATTTTCAAAGGGTAATTTCCAATTCCTACACCAAAATTATCAAGTAATTCTCTAGCATCGGAAACAATTCTTTTCAAATAACTTTCATTCAAAAAATTATAATCGTGTCCAAAATCGTGAACAAATATATTTAAAATTAATAATTGCATATCTTCTATAGTATTAAATCTTACTTGATGTTTACCAACATCGTTTCCAAACCAATTTTGTTTTGCTTTAAATGATATATTTTTTATAGGTGGAAATACTTCTGGTACATAACCTGACATGATTATTATTATAAGTAAATATTTTATTATTTAAAATTATCTCATTATATTGTAGTAATGTACAATGAAAAAGACAAATTGCAATCAATGATTATAAAACCCAAATTAACCATTTTTGAAAACATATTAAAGTTGCCAGAAGATATTGTTCCCATTATTAATGATTTTATTCCTACAAAAATCACAATGTTTTTGAATAAAAAAATGTATCTAAAGAGTCGCTCCTTAATAAGAAAAATTGTTCCCAAGAATCAATATGAGAATTATATTCGTGCAATGATTCGCCGGGACAATGATTTTGTCTTTGCACTTTTGATGCAGGAAAATTTCGAGCGATGGCTTTTTTTTAAGAATTATGTTTATAAAGCCACAATGTTTTCAAATTATATATATTTTTTGCTGGAATATAGTATTGAAAATGAGTCGGATAAATGCAAGCAATTAGTAAATAGATATATAGTGAATTCAGGTTTGAGTAAAAATCAACATAAAAAGAATACTAGTAAAAATATAAGATGGAGAAACTAAGCAGTGATCCAAGGTTCCCCGCACCCCTCCTTTAATTATAAAACTTTATTAAGGTCTATTGGTGAATTTGTATCCAAATAGATACAAATCAACAGAAGAGCCATATCCCTTTCGTGTATAAATATATTTATCCACGAATAAACATTAAAGGAGGGGTGCGGGGAACCTTGGTTCACTGCAATTGAGTAAAAATCAACATAAAAAGAATACTAGTAAAAATATAAGATGGAGAAACTAGAAATGAATAAAATTTTAAAGAGAGAAGATGAAGTAGAGATAATGAAAAATATCCTTCGCGATTTTGAGTTGAATAAAAATAATCATGTGTTCAAAAAAGGTATTTATGTATACGGTGAACCAGGCACAGGAAAAACCACTTTTGTTATAAATATTTTGAAAGAATTGGATTATGATGTCGTGAAATACGACGCTGGAGATATAAGAAACAAGTCCATCATAGAGACAATAACAAAACATAACATGTCAGAGAAAAACATCATGTCAATGTTTCATAAAAAGGTAAAAAAAATAGCCATAGTAATGGATGAAATAGACGGAATGAATAATGGCGACAAAGGGGGTATTAATAGTCTTATAAAACTAATTCGCCCAAAAAAGACAAAAAAACAAAAGTTGGAGGAGGCCACAATGAATCCTATTATATGCATAGGAAATTATCACATAGACAAGAAAATCAAGGAATTGATGAAGGTATGCAATGTGATTGAATTGAAACTACCGACTCAACTACAAATGGACACCATTATAAATTCGCTTATGCCAAGTTTAGAATATTCTTTGCTTCAAAACATAATAAGGTTCGTCCAATCCGATTTAAGAAAAGTGAATTCCATTGCAAATATATACAATAAAAAACAGTCAATGCTGAAAAACGATATTTTGCATAATATATTTCAAATAAAATCTTATAATGATGACACAAAAAAGATAACACAAAAACTCATAAACCACCCTTTTAAAATGGATGATCATTTGACAATTATGAATGAAACCGACCGAACAATTGTTGGATTGTTGTGGCATGAAAACATAATCGATGTTTTAGAGAAAATAAAAAAGGAAGAAAGTATTCCATTTTACTTGAATATATTGCAAAATATGTGTTTTGCAGATTACATTGATAGAGTAACATTTCAAAAGCAAATATGGCAGTTCAATGAAATGAGTTCTCTTATCAAGACATTTAAAAACAACAAAATATATCATGATACATTCAAGAAGAAGCAAAAATATAATCCACAAGAAGTCCGTTTTACAAAGGTTTTAACTAAATATTCTACGGAATACAATAATTCACTTTTTATCCAGAATTTGTGTCAACAATTGGGAATGGATCAGAAAGACTTATTCTCTTTCTTCTTAGATTTAAAAAATAAATATGACGACAACCAAATGTTAGGATTATTTGAAAGTTACGAAATAACCAAATTAGATATTAATCGAATTTATCGTTATTTGGAAAAATATACAAAAGTAGATGCTGGAGAATACCACGATTTAGACGAAAATATAGACAACAAAAGCATTGACTTGGAGTAAAGAATCAAAGATCGAATGCTCAAAGTTCAAAATTGAAATCGTCAACTAATCCACCAGCTAGTAAATTTGTTGCATATTTTGAATTAGATTTATTCAGATGCGGAATATTGTTATCTTCAATAATTTTAACTTTATCTTGAATAGATACCTTGTCATTTTCCAGTGTTTTCAATAAATTTTTATATAAAAAATATTTACCTATTTTTGCAATTATAATTTGGCCGTCATCTATAGAATTTTCACTTGTAGGAAAACGGTTATCGCAACCATTGTAAATATCATTTTCCTTTTTATCAAATTTATATTTCAAAATGGGATATGCAACCAAAGAAAAAAATAATATAATAAAGTTCATACTCTATTGTATTGTTTGAATTCTTTTTAAACCAAAATTTTTATTCTGTTTGCGAAAGTATTACTTGACTAGTGTCACTTCTTGCCCATTTAATACAACCAACTTGCGCGATTCTACCGCATTATTATTCAGTTCACGGCTAAAAGTTTGATACTTTAGATGCCACCTTATCTTTGTGTCATTGTCGAGTTTGGCATACATATGTCGTTCATATTGCTCAGGTGATTCGAAGAAGAGGGTAGGAGTATCCTTGCCTAGGTCGCCAGCACAAATACGCACTTTGAAATAGAGATTCTCGCTAGCGCTTCCTACCTTGTGTGCATAATTGCGGATACCTGTGACGGCATCTCGAATCGATGATCCTATATCACCAGAGCCAAAAATTCCTACCATTTCCGAAGAATGAGAATTTGTCTTACGCTTCACCTGGAAGAAATGAATGTCCTCCTTATTCATATCTGCCAATTCTCTTTTCAACTTCTTGGTCATTTTGGGTTCAGAAGTCCAACTGGTTACATCATCTTCAGCATAACCATAAAACTCGCTCTCATACTCGTAAGCCATTCTTGCTTCTTGTCCGATTGTTTGTGTATTCTCTATTTATTGATGAATCTTTAAATCAATTTTTTTAGAATTAATAAATAAAGAAAAATGGAACAATAGTACAAAAGAGGACTCTGGATATATTTTCGCACAGCGGAATGTTATAGTATGATACCCTGTAGGCTAGACTTAGGTAGATCTGGTTTTATTTACACACTATAAAATAAATTATCTATAAAACAATTTATTTTATTGGCGTAATAGAATTGAATAAAATACAACAAACATATAAAATTTTACAGTTTTATTGAAAAAACCACATCTACCCACCGGTAATACACTGTTATAATTTGTTCCCAGTTGTTTTCTTTAATAATATGGACTTACTTGAACTACTACGAACCTGTTTTCCTACCCATCGGATTTCTAACACTCGTTTTATACTCATTTTTTCGCAATATATATATATATTCAATTATTAACTTAAAGGCTCGCATTTTTCTTTTCGTCAATTTTTTCACCAATAAGCACCTTCATTTTTGTCTCCAAGTATACTATTTTATCTTTCAATTCGACACTTTCTTTAATTAATGTTTGAATCAAATTCTGCTGTTCCATAAATCTGGCTTCATATTGTTGGAGCATTTGCGGATTTGTCGGCTGTTGTTGTGGCCCATTTATTGGAACAAAACCTTGCATTTGAAATTGTTTAATTATTTCTGGTGACACACCTTGGTCCTGCAATTGTTTTATAATTTCGGGTGTTATTGGAACAGCTTGTTGTCTTTCATACTCTTCCTGGATTTTTTTGCGTCTTTCCGAAATTTCTTGTATTTGTTTTAATACTTCAGGCTTATTTTCCGGCCTTCCTGGCTCATATTTGTCCAATAGCGCGTCTATTTTATTAATAAAAAAATTTTTAATTTCTGGTTCTTTCACGAAATCTTCTACAGTTTTTGTTGTTTCTTTTATAAAAGGATTATTGTGGCCTTGCTCTTCAAGCAATTTTTTCTTATCAAATGAATTGTGTATATGCGAAAAAACCAGAATCGTTTTCAATGACTCCATCTGAACAAAGGGAACTGTATAATTCTTCAAAAAATGGCGCTCTTCTGCTAAAGCAGCGTCATTTTCATAATTCGAGTGTTTCAAAAATTCGCGTCTGAAAGCGAAAGTTGCCGCTGTTGCGTGATTCGGACCATATGGCCCAAATTGATACATCTTATTTATGTGCTTGAAATAAATATACATTTCACTTGAACCGGCGACCATAGCTTGCGGATTCTTTTGTAGTGTCTCTACTGCGTGTGCGACGCGCTCGGGCGGATAATAATCATCATCGTCCATATAAACAATGAATTCACCCTTTGCTTTTTCGTGCATCAAGTTGCGCTTCTTTCCCAGGTTCATTCTTTCATTATATTTGAAATACTTTACTTGGGGTATATCCTTGACGAGGTCTTCGATTTTGTCCGTTCCATCGTCAATAATGATCCATTCCATGCGATTTTTGGGGTAAGTCTGGTGATTGAAACATTGGATTGTCATTTCATAAAAGGGGCGGCGATTGAATGTTGGTGTGCAAATGCTTACAAATGGCAAAAAATTTGATTCTTTTTGCTTTGTTTTTGTTTTAGTTTTTTTACCCATTAATAAATTATTGCTGTTTTTTTATATTATAATTTACTTTTAAATTATAATTACAATATATTATTTATTTTGTTTGTCTTTTTCTTGAACCGCCTTTATTTGTAGTTACTGGCGTTCCTTGCACAACAACTTCTGGTTTTCCTTGTACAACAACTTCTGGTTTTCCTTGTACAACAACTTCTGGTTTTCCTTGTACAACATTGTTATTTACTAGTTGTTGACTTGTTATATCAGCATTATCAAATTCAACTGGTGGCGCACTTGGAAGAACAGGTGTATTAGGTGTAGAAAAAATTGCCGCTCCCGATGTAGCTTTTTCTTTTGCCGGTTCCGGAGAAAAAAAGATTGAAATCAGGGATTGTAACCATGTTTTTGTTTCATCTTGGGTTTGTTCAAAAACACACCCTTCGTCTTTTTTTATTT
>Ga0187842_1001402_pt1 | contig 11220 bp, 4 predicted proteins | sample SpaLakP09_SKY_41_FD_134514 | JGI IMG/M metagenome (GOLD analysis project Ga0187842, IMG submission 134514) | Oligotrophic lake water microbial communities from Sparkling Lake, Wisconsin, USA - SP09_SKY_41 | ecosystem: Environmental > Aquatic > Freshwater > Lake | place: USA: Sparkling Lake... | reverse complement strand
GGGATTCCGTTCAGGATCATCGAGTCTTTCACGAACGCGGATGGGCAAAGAATCAAATCAGCACGTTCTAACTCTCGATTCATTCTTGCAAACATCCATTGAGGAATAGGGACTTTTTCACCTGGGCACCAAAGGTCGCACTCCCTTTGCCAATATCCATGGTAGGACGTGGGATGGCTGTTAGGGCAGTCGACAACCTTAAGGACATCGTCTCCGCATTTATTGAATAATTCAGTTCCGTAACCCATAATGGCTTGAATCACATTATAAGAACGCGGTGACTGCGACTTCACCCACGACCTCCAAAGAGGTAAAAAGACATAAAACATCTTTTCTTGCCAGATTTGTGGGGCGAAATGATAAAAAGGTTTCATCGCTATATGAAATGGCCAGCACCGGCGGTAAAGAACCGATGAGACCTTTGTGCTGTTTTTGGCCGAAATCCAAAAACCCGCCAAAGCATCACGATTTTCAAAAGCTTTTGCTGTGTGGGGCAACCACCAAGCACCGCAGGTAGCTAAAAGTACTTTGGGGGAAAGCTTCACAAGAAAGCCGGGGCCGCCTCTTTGAAAAAAGCGCGGAGCCTAAGAGCTGTTGATGGGATTGAAAACTGGTCGAGCTCGGCAAAATGCAATTGGCGCGGCTCGAGGGAAATCTGACGAATCATAAGATCAGCTAAAGCTTCGGGAGTTTCTTGGGAAAGGTAAAGGCAGGCTTTCTTAAGAATTGCTTCGACCTCGCTCGCCCTGCTTGAAATAACAAGTAGACCTGCCGACAAGTAGGAAAAAAGCTTGGAAGGAAAAGTGACTTGAGAGATGGGATTGCTCGAGCGTTGAAGATTAAGTCCAACATGTGACTCAGCTAGAAGATAAGAGTGAGCCTTCGCATCTAGAACTGAGTGGAATACAACTCTTCGTTTAAAGCTTGGGTGACAGGCAATGAGCTTGACTCTGGATTCTAGAGGGCCTGATCCCGTAATATCTAATCGCCAACCCGTTTCAGGCAAAAGAGGAATAGCATCAAGAAGGAGATCGACACCTCGAGGTACATCGAGTGAGCCGGCGTAGACAAAGCGCGTATCGACGCCCGTACTAATTGGCGTTTGTTGGTTTTGACGGGGAATATAAAAGCCTGGAACAAGAATTTTGGGAATTCTCGGGCTTAAGCGTTCGGAGAGGGAGGGATGAGCCAGGATGGCGCCTTGGATCAAAGGCTTCCCGAAAAATTCAGCCGGCCCGCTCAAAAATCTGGTCCATCCGTGGTCCGTCAGGTGTTTGCCGTCTTCGAAATCTAGTAGAACCTGGTTGCCATGTAGAATGCGGCAGAGCCAGGCGGCGAGCACATAAATGAGCTCGAAATTATCCAAGATGAGCACATCTCCTCTACGAGTGTGCCTGACTACATGAAGAGCGTAGAAGAGCCAGGAGAGGGGAATCCGAATTTTTGGAGCGTCGAGATTTCGGCAAAAGAGTTGAGAAAATCCCGCAAAGGTGGTTGAGACCGGTGGTAACCATTTTGGCGACCGCCGAGTCAAAGATTTTGGAGGAGAAGATAAGATCAGAAGATCTCGACCAACTGCTGAAAAGAGAGATTGGAAAAGATCCCGCCTTTTTGGGGAGCTTAGGCATGGAGGGATGGCCTCGCCGCGTAAGGCGCCGTAATTTTGATCGTAGACATTTGACAGAAGGATCAATCTAGGTTTGGAAGAATTCATATAGTTGATAAGAAGCGCAAATCTTGAGCATTGAAAATAGGCTTGGAAAAAAAACTATGGAGTGTATGTAAATCCATGTGGTTTAGTAAATTAACAAGTGAGGGCAAATGCTCAAGCATCTTAAAAAAATATATCTGGGGACACCAATCCTTCCAAGTGTATGGCGGGGATTTAAAAACATAGTACAGAATGACCCTCTGGCCGCCGCTCTTTACACAAGGGTTTTTGAGAATGGCAAGCTGAGCTTGGATTGGGTTTGTCCTGAGACGTTGTGTCCGCCTACTGATTCGATCCTGTTCCCTGTTCAGTACCCACTTCACGCTGGGGAGGATGCCCCACTTGTAGACATGCTTTTTCTTTTAAATCTAGCCAAGGGGAGGAAAGCGCGGCGGATTTTAGAAGTTGGGACCTATCGCGCCCGGACAACATATGCATTTTACTTGAACTGTCCTGAAGCAGAAATCACTAGTTACGACATCCAGAATCTTAAATCGAAGTATCGAGATATGTTGATGCGAGAACCTCGAGTTTCTTTACGACTTGAGTCCTTTCAGGAGGCTGAGGAGAAGTTAAAGAGGGAGGAGCAGTATGATTTTATATTTATCGACGGCTCGCACAAAGTAGAGGATGTGGTTCGGGATTCATTATTGGCCTTTAAAATTGTCGCCGATGGAGGAGTTATTATTTGGCACGATTATCGGACAAACGGATATTTTACACCATTATTGTGCGTGCCGGAGGGGCTCAAGCGCCTGCCTGCGAAATATAAAATTTATGGGGTTCAAGGAACAACCTGTGCGGGCTTCGAGAAAAAATCGGCTTAAGACAGTTGTTGAATGACTAGTTCCGGCGGAGAAGCATAAAAGCTTTCAGCTCTTTAAGGAAAAAATAAATCCACGGCAGTCCCAAGAATGAGAGCAGAAGTCCCTGCTGGACGGGAGGAGCATGAAAGGCTCGAACACCGATCGCACTAATGAAAAAGGCGAGCGAAAAGACGATCGCGCCCCACTGGTTGTTTGACAAACGAATATTAAAAAACTTTCTGACCAACAGAAAAGAGGGACCATATGACAGCAAAATCGGCGGAATCTGGCTCGCCATCAAAGCAAATGCGAACCATTTGAGGGAAGGAGCGAACAGGGAAAGGCCAAGAAACAAAACTAAAGAAGCGAACTCAATAGCTGGACCGATTCTCATAGTTTTTCGATTTTGCCAAATATTAGAGAAACAGGCTAGAGCTCGGAGAGTACCGGCGAAAATAAGCCAAGAGAAAATGGCCCAAGTACATGAAGGGGCAAACGCGATCTGGCCATGAGTCCAAAGCAAAATGAAGAGGTCGTTGAAAAGGACTGCGCAGCCTGCGAAAATGGTGAGACAAGAAAGGGAGGGGATAAAAAGATCGAGAAAAGAACGCAGGCAATTTTGAGGAGCCCCCTTCTCAAAGAGTTCGGAGAGGCCCATAAACGCTGTGTTAAAGAAGTTGGAGAACAGCATATATGCGAAAGAGGCGAGTTTTGTGCCGACGCTCCAAATGGCAACGGCTTCGAGGCCAAGAAAGCGGCTGAGGAAAACTGATTGGAGAGATGACCCAAGAATCGAAAAACCTGACCAGCTAAAAAAGTCAAGGGACTCACCCCAAAAAGCGGTCACACCGTACCAAGAAGCTCGGTGATCCCTCCACCCGGCAGGAAACAGTTTAAGCCTTTTCAGCATAAAGAAGGTTGCAAATACCGACGAAGATTGTTGAACGAGCCAGACAAGAGGAAGAGTCCATAAGCCAGTTCCGCTTTTTAAGCCAAACCAAATAATGGCTAATGAAAGAACCGTTGTAATGGCACCGACAGCATGATTCAGCTCATAGCGTTGGGCTGCTTGAAGAATGGAGGAGAAGGGGCGTAGCACAAAAAATACACCGACAAGAAGTGTTTGAATAAAAAAAACAGAGCAAAAAAGATCTGCTTTTTCTTTCGGAATCGCAAGCAATGACGACATAGGAAAAACCAAGAAAGCCAAAAGGCAGCAGAATGCGCCTTGCATGGCAGAGATAATAAATGCTGTCTTAAAGCTGGCGCTTAGCGCATCGATTTCTTTTCTAGCAATCGGGCCGACGAAACGGCGGGTGCATGCGGAAGAAACCCCTAAATCAACAAGTCCAAGGTATCCGGTGAATTGAACAAGGAGAGTCCAAAGTCCCAAATCAGCCACAGACGTAAAATATAAAATAATGGGAACCATGCCCATGGAGTAAACAACGGTTGCAACAAGGCCCACATTGGATGTGGCCAGCATTCGAAGGAATCGACCTGTTCGGGTCGAAGAAGAAAATAAGGTCATAAATGTGGAGGATTTCTAATCCAATGTAAGCAGAAGGAGAGCTAAAGCTTTACCATAAAACATAAAATCAGCGCAATTTGGTTGGGAAATGAGAAATATGGGCTTGGCATCCATGAAGATGATTTATCAAAGAGCTTAAGCGGGAATCCAAGATGTGACCACATCTCTATATTTTAAAATAAGTCAAATCTGAAAGCAGGGCCATCCCATTTGGTGGAGCACCAAAAGGGGTGCGAGGAGTCTTCTGGACGAATCACAATTTCATGAATGCAGCTGGCTAGGCCGTAAAAAAAGGTTAACTATGCCTGCGTATGACCTAAGGATCTGCTAGAACATAATCATCTCGTAGTAAGTACTCTTTTACCGGCAAGCATGAGATTCGAAAAGACTACAGGATTGGGGGAATCTGGTTTATCAAATCGAACATCAAGAAAAATGAGAAATAGCTTTTAAGGGGAAACTTCGTTGGGGCGAACTCGTTGATAGACAGCAAAGCCGGCTAACTTCTCATAACATATAAAGTGCGTAGGATCGGACTCTCCAAGTGAATCAGGCGGAGTGGGTGCGCAGCCTTTGGCTCCCCTTCGAAGGAGCTCCCAAAAGTTAGGCTTCTGAGGCTCCGTGACTATTAAAAATGATGAGGATTGAAGTGCCCGATCTTTTTCCCAGCCGGGCGTTGAGCGGGTCCAAATCCATGTGCGCCGTCCAGTCAGGTGAGAAAGCAGTGGCTGATGTTCGTAATCCATAACCGTGCTTGAGTGGCGAGGTTGATATAACAACAGATCACTTTCCGCTGTGTTCTGATTGACCCAACTCGCCACACGGAGGGTGATGGCGTCAGGTTTCGAGAGATACCAAAGTCCCGTATAGCACCACGCGATTCCCAATCCCAAAAGAAGTGCGGAACAGAGGAAACTTAAAACCGCAGGACAAGACTTTAAGAGTTTCCATTGAAGGAAGTGATTTATGCCAACGCCGAAAAAACCGCAAAAGCAAATTAGGTTAGGCAGATTATAGTAGTTCTGTGCAGCTGCTCCCTTGCCCCAAACTAACCACGAAATAAGTAAGCTAGAAAAAAGATAAAGCCAAAGTCTGCAAAAAAATGAGTCGCGACGTGCTTTCCAAGTGAAAATAAACCCTAAGATAGTAAAGGGCGCTGCCATGGGTGGAACAATATAGGCCAAGTTATAACCGAAAAATTTGATCCAAAATGTACTGCTGAGACGGGAGGTGCCGGGCTGGATAAACCCGATAAGATTCTCTCGCCCAGTCCAATATGCAAAGTATTCCGTATTGACGCTTTCGATGAAATGGGACCAAGCCAGCAAAGAGGCAACGATGATAAGACCCCCCGTGATTAAGATTGGATTTAGCAACGCGCGCCGGCCCCCGCGGTCCACAAGAACCAAAATTAAAAAAATACCGAGATGGGCAAAGGAGGGGAGCTTTATCAGCAGACCGAGTCCGGCAACAACCACCAGAGCAGCGGCAGTTGCTGAAGAGGGCTGACAAGAATGACGGATTACAAGGAGTATAAAAGTAATGCTAAGAAGCTGAACCAATTGGTTCAGCTTCTTAGCATTACTTTTATACTCCTTGTAATCCGTCATTCTTGTCAGCCCTCTTCAGCAACTGCCGCTGCTCTGGTGGTTGTTGCCGGACTCGGTCTGCTGATAAAGCTCCCCTCCTTTGCCCATCTCGGTATTTTTTTAATTTTGGTTCTTGTGGACCGCGGGGGCCGGCGCGCGTTGCTAAATCCAATCTTAATCACGGGGGGTCTTATCATCGTTGCCTCTTTGCTGGCTTGGTCCCATTTCATCGAAAGCGTCAATACGGAATACTTTGCATATTGGACTGGGCGAGAGAATCTTATCGGGTTTATCCAGCCCGGCACCTCCCGTCTCAGCAGTACATTTTGGATCAAATTTTTCGGTTATAACTTGGCCTATATTGTTCCACCCATGGCAGCGCCCTTTACTATCTTAGGGTTTATTTTCACTTGGAAAGCACGTCGCGACTCATTTTTTTGCAGACTTTGGCTTTATCTTTTTTCTAGCTTACTTATTTCGTGGTTAGTTTGGGGCAAGGGAGCAGCTGCACAGAACTACTATAATCTGCCTAACCTAATTTGCTTTTGCGGTTTTTTCGGCGTTGGCATAAATCACTTCCTTCAATGGAAACTCTTAAAGTCTTGTCCTGCGGTTTTAAGTTTCCTCTGTTCCGCACTTCTTTTGGGATTGGGAATCGCGTGGTGCTATACGGGACTTTGGTATCTCTCGAAACCTGACGCCATCACCCTCCGTGTGGCGAGTTGGGTCAATCAGAACACAGCGGAAAGTGATCTGTTGTTATATCAACCTCGCCACTCAAGCACGGTTATGGATTACGAACATCAGCCACTGCTTTCTCACCTGACTGGACGGCGCACATGGATTTGGACCCGCTCAACGCCCGGCTGGGAAAAAGATCGGGCACTTCAATCCTCATCATTTTTAATAGTCACGGAGCCTCAGAAGCCTAACTTTTGGGAGCTCCTTCGAAGGGGAGCCAAAGGCTGCGCACCCACTCCGCCTGATTCACTTGGAGAGTCCGATCCTACGCACTTTATATGTTATGAGAAGTTAGCCGGCTTTGCTGTCTATCAACGAGTTCGCCCCAACGAAGTTTCCCCTTAAAAGCTATTTCTCATTTTTCTTGATGTTCGATTTGATAAACCAGATTCCCCCAATCCTGTAGTCTTTTCGAATCTCATGCTTGCCGGTAAAAGAGTACTTACTACGAGATGATTATGTTCTAGCAGATCCTTAGGTCATACGCAGGCATAGTTAACCTTTTTTTACGGCCTAGCCAGCTGCATTCATGAAATTGTGATTCGTCCAGAAGACTCCTCGCACCCCTTTTGGTGCTCCACCAAATGGGATGGCCCTGCTTTCAGATTTGACTTATTTTAAAATATAGAGATGTGGTCACATCTTGGATTCCCGCTTAAGCTCTTTGATAAATCATCTTCATGGATGCCAAGCCCATATTTCTCATTTCCCAACCAAATTGCGCTGATTTTATGTTTTATGGTAAAGCTTTAGCTCTCCTTCTGCTTACATTGGATTAGAAATCCTCCACATTTATGACCTTATTTTCTTCTTCGACCCGAACAGGTCGATTCCTTCGAATGCTGGCCACATCCAATGTGGGCCTTGTTGCAACCGTTGTTTACTCCATGGGCATGGTTCCCATTATTTTATATTTTACGTCTGTGGCTGATTTGGGACTTTGGACTCTCCTTGTTCAATTCACCGGATACCTTGGACTTGTTGATTTAGGGGTTTCTTCCGCATGCACCCGCCGTTTCGTCGGCCCGATTGCTAGAAAAGAAATCGATGCGCTAAGCGCCAGCTTTAAGACAGCATTTATTATCTCTGCCATGCAAGGCGCATTCTGCTGCCTTTTGGCTTTCTTGGTTTTTCCTATGTCGTCATTGCTTGCGATTCCGAAAGAAAAAGCAGATCTTTTTTGCTCTGTTTTTTTTATTCAAACACTTCTTGTCGGTGTATTTTTTGTGCTACGCCCCTTCTCCTCCATTCTTCAAGCAGCCCAACGCTATGAGCTGAATCATGCTGTCGGTGCCATTACAACGGTTCTTTCATTAGCCATTATTTGGTTTGGCTTAAAAAGCGGAACTGGCTTATGGACTCTTCCTCTTGTCTGGCTCGTTCAACAATCTTCGTCGGTATTTGCAACCTTCTTTATGCTGAAAAGGCTTAAACTGTTTCCTGCCGGGTGGAGGGATCACCGAGCTTCTTGGTACGGTGTGACCGCTTTTTGGGGTGAGTCCCTTGACTTTTTTAGCTGGTCAGGTTTTTCGATTCTTGGGTCATCTCTCCAATCAGTTTTCCTCAGCCGCTTTCTTGGCCTCGAAGCCGTTGCCATTTGGAGCGTCGGCACAAAACTCGCCTCTTTCGCATATATGCTGTTCTCCAACTTCTTTAACACAGCGTTTATGGGCCTCTCCGAACTCTTTGAGAAGGGGGCTCCTCAAAATTGCCTGCGTTCTTTTCTCGATCTTTTTATCCCCTCCCTTTCTTGTCTCACCATTTTCGCAGGCTGCGCAGTCCTTTTCAACGACCTCTTCATTTTGCTTTGGACTCATGGCCAGATCGCGTTTGCCCCTTCATGTACTTGGGCCATTTTCTCTTGGCTTATTTTCGCCGGTACTCTCCGAGCTCTAGCCTGTTTCTCTAATATTTGGCAAAATCGAAAAACTATGAGAATCGGTCCAGCTATTGAGTTCGCTTCTTTAGTTTTGTTTCTTGGCCTTTCCCTGTTCGCTCCTTCCCTCAAATGGTTCGCATTTGCTTTGATGGCGAGCCAGATTCCGCCGATTTTGCTGTCATATGGTCCCTCTTTTCTGTTGGTCAGAAAGTTTTTTAATATTCGTTTGTCAAACAACCAGTGGGGCGCGATCGTCTTTTCGCTCGCCTTTTTCATTAGTGCGATCGGTGTTCGAGCCTTTCATGCTCCTCCCGTCCAGCAGGGACTTCTGCTCTCATTCTTGGGACTGCCGTGGATTTATTTTTTCCTTAAAGAGCTGAAAGCTTTTATGCTTCTCCGCCGGAACTAGTCATTCAACAACTGTCTTAAGCCGATTTTTTCTCGAAGCCCGCACAGGTTGTTCCTTGAACCCCATAAATTTTATATTTCGCAGGCAGGCGCTTGAGCCCCTCCGGCACGCACAATAATGGTGTAAAATATCCGTTTGTCCGATAATCGTGCCAAATAATAACTCCTCCATCGGCGACAATTTTAAAGGCCAATAATGAATCCCGAACCACATCCTCTACTTTGTGCGAGCCGTCGATAAATATAAAATCATACTGCTCCTCCCTCTTTAACTTCTCCTCAGCCTCCTGAAAGGACTCAAGTCGTAAAGAAACTCGAGGTTCTCGCATCAACATATCTCGATACTTCGATTTAAGATTCTGGATGTCGTAACTAGTGATTTCTGCTTCAGGACAGTTCAAGTAAAATGCATATGTTGTCCGGGCGCGATAGGTCCCAACTTCTAAAATCCGCCGCGCTTTCCTCCCCTTGGCTAGATTTAAAAGAAAAAGCATGTCTACAAGTGGGGCATCCTCCCCAGCGTGAAGTGGGTACTGAACAGGGAACAGGATCGAATCAGTAGGCGGACACAACGTCTCAGGACAAACCCAATCCAAGCTCAGCTTGCCATTCTCAAAAACCCTTGTGTAAAGAGCGGCGGCCAGAGGGTCATTCTGTACTATGTTTTTAAATCCCCGCCATACACTTGGAAGGATTGGTGTCCCCAGATATATTTTTTTAAGATGCTTGAGCATTTGCCCTCACTTGTTAATTTACTAAACCACATGGATTTACATACACTCCATAGTTTTTTTTCCAAGCCTATTTTCAATGCTCAAGATTTGCGCTTCTTATCAACTATATGAATTCTTCCAAACCTAGATTGATCCTTCTGTCAAATGTCTACGATCAAAATTACGGCGCCTTACGCGGCGAGGCCATCCCTCCATGCCTAAGCTCCCCAAAAAGGCGGGATCTTTTCCAATCTCTCTTTTCAGCAGTTGGTCGAGATCTTCTGATCTTATCTTCTCCTCCAAAATCTTTGACTCGGCGGTCGCCAAAATGGTTACCACCGGTCTCAACCACCTTTGCGGGATTTTCTCAACTCTTTTGCCGAAATCTCGACGCTCCAAAAATTCGGATTCCCCTCTCCTGGCTCTTCTACGCTCTTCATGTAGTCAGGCACACTCGTAGAGGAGATGTGCTCATCTTGGATAATTTCGAGCTCATTTATGTGCTCGCCGCCTGGCTCTGCCGCATTCTACATGGCAACCAGGTTCTACTAGATTTCGAAGACGGCAAACACCTGACGGACCACGGATGGACCAGATTTTTGAGCGGGCCGGCTGAATTTTTCGGGAAGCCTTTGATCCAAGGCGCCATCCTGGCTCATCCCTCCCTCTCCGAACGCTTAAGCCCGAGAATTCCCAAAATTCTTGTTCCAGGCTTTTATATTCCCCGTCAAAACCAACAAACGCCAATTAGTACGGGCGTCGATACGCGCTTTGTCTACGCCGGCTCACTCGATGTACCTCGAGGTGTCGATCTCCTTCTTGATGCTATTCCTCTTTTGCCTGAAACGGGTTGGCGATTAGATATTACGGGATCAGGCCCTCTAGAATCCAGAGTCAAGCTCATTGCCTGTCACCCAAGCTTTAAACGAAGAGTTGTATTCCACTCAGTTCTAGATGCGAAGGCTCACTCTTATCTTCTAGCTGAGTCACATGTTGGACTTAATCTTCAACGCTCGAGCAATCCCATCTCTCAAGTCACTTTTCCTTCCAAGCTTTTTTCCTACTTGTCGGCAGGTCTACTTGTTATTTCAAGCAGGGCGAGCGAGGTCGAAGCAATTCTTAAGAAAGCCTGCCTTTACCTTTCCCAAGAAACTCCCGAAGCTTTAGCTGATCTTATGATTCGTCAGATTTCCCTCGAGCCGCGCCAATTGCATTTTGCCGAGCTCGACCAGTTTTCAATCCCATCAACAGCTCTTAGGCTCCGCGCTTTTTTCAAAGAGGCGGCCCCGGCTTTCTTGTGAAGCTTTCCCCCAAAGTACTTTTAGCTACCTGCGGTGCTTGGTGGTTGCCCCACACAGCAAAAGCTTTTGAAAATCGTGATGCTTTGGCGGGTTTTTGGATTTCGGCCAAAAACAGCACAAAGGTCTCATCGGTTCTTTACCGCCGGTGCTGGCCATTTCATATAGCGATGAAACCTTTTTATCATTTCGCCCCACAAATCTGGCAAGAAAAGATGTTTTATGTCTTTTTACCTCTTTGGAGGTCGTGGGTGAAGTCGCAGTCACCGCGTTCTTATAATGTGATTCAAGCCATTATGGGTTACGGAACTGAATTATTCAATAAATGCGGAGACGATGTCCTTAAGGTTGTCGACTGCCCTAACAGCCATCCCACGTCCTACCATGGATATTGGCAAAGGGAGTGCGACCTTTGGTGCCCAGGTGAAAAAGTCCCTATTCCTCAATGGATGTTTGCAAGAATGAATCGAGAGTTAGAACGTGCTGATTTGATTCTTTGCCCATCCGCGTTCGTGAAAGACTCGATGATCCTGAACGGAATCCC
>Ga0187842_1001399_pt1 | contig 11249 bp, 14 predicted proteins | sample SpaLakP09_SKY_41_FD_134514 | JGI IMG/M metagenome (GOLD analysis project Ga0187842, IMG submission 134514) | Oligotrophic lake water microbial communities from Sparkling Lake, Wisconsin, USA - SP09_SKY_41 | ecosystem: Environmental > Aquatic > Freshwater > Lake | place: USA: Sparkling Lake... | reverse complement strand
GGTGGCCGAGCTGGCCGCCGGCCGCATGGTCATTCTGGTTGACGAAGAAGACCGCGAAAACGAAGGCGACCTCGTCATCGCCGCCGATCACATCACGCCCGAGGCGATCAATTTCATGGCCCGCTTCGGCCGTGGCCTGATCTGCCTGACGCTGACCCGCGAACGCTGCGAACGGTTGCAGCTGCCGCCGATGGCGACGCGCAACGGCACCAAGCACGGCACGGCCTTCACGGTGTCGATCGAGGCTGCCACCGGCGTGAGCACCGGCATTTCGGCCGCCGATCGCGCCCGCACCGTGCAGGCCGCCGTTGCCAAGCATGCCCAGGCCAGCGATCTGGTCCAGCCCGGCCATATCTTCCCGCTGCAGGCCCAGGACGGCGGCGTCTTGATGCGCGCCGGTCACACGGAGGCCGGCTGCGATCTGTCGCAGATGGCCGGCCTGTCGCCGACCTCGGTGATCTGCGAGATCATGAAGGACGATGGCACGATGGCGCGCCTGCCCGATCTGGAGGTCTTTGCCCAGGAGCACGGCCTGAAGATAGGCACCATCGCCGACCTGATCGAATACCGCAGCCGCAATGAGTCGCTGGTGCAGCGCGTGGCCGAGCGCCCGCTGCACACGGCCCAGGGCGTGTTCGCCAGCACCGTGTTCAAGGACCGCACCGGCGGCGTGCACATCGCGCTGACCAAGGGCCAATGGCAGCCCGGCGACGAGGTGCTGGTGCGCGTGCACGAGCCCTTCTCGGCGCTGGACCTGCTGGACAGCGGCCGCTGCCACCACTCATGGCCCCTGCCCAAGGCGCTTGCCACCTTGCAGGCGTCCGAGCGCGGTGCGGCCCTGCTATTGAACTGCGGCGAAGAAGCACAAACGCTGCTAGCCCAACTGCAGGCCCCAGACGATGGCGCCCCGCAGGCAGGCAGCATGGACCTGCGCACTTACGGTGTCGGCGCCCAGATCCTTCGCGAACTCGGCATCTCCAGGATGAAGCTGCTCGGCAGCCCGCGGCGCATGCCCAGCATGACGGGCTATGGGCTGGAAGTGACTGGCTTTGTCACCGCCGAAGCACAACACTAACAACAAGAAAGCAGGCACGACTATGCAAGACACAGACAAGGGGCAAGCCGCCTCGCTCGAGGGCGAAGGCCTACGCATCGGCATCGTCCAGGCGCGCTTCAATGCGCCGGTGACGAACCAGCTGGCGCAGTCCTGCCTGGCCGAGCTGGAAAGCCTGGGCGTGAATGCCAAGGACATCAAGCATGTCACCGTGCCCGGCGCGCTGGAAGTGGCCATCGCGCTGAACGCGATGGCCGACAGCGAAGATTTCGACGCGCTGATCGCGCTGGGCTGCATCATCCGCGGCGAGACTTACCACTTCGAGCTGGTGGCCAATGAAAGCGGTGCCGGCGTCACCCGGGTGACGCTGGATCACCAGGTGCCTGTGGCCAATGCCATCCTCACCGTCGAGAATGAGGAACAGGCTTGGGCGCGCGCCGAGGACAAGGGTCGCGACGCCGCCCGTGTGGCCGTCGAGATGGCCAATCTGATGGAAGAACTGCTGTGAGCACCGACGAGACGAACCCAAAACCCGCACCTGCCGCAGCTGCACCGGCTCCGCGCCCGGCCAAGCCGAAGTCGGCTCGCCGCCGCGCCCGTGAGATCGCGCTGCAAGGCCTCTACCAATGGCTGGTGTCCGGCGAGGAGGCCGGCGTGATCGAAGCCCATATGCGCGAGCAGGACGGCTTCGACAAATGCGACAAGCCGCATTTCGATGCGCTGCTGCATGGTTGCATCCTGGAAGCGGCAGACCTCGACGCCGTGCTGTCCAAGCATGTGGATCGCAAGACCAGCGAGCTGTCGCCGATCGAGCATGGCGTCCTGATGATTGGCGCCTACGAGCTCAAGCACTGCATGGACGTGCCTTACAAGGTCGCCATCAACGAGGCGGTCGAGCTGGCCAAGTCCTTCGGCGGCACCGACGGCCACAAGTATGTCAATGGCGTGCTTGACCGAGCGGCCGTTGACCTGCGCCCGGCCGAGGTGCAAAGCATGCGCAACAAGGCCCGATGAAACTGGCGTCCAGGCTTGATCACATCGAGCCTTTTTACGTGATGGAGTGTGCCAAGGCCGCGCAAGAGATTGCGCGCAGCCCGGCCTGTGATCCGGCCCAGGGCGGGCGCCCGATGATCTACCTGAACATCGGCGAGCCAGATTTCACCGCGCCGCCGGCCGTGCAAGCCGCGGCCGAGGCCTGCCTGGCCATGGGCCGCACGCAGTACACCTCGGCCACCGGCCTGCCGGCGCTGCGCGAGAAACTCAGCGCCTGGTATCTGCAACGCTTCGGCCTGCACATCGCGCCCGAGCGCATCGTCATCACGGCCGGGGCATCGGCCGCCTTGCAACTGGCCTGCCTGGCGCTGTTCGAGCGCGGCGACCAGGTGCTGATGCCCGACCCCTGCTACCCCTGCAACCGCCATTTCGTCGCTGCGGCCGACGCCGAAGCCGTGCTGCTGAATGCCACGGCCGAGCAGCGCTACCAACCGAGCGCCGCCCAGGTCGAGGCGGCCTGGAACGAGCACACGCGCGGCGTGCTGCTGGCCTCGCCCAGCAATCCGACCGGCACGTCGATCGCGCCAGAGGAGATGCGCGCCATGGTCGAGGTGGTGCGCAAGCACGGTGGCGTGACCATCGTTGACGAGATCTATCTGGGCCTGAGCTTCGACGAGCGCTATGGCCACAGCGTGCTGGGCCTGGGCGAGGACATCATCTCGGTCAACAGCTTCTCCAAATACTTCGGCATGACCGGCTGGCGGCTCGGCTGGCTGGTGCTGCCGCCCGAGCTGGTGCCGGCCATCGAGAAGCTGGCGCAGAACCTGTTCATCTGCCCGTCCAGCATCGCCCAGCACGCGGCACTCGCCTGCTTCGAGCCCGAAGCCATCACCGAATACGAACGCCGCCGCGAGGAGTTCCGTGCCCGGCGCGACTATCTGGTGCCGGCGCTGCGAGCACTTGGCCTGCAGGTGCCTGTCGTTCCCGACGGTGCCTTCTATGTCTGGGCCGACTGCTCGGCCCACAACCCGAGCAGCTGGGACTTTGCCTTCGACATGATGCGCCGCGCCCATGTCGCGATCACCCCGGGGCGCGACTTCGGCCGCCTGGAGGCCGAGCGCTTCGTGCGCTTCTCGTTTGCCAATTCGATGGAGCGTCTGCAGGAATCGGTGCATCGCATAGCCGAGGCCTTGCGATAATCGCGCCCGCGATGACCTCCAGCAACCAAGAATCTACGTTCAGCCACAGCCTGCGCGTCTACTGGGAAGACACCGACGCGGGCGGCGTGGTGTTCTATGCCAACTACCTGAAGTTCTTCGAGCGCGCCCGCACCGAGTGGCTGCGTTCGCTGGGCTTCGAGCAGGAAGCGATGCGCAACGAGCAGCAGCTGATGTTTGTCGTCAGCGCGACGAATCTGAAGTACCTGAGTCCGGCACGGCTCGATGACTGGCTGGACGTCAGCGTCCAGGTCACCGAGCTCGGCCGCGCCAGCATGAGCCTGTTCCAGCAGGCGCGGCGTGGCGAACAGCTCCTGTGCGAGGGCGAGATCCGCATCGGCTGCGTGCACAGCCAGAGCTTCAAGCCCAGCCGCATTCCCCAACCCATTCTCGACAGAGTCAGCCCATGAACCAGGACCTTTCCATCTTCTCGCTGATGCTGCAGGCCAGCTTCGTGGTGCAGCTGGTGATGGCCGCGCTGCTGCTGGTGTCGCTGGCCAGCTGGACGGTGATCTTTGCCAAGCTGATCTCGCTGTCCAAGGTGCGCGCCAGCAATGACGCCTTCGAGCAGGAGTTCTGGTCCGGCAAGAACCTGAACGATCTCTACCAGGCGGTGGCGGGCAAGGCCCAGACCTCGCCGCTGGAGCGCATCTTCGCTGCCGGCATGCGCGAGTTCCTGAAGCTGCGCGAGCGCCGCATGGGCGATGGCGCCACCCTGCTGGACGGCGCCCGCCGCGCGATGCGCGCCAGCTTCCACCGCGAGCTGGACGCGATCGAGTCAAATCTGTCCTTCCTGGCCTCGGTCGGTTCCGTGTCGCCGTACGTGGGCCTGTTCGGCACCGTCTGGGGCATCATGCATGCGTTCGTCGGTCTGTCGAACCTGACCCAGGTGACGCTGGCCACCGTCGCACCGGGCATTGCCGAGGCGCTGGTGGCGACAGCCATTGGACTGTTCGCCGCCATCCCCGCGGTGATTGCCTACAACCGCTTTGCCCGCCAGATCGACCGCACGGCCATCACGCTGGAGACCTTCATCGAGGAGTTCTCCAACATCCTGCAGCGCAATGCGGTGCAGCCGGCCCCGGCTGCGGCTGGCCCGGCCACCCGTTAAGGACCCCACATGCCTGCCATCAGCTCACGCGGCGGCGGCCGTCGCCGCACCATCAACGAGATCAATATGGTGCCCTTCATCGACGTGATGCTGGTGCTGCTGATCATCTTCATGGTCAGCGCGCCGCTGATCACCACCGGACTGGTCGATCTGCCCAGCGTGGGCAAGAGCCGGCAGCAACCCGAGCATGTGATTCACGTCGTCGTCGGCGCCGACGAGAAGCTGAAGATCAAGCTCGACAAGGAAGAGCCGCAGCCGATCTCGCTGGCGCGTCTGGCAAGACAGGTGAAACAGGCCCAGGGCACGAGCACCAACACGCCGGTGGTGATCTCGGCCGACCGCAACGTCAAGTACGAGGCGGTGGTCAAGGTGATGGACATCCTGCAGTCCAATGGCGTGACGCGGGTCGGCCTGGCCGTGAAGAACAGCGGCGGCTGAAGTCGATGGTCAATCCGGTGTTGTTCGGTGATGCGCTGAGGCCGCCACCCGCCCCCGGCGTCGGGCGGGGCTTGAGCCTGGCCCTGCTGGTGCATGCCGCGCTGGTAGTGGCGATCGCCTTCAGCGTCAGCTGGCGGGTGCAACAGCCGCCGACCTTCGAGGCCGAGCTGTGGGCCACCGTGCCCCAGGCCGCGGCGCCGGCCGAACAGGCACCACCACCCGAACCGGAACCCGAGCCGGTCAAGCAGGCCAAGCCCGCGCCGCCACCGGAGCCCGTGGTCGCGCCCAACCGCGACGCCGACATCGCGCTGGAGAAGGCCCGCGAAGAGAAGAAGCGCAAGGCCGCCGAGGAAGCCGAAAAGCCGAAAGACGCCAAGGAAGCCAAGGAGCGCGAAGCCAAGCTGGCCAAGGAGAAGCTGGCCAAGGAACGTGAGGCCGAGCGCAAGAAGCTTGAAGCCGAGCAGGCCAAGCTGGCCAAGCTGGAGCAGGCCGACAAGCTGGAGAAGGCCAAGCAGGACAAGCTGAAACAGCTAGAGGCGCTGAAGAAGGAGCGCGAGCTGGAGGCGCAACGCCAGGAGAACCTGAAGCGCATCCAGGGCATGGCCGGCGCCAGCGGTAGCCCGAATGCCACTGGCACGGCGCTGCAGTCGTCGGGCCCCTCGGCCAGCTATGCCGGCCGCATCAAGGCGCGCATTCGCCCCAACATCGTGTTCGGCGACCAGGCCGCAGGCAATTTGATCGCCGAGGTTGAGGTTCGCGTCGGACCCGACGGCAGCATCCTCTCCCGCAAGCTGACCAGGCCCAGCGGCAATGCCGAATGGGACAAGGCCGTGCTGCGCGCGATCGACAAGACCGAGATCCTGCCGCGCGATGTCGATGGGCGCGTGCAGCCTGTCATGCTGATCAGCTTCCAGCCGCAGGAATAGCGGCTTACGTCGCTTCCACGCGGTGCAGCCAGCCCTGTTGAATTGCCTGCGCCAGCCAGGCGGCGAAGTCGAAATCGGCGCCGCCCGACTCCAAGGCCTGGGCGAGGTCCTGGCCCGCCAGCAAAGCCTCGGTGAAGCACCAGGCTGCAGGCTCGAGCGCCATCGCTCTTGCACGCCAACCCTCACGCCACACCAGGGCCAAGCTGCCCTCACCGGCCGCCATCGCGGCGCGCGCCGGGGCGAACGGATCCGGCTCATCGCTGTGATGGGCCTGCCAGATTGCCAGCACCGGATGCTCGCTGCGCAGCCGATGCACCGAGGGCATCAGCCTGAGCCGCAACTGCTGCGGCTCGTGTTCGGCCAGCAGGCCCAGGCTGCCCGGATCCGGCTCGGCATCGGCCGCGCCTTCTGCACAGGCCAGCAGCCAGTCGAGCCTGGCGCTGTCGGGCAGATACGGCTCATCTTGCAACTGCGGACTGTTGCGCATGAAGTCGGGCAACTGCTCTCCCAACCAGGCCAGATCGCCCCGAGCCGGTGGGCAGGCCTGCCAATAAGCCCGGGCCAGGGCGGCGAAGGCCTCTTCACCCATCAGCGCCAGCACCGTGGAGAAGCTGCTGGCCAGCGCCCGCTCGGCCGAGGCCCAGGCATTGGCGCGATAGGCGCTCAATCCACGAGCCTGCCGGCCACCCTGCTCGCTCAGCAATGGCGCGAGCATCGCCTCGCCACCCGCTTGCTGCAGCACATGCACCAGCGCCTGCTGGCGCCGCAGCTCACGCGCGTGGCCTTCGCTCACATAGCCACCATGCGCCGCAAGGCCTGAGCGGCCTCATCGAGAAGCACGCTCAAGGCGGGCACGTCGGTGTCCCATTCCAGCAAGGTCGGCTTGGAGCCGAGGCGCTGAAGCGCGTACTCATAAGCGGCCCAGACCGGCGCATGAACACGGCTGCCATGGTCGTCAATGACCAGGTCACCGGTGTCGACAAAGCCGGCCAGATGGATCTCGCCCACAACGCGCGGGTCGATCCGGTCAAGCCAGCGCCGCACCTCGGCCAGGGCCCGTGCTTCGTCGGGTTGCCGGTTCAGCGCATTGACCATCAGATTGTTCACGTCCAGCAGCACGCCGCAGCCGCTGCGCCGCGCAAGCTCGTTGAAGAACTCGGGCTCGGCCAGGCTGTCATCGACCCAGCTCAGATAGGCAGAGAGGTTCTCCACCAGCAGGGGGCGCTTGAGTCGCTCCTGCACCCGCTGCACATTCGCCACCATGATGTCCAGGGCCGCGGGCGTGAAGGCCAGCGGCAGCAGATCGTTCATATGCACCACGTTCGGTAGGGCAAGTCCCGGCACGCGGGCGAAGCTGGCGTGGTCCGAGACGCGCACCGGATCGATCTCGGCCACCAGCTCGGCCAAGCGGTCCAGATGCCAGTCGTCCAGCCCCATGGCCGAGCCCAACGACAGGCCCACGCCATGCAGGCTGATGGCGTAATGCTCGCGCGCCTCGCGCAGCACGGCGCGGGCGGCGCCGCCGGGGGCAAAGAAGTTCTCTGAGTGAACCTCCAGAAAGCTCAAGCTCGGCAGGGTCTCCAGCAGCTCGCGGTAGTGCGGCTGCCGAAGACCGATGCCTGCCTCGGCCGGCAGGTGCATCGCTCGCTCAGGCCTTCTTCATCTTGGCCTTGGCCTCGTCGGCGCTCAGGCCCTTCATGTCCTTGCAAGTGCCCTTGGGCACGTACTTCCACTCATCGGTGCCCATGTCCGCCTTGGACTGGCCAGCGCAGGAATGGCTGCCCGACAGATTGGCGCAGTCGTTCTGCCCCGCCTTGGCGATGCCGAAGCACTTTTCCTTGGGCTTGTCCTGGGCGGCGACCTGGCCCGCCAGGCCCAGGGCCAGCACGGAAGCGAGTGCGGAGGAAACAATCAGCTTTTGGTTCATGGTCGGATTCCAATCAATAGGGGTGGGTGGGGGAAAAATTTCGTCAATGTCTTGCGACCACCATCGGTCGACCGACAGGGCCAAGTCCTTACACTGCACAGCTTGTTGTCTCGGAAACAGGTCTTGGTGATGAGCGATTTTGCCCGTGCTGTCGAACAGCTGCGCCCTCAATTGATGCGTTTTGCGCAGATGCAGCTGAAGAACGAGGCCTGGGCCGAGGACGCCGTGTCCGAGACCCTGCTGGCCGCGCTGGAGCGGCCGCAGGCCTTTGCCGGCCAGTCTCAGCTGAAGACCTGGCTGGTGGGCATACTGAAGCACAAGCTGATCGACCAGCTGCGCAAGCACACCCGCGAGGTCTCGACCACGACGGCCGACGACGAAGCCGATCTCGACGAGCAGTTGTTCGCCGCCGATGGCCATTGGCGCGAGGCACCCAAGGACTGGGGTGATCCGGAGCATTGCCTGCGCCAGGCCGACTTCTTTGCCGTCCTGGAAGCCTGCGTGGACAAGTTGCCCGGCGTGCAGGGCCGCTTGTTCATGATGCGCGAGTGGCTCGAGCTGGACACCGACGAAATCTGTAAGGAGTTGGCCATCACCCCGACCAATCTGTGGGTGATGCTGCATCGCGCCCGCTTGCGTTTGCGTGACTGTCTGCAGCTCAGCTGGTTCGCTGGCGCCCAGGCCTGAGGGAATCTAGATGAAATTGATGAAGAATTGCCGCGAGGTGACCGGCCTGACCCTGCAGTCACTCGATCGCGAGCTGAGCTGGCAAGAACGCCTGGCCGTGCGTTTGCACATGGTGATCTGCTCGGCCTGCCCGAAGTTTGCACGCCAAGCGCAGTTCATGCGCAGCGCCATGGGCCGCTGGAAGAGCTACTCGGAGCAGGAAAAGCGCTGATTTCAAGCTCTCAATTAGGGATGGCAGGTGCCGGACCGTAGGACTACAACGCGCTCACCTGAACTGCTGGAGCGCCCACCATGCTGCGTTGCACCTGCCACCCTCACCCGCTACTGTGCATCATCCCGCCCTATATGCTGGACAACCTCAGCACCTCGTCGGACGCTGCGGTGCGCAAACTGGCGGTGGATGCCATCGCCACCTCGGCCGAAGCGCGCGCCGTGCGCACGGTTATGCAGTCCATGCCGATGATGGCGGCCTTTGCCGCGCCCTCGGCGAAGAAGAATCGGCTGATCCACGACGTCAAGGGCCTGGGCATGAGCCGCCTGCCCGGCAAGCTGGTCCGCAAGGAGGGCGACGCGGCGGTGGCCGATCCGGCCGTCAACGAGGCCTATGACTTCAGCGGCGTGACCTACGACTTTTATATGAAGCAGTTCCAGCGCAACTCGCTGGACGGCCGCGGCACCACGCTGGTCTCCAGCGTGCATTTGGGCAAGAAGCTCAACAACGCGTTCTGGAACGGCCAGCAGATGGCCTATGGCGATGGCGACGGCCAGTTATTCGTGCGCTTCACCAAGTCGCTGGACGTGGTCGGCCATGAGCTGACCCATGGCGTGATCTCGCATGAGTGCAATCTGGAATACCACGACGAGTCGGGCGCGCTGAACGAGCATTTTGCCGATGTGTTCGGCGTGCTGATCAGCCAGTGGAAGAAGAAGCACACCGCTGCCAAGGCGACCTGGCTGGTCGGCAAGGAAATCATGGGCCCGGGCACCAAGGCCAAGGCGCTGCGCGACTTCGGCCCCGGCAAGGCCTATGAAAATGACCCCAACCTCGGCACCGACCCGCAGCCCAAGCATCTGCGCGACAAGTTCGTCGGCAGCTTCGACAACGGCGGCGTGCACCTGAACTCCGGCATCCCCAACCACGCCTTCTTCCTGTTTGCCAAGGCGCTGGGCGGCTCGGCCTATAACGAGGCGGGGGCGATCTGGTATGAGACGATGCGCAAACTGTCGAGCAACAGCCAGTTCGTTGACATGGTGACGACCACGCAAATGGTGGCGGCCAAGAACCATGGCAGCGGCAGCAAGCAACTGAAGGCCCTGAATGATGCCTGGAAAGCGGTTGGATTCTGACGCTGGCGGCGCTGGCGATTGGCAGCAGCTGCGGCTGATCGAGCAAGGCGGCTTTGCCGGCCTGCTGCGCGGAGCCGAGTTGCGCGCCGCCGACCTGGATGCCAAGCTGGCAGACCGTGTCGCGAAGTTGCTGGGCCAGGCCCAGGGTGCTGCCCGGCAGGCACCCGGCTATCCCGATGGCCAGACCCTCAGCCTGGAGGTGCAGACTTCCACCGGGCCCTGGACCGCGCAGTTCGACAGTGCCGACCTGCCCGAAGCACTTGACGAGCTCAAGGGCCTGCTGACCCTCAAGCCGATGAAGCCTGGCTAGTTCACCCTGACTTGCCGTAGCCGCCGCCTCCGGGCGTCGCTATCACGAACACGTCGCCCGGCGCCATCTCGGCCGAGCCGATGTGGTCCAGGCGCTCGACCTGGCCATTGAGTCGCTCGATGGTATTCAGCCCCACCGCCCCCGCCTCACCGCCCGCCATGCCAAAGGCGCCCGAGTGGCGGCCGTTGCTCAAGATCGAAGCTGTCATCGACTCCAGAAAGCGCACGCGGCGCACGCCACCATTGCCGCCCTGCCATTCGCCCGCGCCGCCCGACCCGGCGCGGATCGCGTAGCTGTCCAGCCGCACAGGGAAGCGGAACTCCAGGACCTCCGGGTCGGTCAGCCGCGAGTTGGTCATATGTGTCTGCACGACGCTGGTGCCGGCAAAACCCGGCCCTGCGCCTGAGCCACCCGAGATCGTCTCGTAGTACTGGTGGGTGGCATTGCCGAAGGTGAAGTTGTTCATGCTGCACTGGCTGGCGGCCATCACGCCCAGCGCCCCGTACAGCGCATTGGTCACGCAGGTCGAGGTCTCGACATTGCCGGCCACCACCGCCGCGGGCAGCTGCGGGTTCAACATGCAACCCTCGGGCACGATCACCTCCAGCGGCTTCAGGCAGCCGGCGTTGAGCGGAATGTCGTCATCGACCAGCGTGCGGAACACATAGAGCACCGCCGCCATCGTCACGGCCTTCGGGGCGTTGAAGTTGTTGGGCAGTTGTGCGCTGGTGCCGGTGAAGTCCAGCGTGGCGCTGCGGTCGGCCTTGTTGACGGTGACCTTGACGGCGATCTGCGCGCCATTGTCCAGCGGCAAGGTGAATTCACCGTCCTTCAGTGCGGTGATGACGCGCCGCACCGACTCCTCGGCGTTGTCCTGCACATGCTGCATATAGGCATCGACGGTGGCGCGGCCGAACTGGGCCACCATCGCCCGCAGCTCCTGCACACCCTTTTCGTTGGCGGCGATCTGTGCGCGCAGATCGGCCAGATTCTGTTGCGGGTTGCGCGACGGATGCGGCCCCGAGCCCAGCAGCGCCAGCAGCGCCTGCTCGCGCAGCACACCAGCCTCGACCAGCTTGAAGTTGTCGATCAGCACGCCCTCGTCGGCGATGGTCTTCGAGAACGGCGGCATCGAGCCGGGGGAGATACCGCCGATGTCGGCATGGTGGCCGCGCGAGGCAACGTAGAACGATGGGGCCGCTTTAGGAGTCACCACCGAGGCCGAGCCCGGCGCCGGGC
>Ga0187842_1001397_pt1 | contig 11257 bp, 6 predicted proteins | sample SpaLakP09_SKY_41_FD_134514 | JGI IMG/M metagenome (GOLD analysis project Ga0187842, IMG submission 134514) | Oligotrophic lake water microbial communities from Sparkling Lake, Wisconsin, USA - SP09_SKY_41 | ecosystem: Environmental > Aquatic > Freshwater > Lake | place: USA: Sparkling Lake... | reverse complement strand
TGTGATCGACCGCGTCAAGGCCAATCCGGCGCTGTGGAAAAATACCGCCATCCTGATCACGTTTGACGAAGGCGGCGGCTATTACGATTCCGGTTATGTGCAGGCTATCGACTTCTTCGGCGACGGTACGCGGATTCCCTTGATCGTGGTGTCGCCGTGGGCCAAAAAGGGCGTGGTCGACCACACCTATTATGACCACGCGTCGATCGCCAAATTCATTGAGCGTAACTGGTCGCTGCCGCCGCTGTCGGCACGCAGCCGCGACAACCTGCCCAATCCCGTGCATGGCAAGGCCGACCCGTATGTGCCGCTGAACCGTCCCGCTCTCGGTGATCTGATGCCGCTGTTCGATTTCTCGGGCAGCCGCCGATAGTCGGCAAATGATCAGCCGGCTGCCGCTTGTTCCGGCTGGGCGCCGCCAGCATTCTGCTGCGCGGCGCTCTGGCGCTCCTGCCACTCCTTGAGGGCAACGCGGTAGCGATCCAGCTCGCCCTGGTACATATCTTCCACGCAGAAGGTGCAGCCGCTGTGGCAGCAGTCGCCCGGTGCCGGCGGCTGCGGCGCCTCCGGTTGCGGATCGTGCTCAGGGCTGGCGGGCAGTGTTACAGCTGTGTTTACTTCAGACATCGGTTCCTCAGACAGGTGGCATGGCCAGAAGTGCCATGTTACGGCCCTTTTCCTTGGCGCGGTAGAGGGCGCGGTCGGCCATCTGCACCAGCTGGTCCGGCGTGCTGTCCTCGCTAGGCACCATGGCGGCCACGCCTATGCTGATGGTCATTACGCCGAACGGTGAAGCCACGTGCGGCAGCTGGCGGCGCGCCAGTTCGGCACAGATTTCCTGCGCCGTGCCATAGGCATCGGTGGCATCGGTAGCGGCTGCCAACAGGGCGAACTCCTCGCCGCCGTAGCGCGCCACCAGATCGGTGGTGCGGCGGCCATGGCTGGTGATCAGCTCAGCCACGGTGCGCAGTGCACTGTCGCCGGCCTGATGGCCGTAGTGGTCGTTGTATTTCTTGAAGTAGTCCACATCGAGCATGGTCAGCGCCAGCGTCTGGCCGGTGCGGGCGGCACGGCGCCACTCCGCTTCCAGCGCCAGATCAAAGCCGCGCCGGTTGCTCACGCCCGTCAGGCCATCGGTCGTGGTCATTGCTGCCAGCTTGCGGTTGGACTCTTCCAGCTCGGCGGTGCGCGCCATGACCAGCTGTTCCAGCTTGACCTGATGGCGGGTCAGACGGCGGATGCGGATTTTATACAGCAGGAACAGGGCACCCACGATCAGCACCAGCAGGCCGCCGCGGAACCACCAGCGCTGCCAGAATGGCGGCGTGATGGTGACTTCCAGCGTAGCCGGTTCCGGATTCCACACGCCCAGATGGTTGGCAGCTTTGACGCGGAAGATGTAGCGGCCCGGATTGAGGTTGGTATAGCTGGCGCTGCGGTGGGCTGCATCGGTTTCCACCCAGTTCTGATCGAAACCGTCGAGCTGGTAGGCGTAGCGGTTGAGCCCAGGCTCGGTGTAGTGCAGGGCCGCGAATTCGATCGAGAACACCGAGGCCTGCGCCGACAGGGTGAGCGCGGTGGGCGCAGTGACAGGGCCGTCGGCCTTGACGTTCTCGCCCGGTTTGCCATCCTGCAGCGAGTGGTTGAACACGGTGATGTCGGTAATCGCCACCTGCGGCGGCGCGAACTGGTGCGCACATTGGCCGGGGTTACGGCCGTCATGCCGTGTACGCCGCCGAAATACAGCACGCCTTTTTCATCGGTGGTGGAGGAGTTGACGGTAAAGCCTTCCGTCAGGCCGTCCGAGGCGGTGAAGCGGGCCGCCTGTCCGCTGGCCGGGTCGAGCCGGTACAGGCCGGCGATGGTGGAGCACCAGATGCGGCCTTCGCTATCGTGTTCGATGGCCAGCACTTTCGGTGCGCGCATGGCGGCGGCATAGGATTTGAAGCTGACCGTGCCATCTTCGCCGAACTGCACCAGATCGAGCCCCTTGCTGGTGCCGACCCAGATGCGGCCCTGGCTGTCTTCATGCAGGCTGGCGATGTTGTCGTCGCTCAGGCTGGCCGCATCCTTGCCGCTGTGGCGGAAGTGGCGGAACTTGCCGCTGGCCGGATCGAGCAGATCGAGGCCGCCGCCATTCCATTCGGAGCCGGCCCAGACGCGGCCCTGGCGGTCTTCCAGCACGGCCGAAGTGCCGTTCACTGCGCGCGTGGTGGGATCTTTTGGATCGTTGTAGTAGATTTTGCGGGCATCGGTTTTGGGGTCGTAGCGGATCAGGCTATTGCCCGTCGCCAGCTACAGCATGCCGCCGGCGCCGGGCGCAATGGCGTTGATGTAGTCGCTGGCAGTATTGCCGAAGTGGATGACCTGAAACGGGCTGTCCGGCGTATCGAGGCGGTTCAGGCCGTTGGGGGTGCCCAGCCACAGCGGGCCCTTGTTCGCCACATCCTGATACATGCTGTAGATGATGGAGTGACTGAGCTTGCCCTTGGTCTTGTCGTCGGCATGGTAGGTGCGGATTACCGTGCTGGTGGCCGGATCGTACAGACTCATGCCCACATTGCCACCCAGCCAGACGCGTCCACCCGGCGCCCGCGCCAGACTCAGCAAGGCATTGCTGGCCGGGCCGGAACGGCTGTCGATGCGGAACGGCACGTGGCGGGTAAAGCCTTCGCTGTTCAGATTGGCGAGGCTGATGCCGTCCGTGAAGGAGGCGATCCACAGCATGCCGGCCCGATCCTGCAGCACGGCGCGCAGATTGTCGCCGGGCAGGCTGTAGGGATCATCGGCGGCGTGCACGAACTGGTCGAAGCTGGCCGTGGCATCGTTCCAGCGCAGCAGGCCGGCCGACAGGGTGGTGCACCACAGCGTACCCTTGTCGTCCAGATTGAAGTTGGTAATGCGGCTGTACGGCGAGGCGATCGCCTGGCGGGTACTCCAGTCGCTCTTGCCGTCCCAGCGGATCACGCCCGACTCCGTGCCTATCCACAGCGCGCCGTTGCGGTCGAACTGCAGTGCGCGCACGATGTTGACGCGCGCATCGGGCAGCGGGTTGGGGTCGACCTGGTGGTGCTGGAAGCGCTTGCTGCCGGGGGCCAGATAATCGAGCCCGCCCGGCCAGGTGCCGATCCAGACGCCGCCGCGGCTATCGAGCGCCAGCGCATTCAGGTCGTTGCTGGCCAGGCTGTCGGGATTGTCGTCGTCGTGGGCGTAGACGGTGAACTTGCCGGTGACGGGATTGAAGTGCTGCAGGCCGCCCCAGCTGCCCACCCACATGCCGTTCTTGCCATCGGAAATGATGTTCTTGATGATGCGGTGATTTTTGGGCGCCGTGTCGCTGGGCGCGTAGGTGGTGAAGTTGTTGGTGTCGGGATTGAAGCGGGCCAGCCCGTTCTGGGTGCCGGCCCAGATATAGCCCTGCTGGTCTTCGTAGATGGCCGACACGCGGTCATGGGGCAGGCTGTGCGCATCGCCGGGGATGTTGATGTATTTGACGGCCTGATAGCCGTTGTAACGGTACAGGCCGTTGGTATGCGTGCCTATCCAGATAAAGCCTTTGCGGTCCTGCAGCAGCGACAGCATCGACGGTTCGTCGCCGTCGAGCGGGCCGAGTTTCTTGAAGCGCAGGGACGGGGCGGGGGCGGCCGCCAGATCAGCGGTGGGCAGGATACACAGAACGGTGCAGGCAAAAAGGCACAGCCGCAGAGCGCGGCGCAAGGCTGGTGCTAGGTCAGGCATGTTGATTTTCCATGGACGGCGCAAGCAGCCACGCACCGTGCTAAACATTAATTGGTATCTGAGCAGACTGACTATTATACATGCCATTGATGCAATGAAATTAACACAAAGTGGGGTTTTTTAGCGCAGTTGCCGGAATTTAGGGTATAGTTTACGGCGCTTATAGTATCGTGCTCTCCGCTTTACCGCTCCGCCGGTTGTTCCGCACTTCCTCCAGGTTGTCCAGTAGCGCCGGGCCGGCCGCGCAAACACGTTGTTAATTGAAGAAAGCTGGGCTGCCCGCCACAGGGCCGCCACCCACATTATGTCCGAAACCGATAATTTCACCCCGACCGTGTCCGAGCCAGCGCCAGCCAGCGCACCTGTTGCCGCCGAGCCAGTAATCGCGGCCGCCCCGGTTGAAGTCGCGCCAGTTGCCGTCGAAGCTGTTGCCGCCGTGACCATCGAAACCGTTAGCGTCGAAGCCGTTTCTGTCGAAGTTGTCAGCGAGGTTGCTGCCGCGGGCGCTGTGGCCAGCGCCGCCGCCAGCGAAGTAGCGGCCGTGGCTGCAGCACCTGACGTAGCGCCAGCGGCCGAGCCGGCAGCCAGCAGTGCTGCCGCGCCAGCTCCGGCCGGCGTGCGTTTCTCCGACTTCGGCCTGTCGCCGCTGATCCAGCGCGCGCTGACCGAGCAGGGCTACGAGCATCCGACCCCGATCCAGGCGCAAGCGATTCCCGTGCTGCTGCAAGGCCGCGATGTGATGGGCGCCGCCCAGACCGGCACTGGCAAGACTGCCAGCTTCTCGCTGCCCATCATCCAGATGTTGCTGGCTCACGCCAGCCACAGTACCTCGCCGGCGCGCCATCCGGTGCGCGCCCTGATCCTCACGCCTACCCGCGAACTGGCCGTGCAGGTAGCGGAAAACGTGCAGGCCTATGCCAAGCACACGCCGCTGCGTTCCACCGTGGTGTTCGGCGGCATGGACATGAAGCCGCAGACCGTGGTGCTGCGCAATGGCGTGGAAATCGTCATCGCTACCCCGGGCCGTCTGCTCGACCACGTCGAACAGAAGAACATCGCGCTGAATCAGGTGCAGATGCTGGTGATGGACGAAGCCGACCGCATGTTGGACATGGGCTTCCTGCCTGACCTGCAGCGCATCATCAACCTGCTGCCGGCCAAGCGCCAGAACCTGATGTTCTCCGCTACCTTCTCGCCGGAGATCAAGAAGCTGGCCAACACCTTCCTGACCAATCCCGTCACTATCGAAGTGGCACGCACCAACCAGACTGCTGACAAGGTGGCTCAGGTGGTGTACAAGGTGGCCGAGAACCAGAAGCATGCGCTGACCGTGCATCTGCTGCGCCAGCGCGAGCTGAAACAGGTGATCATCTTCTCGAATACCAAGATCGGCGCGTCGCGTCTGGCGCGCGGGCTGGAACAGGAAGGCATGAAAGCCGTCGCGATCCACGGCGATAAGAGCCAGCAGGAGCGTATGGCCGCGCTGGACGCTTTCAAGAAAGGCGAAATCGATATTCTGGTGGCCACCGACGTGGCGGCCCGCGGTCTGGATATTTCCGATCTGCCGTGCGTGATCAACTACGACCTGCCGTATAACGCAGAAGACTATGTGCACCGTATCGGCCGTACCGGCCGCGCCGGCGCTTCCGGCGATGCACTGTCGATCTATTCGGACAAGGACGAGCGCCTGCTGGCCGATATCGAAAAGCTGATCAAGCAGACCATCAAGCGGGGCGATCTGTCCGGCTTCAATCCGGCGCCTGTGTATGCGAGCGAAGAGCGCGGCGAACGCCGTGGCCGCCGCGACGAGGCGCCGCGCGGCAGCAGCCGCGGTAGCAGCAGCGAGCGCGTAGCGCCGCGTACCGGCGGCAGCACGTTTGCACCGCGCCGTGAAAAAGTCGATCCGTGGTTCCTCAAGCCTTACGAGCCAGCCAAGGCACCGGTTCCGGCGGCGACAGCAACGCTGAGCACAGCAACGGCCGCGGCACCCAAGCCCAAGCAGAAGCTGGCTTTCCTGCTGGGCGGCGTGCCGCGCGGCTAGGCCCGGAACAGCTGAAACCACAACCGCCCGCTATGCCGGGCGGTTTTTTTTCGCCTATCCTCACTCTTGTATTTTCTATGTGGAAATTATATTTTCACATATGCATCAAATTTTTCTGGACAGATGGTGATGTAATCGATACACTTTACATGTTCAATAAGAAATACAAATTTACACAAATCAATATTTAAGGAACTTCCATGCGCGCTGCTGACTTCTTCAAATCGATTGCTGTGATTGCTGCTGTAGTGGCTGGCCAGGCTCAGGCTGCCCCGGTTGAGCTGGTATCCAACGGCAGTTTCGAATCGATTGACGGCCATACCACGCTGGCCAGCGGCAGCTGGAATATCTACAACAACATTACCGGCTGGACCGGCATCGGCCATGGCATCGAAGTGCGCAACAATGTTGCCGGTTCCGCATTCGACGGCAAGTATTTCGTCGAACTGGACACCACCGCCAACAGCGCCATGCAGCAGTCCATCGTTACCGCAGCGGGTAAAAACTACACCCTCAGTTTCGCCTTCGAAAACCGTCCCGGCGTGGCACTGAGCTCGCAGGGCATCGAAGTGTTCTGGAATGGCGTGAGCCAGGGTGTGTACAACGATTCGACCAACTGGAAAACCGTCACGCTGAATGTCAAAGGCATCGCCGGTAGCAGCCTGCTGAAATTCGCCGCTGTTGGCACCAGCGATTCGTATGGCACCTCGCTCGATAAGGTTTCGCTGGTAGCGGCGCCGGTACCTGAACCGGAAACCTACGCCATGCTGCTGGCCGGTCTGGCGCTGGTCGGCGCGGTAGCACGCCGCAAAGCACGCAAGGGCTGATGATCCTGCGTCGTGCTAGTGCAGGACAGAATACGCGCCGGTATCCGGCGCGTTTTTTTTTGCCTGCAGCTTTTGCGGCCTGCCCCCGATCCGGCGGTGGCATTGCCGTGTTAAGGTAGTGGGCTATGAAAAAAATCTTGGTTCTCCTGCTGATGCTGGCGGCGCAGACGGTGCTGGCGCGTCCCGCCGCGCCGCTGATACTGATCTCGATCGACGGCTTCCGCGCTGACTATCTGGAACTGGGCATCACGCCGAATCTGAATGCGCTGGCTGCGCGCGGCGTCCGGGTGCAGGCGATGCGGCCCTCCTTTCCCACGCTGACTTTTCCCAGCCATTACACGCTGGTGACGGGCTTGCAGCCCGACCATCACGGCCTGGTGGACAATGTGATGTTCGATCCAGCCATACCGGAACGGCATTTCCAGCTGCACGACAAGCTGGCCGTGCTGGACCGGCGCTGGTGGGATCAGGGCGTGCCGGTGTGGGTGACGGCGGAACAGCACGGGCTGCGTTCAGCGTCGCTGTTCTGGCCCGGCTCCGAGGTCGAGATCCAGGGCGTGCGGCCAACGCTGGCGCCGCCGTTCGACGATGCGCTGACGCCCCAGCAGCGGGTCGACCTGCTGCTGTCATGGCTGGACCAGCCGCAACAGCAGTGGGATTTTCTGTCGCTGTATTTCAGCCATGTGGATGCTGCCGGCCATGATTATGGCCCGGCCGCCGAGGGAACCATGGCTGCGGTGGCACAGGCCGACCAGGCCATAGGCCGGTTGCTGGCCGGCTTGCAGCAGCGCGGCGTGGCGGCGAATCTGGTGGTGCTGGCCGATCATGGCATGGCAGCGGTGAGCCCCGAGCGGGTGATCCGCATGGACCTGCTGGCGCCGCAAGGCAGCTACCAGAAAGTGGTAGACGGGCCGTATGCGGGCCTCAACCCCGTGGCGGGACGGGCGGCAGAACTGGAAGCCGCGCTGCTCAAGCCATGGCCGCATATGCAGTGCTGGCGCAAGCAGGAGATACCGGCGAGGCTGGCGTATGGCCGGCATGTGCGGGTGCCGGCGCTGCTTTGTCTGGCCGAGCCCGGCTGGAGCATCGTCTTCGATGCCGAGCAGGCAGCCAAAGTGCATGGCGGCCGCCACGGCTACGATAATGCAGCGGCCGAGATGGCGGCGCTGTGCATTGCCGCCGGTCCGGCGCTGCGTAGCGGCGTGCAGTTGCCGCTTATCGACAGCGTCGATGTATATCCGCTGCTGCTGCATCTGCTGGCGCTGCCGCCGCCGGCTTCGGACGGACAGCTTACGCCATGGCTGCCTGCCTTGCGCTAGCCGCCCACGCGGGGGCTATTTACAATTCTTGCAATTTCACCCGGCATGGCCGGGCCGGTGCTGGTTTACAATGAGCGACTTTTTGCTCTGTCCCAGTTGCCATGAAACGTGAACCATTCTCCGCCAGCGCCGCCGGGGCGCCTCTCGTTGCGCCGCCCCATCCGGCCTACCGGCCCGATATCGACGGTCTGCGCGCGCTTGCCGTGCTGGCCGTGGTGCTGTTCCATGCTTTCCCCAGCCTGCTGCCGGGCGGCTTTATCGGGGTGGATATTTTCTTCATCATTTCCGGCTTCCTGATCGGCAGCATCATCATGGGCGAGATGGAGCAGCAGCGCTTCAGCTTTGCCCGCTTCTACGGACGCCGCGTCAAGCGCATCTTCCCGGCGCTGGCGCTGGTCATGGCCAGCTGCCTGGTGGCGGGCTGGTTCGTGCTGTTTGCCGATGAATTCAAAATGCTGGGGCGCCATCTGGTGGCTGGTGCCGGTTTCATCTCCAACCTGCTGCTGTGGAGCGAAGTGGGCTACTTCGATACGGCGGCCGATACCAAGCCGCTGCTGCATCTGTGGTCGCTGGGGATAGAAGAGCAGTTCTACATTTTCTGGCCCATCCTGCTGATGCTGGCGCAGCGCTGGCGCCAGCGCGCCTGGCTGTGGGCGCTGGTGCTGGGCGGCCTGTCCTTCCTGCTGAACGTGGCGCTGGTGCAGCGCTATCCGAGCGCTACTTTCTATTCGCCGGCCAGCCGCGTATGGGAGCTGCTGATGGGCAGCCTGCTGGCCTATCTGACGCTGCACGGCCAGACCCTGGCCGGCCTGCTGCGCGGTTCCAGCGCGCCGGCGCCTGCGCTCAGTGCGCAGCGGCGTAACCTGTACAGCGTGCTGGGCATGGCGCTGCTGGTGGCGGGCTTTGTGCTGGTGACCCGTGGCCGCGCCTTCCCCGGCTGGTGGGCCCTGCTGCCTACGCTGGGCGCCGTGCTGCTGATCGCTGCCGGTCCGCAGGCTTGGTGCAACCGCTATGTGCTGGCCCAGCCGCTGATGGTGGGCGTGGGCCTGATCAGCTATCCGCTGTATCTGTGGCATTGGCCGCTGCTGTCGTTTGCCCATATCCTGCATTCGTCCCAGCCGGCCTGGCAGATCCGCGCTGCCGCCGTGCTGCTGGCCGTGCTGCTGGCATGGCTCACCTACCGTGTGCTGGAGCAGCGCGTGCGCGCCCCCGCCAACAGCCGGCGCAAGGTGGTGCTGCTCAGCGTTGTGATGACGCTGGTGGCCGCAGCCGGCCTGTGGCTGGCTAGCCATGCGGGTCTGCCGCAGCGTTCCGGCATCGTTGCCAATGCGGCTTTGCAGAAGTCGCTGATCGTGGTGGAAGACGTGCCCAATGCGGAAGCCTGCAAGGCCCGCTACGGCTTCGCCAGCAAATATGAATACTGCCTGCTCGATCAGGTCAAGCAGGAGCCGACGGTAGTGCTGATCGGCGATAGCCATGCCTACCATCTGGTGGCCGGACTGACGCGCTACTACCACGAGCATGGCGGCAACCTGCTGATGCTGGGTACGCGCGTGCCGTTCATCGGCCTGCCGTCCGGAGACGATCCGTATCAGCAGGCCAGGCCGCGCATGCTGGAGCTGGCCCTGAATACGGCCAGCGTGAAAACCGTGATTTTCTCCACGGCGCTCAAACTACATGAAGGCAATCCCGACGGTATCGCCACGGTGCAGGCGCTGCGTACCACGCTGCAGCGCTTCAGTGCGGCCGGCAAACAGCTGGTGTGGGTGAATGATGTGCCGATGCTGGACTTCGAACCGCGTTCCTGCATAGGCCGGCCCGGCATGGGGCTAGCCGGTGCCGGCAAGGACTGTACGCTGCCGCGTGCTACCTTTGACCGCAACACGGCTGGCCATGCGGCCATTGTGGCGCGCCTGCTCAAGGAGTTCCCGCAGGTGAAGGTATTCGATACGGCGGCACCGCTGTGCGACGCCAGCCGCTGCCACGTGATGCTGGACGGGAAACTGATGTACCGCGATACCCATCACCTGAGTTATGACGGCGATCTGTATGTCGCCGGCACTTATGCGCGACAGTTAGGACTGGCGCCGTAAAACAGGTCTGGCCTCGGGCCTAGACTTGAATGGATGAGCCAGCCGTGCAATGACGGCTGGCGTACAGCGACCAGGGGCGTGCTAGCGGAATTCCAGCCGCGCCAGTATTACGCCCAGCTGGCGCTGGTCCTCGCTGATGCCGAGGGTGTGCGGCGAGATAGCATCAGGTAGTTTCAGTTCCAGCTCCACATTGCTGCGCTGGTCCTGCGGCAGCGCCAGCGTGATCTGCTGCTGCGGATGGGCGGCATCGAACACAAACTCCTGCACCGCACCGCCATTGACGCGCACCTGCAGGCGCTGGCGGTGGGTTTTTTCCACAAATGCCGAGGTATGCAGCGTCACGCTGTGTGGCCGCTGGCCGTTCAGTTGCGGCAGCGGGCACTGGATGCTGGCGCTGGTCTGTTCGCTCCAGCGTCCGGTGGGCTCAGGGAAGCTGAAACCGCGGATGGTGCAAGGCGGTGGCAGCGCCTTGCTACCCAGTTCGATGACAGGCTGTGCCGCCACCAGTTCGCGCGTAACGCATTGCGCTTCCAGCATCGGGAAGGCGGCGCTGGAGCCGGGCAGGGCGCACTGGGTCAGTTTGCTCAGCGTGGAATTCTGCCCTGTCAGCACAATGCCATCGAGTTTGGCTTCGCCCAGCGGCGCCAGCATTTCGAACGCGGCTTCGCGGCTGGTGCGGAAGATGCCCAGGCTGTACATGTAGTCGAGATAGGTATCGCTGTTGGTCATCTGCAGCACGTACACATTGCGCGCCGGTTGTTCCGCCAGCAGCAGATCGCGCCGCAGCGTCAGCTGGTGTTCCAGCTGGACCAGATCGGAAGCATCACGCTTGGGACCCTGCGGCTGCACGGCGTAGCAGACCACGCCGGCCAGCAGCGGCAGCAATAGCAGTTGTGCAGCGCGGCTTTCAGCCCAGCTGGCACGCGGCTGGCTGTTCCAGTTGCGCAGCATGGGCAGGAGCGCCAGCAATAGCAGCAGGGCGCTGTCGAGCGCGAAGATATGCTTTTTCACGGCATATTCCGAACCCTGACCCAGCTTGAGCGCGATCAGCTGCAGCACGCACATGCCGCTCACGGCCACGCCATACAGGGCCAGATATTTCAGGCCCAGCGACTGGCCGGCCGGTTCTGCGCCGCGCTGCGCCAGCTGGCGCCAGCGCCAAGCCAGCAGCAGCGCCAGTGCCAGCACGGTGCAGGCCAGCAGCGCCATGCCTTTCATGTCATGGATGTAGGCCAGATC
>Ga0187842_1001396_pt1 | contig 11263 bp, 6 predicted proteins | sample SpaLakP09_SKY_41_FD_134514 | JGI IMG/M metagenome (GOLD analysis project Ga0187842, IMG submission 134514) | Oligotrophic lake water microbial communities from Sparkling Lake, Wisconsin, USA - SP09_SKY_41 | ecosystem: Environmental > Aquatic > Freshwater > Lake | place: USA: Sparkling Lake... | reverse complement strand
GCCCAAGAGCACAGTGTCCTCTTCCTGCCATCGATTGAGCTTCCCGCTCGACCACACCCCGCCGCCGCTTCGGTCGCTGGCCAAGCGCCCTTCCCCGCGACGAGGTGGGATGATTATGCGGGGGTTTTTGAGTGCGTTGGATTGGCGCGATGGGGATTTTTGTACGGCGTTGATCGGGTTGAGGTTTGTTTGGCGGGCGATGGGGATTGAGCGGGCTGGATCCCCGTTCCCGGGCGCCTCTCCCTTCCCCCTTTGATGGGGGAAGGGTCGGGGATGGGGGTGACAGAGGTTCAGGTTGGGGCGCGGCCTGTGTGACATCGTCCAGCGGGGTCACCCCCATCCCTGCCCTTCCCCCATCAAGGGGGAAGGGTTGGGCTATAGCTTGAACCACCAGAGCGCCCCCAAGCCGAACCAGTCGCCGCAGAGTTTGTCGCCTTGGGGGAAGACGACCGGCGCAAGCCGGTCAGGAGGGGGCCTGCGGCGGTGGCCGTCTCGCCGCTTCCGGGCCACCCTATCCCTCATCCGCCTTGCCACGTCTGCCCGGATGCGCCATCCGGGGGCTGCGCCATCGTGGCCGGCAAGAGAGTCGAATGACCGCAGCCAAGCCCCGCGCCCGTGCCAGCGGGCGGGGAAGACCGTCCAAGGCCAAGGGTCTGGACCTGAAGGAAACCATCCTCGACGCCGCCGAGGGCCTGTTCGCGCGCCATGGCTTCTATGGCGTCACGACCCGCCAGGTGGCCGCCGAGGCCGGGGTCGACACGGCCCTGATCCACTATTATTTCGGGGCCAAGCGCGAGCTGTTCGACGCGGTGTTCCTGCGCCGGGCCGAGATCCTCAACCAGGCGCGACTGGCCTCGATGGACGCCTATGTGAAGGCCCATGCCCCGGCCATGACCCTCGAGGGGGTGATCGGGGCCTTCATCGACCCGCTGCTGCGTATCTCCCAGGACGGCGGGTTGGGCTGGAAGAGCTATTTCGTGCTCGTGGCCCAGGTCAACAATACCCCGGCCTGGGGTGGCGAGACCATGGCCCGGTTCTTTGACCCGGTCGTCCATCGCCTGGTCGAGACCCTGAAGACCATCCGTCCCGAGGCCGAGTATCGCGATCTCTTCTGGTGCTACCAGTTCCTGACCGGCTCGATGATGCTGACCCTGTCGGAGACCGGACGGATCGACTCCCTGTCGGAAGGCGAATGCCATTCCAGCGATCTGGAGGCGGTCCGGGCCCGCCTGTTTGCCTATTGCGCCGCCGGGTTCGAGGCGGTCATCGCCCGCGCCGGCAAGGCCTGATCCGCCCTCACATTACCATTTCATCACCTGATGAAAAAAGACTGGCGCAAGCGGCCGGTCTGGTTAACAGTGCTTCAATTCGCGGTTCGATGAATTCGCGGGTTCCGGTCACGCGTCCAAAAAGGACCCGGACCGGAAGGGCGGAACACAAGGGAGGGGAAACCCCATGACATCGATGTGGAAGGCTGCGCTGCTGGCTGGCGCGGCATGGAGTGCAGCCGCGACGGTCGTTTCGGCCCAGGAGGCTCCGGCCGCCGACCAGGCCGGCCTGTCGGTTGAAGAAGTGGTCGTCACCGCCCGCCGCCGTGAGGAAAGCCTGAAGGACGTGCCGGTGGCCGTCTCGGCCTACAGCGGCGAGACCCTGGCCCGCCAGGGCGGCGCGGACATCACCGTCCTACAGCAGACCACCCCCAACATCACGGTTCAGACCGCTCGCGGTTCGAACTCGACCCTGATCTCCTACATCCGCGGCATCGGCCAGCAGGACCCGCTGTGGGGCTATGAGCCCGGCGTCGGCCTGTATGTCGACGATGTCTATGTCCATCGCCCGCAGGGCGCGGTGCTGGACGTGTTCGACATCGAGCGCATCGAAGTGCTGCGTGGCCCGCAGGGCACGCTGTATGGCCGCAACACCATCGGCGGCGCGATCAAGTACGTGACCAAGCGCCTCGGCGACGAAACCCACGGCAAGATCCGGGGCACTTATGGCAGCTACAACCAGACCGACCTGCTGGTCTCGGGCCAGACCCCGGTGGCCGGCGGCCTGTCGGTGGGCGGTGCCTATGCGCTCTACAAGCGTGACGGCTTCGGCAAGAACCTGACCACCGGCGCCGAGCACTACAACAAGGACGTCCAGGCCATCCGTCTCAGCGCCGAATATGCGCCGAACGAGGACCTGTTCTTCCGCCTGGCCTATGACAAGGTGCAGGACGACTCCAACCCGCGTCACGGTCACCGCGAACTGCCGGCCCTGGTCGGCGGCTACAAGGTTCTGGACGTCTATGACACCCAGGCGGGCCTGGGCGACGACAACACGGTCGAGACCGAGGGCCTGTCTCTGACCGGTCAGTATGATGCGACCGACCATCTGAGTTTCAAGTCGATCACGGCCAGCCGTAAGGGCCACACCACCACGGTCATCGACTTCGACGGCACGCCGATGCCGACCCTGGACGTCCCGGCCACCTATGACGACCGCTCGTTCTCGCAGGAACTGCAGGCCGTCTATTCGGACGAAAACGTCCAGGGCGTGTTCGGTCTCTACTACATGAACAGCCAGGCCTCGGGCGAGTTCGACACCATCGCCGGCAATCTCGGCCTGGCCATCGCCAACGGCGGCAAGGTCAGAACCCAGAGCTTCGCGGCCTTCTTCGACTTCAGCGCCAATCTGAGCGAGAAGTTCAAGGTCTCGCTGGGGGCTCGCGCCACCCGCGATCACAAGCGCAGCAACAGCTACCGCCTGTTCTATCTGGGGGCCACCCGCACCCCCTACCAGGGCGGCACGCCGCGGGCGATCTTTGCGACCCGCACCAACTACAGCGCCGAAAAGACCTTCTCGCAGTTCACCCCGCGCCTGTCGGCCTCGTATGAGCTGACCGACGACCTGAGCACCTATGTCTCCTACTCCAAGGGCTTCAAGTCCGGCGGCTGGGACATGCGCGGCGACGCCGCGATCACGCCGCAGACCGTCAACGGCTACAAGCCCGAAGTGGTCGACGCCTATGAGGTGGGCCTGAAGGGCTACATGCTCGACCGCCGCATCTCGTTCGCTTCGGCCGCCTTCCTGTCGAAGTACAAGGACCAGCAGGTCTCTACCCAGGTGGTGGTGCCCAGCGGCATTGCCAGCTCGATCGACAATGCCGGGTCCTCGACCCTGTACGGCGTCGAGTTCGAGGCCAAGGCCCGCCTGACCTCCAGCCTGTCGGCCAATGTCGCCCTCGGCTATATCCACGCGAAGTACGATACCTTCAGCCGCTTCGTGCCGGCCGGTGCGCCCAACCCGCTGAATCCGTCGCAGACCCTGACCACCGGCCAGGTGGTCAATGTGGCCGATCTCTACGGTTTCCAGAACACCCCCGAATGGACCGGCAATGTCAGCCTGACCTGGGTGGGCGACGTGGCCGGCGGCACCCTGGCGGTCACCCCGATGGTCAGCTATCGCGACAGCTACCAGCAGTTTGAACAGCCGCTGCCGCTGCTCGACCAGAAGGCCTTTACCCTGGTCGACATAACGGCGATCTGGACGGCGCCAGGCGGCCACTACAAGCTGGCCCTGACCGGCAAGAACCTGACCGACGAGCGCTATCGTACCGGCGGCTACAACTTCGGTGTGGCCACCTACAACAACTCGGTGATCGGCTTCTACGGCCCGCCGCGCACGGTCTCGGCCAGCCTCGAACTCGCATTCTGATCTAGGTAAAACTGGCGTCGGCGTTCTGCAAAACGTCGACGCCATTTCTTTGTCTGCAGCCTGAACATCCGGGGACGACCATGAGCCAGAGCCCGATCAAGCCCGCCCGCGCGGGCTACCGCTATGTCGTCCTGGCGATGCTGATCCTCGCCTATACCTTCAACTTCCTCGACCGGCAGATCCTCGGCATCCTGGCGGGGTCGATCAAGGCCGACCTGCACCTGACCGACACCCAGATCGGCCTGATGGGCGGGGTCGCCTTTGCCGCGCTCTACACCACCCTGGGCGTGCCGCTGGCCTGGCTGGCCGACCGGGTCAGCCGCACCTGGATCATGACCGTCGCCCTGACGGTCTGGAGCGGCTTCACCGTGGCCTGCGGCTTTGCCGGCGGGTTCTGGAGCCTGTTCCTGTCGCGCATGGGGGTGGGCGTCGGCGAGGCCGGTGGCGTGGCCCCGGCCTATTCGCTGATCGCCGACTATTTCCCCAAGGACCAGCGGGCCCGGGCCCTGGCGGTCTATTCGTTCGGCATCCCGCTGGGGACGGCCCTGGGCGTGCTGTTCGGTGGGCTGATCGCGGCCTATGTCGACTGGCGCTTTGCCTTCATCATCGTCGGCCTGGCCGGGGTGCTGCTGGCTCCGGTGTTCAAATGGGTGGTCAAGGACCCCGAGCGGGGCGGCATGGACCGGGAACCGGGCGAGGTTGCGCCCCTGGTCGCCCCCAAGGCCCCGGCCTTCGGAACCGTGCTGTCCACCATCCTGCCCAAGCCCAGCTTCTGGCTGCTGTCCTTCGGGGCGGCCTGCTCGTCGATCTGCGGCTATGGCGTGGCCTTCTGGCTGCCGACCTTTTTCCAGCGCAGCTTCGGTCTCAGCCTGACCGAACGCGCCCTCTATTACAGTGCCCTGTCCCTGATCGGCGGCGTGGCCGGCATCTGGCTGGGCGGCGTGCTGGCCGACCGGTTCGGCGCGAAGAACAAGGCCGCCTATGCCCTGGCCCCGGCCATCTGTTTCCTGATCGCCCTGCCGTGTTTCCTGCTGGCCATGAACGTCAACTCGATGGTGCTGGCCTTCCTGCTGTTCCTGATCCCGACGGGGCTGAACCTGGCCTGGCTGGGTCCGGTGGTCGCGGCCGTCCAGCACCTGGCCCCGGCCTCGATGCGGACCACGACCTCGGCCCTGTTCCTGCTGATCAACAACCTGCTGGGTCTGGCCGTGGGCCTGTGGTTCTTCGGCTATGTCTCCGACCTGCTGGCCCCGCGCTACGGGGCCGAGTCGATGCGCCACGCGATCTATATCGGGCTCGGCTTCTATGTCGTGAGCGCCGGCCTGCTGATCCTGGCCTCGCGCCGGCTGCAGCGTGACTGGGTCGACTGAGACCCGGTCCGTCATGAGGGGCGCCTGATCATTTCAGCGGCGCAAAAGGGCCACGCTTAGGCCCAGATCGGGGATCAAGTCCGGGGCGCAAACCGAGCGCGCCCCATGACCAGCCCCGACCACCACGTCTTCCATGATCCTTCGGGGCGGCGGGACCGACAGGCGAGGCTGGGCCTGGGGATCGTGCTGTCGGTGATCGCTGCGGTGGTGGCGGGCTTCCTGGCCACCCTGGCCTTTGCGCCGCACCTGCCGGACGCACCGCTGCGCGACCCGCACGTCCTGACCTCTCTGCACCAGGAGACGCCGCGCCGGCACGGCCGGCAGATCCGGACCTGGCGGCGCGTACCCCGACCCGGGCCGGCGCAGGGCGGCAAGGCCGAGCGGCCGCTGACCGTGGGCTTCTATGTCGCCTGGGACGAAGACTCCCGCGAAAGCCTGCGTCGCAACATCGAGCGGCTGGACGTGGTCTCGCCGCAATGGATCGCCCTGCAGGGCAGCGCCGGCGAGATCGCGGTCACCGACGATCCGCAGGGCGTGGCCCGCATTGCTGCGGCCGCCAACCATCCGGCCGTCCTGCCCCTGGTCCACAATGCGGCCAACGGCGCGTTCAACGGCCCGGCGGCGGATGCCCTGCTGGCCAGCCCGGCTGCGCGCGCCACCCTGGTCCGTCACCTCGTCGAACAGGCCGAGCAGCACGGCTATGGCGGCTACATCCTCGACCTGGAGGCGATGTCACCCAAGGGTCTGGCGGCCTATCCGGGCTTCGTCGCCGAGGCCCGCACCGCCCTGAAGGCCCGGGGCCGCGAGGTCTGGGTCACGGCCCCCTTCGACGACGAGGGCTGGCCGCTGAAGCGGCTGCAACAGGCGTCCGACACCCTGGTCCTGATGGCCTATGACCAGCACTACGCCCAGGGTGATCCCGGGCCCAATGCCGGTCAGGACTGGTACGAGGCCGAGCTTGGCCGCCGGTTCGCCAGTCTGGATCCGGCCCGCACGATCCTCGCTTTGGGGGCCTACGGCTATGACTGGACGCTGAAGGCCGACGGCCGTCCGGCCTCCGGAGCCTCGGCAACCTTCCATGAAGCCCTGCGCAACGCCCAGGACGCCGGGTCGCCGATCCGCCTGGACGACACGGCGCTCAACCCGACCTACGGCTATGTCGACGATAACGGCGACCGGCATGAGGTCTGGTTCCTCGACGCCGTCACCCTGTTCAACCAGCTCAAGGTCTCCGACCCCTGGAAGCCGCGCGGCTACGGCCTCTGGCGGATGGGCATGGAGGATCCGGGGGTGTGGTCACTGCTCGGCCAGCCCTGGGGGCGTGCCGATGCCGGAGGTCTGAAGTCGCTCGCGATCGGGCAGGGGGTCGATTTCAACGGCGGCGGCGAGGTGCTGCATGTCTCGGCCCTGCCGACGCCCGGCAAGCGCAGCCTGGCCTTCGACAGCGAGACGGGCCTGATCGACGACGAAACCTATGACGTTCTGCCGAGCGGCTACGTGATCGACCGCTACGGCCAGAAGCCGGGCCTGGTGGCCCTGACCTTCGATGACGGCCCCGACGGCCGCTGGACGCCGAAGATCCTCGACATCCTGAAGGCCAAGCACGCGCCGGCGACCTTCTTCGCCATCGGCCAGAACATGCAGAAGCGGCCGGACCTGATCGCCCGCGAGGTCGCGGAAGGCCACGACGTCGGCGGCCATACCTGGACGCATCCCAATATCGGCGAGACGCCGCTGGCCCAGGTGCAGGTGGAACTGAACGCCACCCAGCGGCTGTTCGAGGTCATCACCGGCCGGTCGATGCGGCTGTTCCGGCCGCCGTTCTTCGGCGATGCCGAGCCCTCGACCCCGAACGAGGTCGCCCCGCTCGTGATCGCCCAGACCCTGGGCTACATGACCGTGGGCCTGCGCATCGACCCCGACGACTGGCAGAAGCCCAGCCCGCAACAGATCATCGACCGCACTCTGGAGCGGCTGGATCACCCGAACGGCAATCCGGGCCAGGTGGTGCTGCTGCATGATGCCGGCGGTGACCGCAGCCGGACGGTGGCGGCCCTTCCGGGTCTGATCGACACCCTGCGGGCCCGGGGCTACCGGCTGGTGACGGTCGGCGAACTGGCGGGGCTCAGCCCGGCCCAGGTCATGCCCCCGACCACGCGCGGCGGACTGGACCTGGCCCTCGACCGGCTGGGCTTCGACTTCTTCCGCTGGATGCAGGCCGGCATGACGGTGCTGTTCCTGGCGGCGATCTTCCTGGGCGCGGCGCGGCTGGTCTTCCTGGCCGGCCTAGCCCTGGTGCATCGCTGGACGGCGGTGACTCCGCCGGATCTCGATCCGCAGGACGGGCCGCTGGTTTCGGTGCTGATCCCCTGTTTCAACGAGGAGCGGGTCATCGCCGCCTCGGTGGCGCGGATCCTGGAGTCCGACTGGACCGCGCTCGAGGTGCTGGTCCTCGATGACGGTTCGTCCGACGGCACATCCGCGGCCGTGAAGGCCGCCTTCGCCGACGATCCCCGCGTCACCCTGCTGACCTTCGAAAACGGCGGCAAGGCGCGGGCGGTCAATCGTGGTCTGGCCGTGGCCCGTGGCACCTTCGTCGTCGCCCTCGACGCCGATACCCTGTTTCCGCCCGAGACCATCGGCCGGCTGGTGCGCTGGTTCCAGGATCCCAGGGTGGGTGCCGTGGCCGGCAATGCGATCGTCGGCAACCGGCTCAACATGGTCACCCGCTGGCAGGCGCTGGAATATGTCACGGCCCAGAACCTCGAGCGCCGGGCCCTGGCGGCCCTCGGCGCGGTCACGGTGGTGCCCGGGGCGGTCGGAGCCTGGCGCAAGTCGGTGCTGGACGCCCTCGGCGGCTATCCCGTCGACACCCTGGCCGAGGACCAGGACCTGACCATCGCCTGCCAGCGGGCCGGCTGGACCGTGGCCTTCGATCCCGAGGCCCGGGCCTATACCGAAGCCCCCGATACGGTCGGCGGCCTGCTGAAGCAGCGCTTCCGCTGGTCGTTCGGCACGCTGCAGTGCGTCTGGAAGCATCGCGCGGCGCTGTTTGATCGCAAGTCGCCGGTCCTGGGTTTCGTCGCCCTGCCGCAGATCTGGCTGTTCCAGATCCTGTTGGCGGTGGTGGCCCCCCTCGTTGACCTCGCCGTCGTCTGGAGCCTGGTGTCGGGTCTCTACGGGGGCGTGGCCCATCCGGTTGAATGGCGTCCGGACGACATGATCCAGGGTCTGCTCTACTGGGCCGCCTTCATCCTGGTCGACCTTTCGGCCGGTGCCCTGGGCATGGCGCTGGAGCGCCGGGCCCCGTGGGCGGACCTCCCGCTGCTGCCGGTGCAGCGCTTCGGCTACCGGCAGCTGATGTACTATGTGGTGGTCAAGTCGGTGGTGATGGCGGTCCGAGGCGGTCGCGTGGGCTGGGGCAAGCTGGAGCGGCGGGCCACAGCCTCGGTCACGACCGGCTGAGGGAATGAACTACTTTTAGGCGAGTGAAGCGGAATCGAATCAATTTCCAGACGAGGTAAACGTTGTCATATGACACCGGTGGACAAAGCTGCGCGCACTGCCATCGCCGTTACCGGTAACAATTCCGTAACGTCAAGGGTTTCCGGAGCTTCGGCTGCCCAAACCCGCGCCGTGCAAGGCCCCGCAGGCAAGTTTAGAGCGCCCGGCTTCACCTTATCGCCTGCGTGCGGTTGCGCCTGCGAAATCACACTCCTATAAACCGGCCACATTTCAGAAAAGCCGTCGCCGAGACCGGGCCCTCATGAACATCCACGAACATCAAGCCAAAGCCGTACTCGCAGAGTTCGGCGCCCCCGTGCCGCGCGGCTTCGCCGCCTTCACGCCTGACGAAGCCGTCGCCGCCGCTGAAAAGCTGGGCGGACCGGTGTTCGTCGTCAAAAGCCAGATCCACGCCGGCGGGCGCGGCAAGGGCAAGTTCGAGGGCCTCGGCCCCGACGCCAAGGGCGGCGTTCGCGTCGTCAAGTCCGTCGCCGACGTCAAGGCTTCGGCCGAAGAGATGCTCGGCCGCGTGCTGGTGACCCACCAGACCGGACCCAAGGGCAAGCAGGTCAACCGCCTCTACATCGAAGAGGGCGCGGCGATCGCCAAGGAATTCTACCTGTCGCTGCTGGTTGACCGCGCTTCGAGCAAGGTCTCGGTCGTGGCCTCGACCGAAGGCGGCATGGACATCGAGGACGTCGCCCACTCGACGCCCGAGAAGATCCACACCTTCACCATCGACCCGGCGACGGGCGTGTGGCCGACCCACCAGCGCGCCCTGGCCAAGGCCCTCGGCCTGACCGGCGGCCTGGCCAAGGAAGCCGCCACGCTGCTGACCCAGCTCTTCACCGCGTTCATGGCCAAGGACATGGCCATGCTGGAGATCAACCCGCTGATCGTGACGGCGGATGATCACCTGCGCGTGCTCGACGCCAAGCTGTCGTTCGACGGCAACAGCCTGTTCCGTCACCCGGACATCAAGGCCCTGCGCGACGAGAGCGAAGAAGACCCCAAGGAAATCGAAGCCTCCAAGTATGACCTGGCCTATATCGCCCTCGACGGCGAAATCGGCTGCATGGTCAACGGCGCCGGCCTGGCCATGGCCACCATGGACATCATCAAGCTGTACGGCGCCGAGCCGGCCAACTTCCTCGATGTCGGCGGTGGCGCTTCGAAGGAGAAGGTCACCGCGGCCTTCAAGATCATCACCGCCGATCCGGCCGTGAAGGGCATCCTGGTCAACATCTTCGGCGGCATCATGCGCTGCGACATCATCGCGGAAGGCGTCATCGCCGCCGTGAAGGAAGTCGGCCTGCAGGTTCCGCTGGTGGTGCGCCTGGAAGGCACCAACGTCGAACTCGGCAAGAAAATCATCTCGGAAAGCGGCCTGAACGTCATCGCCGCCAACGACCTGTCTGACGGCGCCGAGAAGATCGTCGCGGCCGTGAAGGGTGCTCGCTAAATGTCGATCCTCATCGGTTCTGAAACCAAGGTCATCTGCCAGGGCATCACCGGTGCCCAGGGCACCTTCCACTCCGAACAGGCCATCGCCTACGGCACCAAGATGGTCGGCGGCGTCACCCCCGGCAAGGGCGGCCAGACGCACATCGGCCTGCCCGTGTTCGACACGGTCGGCGAAGCCAAGGAAGCCACCGGCGCCGACGCCTCGGTGATCTATGTGCCGCCGCCCTTCGCGGCCGACTCGATCCTCGAAGCCATTGATGCCGAGATCGGCCTGATCATCTGCATCACCGAAGGCATTCCGGTGCTGGACATGGTCAAGGTGAAGAAGGCCCTGCAGGGCTCCAAGTCGCGCCTGATCGGTCCGAACTGCCCCGGCGTCCTGACGCCCAACCAGTGCAAGATCGGCATCATGCCGGGCGGCATCTTCTCGGCCGGTTCGGTCGGCGTCGTGTCGCGTTCGGGCACCCTGACCTACGAAGCCGTGTTCCAGACCACCAATGCGGGCCTGGGCCAGACCACGGCCGTCGGCATCGGCGGCGACCCGGTCAAGGGCACCGAGTTCATCGACATCCTTGAACTCTTCCTCGCGGACGAAGCCACCAAGTCGATCGTCATGATCGGCGAGATCGGCGGCGCGGCCGAAGAAGAAGCCGCCCAGTTCCTGAAGGACGAAGCCCGTCGCGGCCGCAAGAAGCCCATGGTCGGCTTCATCGCCGGCCGCACGGCGCCTCCGGGCCGTCACATGGGCCATGCCGGCGCGATCGTGTCGGGCGGCAAGGGCGGTGCAGAGGACAAGATCGCGGCGATGGAAGAGGCCGGCATCCGCGTCTCGCCCTCGCCGGCCAGGCTGGGCGAGACCCTGCTTGAGGTCCTCAAGGGCTAAAGACGACACCGAAACCCCGTCCAGCGGGGCCCAGGTTTTTTGCGACCGCCAGTCGACGATCCGAAAAAATCACCTGGGCCCCGTATTCGACGGGCGCCCGGGTGATTGAGAGACTATATTTACGGGCCTGGAGTTACCGGTCCTGTAGACCACGGATCCAAGGCGAAGAACGATGGCGGACGACGCAGGCATCATCAACCAGGTCTTGACCGAGACCTCATTCCTCTACGGCGCCAATGCGGCGTTCGTGGAAGACCTGTATGCCCGCTGGGCTGCAGACCCGGCATCGGTCGAGCCCTCGTGGAACGCCTTCTTCGCGACGCTTCAGGAACAGGCTGACCAG
>Ga0187842_1001395_pt1 | contig 11265 bp, 6 predicted proteins | sample SpaLakP09_SKY_41_FD_134514 | JGI IMG/M metagenome (GOLD analysis project Ga0187842, IMG submission 134514) | Oligotrophic lake water microbial communities from Sparkling Lake, Wisconsin, USA - SP09_SKY_41 | ecosystem: Environmental > Aquatic > Freshwater > Lake | place: USA: Sparkling Lake... | reverse complement strand
CCAGACACTCGAACATCGGCGCTTGCAGCACCGCAAAATCGCCGCCTAGATATCAACCCCAGACGAGGCCAACACTCCGCTAAATCCGCAGCCCGGCTGTCCCAAAACTTCTGACGACGTACAATTTCTTCCGATAATGTTCATTATACGCCAAATATTCAATGTTTTCAATGACTTATGTCTTCTAAACTCCCTCCCCCGGGCGGCGGATAATACGACATCCTAGGCTAGGCCGCGTCCGTTGAAGGCAAGGCTGCGCCAATGGCAGACATTGGATCGCGGGCGGGAAGCGGACTCTAGCGAGCGTTCCGTAAGCGCGTCGTGATTGATCTCGTGGCACTGGAGACCCGGCCAGATGATTGCGCTTTGTCACGGATTCTGCCAAAAAGCGCTTGTCGAAAGAGTGCTGACCGGATGGTAGCCCGGTCGTCGTCCTGACGGATGGCAACTCTCCCTCTCGGGCATCCGCGACACCGAGCCCCGGCTTGCCGGTTGCGAAGGTGTGTCCGCTGATCGCCTCATGCCATCGACGGCGCACCTTCCTTATTCGTTGGAAGGACGCACGATCTTGAAACTCACAGACAACACCATCCTCATCACAGGCGGCGCTAGCGGCATCGGGCTGGCGCTCGCAAAGCAGCTCCTTGAGGCCGGCAACCACGTCATCGCCTGCGGCCGAAACGCGGACGCTCTCGCAAAAGCACAGCAGGACGCGCCGGGGCTGATCACCCGCGTCTGCGATATCGCCGACCCCGGCAGTCGCGCCGCGATGGTCGAATGGCTGGAGGCCAGCCATCCAAGTCTCAACGTTCTGATCAACAACGCCGGGGTGCAATACCGTCGTGACTTTGGCGACGCGACGGCGATCAAAGCCCTCGACCAGGAGGTGGCGATAAACTTCACCGCGCCAATCCATCTCATCGCCGCGCTTCTGCCCACCCTGCGCCGGCAGACGGCGGCGACAATCATCAATGTCACGTCAGGACTGGCCTTCTCGCCCATGGCCGACGTGCCGGTGTATTGCGCCACGAAGGCGGCCATGCACTCCTTCACACTCAGCCTGCGCCATCAGCTGAAGGCGACCAGTGTCAGGGTGGTCGAATTGGCGCCGCCGATCGTCGATACGGGCCTGGGTGGCGACACACGCAGCGCGGGGGCGGCCAGCCGTCCTATGATGCCGGCAGCGGACTTCGCAGCCGAGACCCTTGCGCAACTGGCAGCGGACAAGGAGGAGATCCTTGTCGGCATCTCGGCAGACAATCGCCGCCTGGCGAAGCCCTGTTCGAGCGCATGAACAGCCGCGGCTGACACCCGTCCTGCAAGGGGAACGCTGCGCTAGTGCAGCGGTCCCCGTCGAGGTCGCGTCACTAAGATATCGCGGCGGCGTCCAGGCGCTTGGGCAACTCGGCGACCAACGCGTCGATCGCCAGGCGCGAACGCAGAGGCAGATATTTGGTCGAAGGCCAGACGGCGTAACACTCAAGCATCGCACTTGGACGATCGCTCCACAGCTCGATAAGCTCCCCCGAGGCGAGGTGGCGGCTGACGAGCCAGTCGGGCAGCCAAGCCAGCCCCATCGCCTCCACGGCGGCGTCGGCGATTACCTCGAGATCGTCAAAGCGCAGCCGCGACGTCACGGGCACGTCGACGAGAGCGCCGGTCGTGTCAGGGAGCCGCCAGGGTAAGCCGTAGTCGTTGCGCCAATAGGTCAGCAGCTCGTGCCCGCAGAGGTCGCTCAGCGCGCGGGGCGCACCGCCCCTCGCCTCGAGATAGGCTGGGGCGGCGCACAACACCTTGCGCTGGCTGACCAAGAGGGCAGCGCGACATTTGTTAGCTGAACAACGCTAAGGGCGAACGTAACGCGAACCTGCAGCCGGTAGTGACGCGCTGGTAGTTGAGCCCCCTGCCCTGCCGCTTTTGCTCGCCCATTTACGTCGTTCTCCCCGCGTTGCTCTATGGCCATGAAACGGTGGCCGGAGGGCGATCATGGGGCGGCGAGACCTGTTGAGCGCCGAAGAGCGGCACCAGCTTTTCGGGGTTCCTGTCGATCGCGACGCATTGGCGCGCCTCTACACCTTTGAGCTAGCGGATCTTGGTTTGATCGAAGCCCGGCGCGAAGATCGCAACCGCTTGGGGTTTGCGGTTCAGCTCGCCCTGATCCGCCATCCAGGATTGACCCTGGCTCAAGTCACCGAGCAGCCCGGCGTGGACTTGGAGCCCCTTGTCAGCTTCATCGCCAGCCAACTGCAGCTACCAGCGGCGGCTCTGGCCGACTATGCGGCTCGCGAGCAGACTATGACCGATCATGCTCGCGAACTCGGCGCAGCGCTCGGCCTTCGCCCGCCGGCGCGGACGGACCTGAGCCTGATGATCGACGCGGCGGCCTCAGCCGCCTGGTCGACGGACAAGGGCGCGTTGATCGCCGGCGCGGTTGTCGCCGCGCTTCGCGGCAAGGCGATCATGCTGCCGGCGACGGCTACAATCGAGCGCGCCGGCATCACCGGCCGAGCCACGGCGCGCAAGCGCGTCCACGACGCCCTGCTCGCCGGCCTGAGTCCGGAGCAGCTGGCGGCCTTGGATGACCTGTTGAGCCTCGATCCAGAGACGGGCTTCACACGCCTGAAGTCGCTGAGGACAATTCCGACCAGCCCCAAGCCTGACCATGTCCGCGAGATCCTCGACAAACTCAGCGCCGTTCGATCCCTCGATATCGCCCGCAACGCCGGGGACCGCATCCATCCAGATCGGCTGCGCCGCCTGGTGCGCGAGGGCCGCCTGTCTCCGACGTATCTCATTGACCGCTACACTCTCGCCCGCCGGCGCGCGACCGTGGTCGCGCTGTTGATCGATCTCGAAGCGCGCCTCACCGACGCGGCGATTGAAATGGCCGATCGACTGATCGGTGCGGCCTTCACCCGGGGGAAGAACGCCCAGGAGCGGCAGTACAACTCTACCGCCAAAGACGTCGCCCGGCTGATGCGTCTGTTCCTTGGCACGATCGATGCGCTGGCCACGGCGGCCGAAACCGACGCTGATCCGATGACAGCCCTCGATGAGGCCGTAGGTTGGAGCAAGCTGCTTCGGGTCCGGGATCAGGTGGCCCAGATCGCCGATACTGCGGACGTCGATCCACTCGTCCGCGCCGCCGATCGATATGCCAGCCTGCGAAAGTTCGCGCCTGCTTTGCTCAATGCGCTGGAGTTCAAGGCCGCGCGCGGGAGCGAGAAGACGCTCGCCGCGATCGAGGTGCTTCGGCAGTTGCATAGGTCCGGGCGGCGCGCGGCGCCGTCCGACGCCCCCATGCCGTTCAAGAAGGAATGGCGTGCCCTCGTTGTCGATGGCCAGGGGCGTGTAGACCGGCGCTTGTACGAGACCGCGACCCTGGCCCACCTGCGCAACAAACTCCGCTCAGGGGACGTCTGGGTCGAGCGGTCGACGGCCTATCGCCAGTTCGACAGCTACATGCTGCCCCCGGCCGAAGCCCAACCGATCACGTCTGAGCTTGGACTGCCGGCGACCGCTGAGGCCTGGCTCGACGGCCGTAGCCAGGAGTTGGATTGGCGGCTCAAGCGCTTCGCGCATCGCCTCCAACGTGGGCGCCTGGAAGGCGTGGAGATGCGGGACGGTCGGCTGCACATCAGTCCGGTACGGCTCGCGACGCCGCCTGAAGCCGACGTTCTCGCGGACCGGATCGACGCCATGCTGCCGAAAATCCGGGTGACAGAGCTGTTGCATGAGGTCGCCCGGGATACCGGCTTCCTCAAGGCCTTCACCAATCTGCGCACCGGCTAGCCCTGTTCAAACGAGAATGCGCTCCTGGCGGCCATTCTCGCCGACGCCACCAATCTGGGCCTGGCGCGCATGGCCCAGGCTAGCCAGGGCGTGACCCGAGACCAACTGGTCTGGACGGCGGACGCCTTCATTCGAGATGACACCTATAAAGCGGCGCTGGCGCGGATCATCGACGCCCATCACGCCTTGCCGATCTCAGCCGTCTGGGGCGACGGCGTGACGTCCAGCTCCGACGGGCAGTTCTTCCGGTCGGGAAAGCGCGGGGGCGGCGCCGGCGAGGTAAACGCCCGCTATGGCGTCGATCCGGGCTTCAGCTTCTACACCCACGTCTCCGACCAGCACGCGCCCTACCATGCACGCGTCATCTCGGCGGCCACGCACGAAGCGCCCTATGTTTTGGATGGACTTCTCCACCACGGCACGAGCCTACAGATCGCGGAACACTACACCGACACCGGCGGCGCGACTGACCATGTCTTCGCGCTCTGCACGCTGCTGGGCTTTCGGTTCTGCCCGCGGCTGCGCGATTTTCAAGATCGGCGGCTAGTCTCGATCGGCCCGCCATCGGCCTATACCGGCTTGACCCCAATCATGGGCAGGAAGGTGCGGGCCGATGTCGTCAAGGAGCACTGGGGCGAGATCATGCGCTTGGTCGCCTCGCTCAAGGCTGGCCACGCCTACCCCTCGGCCATGCTGCGCAAACTCGCCGCCTATGAGCGGCAAAATCAGCTTGCCGTCGCCCTCCAGGAGGTCGGGAAGATCGAGCGGACCTTGTTCATGCTCGACTGGCTCGAGAACCCGGCGCTTCGGCGACGTTGCCAGGCGGGTCTCAACAAAGGCGAGCAGCGCCATGCGCTGACGCAGGCCATCTGCACATTCCGACAGGGCCGCATCTCCGAGCGGAGCCGTGACGCTCAGCAGTATCGCGCTTCTGGCCTGAACCTGGTGATCGCCGCCATCGTCTGGTGGAACTCGACCTACATGGCGGATGCAATCGATCACTTGCGGGCTGCTGGCGAGCCTGCCCCCGACGATCTACTCGCCCACACCTCGCCGGTCGGATGGGAGCACATCGCGTTTTCGGGTGACTTCCTCTGGGACCAGGCCGCGGCGCTGACAACGGGGCGCAGACACCTGACCCTGGGTCGCCGAAAGCGCGGTGCGGCCTGAACTTGACGCGTTCGGCTTCCGTTCGCCCTTAGCGTTGCTGAGCTAACAAATGTCGCGCTCCCCTCTGTTGGGGGTGATTGAGGCACGAGAGATGACTTGCAGGGGCGGCGGCTTCGCCCCCTGCAAGGAGGTCACGGGGCAGAATTTGTGGGCGTTGTCGGTGTTGATGGATTTCACCAGCCGCGATGGCCAGTACATTCTTTTTGATGCCGATCATCTGGCCAAGTTCGTGGTTTTGCGGCTCTACGCGCAAACAACAGGGAGGGACGGCGAGCCTCCCGTTCTGCTCGACGAGCGAATGATCTTCCTGTCGTCAAATTCAGCCAATCACGACGGTCTTGAGCGGTCCAGGTTTCGTGCCTTTCTCGGTTCTGCGGCGCATTGGCGCGGTCAGCGTCCGATGAGGCCCCGAGAGTGGCGCGGGCGTTTGATCGGTCCCTCAGGCACTAGAGTAGGATTTGAAGGCTAAGAGGAGCCCACTATGGGGGCCGTTCTAGTGATGGGGAACCATAGCTGTCTTCCACGGTTACGGCCCGTTCCGAACGCGGTGCGGGCTGATGCCCCAGTTCATCAGGGCCAGGTACTCTACTTCCCTGCCTTGAAGGGCGTAACGATCACAATCGCGGATGGGACTGCCGTTAGTTCACGACGGCTATGTCATGGCAGTTGACGCTGGGGGCGCGGTCAAGGACGACTACATCGACTTCTCAGGGCCCAAGACCCAATGATCAGCTGATCCTCGGCCCGTCGACACCTCTTGGCGCCCCTGTGATCAACGATCCGGGGGCCGTGAGTTACCTCGGCGATCTGCATCGCCGCCCCCCCCCAAAAAAGTAGTCGCGCAAATCCGAAATCCCCGACCAACCCTTCCGAGCCCGATCAGGGCTTTTGGGTGAGCCAGCGATCCACATAGGTTAGCTCGTTGCGCCCCCAGAACGCTACGCCCCGGACCTTCGGATCGTTCTCAGCGAAACCCGCCGCCCCCTTCGCCGCCGGAATGAACTTCTCCAGGGTTGTGTCGACGCGAACTGCTGGCCACAAGGCCTTGACCGAGTAAATGTTCTCAAGCTTGTCCAGACTCGCGCGCATCGTATCGACCGACATCTCGTAGAGCTGCGGTGAAACCCAGTCAGCGCCCTGTACGATCACCTTGTGGGATTCGTAGTATCGCGGCTGGATAGAAACGCCGATCTGAACACCGGGGGCTGTCGCCCTGGAGACCTCAAGCATGCGCCTCTCGAGTTCGGGCAGATTGGGCGGCTGACCTAAGGGGCCACAGTTCTGTGGCCCGAAGTGCGTAGTCCAGTTTCCTTCAAGATCGAACTCAACGTCGGCGCCCGTGCGTTTGGCCAGAGCTAGGGGGCCACTCAAAGAAGCGATGTAAGATTCGGTTGGGGCTGAAGGGCTCAGCGTCAGCACAACGCCAAGTCCGGCCGCCTTGAGACGACTGGCGAACGCTTCAAGCGTCGCCTCGGACCATCCGACATACTGGAAGGTGTCAGTGCAGATCATGCTGCTGGTCGGCTGGTCGTTAAGCCATAGATGAACCCGATCGATGTGGCGCGCGGTCAGCTCGGCGATTGCCGCATCCATCGCCGCCGCCGACATCGCGCCATAGGGGGGGTATTCCAGTAAAGCGCGCGAGCAAGGTGCTCACGCGTCTGAACCTCTCCGACGCAGAGCGTCGTGCCCAGCAGGATCAGCGCGGCAACGCTGCGCCCCCTCATTGCAGGCGCACCGGTCGAGCCACAACTGGCGGCGCCGCTGGCTGAGGGGTGGAGGTCTTAGGAGCCGGCGAAAGGACGGTCTCGACCTGCTGGCCGGCCGCTACGGCCTTCTTCTCCGCGGCGGCCGCCGTGTCGTATTCTCTACCCACCTGTTCGATCAGCCCCTTGAACGCTGCGTTCGAGTCGCTCAGCTGGGCGAGGATCGGTCCGGCCTTGGCCGCTGCATCCTTGGCCTTGGCGTCAGTTGTCGGATCGGCTGGCTTTCCGGCAGGCGCGAGTTGCGCCTGCACACTAGCCGGCAACTCCTTTAGCAGCGAAACAGCTGCGCCTGCGGACTTGTAGGCGTCCGGCTTGACGTTCACGTAGTAGCCCACGATGGCCAGCTGACGGTCAGTCAGACGCTTGTCGGTGGCCCCAAGCAGGTAAGAGATGCTTATCGCCGCGGCGTCCTCAAGGCTGCTGAGGGTTGTCGGCGTGGCTGACGGGGTTTTGCTCGGATCCGAAGGCGCTCGGGTCAAGGCAAGCTTGGCGTACCGAGTGATCCCCGAATAGGTGCAGATCTCGGCGTAGCGTTCCACAACCAGGGCCGCCTCGGCTCTGCTCTGGACTGCGCTCGCCGGATTGTCCCGCCGAAAGGCATAGAGCGCTTCGACGATCAACGTCTTGGTCTCCGACGCATAGGGCGTCATCAGGGCGCGGTTGTCGAAGGCGCTGATCACCGAGCTGGTCAAGGCCGTGCCTGCAGCGATGCGCGCCAGCTGCCGGGCGGCGACCGCCGTGTTCTTGCGCAGCGCCTCAGTGGCGGACGCTGCCGTACCGGCCGCCGTCACTGAGTCTCCGGTGAAGCGGGTTTGGTTTTGGATCAGGGTCAGGTTGTCGAAATAGGCGTCGCAGGCCTTGTCGACCGTGTAGTAGCCCGCCTGCACGTAATCGACAGCTCCCCCCGCAGCCGTGACCTTTGCGGCAATCTCCATGGCTTGTTTTTGGACCTCATCAATCGTCGGCGTAACTGGTGCCCTCGGCCCGAAGAAGCCGTAGGACAAGGACGCGCTGGTCGTGCACCCACTAAGGCCCAGCGTTAGGGTCACCGCTCCGGAAATGAACGCGCCGGCTTTCAACCATCTAACGACGCGGCTACCGCGCCCCTGTGGGAACAAGCTACGATTGGTCATAAGGCCCCCCGGACTTAGATCGCGAGCGCGCGAACACCATTTGATAACGCCGATACTCGAAACGCCACTAAAAGTCGATTGAAATTTGAAAAGCAACCAAGAGCACTTTCCCCAGTGGGCCCCTCCGAGGTCGGGCACCTGGCCGGGACGCGCCAATTGCGGACGTTGGTATCGCTCCAGAAACCCGACCTTCGCGAACCCTGCGGCTTTGTCGCTGGGGGTGAACCAGCGACTTAAAAGATAGATCTGCTCGAACGTCTCAAGGGCGTCGGCGACTACATGGTCAAGCGCAATCGGAGAACCGAACGCTGCTGGAAAAACCTGCTCAAGATGGGCGGCCAGAAGACGTGACCGCCAAAGCCACTGCGAGCAAACAACCAATTGTACAGCCTAGCTTCATTTCACGTTAGGGGCGATCCTGCACCTAGATCGCGATTCATCGCGCGTCGATGGCGGCGATAAACCAGGCCGGGGCAAAAATGCACGAGTCCATGACCACGGCCGAAATCGGCGGCGCCTTCGAGAGCAAGGTTGCCACCTGCTACGAGGCGCTCGGCTACAAGATTGATCGCAACGCCGTCGTCGCCAATCACCAGATCGACATGCTGGTCAGCCGCTACACGCCCGGGGCCAACATCTCCACCTACGCCGTCGAGGCCAAGTTCCGAGAAAAGGGCGCGGTCGGCGTCAACGAGGTTCAGCCGTTCATCAACACCGCCCAGGGCCTGATCACCAAGGGGCTGATCAACGGCGCGGTCATGGTGTGCAACACCCACTATTCGGGTCTCGCCAAGGGCATGGTCGTCGACAGCAAGACCATTATGCTCCTGACCCTGGCTGACCTGGAGAGCGAGATCTTCTCGACTTCCGAAGCCCTGTACCGGTGCTGCGCCGACTACGAGGGCAAAGCGATCTCGCAGGAGTACATCGCCCTGCCTGGCCAGGCGAACCAGGACCGGTCCGAAACCATCGGCGACGCGGCGACCTATCTGAAAGACTGGGCCAGCGACAATTCAGGCTTGATGCCCCTGGTGGGCGACTTCGGCTCGGGCAAGACCACGGTGGTGGACCGATTGTTCTACGACTTCGCCAAGGCCCGGATCGACACCGGCAGGGGCAAGTATCCGATCAAGCTTCCGCTCCGCAGCCTGCTGAGCCACGGATCGCAATGGTCGTTCATCAACGCCTCGCTGAGAGACCTGCAGTACATCACGACCACCCAGTCGGTGTTCAAGTCCATGCTGGAATCGGGCGGCTTCGTCGTGCTGCTGGATGGCTTCGACGAGATCCATACCGGCGCCACGGCCCGGGAACGCGGCGGCTACCTCAAGCACCTGCTCTCTCTGCTGGCCAGCCCCTCGCCCTGCATCCTCTCCACCCGCCCCACCTACTTCAACTCGTTCCGGGAAATGAACGAGGCCTTCAACCACCTGCTGGACCCCAAGGCGACGTTCGAGCGGCTCGACAAGTCGCCGATCGATCCCAACCACCTGCTCAAACGCCTGGACATCTCCGGTCGCAAGACGCTGTCGACTTCTAGCCTGCGCACGACGCTTCAGCTCCTTCCCCTCACCCGGGACCGCGTCTTGGCCTACCTAAAGAATTGCGAAGCCGAGCTGGTCGCCAAAACCGGGACGGACATCGAGAGCACGCTGACGTTTCTGGAGCAGATCTACGACATCCGCGATCTGATGAGCCGGCCGCTGCTGCTCAACATGATCGTGGTGACCATCGTCGAGGGCACGTTGAATCCCGCCGACAAGACGGCCTCGATCGGGCCCTCGACGCTCTACGATCTCTACACCCAGATTTGCGCGGCCCGTGACGGATCCAAGCGCGGCGGCCGGCAAGGCGGTCAATACCTCAAGCCCGAGCTTCGGCTGGCTGCCTGCCGCGAACTGGCGATGAGCATGTTGCGCAAGGGCTCGATCGAACTGACCGCGACCGAGGTTGATGAGGCGCTGGATCGCGTCCCGATCCCAGTCAAGAAATCCCAGGGGGAGATCGACAAACGCGAGCTGCGGGAACGCAGCGTCACCGACATCCGGCTGTGTTCGTTCTTGTCGTTCTCGGACGACGGCTCGGTCCGGTTTGGTCACAAGTCGTTCTTCGAGTTCTTCGTGGCGCAGTATTTCCTGGTCGAGGTGGCGACGCGGTTCACCGCGATCACCGAGCTCGCCCGCCACAGCATCACCCGAGAAATGATCGGCTTCCTGGGCAGCTACGCGCGCGACGACAAGACTTTCGCGGTCAATGTCGCAAGCGCCTTCCACAATCGAGGCGGCGACAAGGACACCACCGACGCGCTCTTCCACCGTGTCATGTTCGCGTCCGGGGAGCTGCTGAGCGGTACGACGCTCAAAAAGGCCAACATCCATGACGCTGACCTCAAGCGCGCGGAGGTCGACGGGGTCACGTTCGACCAATGCCGCCTGATGCGGCTGGAGGTCGATCACGTCACGGCCACGAACTGGGCCATCACCCAATCGACGATGGCCGATTGCGCCCTGCGCGGCTCGACCTTCAGGGACTCGACCCTGACGCTGCGCGGCGTGTCCAACAAGCTGCTGGGTCTGTCGCTGACCGGGTGCGCCTTGGCCTGGCATGGCGAACAATGGGACGCCGAAGACGTCGCCATCGACGGCGGCACGGTGAACATGGATGCCGTGGGCCACATCCGGAACCTGTCACTCGCCAATCTGAAATTGACGATCGGACCGGTCGCCGGCCTCAAGATCGCCAGCACCGCCACCATCGACAACTGCACGATCATCCAGGTTTCGGTCAGCAGTTGGTGCGAGCAATCCTCGAAGGCGACGATCACCAACTCGACCCTGCTGGGCCTGTTCGTCCCCTCCCAGGACATCTCCGGCGCCAGCGCCAGCGGCTTCACGCTGAGCGACTGCCATGGCGTCGTGCTGACCCGCTCCAGCGGCGGCGCCCTGCAGGATGTCGGCTACACGCCAAGGTCGCCGTGGGGTCCCAACATTTGTCTCGTCGATGTCCAGTTTCTCGAGGACGCGCTCCGCTACAGGAACACACCGCAACCGCCGCTGACGCCCAACGATTCCGAGGCGACGATCAAGCGCCATCGCGAAGAGGCCGCCCGCCGGATCAAGGCCGGCGCCCTTCTGGATTTCCTGACCTCGCTCGCCGTTCTTCGGGACAACCTCCCGCATCTGACGGGCCTGCTTCACTACGCGTTCCATCCCAAGGAGGCGGAGGGCGGTTTCTTTGGCGCGCCCAAGCTCCGCAAGGCCCCCCGCGCCCCGGCCCGAACACGCTCCAGCTAACACGCAATGGTCAGGGCCCGCACAGATCACGCCGCTAGTCGCGCGTCGCGTCCACCGGGTCTGATCTTCGATCTCACCCGTATCAGACGTATTTCCGCGATCTAAGCATTT
>Ga0187842_1001393_pt1 | contig 11271 bp, 6 predicted proteins | sample SpaLakP09_SKY_41_FD_134514 | JGI IMG/M metagenome (GOLD analysis project Ga0187842, IMG submission 134514) | Oligotrophic lake water microbial communities from Sparkling Lake, Wisconsin, USA - SP09_SKY_41 | ecosystem: Environmental > Aquatic > Freshwater > Lake | place: USA: Sparkling Lake... | reverse complement strand
CGTAGCTGAACTCGAATCCGAGGCGCTCTTCGCCTTGGCAGCCCGGGCAGCCGGACTCGTCCAGTTCGCCAAAGTGCGTTGCAGAAATCGGGATGTGCTGCGCTGGGTTCATACCTGCCTCATAGAAAACTAGTGATGCGGAGTTAGCGCGGAGGCCAGCTGGCTTGGCGTTAGGGTTGGGGATGTGGCCGCCAGCCCAGTTGGCTGGAGACTTCCTCGGCCGCGCGCCTGAGGCTGCGTGCGGGCAACCCGCTGGCTGCCAGGCTGAAGCCGCGACTGGGGCCGATGGCGGTCAGGCTCAGCACCATGCGGCCCTGGTCGTCGAAGACCGGCGCGGCCAGGGCGCTGACGCCGGCGACCACACCGTCCTCGGCGCTGGCCAGGCCGACCGTGCGAATTTGGGCCAGCGTCTCGCGCAGGGTTTCCCAGTCCGGGTCGTTCAGGCGGTCGGGTTCGGAGTTGAGGGCGGCCTGCACTGTGCTTGCGGGCAGGTGGGCCGCGAACAGCCGGCCAGAAGCCGTGCCGCGCAAGCTCATCACCGTGCCATGTCGCATGCTGATGTGCACCGGGCTGGGCGCCTCGGCCACGCGCACGATGGTGGGGCCGCGGTTGCCCCAGACGGCGATGGCCACGGTCAGGCCCAGGGCCTGGGCCAGTTCCTCGATGCGCGGCGTGGCCAGTCGCACCGGGTCGTATTGCTGCAGGCTGATCAGGCCCAGTTGCAAGGCCAGCGGCCCCAGGCCGTAGCGGCCGCTGACTGCCTCCTGCTCAACCAAACCCAGCTTGATGAAGCTGACCAGATAGGGGTGGGCTTTGGCCGGCGCCATCTCGGCCTCGCGCGCCAGGTCTTTCAGGGCCAGTGGGCGGCCGTGGTGGGCCAGGGCGGTCAGCAACTGCCCGCCGACCTCGATGCTCTGGATGCCGCGCGGGCTGCGCTCGGGGCTGGCCTCGGCGGCGTTGCTTGCGTCAGCAGTGTCTGGAGGTTGGGCCATGGCTGCAGATTAGAACCGAAGCGCAGGAGAGGGTGCCTCGATTCAAATGACCTTGCGAATGCGCTGGTCCGCCGTGAGGCTGCAATCGGCACAAAGCAGCCGAATACAAAAGGCAACCACAGAGGCGCAGAGGCACAGAGAAATACAAAGCTGAATTGGTTTTAGCTCTGTGCCTCCGTGCCTCTGTGGTTGCATTTGAATCTCAGCAATGTGCCGATTCCAGCCGATCATTTCGCGGTATTCGTGTTGGACGAATTTGTTAAATATAGACAAACTCATTTGACTTTGGTTAAATCGGGCTCTGCCGCTTTGTGCTGTTCCGGCGCCCGCGATTGCCCCTCACCGAGAGCTTTGCCATGAGCAACCCGACCCCGACGAGCCCCAAGACTTTCGCTTCGCAAGCCGATCTGGAGGTCAAGAAGGTCAGTTTTGACCAGCTGTCGCCGCATGCCTACGCCTACACGGCGGAGGGCGATCCGAACACCGGCATCGTCATCGGCGACGACGCGGTCATGGTGATCGACACCCAGGCCACGCCGGTGATGGCGCAGGACGTGATCCGCCGCATCCGCGAGGTGACGGACAAGCCCATCAAGTACGTGCTGCTCAGCCACTACCACGCGGTGCGGGTGCTCGGCGCCAGCGCCTACCGGGCCGAGGGCTGCGAGCAGGTCATTGCCAGCCAGGACACCTACGACCTCATCGTCGAACGCGGCGAGCAAGACAAGGCCAGCGAGATCGGTCGCTTCCCGCGCCTCTTCGATGCCGTGGAGTCGGTGCCACCGGGCCTGACCTGGCCGACCCTGACCTTCACCGGCAAGATGACGCTCTGGCTGGGCAAGCTGGAAGTGCAGATCCTGCAGCTGGGCCGCGGCCACACCAAGGGCGACACGGTGGTCTGGCTGCCGCAGGACCGGGTGCTGTTCTCGGGCGATCTGGTCGAGTTCGATGCCACGCCCTATGCCGGCGACGCCTACTTTCAGGATTGGCCCGCCACCCTCGACCGCCTGGCCGCGCTCAACCCGGCCAAGCTGGTGCCGGGCCGCGGTGCCGCGCTGCAAACGCCCGAGCAAGTGCAGGCCGGCCTGAACGGCACGCGCGCCTTTGTCAGCGAGCTCTACGAGAGCGTCAAGGCGGGCGCCGCTGCGGGCCTGGATCTCAACGCGGTCTACCGCGAGACCTATGCCCGCTTGGCTGAGCGCTATGGCCACTGGGTGATCTTTGCCCATTGCATGCCCTTCGATGTGACCCGGGCTTACGACGAGGCCAGCGGCCACGCTGACCCCCGCATCTGGACGGCCGAGCGCGATGTCGCCATGTGGAAGGCGCTCGAGAACGTTTGATGGATGTGCTGAGCCTGCCGCCATGAATCACCGTTACGTCTATCCGCAGTACGAGGCGCGCATCAGCGCCGACCAGTTGCATTGGCGCGCCACCGGCGAGGCGGTACGCCGCCCGGTGGTGATCGTCGGCGCCGGGCCGGTGGGGCTGAGCTTGGCCCTGGACTGTGCAGCGCGCGGGCTGGCCGTCGTGCTGCTGGACGACAACAACAGCGTCAGCATCGGCTCGCGTGCGGTCTGCTATGCCAAGCGCACGCTGGAGATCTGGTCGCGTCTGGGCTTGGCTGAAGACTTGGTGGCTCAGGGCGTGAGCTGGCGCCTGGGCCGGGTCTTCCATGGCGAGGGTCTGGCCTACGAGTTCGACTTGCTGCCTCAGGCCGGCCATGAGCAGCCGGCTATGATCAATCTGCAGCAGTACCACCTGGAAGAGCGACTGGTGGCCGCCTGCATGGCCGAGCCGCGGATCGATCTGCGCTGGAAGCACAAGCTGCTGGCGCTGGCCGACGACGCCAGCGAGGAGGGCGGCCCGCTGCGCTTGCGCATCGAATCGCCTGAGGGGGAAGAGTTCGAGCTGCTCGCCGATTGGCTGTTGGCCTGTGACGGCGCCAGCAGCGATGTACGCCGCATGGTGGGCGCGGAGTTCAGCGGCAAGGCCTTTCAGGATCGCTTCCTGATCGCCGATGTGCACATCCCCGAGGCCCTGGGCTTCCCGACCGAGCGGCGCTTCTGGTTCGACCCACCATTCCACCCTGGCCAATCGGTGCTGCTGCACCGCCAGGGCCGCAACATCTGGCGCATCGATTTCCAGCTCGGCTGGCAGGCCGACCCCGAGCAGGCACGCCAGCCCGCGAATGTGCAGCGCCTGGTGCGTGCCATGCTGGGCCCGGAGGTGCCGTTTGAGCTGGAATGGGTCTCGGTCTACCAATTCGCTTGCCGCCGCATCGACCGCTTCCGCCATGGCCGCGTGCTCTTCGCCGGCGATGCAGCGCACCAGGTTTCACCCTTTGGCGCACGCGGTGCCAACAGCGGCGTGCAGGATGCCGACAACTTGGCCTGGAAGCTGGCCGCCGTGCTGCAAGGCCGCGCGCCCGAGGCCCTGCTGGACAGCTACCACGCGGAGCGCGCCGCCGCCGCCGACGACAACCTGCGCCAGTCCACCCGCTCGACCGATTTCATCACCCCCAAGACCGCCACCTCGCTGCAGCTGCGCAATGCCGTGCTGGAGCTGGCCCGGCGCGAGCCCTTGGCCCGTCCGCTCGTCAACAGCGGCCGCCTGTCCATGCCCACGGCCTACCGCGATTCGCCGCTGAACACGGCCGATGTGCCAGGCGCTTTCGAGACCGGCCCGGCACCGGGTGAGCCCCTGCCCGATGCGCCGGTGCACTGCGCCGGCCAGGCCAGCTGGCTGCTGCGCGAACTGCACCGTGCGGGGGCAGGCTTTGTGCTCTTGAGCTTCGGCGCGGTGGCCGCGACAGAGGTGCCGGCTGAGTGTCATGCGCTCGTGGTGGGCGAAGACTTGATCGATGCCGAGGGCCTGCTGGCCGCTCGACTGGATGCCCGACCCGGCAGCGTCTACCTGATCCGCCCTGACCAGGTGGTGGCGGCACGCTGGCGCGCCTTCGACGTGGCGGCTGTGGCTCAAGCCCTGGACCGCGCCCTAGCGCGCAAGCCTGCGGACTCGACTGCGCCCGCAGTTGTCCCCGCGAGCGCCGCCCTGAAACGCCAACCCAATCTGCAAGACCCCGACGGTTTTTACGAACACCTGATCGCCGCTCAGAGCGATCTGGACGAGGGCCAGGCGCAGCGCTTTCTGGCCAAGCTGAGCCTGATCCTGGCCAACCAGATCGGCGACAGCGCCTTGCTGCGCGAGGCGATCGACCTGGCCCGCGAACCTGAAACTTCGACTTTGACTTCCAACGAATCTGCACCATGAGTGAAGCCCTGAACTACCAAGCCGGTTTCGGCAACCAGCATGTCACCGAGGCCGTGGCCGGCAGCTTGCCGGTGGGCCGCAACAGCCCGCAGCAAGTGGCCCATGGCCTCTACGCCGAGCTGCTCTCGGGGGCGGCCTTCACCGCGCCGCGTGCCGAGAACCTGCGCACCTGGATGTACCGCCGTCAGCCCTCCGTCGTGGTGGGTAGTTATCAGCCCCTGAACCATGCCTTCCTCAAGACTGGCGCCGCTGAGGGCCAGGCCGCTCCGCCGGACCCGCTGCGCTGGGCGCCGACCGCCATCCCCGAGGCTCGCAGCGATTTCGTTGCCGGCCTGCGCACCCTGGTCGTCAACGGCGACCCCGATGCCCAACTGGGCATGGCTGCTCATCTCTACTTGGCCAATGCTTCGATGGAGCGCAGCGCTTTCGTCAACGCCGACGGCGAACTGTTGATCGTGCCGCAGCAGGGTGCCCTGCACATCACCACCGAGCTGGGTCGTCTGGATGTGAAGCCGGGCGAGATTGCGCTGATCCCTCGCGGCCTGGCCTTCAAGGTGGCGGTGGATGGCCCCTCGCGCGGCTACATCTGCGAGAACTACGGCGCGCCGTTTCGCCTGCCGGAGCTGGGCCCGATCGGCTCCAACGGCCTGGCCAATCCGCGCGACTTCCTGGCCCCGGTGGCGCATTTCGAAACCGAGGCCGGTGCCTACGAGATCATCAAGAAGTTCGGCGGCAAGCTCTGGCGCGCCGAGCAGGGGCACACGCCCTTCAATGTGGTGGCCTGGCATGGCAATCTGACGCCCTACAAGTACGACACCGCGCATTTCATGACCATCGGCTCGATCAGCTTCGACCACCCGGACCCGAGCATCTTCACCGTGCTGACCTCGCCCAGCGACACCGCCGGCTGGGCCAATGTGGACTTTGTGATCTTCCCGCCGCGCTGGATGGTGGCCGAGGACACCTTCCGCCCGCCCTGGTACCACCGCAATGTGATGAGCGAGTTCATGGGTCTGGTGCTGGGCCAGTACGACGCCAAGCCCGAGGGTTTCAAGCCCGGCGGCTCTAGCCTGCACAATGCCTATGTGCCGCATGGCCCGGATACCGAAGCCTTCGCCAAGGCCAGCAGCGTGGACCTGGCGCCGCACAAGCTGGACCACACCCTGGCCTTTATGTTCGAGACCCGCTGGCGCTTGCTGCCCACCGAGTTCGCCATGAACGGTGGCGCGCTGGAAACCAGTTATGCCCAGTGCTGGAGAGGCTTGCAAGACCGTTTCAGCGCCTGAATCGACTTCAGCAATATTGACCGATAGTTTGAGAACCCCATGAGCTTGATTGACCACACCCACAGCCCCAGCGCCCAGTCCTGGGTCGTCAGCGCCAACGCGGCCGACACCGACTTCCCCATCCAGAACCTGCCCTATGGCCTGTTCCGCCGCGCCGGCAGCAATGAGAGCGCCCGCGTCGGCGTGGCCATCGGCGAGCAGATCCTCGATCTGCGCTTGGCCGCCGCCGCCGGCAAATGGAGCAGCAGCGTGCAGGTGCTGCTGCAGCCTCTGGCCGATGGCAATCTGAACGCCTTCATGGGCCAGCCCTCGGCGGCGCGCCTGGAGCTGCGCCATGCCTTGTTCGATGCGTTGCTGGCCGGCTCCAAGCAAGAGGCCGCTCTGCGCACCTGCCTGCTGGCCCAGGCTGAGGCGCAGATGGCCGTGCCTTGCCGCATCGGCGACTACACCGACTTCTACACCGGCATCCACCACGCCACCACGGTGGGCAAGCTGTTCCGTCCGGACAACCCGCTGCTGCCCAATTACAAGTGGGTGCCGATCGGCTACCACGGCCGCAGCTCGTCCATCGGCGTCAGCGGCGGCACGGTGCGTCGCCCGCTGGGCCAGCTGAAAAGCCCCGACGCCGAAGTGCCGGTGCTGGCCGCTTGCAAGCGCCTGGACTATGAGCTGGAGCTGGGCGTCTTCGTGGCCGGCGGCAATGAACTGGGCACCCCCATCCCGATGGAGCAGGCCGACGAGCACCTGTTCGGCGTGACCTTGCTCAACGACTGGTCGGCCCGCGATGTGCAGGCCTGGGAGTACCAGCCGCTCGGCCCCTTCCTGGCCAAGAATTTCGCCACCACCATCTCGCCCTGGATCGTGACGATGGAGGCGCTGGAACCTTTCCGCGTGCCGTTCTCGCACCCGGCCGAAGATCCCCAGCCCTTGGCCTACATCGATTCGCCCCGCAACCGTGCGGAAGGCGGCTATGCGATCGAACTCGAAGTTTGGATCCAAACCGAGAAGATGCGTGCCGCCGGCCAGACCGCCACGCGCCTGATGCGCTCCAACTTCAAGCACGCCTACTGGACCCTGGCCCAGATGCTGACCCACCATGCCAGCAATGGCTGCAATCTGCAGCCGGGCGACTTGATGGGCACGGGCACCCAGTCTGGCCCCGAGGCGGTTGAAGGTGGCTCGCTGCTGGAGCTCTCGCTGGGCGGCAAGCAAGCCCTGACCCTGCCCAATGGCGAGACACGCACCTTCTTGCAAGACGGTGACAGCATCAGCCTGCGCGGCTCTGCCGAAACCAGCAGCCTGGCCGGCGGCGCCCGCCGCATCGGCTTCGGCGACTGCAGCGCCACCATCGTGCCTGCGCCGCAGCTCTGAGCCTTTGCAGCTCAATCGGCGAGGGCGGTGCCGCGAGGCGCCGCCCTCTTTTTATTGCAGGTGGGGAAGCTCAGCGTTTGGCTTGCCGGTTTTGGCACGGAGCCGTCGTTCGCGGAGAAGTTTCAGCACGCAGAGTTCGCGGAGGACCGCAGAGGACGCTGAGAACACAATCCTCGCTCTTCTTCTCTCTCTGCGACCTCTGCGAACCTCAGCGCACTCTGCGTTCGTATTCAAATCTCAGCGAACGACGGTTCTGTGCCGCTTCCCGCCCTTCAAACCGCGGGTATCCCCGCGCTTCCGTCTTGCATCAGCCCCTGCTTTGTAAGACCGATGCAATGAAGTCCTGCAAAACGCAACGTGCTGATCTGGCGCCGCTGCCTGCCGCTAAATTGCCGAGGTCGAAGCATGGGCCTGCCCGGCTTGCTGCCTGCGCTGTGGCAGCGGACCCCTCATCAAGCAAGACGCAAAAAACTCTCGGAGACCTGTTCCATGAACCAGCCCCTGTCGTTCCAGAAAAAAGTTCTGCCCCAACTGATCAGCGCCGTCATCGGCTCGCTGGCCCTGCACGCAGCCCATGCGGCCGACGAGCCGGCCAAGACCAATGAACTCGACAAGGTCGAGGTCCGCGGCATTCGCGCCACCCTGAACAAGAACCTGGTCGAGAAGCGCGAGAACTCCAGCATCGTCGATTCGATCTCGGCCGAAGACGTGGGCAAGTTCCCCGACAAGAACGTGGCCGATTCGCTGCAGCGCGTGCCCGGCATCTCGGTGGACCGGAGCTGGGGTGAAGGCCGTGACATCTTCGTGCGCGGCACCGACAAGAACCTCAACATGACCCAGTTGAACGGCCAGGCGGTGGCCTCGGCCTACTGGTGGAAGAACGACTCGCAGAGCCGCGGCTTCAACTACGACATCCTGCCGTCTGAAATCGTCGGCAGCCTCGACGTGTTCAAGAGCCCCTCCGCCGACCTGGACGAAGGCAGCATTGGCGGCCTGGTGAACGTCAAGACGCGCAAGCCGCTGGACTTCAAGAACCAGTTCAGCGCCGTGGGCTCCGTCGAAGCCACGTACAGCAAACTGCCCAAGGCCACGGACCCGCAACTGGCCGGCCTCGTCAACTGGAAGAGCGAGGACAAGACCTTTGGCGTGTTGCTGGCCATCAGCCAGCAAAAGCGCACCATGCGTCGTGATGGCCTGGAGAACTTCACCGAAGCGGCCAAGTACGACATCGTCGACCAAAAGGGCGTGTCGACCCCGGCGTACGCCTCCTGGGGTGGTGGCTCGGCCATCTTCCGCCAAGACCGCGAACGCACCACCGGCAACCTGGCTCTGCAGTTCCGCCCCAACCAGGCCACGGACATCGTTCTGAATTACATGAATTCAGACATGAGCATGAACAACAACAACCAGAACTACCTGTGGCAGGCAGGCGGTGTGGCCAAGGCCGGCAAGATCGCCGTGACCGACCCGAAGTTCATCACCACCAGCGACGGCACCAAAGCCCTGGTCGGCGGCACGCTGGACGGCGGCGTGTCCTTTGAGCCCATCTATCGCGAGGCCTACATCAAGTCCAAGGTCCTGGACCTGGAAGGCACGTACAACGCCGACAACTGGCACGCCCATGGCCAGGTCGGCACGACCTCTGGCTCCGGCGGCAGCAAGCACGATCGCAACTTCTGGTTCGAAGGCAAGGGCCAGACACAAATCGACCTGGCCAAGGACCAGTACAACGTCAAGTACATCGGCATGAGCCCGCTCGATCCCAAGGCACTGACGCTGATGGGCACGCGCGACTGGATTCGCAAGATGGAGAGCACCGTGAACTATGCGCAAGGTGACCTGACCTTCGATCTCAACGGCTCCTTCATCACCGACATCAAGGTCGGCCTGAAATTGCGTGACAACACGGTGCAGAACCATCGCACCATCCTGACCAACGGCCCAGGCGGCACCGGTTGGCAAGTCCTGACCCTCGCCGATCTGTCCACTGGCGCCTCGCCCCTGCTCAGCCAGGCCGCCGCCACCTCGGGCTCCCTGACCCAGTACGCCTGGGTGGATGACGGTCTGGCCGTCAGCAAGGGCTTCGCCATGTTCGACAAGGGCATGAAGGGCGGCGAGGCCAAGGGCGAGTACTACAAGATCAAGGAAAAGATCACCGCAACGTATGTGAAGGCGGATTTCGCTGCCAATCAGTGGCGCGGAGACTTCGGCGTGCGCCTGGTCAAGACCCGGCAGACTTCGGAGGCCAACCAGGGCAATGACGCGGCCGGCTGGTCGGTGGTCAGCACCACCCGCAGCTACACCGATGTCCTGCCCAACCTCAACGCGGTGTACGAGCTGAACAAGGAGTGGCTGATCCGCGGTGCGCTGTCGCGCGTGATGGCACGCAACACCTTCAGCAATCTGAGCGCCAGCACCGAGCTGAGCGGCACGACCAGCTCCGCTTCGGCCGGCAATCCCAATCTGAAGCCCTACCACGCCAACCAGGCTGAAATTGGCGCCGAGTGGTACTTCGCCGAAGCCTCGATGTTGTCGGCCACCTTGTTCACCAAGCGCCTCGACACCTTCGTCTATGACACCACTTTGCCCGAGACCATCGGCGGTGTGGTGCGCTCGGTGACCCGCCCGAACAATGCCGACAACGGCGCCACGATCAACGGCGTCGAAGTGCAATGGCAGCAGCCTTTCGGCAAGACGGGCTTTGGCACCGTGGTGAACTACACCTACTCCGACGCCAAAGCCGGTGCAGTGGCCGGTCAGCCACGCCTGGGTGTGGTGGGCAATTCCAAGCATCAGTTCAACGCCAGCGTGTTCTATGAAAAGAACGGCCTGAACGCCCGCCTGTCCTACAACTACCGCTCCGCCTACTTTGGTGGCCTGGACATGGGCGGCCAGGACCAGACCAGCGCCTATGGCCAGCTGGACGCCACCCTCGGCTACGATTTGACCGACAAGATCACGGTTTACGGCTCAGCCGTGAACCTGAACAACGCGGTCAATCGCATCAACACCACCGATGGCATCCCGGTCGGCGTGTACGAGAACGGCCCGCGTTACACCATCGGCCTGCGCGCCAAGTTCTGACGCCCCAGACCGCCGCAGCGCATGCCAGGCGCCCGGCCGCTGATCATTCAGCGGCCGGCGACTCGGCCCGCTCTGGCGGTCCGACAGGCCGCCTTTCATGCAGGGCGGCCTGTTGTGTGTTTCGATGCTGTTCGCCAGATGGACGGCCGGTCATTTCTTGCTCCTTGTGGGTACGCTCTCTCATGAACAAAGCTTCCGAACTCCGTTCCGGCTCGAAAGGAGGTGTGGTCCTGGCCATGATCTTCATCGGCCTGATGTTCTTCATCCTCGGCTTCGTCACCTGGCTGAATGGCTCCTTGATCCCCTTTCTCAAGGTGGTGTGTGAGCTCAACAACTTCCAGGCGCTCTGGGTCACCTTTGCCTTCTACATCGCCTACACCGTGATGGCGCTGCCCTCGGCCGCCATCTTGGCGCGCAGCGGCTACAAGCGCGGCATGACGCTGAGCCTGGCGGTCATGGCCTTGGGGGCTTTGCTCTTCATTCCGGCCGCCAAGGTCGGGCACTACGGCCTTTTCCTGCTGGCCCTGTTCACCCTGGCCTCAGGCATGACGCTGATGCAGACGGCCATCAACCCCTACATCGTCTGCATCGGTGCGCGTGAAAGCGCGGCCATGCGCATCAGCATCATGGGCTTGTTCAACAAGGGCGCCGGCATCGTCGTGCCATTGGTGTTCTCGGCCTTGATCCTGTCCGGCTTTGACCAGAAGGCCGCCGTCGACCTGGCTGCGCTGGAGCCTGCCGCGCGCGCTCTGGCTCGTGCCGAGTTGGCTTCGCGCCTGATCACGCCTTATCTGGTCATGGCCGGCGTGCTGCTGGTCTTCACCGCCGTCATCCACTTCTCCTCGCTGGCCGAGCCCGACCTGGATGATGCGGGCGACAGCGCTCCGGTGCGCATCGGCGAGGTCTTCCGCTTTCCCCAGGTGGTGCTGGGCGCGCTGAGCCTGTTTGTCTATGTGGGCGTGGAGGTGATCGCCGGCGACACCATCGGCCTGTATGGCCAGCAGCTGGGCGTGGCGAACTACGCCGTGCTGACCAGCTACACCATGGCAGCCATGGTGATCGGCTACCTGGCCGGGGTGCTCCTGATCCCTCGACTCGTTTCGCAGAAGACCGCGCTGCAGGCCTCGGCCGTGCTGGGCGTCGTGTTGTCTGCCGCCGTGGCCCTGAGCTCCAGCCAGGACAGCGGCATCTCGCAGCTGCTGCTAGGCTGGGCCGGTGTGCCGGCCGTGCCCAACACCGTGTTCTGCCTGGCCGCCCTGGGCCTG
>Ga0187842_1001391_pt1 | contig 11276 bp, 10 predicted proteins | sample SpaLakP09_SKY_41_FD_134514 | JGI IMG/M metagenome (GOLD analysis project Ga0187842, IMG submission 134514) | Oligotrophic lake water microbial communities from Sparkling Lake, Wisconsin, USA - SP09_SKY_41 | ecosystem: Environmental > Aquatic > Freshwater > Lake | place: USA: Sparkling Lake... | reverse complement strand
GAAACGTAATGGTGAAAAATGCGAATCACGATGCCCTCCCTGAAACGGGCCAGACGATGCTAGCGATGATGAGCGTGTCGCATTTTTAGACCTTGAGCAGCCACAATTGGCTCTGCGGTTAGGCTAAATCCGGGCAAGATTGGGCGTGGATATGACAGGGATATGACAAATGGTCTATAGTCATGGGTCTTTACTGTATTCAAGCGGAATCATGAAATTTGATGTTGCAATTGTCGGCAGTGGACTGGCCGGCCTGTCAGTCGCCTTGCATCTGGCGGAAACGCGCACTGTCGCGATTATTTCCAAGCGTGCCCTGAAGGACGGGGCCAGTAACTGGGCGCAGGGCGGCATCGCTGCCGTGCTGGATTCCGGTGATAGCCACAAGCAGCACATCGATGACACGCTGATCGCTGGTGGCGGCCTATGCGACGAGGGCGCGACCCGCTTTATCGTCGAACATGGACGCGAAGCGATCGAATGGCTGATCGAACAGGGTGTGCCTTTCACCCGCGACGATACGGCCGAACTGGGCTTCCACCTGACCCGCGAAGGCGGGCACAGCCAGCGCCGCATCATTCATGCGGCCGATGCCACCGGCCATGCTGTGCAGGTAACGCTAGAAGAAAAAGTCCGCGCCCATCCGAACATCACTCTGTTCGAACATCATTGCGCGATCGACCTGATTACCTCGGACAAGCTCAATCCCGTCAAGAAGAACAGCCAGCCCAAGTGCGTTGGCCTGTACGTACAGGATGAAAAGACCGGTCAGGTACTGACTTTCGCCGCTGAACATACCGTGATGGCCACGGGCGGTGCAGGCAAAGTCTATCTTTACACCACCAATCCCGATACAGCCAGCGGCGACGGCATCGCCATGGCCTGGCGCGCCGGCTGCCGTGTGTCGAACATGGAATTCATCCAGTTCCACCCGACCTGCCTGTACCACCCATATGCCAAATCTTTCCTGATTACGGAAGCCATACGCGGCGAAGGTGGCCTGCTCAAGCTGCCGCCAGAGGCTGGCGCATCGGCTGGCAAACGCTTCATGTTGTCCCATGACGAACGGGCCGAACTGGCACCGCGCGATGTGGTGGCCCGCGCCATCGACTTCGAAATCAAGAAGCGCGGCCTCGACTATGTCCACCTCGATATCAGCCACAAACCGGCCGATTTCCTGATCGAGCACTTCCCGACCATTTATGCACGCTGCCTGGAACTGGGCATCGACATCACCAAAGAACCGATTCCCATCGTGCCGGCAGCGCACTACACCTGCGGCGGCGTGGTCACCGACCTGTATGGCCGTACCGACCTGCCCGGACTGTATGCCGTGGGCGAAACTGCGTGCACCGGTCTGCATGGCGCCAACCGGCTGGCCAGTAACTCCCTGCTCGAGTGCGTGGTCATCGGCCGTGCCTGCGCCACCGACATCGCCAGCAAGGAAAAAGGCGAAGTCCCCTATCTGCCAGACTGGGACGAGAGCCGCGTGACCGATGCCGACGAAGAAGTGGTGATCGCCCATAACTGGGATGAACTGCGCCGCTTTATGTGGAACTATGTGGGCATCGTGCGCACCACCAAACGGCTGGAACGGGCCCAGCACCGGATTGCCCTGCTCAAGGAAGAAATCGACGAGTACTATCAGAACTTCCGCATCACCCACGACTTGCTGGAGCTGCGCAATCTGGTCGATGTGGCTAGCTTGATCGTCAACAGCGCCCTGCAGCGGCACGAAAGCCGTGGTCTGCATTTCAGCCGCGACTATCCGGAAACTCTGCCCAAGGCCCTGCCCAGCATCCTGACGCCCAACCGCCGCAAATAAGCGGCGCCATCCATAGGTATGAGCATGATCGCCCTGCGCACTGCCCTAGCGACCGACATCCCGGCGATGGAAGCGCTGATCGCCCGTTCGGGCATAGAGCTGAGCGAGGGCTTCTATACGCCCGAGCAGGCGCGGGCCATCATCCGCCACGTCTTCGGCGTTGATACCCAGTTGGTGACGGATCATACCTATTTTGTGATTGAAGAAGCTGGTGAACTGCTGGCCTGTGGCGGCTGGAGCAAGCGCGCCACGCTGTTCGGTGCCGACCGCACCAAGCAAGGCGCTGATCCCCTGCTCGATCCGGCCACTCAGCCAGCGCGCATACGGGCATTTTTTGTCCATCCGCAGGCCGCGCGGCGCGGTCTGGGACGCCAGTTGCTTGAGCATTGCAGTAACGCGGCAGCCGCAGGCGGCTTTCACCGGCTGGAACTGGCGGCTACCCTGCCCGGCGTGCCGCTCTACCGGGCCTGCGGTTTCAGCGAAATCGAAGCGTTTGAGATTCCCTTGCCCGGCCCGATCCACGTCGGGCTGGTGAGGATGGGCAAGGACATCTAGCCAGAGTTAGCCGATGATGCGCAGCGAATAGTCGGTTGCGCGTACGTCTTTGGTCAGGCTGCCGATGGAGATACGGTCCACGCCCGTTTCGGCGATGGCACGCACGGTGTCGAAGTTGATGCCGCCGGAAGCTTCCAGCAGCGCACGGCCAGCATTGCGCTGTACCGCATCGCGCATCATGTCGAGACTGAAGTTATCGAGCAGAATGGACACTGCACCGGCTGCCAGTGCTTCTTCCAGCTCGGCGATAGATTCCACTTCCACCTGTATCGACACGCCTTTGTTCAGCGCCTGTGCGGCATGCACGGCGGGCGTAATGCCGCCCGCTGCCGCAATGTGGTTCTCCTTGATCAGGATACCGTCGTACAGCGCCAGTCGTTGATTCTGGCCACCACCAACGCGTACCGCATACTTTTGCGCCAGACGCATACCGGGCAGGGTTTTACGGGTATCGAGGATGGCAGCGCGGGTACCGGCGATCACTTCCACATACTTGCGGGTGACGCTGGCGACGCCGGACAGCAGTTGGAGGAAATTCAGCGCAGCCCGTTCACCGGTCAGCAAAGCGCGTGCCGGACCATGCAGCGTGCAGACCGGCGTATCGGCCTGCATCAGATCACCTTCAGCATAGTGCCATTCGATCTCAATACCGGCCTGCATGCAGTTCATCACGCCTTCGAACCACGGCGCCCCGCACAGCACTGCCTGTTCGCGTACGGTCACGCGGGCGGTAGCGCGACCACCTTCCGGCACCAGCAGGCCGGTCAGGTCGCCCGTGCCCACATCTTCCAGCAAGGCAGAAAGCAGATTGGCTTCAAAAGCGGATTTGAGCGCCTCGTCGAACGGGGCAAAACGGTTAATCAGTGTACTCATGCCGGACCTATCCCCGAGAACAGCTGGCCTTCCCTGGCCAGATCGGCACCTGCCTGCACGCGCGCCTTCTTGGCGGCTGCGAAGTCCAGCATGCGGGTAATCGACGTCACGGCTTTCTGGCCTATGGCTGGATCAACGTGAATTTCGTTGGCGCTGCTGTTGTCCATATTCTCCAGCAGGTCCACCAGATTCTGCAGACCGTTCATCGCCATCCACGGGCAGTGTGCGCAGCTCTTGCAGGTGGCGCTATTGCCGGCAGTGGGCGCTTCGATGAAACGCTTGCCCGGCGCTGCAGCCCGCATCTTGTGCAATATGCCGTTATCGGTGGCGACGATGAAGGTGTCAGCCGGTAAATTGACAGCCGCATCGATGATCTGGGTAGTGGAACCCACCACATCGGCCAGTGCCACCACATTGGCAGGCGATTCCGGATGCACCAGTATCTTCGCTTCGGGGTACTGGGCTTTCAGCAGCTCCAGTTCGACGCCTTTGAATTCGTCATGCACCAGGCAGGAACCCTGCCACAGCAGCATGTCGGCACCGGTTTTCTTCTGGATGTAGGAACCCAGGTGCTTGTCCGGCGCCCACAATATCTTCTTGCCCTGTGCGTGCAGGTGCGCCACGATATCGAGCCCGATAGACGAAGTCACCATCCAGTCGGCGCGCGCTTTGACGGCTGCGCTGGTGTCGGCATACACCACCACCGTACGGTCCGGATGGGCATCGCAGAAAGCCGTGAATTCGTCCGCCGGGCAGCCCAGGTCGAGCGAACAGGTGGCGTCCAGATCCGGCATCAGGATGCGCTTTTCCGGGCTGAGGATTTTCGCCGTTTCGCCCATGAAGCGCACCCCGGCAACGATCAGCGTTTGGGCGCTGTGGTCGCGGCCAAAGCGGGCCATTTCCAGCGAGTCGGACACGCAGCCGCCCGTCTCTTCCGCCAGATCCTGCAGATCGGCATCCACATAGTAGTGCGACACCAGCACGGCTTGCTTTTCCTTCAGCAGTTGCTTGATGCGCTGTTTCAGGGTGCTGCGCTGGTCCGCCGCGAGCGGAGCCGGCGTGCGCGCCCACGCACGGGCGGTGCAGCTGGCGCCGTCCTGCGGATGCTCGTACTCGACGGGCTTGATATCGATGGTTTGCATGCTACTCGCTTGAAACTGGTATGAGGTTAAACCGGTTGCCGGACTTAGTTAATGCCCTGGCTGCTCAGGTACTCTTCGTAATTGCCGCGGAAATCGATCACTTCATTGTCCTTGACTTCGATAATCCGGTTCGCCAGCGAGGAAACGAACTCGCGGTCGTGCGATACGAAGATCAGGGTGCCGGCGTATTTTTCCAGCGCGATATTGAGCGATTCGATCGATTCCATGTCCATGTGGTTGGTCGGTTCATCCAGCAGCAGCACGTTGTGACGGCCCAGCATCAGCTTGCCGTACATCATGCGGCCCTTCTCGCCACCGGACAGCACTTTGACCGACTTCTTCACCTCGTCGCCGCCGAACAGCAGACGGCCCAGTATCGAACGCACGGCTTGATCGTCGTCGCCTTCCTTGGTCCACTTGCCCATCCAGTCGGTCAGGTTGATATCGGCGGCAAAATCTTCCGTCGGGTCCTGCGGCATATAGCCGACGTTGGCGTTCTCGGCCCACTTCACCACGCCATGGTCGGCCTGCAGGCCAGCGATATCCTGACCGCCGATGCAGCGCAGCATGGTGGTTTTACCGGCGCCGTTGGCACCGATGATGGCGATGCGCTCGCCCGCTTCAACCATGATGCTGAAGTTATTGAACAGCTGGCGGTCATATTTCTTGGCAATCCCTTCCACTTCCACGGCCAGACGGTGCAGTTTTTTCTCGCCTTCGAAGCGCACGAACGGATAGGCACGCGACGACGGCTTGATGTCTTCCACCTTGATCTTGTCGATCATTTTGGCGCGCGAAGTGGCCTGGCGGGCTTTCGACTTGTTGGCCGAGAAGCGGCGTACGAAATCCTGCAGTTCAGCTACTTTCTCTTTGGCCTTGGCGTTGTTGGCCAGCTGCTGGTTACGCGCCTGGGTCGAAGCCAGCATGTAGTCGTCATAGTTGCCTGGATAGATCTTCAGGGTGCCGTAGTCCATGTCGGCCACGTGGGTGCAAACCTGGTTCAGGAAGTGACGGTCGTGGGAAATGATAATCATGGTGGAGTTGCGCTCGTTCAGCACATCTTCCAGCCAGCGGATGGTGTTAATGTCCAGGTTATTGGTCGGCTCGTCCAGCAGCAGGATGTCCGGATTCGAGAACAGCGCCTGCGCCAGCAGCACGCGCAGCTTCCAACCCGGCGACACATTGCTCATCGGGCCCTGATGCAGATCGATGGCAATACCCACGCCCAGCAGCAGTTCGCCGGCACGGGCTTCGGCCGTGTAGCCGTCGTATTCGGCCACTTTGCCTTCCAGTTCGGCCGCCTTCATGTAGTCGTCGTCGGTGGCTTCCGGATTGGCGTAGATCGCATCGCGTTCGGCCATGGCCGCCCACATTTCCGTGTGGCCCATCATCACCACATCCAGCACGCGCATTTCTTCGTAGGCAAACTGGTCCTGGCGCAGCTTACCGAGGCGCTCATTCACATCCAGCATCACGTTGCCGGACGACGGTTCCAGATCGCCACCCAGAATTTTCATGAAGGTGGACTTGCCGCAGCCGTTTGCGCCGATCAGACCGTAACGGTTGCCATCACCGAATTTAACGGAAATGTTTTCGAACAGCGGCTTGGCGCCGAATTGCATGGTGATATTGGCTGTGGATAGCACGAAGAAGACCTCTAAAGCGGTGAATTGAATTAACCGGGCATTTTACCATCAGCCGCGCAAGGACGGGTACTCGCTGAGTGTCAATTCCAGTGTACGGGCCTCGGAACTCAGGTGCGCCATGGCACCGTATGGCAGCGTAGCACGCCGTTCGATGTGGCCGAAAGGCAGGCCGGTGAGCACAGGTAGCGGCAGCACCGAACGCAGATAGGCCAGCATCGCCTCGAAATCGTAGCCATTGTCATAAGGACTGAGCTTGTAGCCGGAAAAATCGCCCAGCACCAGTGCCTGCTGGCCTTCCAGCGCACCGGCGTAGAACAACTGCAGCACCATACGCTCGATGCGGTATGGGTGTTCGCTGATATCTTCGAGGAATAAAATGCCGCCCGGCTGGGCGGCGAAATAAGGCGTACCCAGCAGGCTGACCAGCATCGCCAGATTGCCGCCCCACAGCTGGCCGCGCACCTCCACGACAGGGTTGTCGCTGCCTTCTGCCGCCACTTCGCCGGAGACATGGTGGAGCGGCCCTTGCAGGCAGTTCTGGAACTGCTGCATGGTGTAGCCGACCGGTGTATCGCGCGCATAATCGCCACAGAACATGGGGCCGGCAAAACTGACGCAGCCGGTCTGCTTCATATACGCCATCTGGAATGCAGTGAAATCGCTGTAGCCGACAAAAAGCTTGCCACTGGAAGCGAGCCGCTCGAAATCAATATGCGGCAACAGCCGGCTCATGCCGTAGGAGCCGCGCAGGGCCAGCACTACCTGTACTTCGGGGTCTTCGGCGGCCGCGTAAAGCTGGGCCAGACGGGCCTCGTCAGTACCGGCAAAGCGCTGATGGCGTTGTTCGTGCTGGTAGTAGTTATGAATCAGATAGCCCTGCTTGCGCAGGCGTTCGATGCCCGCTTCGACAGCGGGATAGTCCGGCGCATAACCGCCAGTGGCGGCGATTGCCATGCCGAAGGGAGTAGTAGTCAAGTTTAGTCTGCCGCAGAGAGAGGGTGAGCGTTACCAAAAACGCCCTCATCTTACCGTGCGGCCTAGGGGTGGGCAAGTTTGCCGCCGCAACGTAGCGAGCTGCTATGCGTCGGCAGAAGGCGCACTTGTGGCACGCCGGGCAGCCGTTGCAGCGGCACGGCGGGCGGCAAAAAAACCTTTGAGCATTTCGCCGCATTCTTCCCCCAGCACCCCGCCCGTGACGCTGGTGTGGTGGTTCAGCTGGGGATGCTCGAACAGATTCATCAAGGAACCGCATACGCCCGTCTTGGGGTCGCTGGCGCCAAACACTACGCGGGCCAGGCGCGCGTGCATCATCGCACCGGAGCACATCAGGCAAGGCTCCAGCGTCACATATAGCTCACAGCCGGGCAGACGGTAATTGCCCAGCTTTTCCGCAGCGGCGCGCAGCGCGACGATCTCAGCATGCGCGCTAGGGTCGTGCTTGCCGATTGGCTGGTTGTAGCCACAGGCGACTACTTCGCCATCCTTAACCACCACGGCACCTACCGGCACCTCACCGAGATCCCACGCATGCTGCGCCTGCTCCAGCGCCAGCCGCATAAAATCCTGATCCGCCATGGGCTCAGGCCTCCGTAATTTCGGCCCAGCAGTTCGGCGTTTCGTGCAGCACCAGCTTGTGCAGGTGCAGGCCGGTGCCGAAGCGGTCTTTATAGGCGGCTTTCAGAATGGCGAACGCCACGTGGGCCAGATTTTCTACCGTAGGAATGCGGTCGATCACCACAGTTTTATGGCCTGGCAGCGTGGCGAGGAATTCGCGCACGGCGGCATCTTTTTCGTAGACGATGAAAGCGTGATCCCAGACGTCAACCAGATGTTCCTTGGCCAGCGCCTTGATGTCGGAGAAATCCATAATCATGCCGTTATCGGAATTGCCTTCCGCGCTGATGATCTCGCCAGTCAGCGTGATTTCCAGCGTATAGCGGTGGCCGTGCAGGTTGCGGCACTGGCTTTTGTGGTCAGGAATGCGATGGCCGGCATCGAATTCCAGTTTGCGGGTAGTGGTCAGCATGATTAGGGTATCTGTAAAAGTTTATGGGTTTGCAAACTCAGCTTCCACTTCGGGTTGCGTTTGCAGGTCTCGATGGCGAGACGGGTGTTGAATTCGGCCAGCGGGCCATCCATGGCCTGCACGAAGTAGTGTTCAAAGTCCAGCTTCTCATAGGCGCTCAGGTCCTGCCCGGTTTGCGGTATCACTACCTTGATCTCGTTGCCTTGGGTGACGGCCAGCGTCGAACCCATTTTCGGGCTGACGCAGATCCAATCCACACCGGCTGGCACGGGCAGCGTGCCATTGGTTTCGATGGCGATGGTAAAGCCTTGCGCATGCATGGCTTCGATGAGTGCAACATCCAGCTGCAGCAGCGGCTCGCCGCCAGTGAACACCACATATTTGCTGGCGGTATAACTTGCTGGCCAGAGCGCACTGATGGTCGCTGCCAGCTCGGTCGGCGTAGCAAACTTGCCGCCGCCCTCGCCGTCAGTGCCGACAAAATCCGTATCGCAAAACTGGCAGATGGCCTGAGCGCGATCCTGTTCGCGCCCGGTCCACAGATTGCAGCCGGAGAAGCGGCAGAACACGGCAGGCCGGCCCGCGTGGGCTCCCTCGCCTTGCAGTGTATAAAAAATCTCTTTGATGCTGTAAGTCACGGCAGTTCCTGAAAGGACAACCCTCAATTATATCGCATCCGGCCTGCCCCGCCCAAGACGGGGAAATAGTTGACCTTCCACAATGCTACTTCAAAGCAATCAGGCTATGTTGGCGACATGCACTAACAAGGAAGAAGCAACCATGTCCACGCCGCCCAAAATCCAGCATGTGATGGAATATCCTGCCGCCGATGCCCAGCGTGGCTTCGCCCTGAAACTGATGGAACTGCTTGTGGTGCCCACCTTTGTGCTGGACTTGCAGGGCAAGGTCATCATCTGGAACCGCTCCTGCGAACGCCTGACTGGGGTTGAAGCATGGGAAGTGCTGGGCACACGCGACCACTGGAAAAGCTTTTATCATGAACAGCGCCCTACCCTGGCCGATCTCGTGGTCGAACATCGCAGCACCGTTGCAGCGCTGGAGCAGAGCCCCCAGATCAGACGCGGCGACGGCGACAGCGGACTGTGCGCAGAAAACTGGTGCGATATGCCGCGGCTGGGCCGGCGCCGCTATCTGGTGGCCGATGCCAGCCCCATCCACGACAGCAACGGCCAGCTGGTGGCAGTAGCGGAAACCTTGCGTGATGTCACCGATGAAAAGCGCGCCCAGGCGGCACTGGAGCAGCTGGCCACCCGTGACGGCCTAACGGGGCTGGCCAACCGGCGCTGCTTCGACGATACCCTGGCGGCCGAATGGGCCCGTGCGCTGCGCCAGAATCAGCCGCTGTCGCTGCTGATGGTTGATGTGGACAATTTCAAGCAGTACAACGATGCCTATGGACATCTTGGTGGCGATGAATGCCTGCAACGCATCGCCGGTGCCGTGGCCTGCGAAATGCGCACCAACGATCTGGTTGCCCGCTATGGCGGCGAAGAGTTCGCCGTGATCCTGCCCAACCAGTCGCTCAAAGGGGCGGCCATCGTCGCCGAGCGCATCCGCTGCCGTGTCGAGCAGCTGCACCTGCCCAATTTGGGCAGTCTGCAGCATGTAGTCACGGTCAGCATTGGTGCGGCTACAGCATTTGCGGCACCCGGCAGCGATCCGGGGCTGCTGGTAGCTACCGCCGATTCTGCCCTCTACCGTGCCAAGCACATGGGCCGTAACAGGATAAGTTTGCCTGGTCCGGATGCTGCCTAGCCGGTGTAGACAATATAGTCGAAGCCGTTGGTGATGGAGCCGATGACGCGGGTCTGGTTCTCGGGTGATTCCGAAATCGCGGCCAAAACTTCGGCCCGTGTGGCTGCACTACTATTAAGATTATTTTCGTAAAAAGCTGCCCCACCCGCGTCCGGGATTCGGTGCAATACATTTTGATATATCTGGTAGACAAAGTCGTGGTTGTTCAGATTGCTGCCATAAGCTTTGGTGAACTCGTCGCTAGTCATCATATAGTTCGCCACCTGAGTCAGGCTAAAGCCATTCTCCAGCGCGCGTATCCAGAAGCCCAGACCTACGAGGTCGGGGGCGCGGTCGAGTGCCGCCTGATACAGGCGATAGGCTTCACCGCCAATCTGGTGGTCGCCGATATCGAGCGCTACCGCATTGCCACTGGAGAAGAACAGGCGTTCGACATTTGCCAGCACATCTTGATTTCCCGAAGTGTTATTCTGAACAAGAAATTCATTGCCGCTAGCTGTGACGGTGTAGCTGCCGCGTGCACTTGAGAAACTGGCAGTATCGAAACCCGCCCCGCCATTTACCAGCTCGCTATCATTGCCCAGCACTAGCCTGTCGTTGCCGGCCGTACCATTTACGAACTGGTTGAATTTGCCCAGGTCGATGGTGATATCGGAGAATTTGAGCAGCTCGATGCCGTTCAGTTTATCCGTGCCGTCCCCCACTACCTGCAGGTTGGCGCTATTGCCGCTCAAGGTGTACAGGTTCAGGCTGCGGCCAAACACCACCGTATCCAGCCCGCCGTCGCCACTGATGGTGTCGCTGCCGCTGCCTTCGTAGAAGGTATCGGCGCCGATACCGCCTACCAGTACATCGCCGGCACTATTGGCGTAAATCATCGATCCGCCAGAGCCGGCAATGGCTTTTTCAATGGTAACGTTGTAGGCAATCGAGATATTGTTATAGCCGGGGGCGGTAGAGCTGAAAGTGCCCGCGTTCAGATTGATCACCACGGCGTCCGTACAGCTGGAAAAGTCGAAGGTATCGCTACCGCCTGCATCCCAGATACACTGCAGCGGCGCATTGGCAACGAAGCTATAGATATCGCTACCGCTGTGATAACTCATGTTGGCACCATACAGATACTGGATCGCCTGTATGTCGTACAGCATTGGCGTAATGCCGTACTGATGGTTGAGGCTAAAGCCTGAACCATTGTTATAGGACATCTGGGTGTAATCGATGTTGTCGGTTGCCGCCGGCAAGAACGGACCATCGATCGTACCGCCTGTAGAGTCATAGTTGCCGGGATGCTTGAGCCCTAATGTATGTCCCAGTTCATGGATCAATACGGCTGGACCGAAGGACCCGGCGGTGTAGACCGAATTCGAGGAATCGGTATTGTTCAGGAACAGATAGGTTGGATCGCCACCATTGGGCAGATAGGCGTAGCCGCT
>Ga0187842_1001387_pt1 | contig 11294 bp, 4 predicted proteins | sample SpaLakP09_SKY_41_FD_134514 | JGI IMG/M metagenome (GOLD analysis project Ga0187842, IMG submission 134514) | Oligotrophic lake water microbial communities from Sparkling Lake, Wisconsin, USA - SP09_SKY_41 | ecosystem: Environmental > Aquatic > Freshwater > Lake | place: USA: Sparkling Lake... | reverse complement strand
GCCACCGTCGAGGCCGGCCACAAGGCCTATGTCTGCATCAGCAACCATGCCGAGGGATGCGCGCCCCGCACGGTGCAGGTCCTGGCGCAGACCCTGGCTTACTGATTCGCGGCCGAGGCGGCAACGGCCACCGCAAGCAGCCGGCCCGGCACCGTCAGCACCATGCGCATCGCGCGCCCCCGAATTCAACACGAACGATGCCGCCGGCCGATGATCATCCGCCTGCGCAAGCGAAACTCGACGACAACTCCTGTTCAAGCCGCCGGCTCTCGAATTCCAGCTCCTGCATGGCCTGCAACATCACGGCTCCGGCTGCGCCATCGCGCGCCGCCCGTTCGAGCGCCGCGTAGGCGGCGGCCAGCGGGGCCGCCCCGAGTGCGCGACAGGCGCCCAGACCGCGATGGGCAAGCCGCAGGCAGGCGGCGTGGTCGTCGCTGCGCACCGCCTGTGCCAGCGCCTGCATCGATAGGACTTGATCGGCCAGGAAGGCCGCGACGATCTTGGCCTGCAGGCCGGGCTTGCCGGCGGTCATCCGATCCAGGTTGGCAGCCTCGAACACAGGCGGCGCGGTCGACCCTGAAGCCCGGGGTTCAGCATCCTCCGACCGGCTCGCCGGCCACCAGTGGTCAAGCGCCCGGGCCAGATCGGCAAGGCGGATCGGTTTGGTCAGGACCTCGTCCATGCCGGCGGCGCGGCAGCGCATGGAGACCTCCGGCAGCGCATGGGCGGTGCAGGCGATGATCGGCATGGCCGCCAACGCCTGATTGCCGCGCACCGCTTGCGCCAGTTCGTAGCCGTCCATGTGCGGCATCTCGCAGTCGGTGATGACCATGGTGTAGTGAGCACGGGCGAGCATGTCCAGCGCCTCGCGGCCATCGACCGCGGCCAGCGCCTGCACGCCCAGCTGCTGCAATTGCTGAACCAGCAGCGTGCGATTGGTCGGGTGGTCATCCACCACCAGCACCCGCTCGTCGGACGGCACGGTGCCGGTGCGGTCCAGGCTGAACCGCTCGATGGCGACCAGGCGCTCGCTGGCATCGGCTTCGCTGGTGTCCGGCTGCGTCACCGCCTCCTCGAGCTCGAGCACCAGCGTCGCGGTCGAGCCCGAGCCGGGTTCGCTCGCCAGCAGCAAGGTGCCGCCCATGCGTTCGGCCAGGCCACGGCTGATGGCCAGCCCCAGCCCGGTGCCACCGGACAGGCGGGCCAGCTCGCTGCTGCCCTGCTCGAAGGGCTGGAACAGCGTCTGCAAGACCTCGGGCGGAACGCCTGCGCCGGTGTCGCGCACGGTGAACTGCACACGGTGCATGCCGCCGGCCAGCGGCTCGGAGCCCACATGCAGCCCGACACTGCCCTGCGCGGTGAACTTGACGGCGTTACTCACCAGATTGCCGAGAATCTGCCGCACCCGCAGCGCGTCCGCCGACATCCAGCCCGGCACCGCAGGGTCGATCGCTGCGCTCAGCTCGATGCCCTTGGTGACCGCGCTGGGCAGGTGCGTGGACACGACCTGCCCGACCGTCTGCGCCAGCGAGATCGGCGCGCTCAGTATCTCTATCCGTCCGGCTTCGATCTTGGCCATGTCGAGCAGGTCGTTCAGCAGCCCGAGCAAGGAACGGGCGGAGCCTTGCGCGGTGTTGAGCAGCGCCAGGCGCGAACCCTCAAGGCCGGCGCAGCCCAGCAGCTCCATCGCACCGAGAACGCCATTCATCGGCGTGCGTATTTCATGGCTGATCGTGGCCAGGAAGCTGCTCTTGGCGCGCGACGCCGCTTCGGCGGCCTCCTTCGCCTCGGCCAGCTCCGCATTGGCAAGGGTCAGCGCAACGGTGCGCTCGGCGACGCGCTGAGCCAGCGAGGAGCGTTCATGCTCGACCGCCGCGTTGGCCACCTTGAGATCATCGGCGGCCCGCTCCAGGTCGCGAATTGCCCGCATCCGCTCGGTGAGGTCATGCATCACAACCACCGCGCCGCGCTTGACCCCGCCGGTGTCCAGTATCGGCGCGCCCGCGGCCAGCACCAGCCGGGGCGCCTGCCCCTTGCGGACGATGCTCATCTCGGCGCCCTTGACCCTCTCGCCACTGAACGCGCGCACCAGCGGTATGCGCTCCATGGTCAGCGGCGTGACCCCGTCGCCCTCGTAAAGGTCGTAGTGGCGCGACCATTGCTCGGGCGGGATTTCCCGTGGATCCGCGCCATGCCAGTCCCGGGCCGCCTTGTTGAAGAGAATCAGCCGGCCGTCGGCATCGCAGGCGACGACGCCCTCGGAAAGGTTCTCCAGCAACAGGCGATTGAGTACCTGCTGCTGCTCCAGCTCCATGGCGGCCCGCTTGCGTGCCGAGATGTCCTCGACGATGCCGAGCGTGTATTCGATCGCGCCGGACGCGTCGTGCACCGCCGACACGGTGACATTGATCCAGACCTCCGCGCCAGCCCGGCTCAGCATGCGCTGCTCCATCGCATAGCTGGCGATCTCGCCACGCATCAGTCGAGCCAGTTGCGCCCTGTCCTGGGCCTGATCGTCCGGGTGAATGAGCTCGCTGGCGCCCAGGGCCATCAGTTCGGCCTCGGCATGGCCGCTGATCTCGCACAGCCGCGGGTTGACCCGCAGCAAGCGACCGTCGAGGCCGACATGGCGGATGCCGAGCGCGGCCAGTTCGAAGGTTGAGCGAAAGCGCTCCTCGCTCTCGCGCAGGGCCCGCTCCGTGCGCCGACGATCGGTCACATCATGGGCAAGCACCAATACGGCGTCCTGGCCTGGGAAGCGGGCCTTGTGCGATGAGATGTCGACATCGATCAGGGTGCCGTCCTTCTTCCGGTGGCGCCACAGGCTGGGCATCGCCATCGTCGACCGGGGAAGCCGGACAGTCTCCAGCAGGCGTGGCACGTCCTCGACCGGGCGGACATCCTTGATGGTCATGGCCAGGAACTCCTCGCGGCTGTAGCCGTAATGGGCCACCGCGGCATCATTGACCGACAGGAAGGCCAGCGTGTCCGAGGCATAGACCCACATCGGGTGCGGATTGGAGTCAAACAGTTCCCGATAGCGCGACTCGCTGTCGCGCAGCGCCTGGTCGGCAAGCCGGCGTGCGGTGATGTTCTGGACGATACGGATGGCGTACAGCGGCTCGCCATCGCTGCCACGGACCACCCCGCCGGCCACTTCGACCCAAATCTCCACCCCATCCTTGCGCAGCGCGCGCTTCTCGATACCGTAGGTCGCGCGTTCGCCGCGCCATACCTGCTCGAAGTGCAGCATGTCGCGGTCGATCTCGCCCTGGTGCGTGATGCCCTGAATGGTGTTGCCGACCAGCTCCGGCTCGGTATACCCGGTGATCTCGCATTGACGCGGATTGACCCCGAGAATGCGGCCGTCCCGGGCCACCAAGGCAATGCCGACGGGCGCCATATTGAACATGGCGCGAAAGCGGGCCTCGCTTCCCTGCAGCGCGGTCGCTTGCCTTGCCTTGGCGATGGCGATCGCCGCCGTGTGGGACAGGGTGACGACCAGCTCAATCTCCTGCGCCGAGGGTGCACGCGGCTCCCTGGCGTAGGAGGCAAAGGTGCCGAGCACGCCACCCTGCGTGTCGCGAATCGGCAGCGACCAGCAGGCCCGCAAGCCATGTGCCAGCGCCAGCTCGCGATAGTCGGCCCAGAGCGGGTCATTGGCGATATCGCTGACGATCACCATCTCGTTGCGGAATGCCGCGGTGCCGCAGGAGCCGGCGGCCGCGCCGATGGCGGCGCCGTCGATGGCCCGCAGATAGGCCGCCGGCAGGCTGCTTGCGGCCGCGTGGCCGAGCGTGCCCGCCTCGGCGTCGAGCAGCAGGATCGAGCCGTGCGTGCCATGCCACTCGGACTCGATGTGGCGCACGAGCACGCCCAGCGATTCATCGAGTGGCGCCCCGGCGGCGATGCGCTCCAGCACTTCCATTTGAGCAGCGAGCCGCAGCGCAGCGCGCTTGCCCTCATTGATGTCTTCGGAAATGGCCACCCGGTACAGCGGGCGCCCGGCCCGGTCACGCACCAGCGAACCGGCCACACGCACCCAGAGCGTTGCGCCGTCCCTGCGCACATAGCGCTTCTCGAGCGTGTACTCCGAAATCTCCCCGCTCATCAGCCGGGAGATGATTTCGCCATCCCGGACCCGGTCGTCGGGATGGGTCAGGCCATGGCCGCCCAGATGCAGCAGCTCGGCCTCGCTGTAGCCTGTGATCTCGCACATTCTTGGATTCACGCGCAGGATGCGCCTGTCCAGCGAAATGTGACTGATGCCGATGGCCGCAACATTGAAGGTCGCGAGCAACTGCTGCGCGCTGTCGACCATCTCGGCGGTGCGGCGTGCGACCTCGTCCGCCATACCGGCGTTCAGGTTCCGCAATGACTCCTCCGCCCTGCCCCGGGCATTGATCTCGCGGTTGAGCGCCGCGGTGCGGCCGGCCGCGCCCAGCACCGAGATGCAGACCAGCAACACCGCCAGCACCGAGGTGCCCAGCGCCGCCTGGGAGGCGCCGGTGTGTTTTTGCAGCCAGTAGCCGGCCGCGGGCGCAAATTCGAGCCGCAGGTCCTGCTCGCCGAGGGAAATGACGCCCGAGGCGGTCGCCACACTCGCTGCATCAAGGGTTCCACCGAGCAGGCGGCCGGAGTCGACGTGGCGCACGCGAAACGACAGCGACCGCCGATTGGCTTCGCGCGCAACATGCGCAATCAGCTCAGACATGTCGAACACGGCGACAACGAAGCCGCGCGGGGTGGCGCCACCGAGCCGCTCCCGGCCAACATGGTAGACCGGAAAAAACACCAGCATGGCGTCGCGTTGCGTGCGCACCATGCGCATCGGCGGCGTTGCGAACGGTCTGTCGGCCTTCATGGCAAGGTTCATTGCCTCACGCCGGGCCGGGTCCTGGCCGTGGTCAAGCCCTGGAACGGTCTCACCGACCTGGCGACTGCTCGAAAACAGCACCGGGTAATGGTCCGGGCTCTGCGGCGCATCAGGCAGGCGGCCGTCCGGTGCCACCGAGGTGGGATCGATGAAGCGATAGTCCGGCGCGCCGCGGCGGCGCACCGCGGCTTCGAAACCCGCACGCTCGGCATGGGTGACACGGGGCGCCCAGTCGACGGCGATGATGCCGGGATTGTCGAACACCATGCGGGTGATGCTCTTGACGTCGTCCGGGGCGATTTGCGGCAGCTGCGACAACAACGAAGCCGCGCCGCGCAGGTAGGCGATGATGGCCGGCAGGGCCTGGTTTTCGCGCTCCACGGCGCGCAGCGCTTGCGCGCTCGCGCGCTGGTTTGCCGCCGCCTCCTCCCCGTGGTCGAGCATCAGATTGGCCACCACCACCAGCGCACCGACGATCAGCAGCGGCACGGCGATCTGGGCGCCATGGCGCAGTGCAGACAGCCGGCGATGCTTGATGGCGAGATACGCAAGGGGCGCGAACAGCATGACGCCGATCGCGTCTCCTGCCCACCAGGTGAACCAATGCACGGCGAGCTCCTCGGCCGGGAGCCGGCCGAAACCATACAGGCTTGCGGTGCAGACGCTGGCCGACACCAGGCTGGCGACCGGCCCGCCCAGCGTCACGAGCACGGGAGCATCCCAGACGCTGGCCAGCGCCGAGGGTGCCTGAAGCAAGCGCCGCACCAGCGCGCAGCCGAGCAGCGCCTGCAGCGCAGGGCCGACGGCCATGATGGCTGCCAGCGCGAAGGCGAACCCCGAGTTTGCGCCAGGGTCTTGCCACAGGTTGAAGGCGAAGGCGCCCAGCCAGACCCCGGGCCAGCAGCGGACGCCCCACACCAGCATGCAGGCCAGCGCAACGCCGGCCGCCGGCCACACCGGCGCGGCAATCGACGGCGGCACAACCAGCAGGCGGCTGGCGATCAAGGCCAGCGCCAGATACACGCCAGCGACGGCCAGCAGGCTGGGCCAGCCCGGGCCGGCCAGGCGGGCCAAGGTCGCCTTCATGCTTGCTCCCTGGCCCAACGCTCCATGAACTCCGGCCCGCTGACCGGCCGGGAGATGAAGTAGCCCTGGGCCACGTCACAACCCGCGGCCTTCACCATATCCCATTCGTCACGGCTCTCGACACCCTCGGCAACCGTCTTCAGCCGCAGGCGGCGGGCCATGTCGATACTCGATTCGACAATCGCTCTGGCCTCCTGCTTGTCGGCCATCGCGGCGACGAAACCACGATCGATCTTGAGTTCGGTGAAGGCCACCCGACCGAGCTGCTGCATGCTGGCAAAACCGGTGCCGAAGTCGTCGATCGACAGGCCGAATCCACGCAGGCGCAAGCGCACCAGATTCTCCAGCGCCGGAGCGACATCGGTCATGGCGGCCGTCTCGGTGATCTCCAGAATCATGTGGCGCGCCTCAAGGCCGGCGTTGCGCACCGCCGCGTCAATGCGTGCGGCCAGCGAGGTATCGGCCAGCGACAGCAGCGACAGGTTGACGGACACATTCAGGTCCATGCCCTGCTCGCGCCAGCCGCGGCAGGCCGCAGCCGCGGCGTCCAGCATGACGAAGGTAAGTTCGTCAATCAGCCCGGCCCGCTCGAGCGCGGGAATGAAGGCCAGGGGTGCGATCACACCGAACTCGGGATGCAGCCAGCGCGCCAGCGCTTCGGCGCCGACCAGCCGACCGCTGGCGAGCTCGACCTTGGGCTGGAAGTAGGGTTCGAACTCACCCCGCCGAATACCCTCGAGTATCTGCTCCACGGTGAACTTCGGGCCGCCAGCGCAGGCCGGCCGGGCGAGCTGCGGCACCCGCGCCGTCGCCAACATCGCGCGCAGGGTATCCGGATTGACGGGTTTCTCCAGCACGCCAAGAGGTGTGATGCCATAGGCCTGGCACATGGTGTGCACCGAATTCAACACCGCCAAGTCCTGGACGCTGGTGATGGCCAAGGCAGCCTCGCATCCGCTCTCGCCCAGGTGGCGCATGAACTCCATGCCGTCCATATTGGGCATGTCGAGGTCGCACAGGATCAGCTGCACCGTGTTGTTGGCCAGCCTGAGCTGCTCCAGTGCCTCCGCGCCATCGCCGGCCTCGAGGATTCGCACCGGTGCCAGCGATCGAACCAGATGCGCCAGCATCATGCGCTGGATGGCGTGATCTTCAACAATCAGCACCGTCAGTTCCTGCTGTGCCGCCTCGTGCTGGTGTGCAGGCGCGCCCGCCACCGCCTCATCAGGCGACAGCTCCCCCGGCCGGCCCCGCAGCGCCTGCTGCTCCGCGGCCATGCCCTCCAGCACATCAATGGCGCCAATAAATGCATCGCCTTTTTCGAAGAAATGCTCTGCGCCGGCGCGCTTGCAGAGCTCGCGCAGGTCCTCATCGGCCCAGGCCGTCATGACGATCACGCGGGGTTGATGCGCGTCAGCGGCGATCTCCCGCATCACATCCAAGCCGGTGCCGCCGGGCATGAACAGGTCCAGCACGATCGCATCGGGCCGGTCCCTGCGGATGGTTGCAAGGGTTCCGGCATAGTCCTGCGCTTCGATCACGCTCTCGACATTGGCCAGGCCGGCGATCTGTCGCGCCAGGCGGGCGCGGATCTGCGGTGCATCGTCTGCGATCAGGACCTTCATCTGCACCCCTCATTTGCCCAATTGATGAGCATGAGGATAGGTGCCGGGTCGGTTGCGGGCTATCGCTGCGGCAGCATAAATCGCGTCATGGCAATGCCTGCATCGATGTCACGGAATCCGTGACATCGCCCCCTCGGCGGCTCAGTCGACGAGCCGATGCTCGATGGCGTAGCGCGCGATTTCCACGTCGGAGCGCAGGCCGACCTTTTCCTGAATGCGGCGCCGGTAGGTGCCGACGGTATTGACGCTGAGCGACAGCTCCTCGGCGATGCCGCGCGTGCCCTTGCCGCGAGCAATCAGCCGAAGGACCTGGAACTCGCGGTCAGAAAGCGCTTCGTGGGGCTGCGATCGCCCCGGCGCACCCAGCCCGGCGGCCAATTCGTCGGCGACGGCCGGACTCACGTACTTCTTGCCAACCGCGACGCGTCGCACGGCGGCCACGATTTCCTCGGCGGCGCTTTCCTTGGAGACAAAGCCGGACGCCCCGGCCTTGAAGATGCGCACGGCGGCCTCTCGCTCGGGCATCATGCTCAGCATCAACACGGCCAGCTGGGGCTTGAAGGCGCGAATCTGCTGCAGCGCCTCGAGGCCGCTGCGCCCCGGCATGTTGAAATCCAGGATCACCACATCGGGCGCAAGTTCGCGCACCTGGGCCACCGCCTCCGCGCCATCCCGCGCTTCACCGATGACCTCGATGTCCGCTTCGCGCTGGAAGACCTTGCGCAAACCCTCGCGAATCAGCGCGTGATCGTCAACAATCAGCAGTCGGATCATGACGCGGCATCCCTTCCGGTAGCAAATGGCAGACAGACGATGATCTTCGTGCCCTTGCCGGGCAGGCTTTCGACCTCGAACGCCGCGCCAATCATGGCCGCGCGTTCGCTCATGCCGAGCAAGCCCAGCGATGGGTGCGCGCCCTGGTCTTCGATGTCGAAGCCGCAGCCGTCGTCCTGCACGCAAAGCCGCAAGGCGTCGGCCGCGCTTTCAAGGCTGACATGCACGCTGCTGGCGCCGGCGTGGCGCGCCACGTTGGTGAGTGCCTCCTGGACGATTCGAAACAGCGCCGTCCGCTGATCGATGTCAAGGCCGGGCAGGTCGTCGGCCGCGCTGACGCGGTATTGCAGGCCGGTGCGCGCCTGCAGATCCTGCGCCTGCCACTCGAGAGCGGGGACCAGGCCCAAGGCGTCAAGGACTTCCGGGCGCAGCTGACGGGCAATGCGCCGCACCGACTGCAGGGTCGAATCGACCAGCCTCGTCATATTGCCGACCTCCACCAGCAGACGGGCGCTGTCCGGGGCGCGACCGGCCGTGGCCGCGTCGCGCCCGAGCAGCGTCAAATCCATCTTGAGCGCCGTCAGGGTCTGGCCGAGATCGTCATGAATGTCGCGCGAGATGGCGGTGCGCTCCTCCTCGCGAATGCCCTGCAAGCGCGCAGCGAAAGCGCGCAACTTGCCCTCGGACAGGCGCAGCCGGGTCACGTCACGCCCGGCGGCTACGAAGCGTGGCTCGCCGGCCCAGCGGGCGACGCTCCATCGGATCTCCCGATAGGTGCCCGCCTTGGTGCGAAGACGAACGTCAACTTGCTCCTCCCGCAGTGCCTCGCCCGCTGCGAACGCCGCCAGCGTGGCCGACAGCGTGGCACGGTCTTGCGGGTGCACCAGATCGAGGTAGAACATGTCCAGCAATTCGTTCTGCTCGTAGCCCAGCACCCGCGTCCAGGCCGGATTGACCCGTTGCAGCCTGCCGTCGAAACCGGCGATGGCCAGCATGTCCACCGCCAGCTCGAAGAAACGGTCGCGCTCGTATTCCGCCTGCTTATGCGGCGTGACGTTTTGCACCAGCACCACAATCTGGGCCGGCCGGCCGGCACGATCACGGATGGCGGCGACGCTGATATGCACCCAGACGAGCTCGCCATCGGGACGCACCAGGCGCAATTCGCGCACAAAGCCGGGCACCTCGCCGGCCAACAGCTGGCCCAGCAACAGCTGCAGGGCAGGAAAATCGACCGCATCGACGACATCGGCAAAAACCTTGCCGATCAGCTTCGATGGAGCGCAGCCGGCGATGGCGCAGAACGCCGTGTTCGCCTCCTCCAGCACGCCCGCCGGCGTCGCTGTGGCAAAGCCGACCGCGGCATTCTCGAAGATCGAACGGAACTTCTCCTCGCTGGCCCGCAGCGAAGCATAGGTGGCGGTCAGCTTGGCGGTGCGGCGCCGGATGCGCTCCTCCAGGGTCTCATTGAGGTCCCGCACGGCCTGTTCGGCAAGCCTTCGCGCGGTGATGTTCTGGTGCGAAACAATGGCGTAGACCTGCGCGCCGTCGCGGAAGGAGACAATTCGTGCGATGAACCAGCGCTGCTCGCCGGGTGCGTGGCAGGGGTATTCGAAGCTGAATTTCTCGGCGGGATCGAGCAGCACGCACCGCAGCGCGCGGCCGACCTCGCCGGCCACACCCGCGCCTGCCTCAGCGGCACGCGCACAGACCCGCAGGTAGTTCACGCCGACGCCGACCGAGCTCAAGGCGGCGGGCGGGCAGTTGGCTCGGGCAAAGTCGACCCATGCCCGGTTGACGCGCACGATCGTGCCGCTGCTGTCGATGACCGCGATGGTGTCCTGCAGTACGTCTATCGTGGCAACCGTCAAACTCTCGGCGCGGCGCTGCGCGACCAGGGCGCGGCGCAGTTCGAGCAGGGCAACGACCTGCCTCGAAAGCGCTTCAAGCGCTTCGCATTGCGCCGGCCGCAGGTTTCGCGGTGTGCGGTCGAGCACGCACAGGGTGCCCAGCTTGTGTCCGTCGGACGTGGCGAGCGGGACACCGGCATAGAAACGGACTCCGGTCGGACCGGTCACGAGTGGATTTTCACGGTAGCGCTCGTCTTCGAGGGCGTCCGGAACCTCGAACAGCGCATCGCCGAGGATCGCCCGGTCGCAAAAGGAAATGCTGCGCGGCGTTTCCCTCTGCCCGAGGCCGACCTCGCTCTTGAACCACTGCCGCGTCTCATCCAGCAGCGAGATCAGCGCGATCGGCGTGTCGCAGGCCTGCGCCGCAATCCGCGTGATGTCGTCGAAGAGGGCTTCCGGCGGCGTGTCGAGCACGTCATACCGCCGCAGCGCGGCAAGCCGCGCCTCTTCAATGCCGCTTCGATCTGCAGGATGCTCTATCAAAGTCGCCCCCCAAGCAACGCGTCTGTATGGCAGCGTGCGGATCAGCCCTTGGCACGGGGCCAGACCGGCCGGATCAACAAGTTGGCGGAGAATCCGACCATCTGCGCACGTCAAGCCGTCCGCAGGTGATGCAACCCATTGAAAATCTCGCTTACAAATCTTACCTCGCCGGCGAAGCCGAAAGCCCCCTTCACTTGAACGGGCTCAGCCCGGGCCCCTGGCGCGGGCCGACGGAGCGCTATCGCGGCTGACGCAAGCTTCGGCTCGGGCCGATGGAGGACGCACTTGTGCGCGGCAGGCTCACTCCCACTCAATCGTCGCCGGCGGCTTGCTCGACACGTCGTAGGTCACGCGGTTGATGCCGCGCACCTCGTTGATGATGCGGCCCGACACCTTCTTTAGCAGCGCGTAGGGCAGCGGCCCAGTCGGCGGTCATGAAGTCGCTGGTCTGCACGGCGCGCAGGGCCACCACGTAGTCGTAGGTGCGGCCGTCGCCCATCACGCCGACACTCTTCACCGGCAGGAAGACGGTGAAGGCCT
>Ga0187842_1001385_pt1 | contig 11310 bp, 10 predicted proteins | sample SpaLakP09_SKY_41_FD_134514 | JGI IMG/M metagenome (GOLD analysis project Ga0187842, IMG submission 134514) | Oligotrophic lake water microbial communities from Sparkling Lake, Wisconsin, USA - SP09_SKY_41 | ecosystem: Environmental > Aquatic > Freshwater > Lake | place: USA: Sparkling Lake... | reverse complement strand
GGCCACGCGCATCAACCGCGCGGCGCCGCGCCGCCAGTTGCGCATCGTCACCACGCTGAATGCGCTGTCCGACGCCCCCGCCCCGCCGCCCACCGCCACTGCCGACGCACCGGATGCGCTGCTGCTGCACCTGCCGTCGCTGCACACGCAACAGGTGGAGGACGTGGCCGCCGCCGCCACTGCACTGGCCTTGCCGCGTGTGCTGGTGGTCTACGGCTACAGCAACTCGCAGGCGCTGCGGCGCTGCGCCGAACTGGGTGTGCAGCCCTGGCGCGACACGCACAACGACCGTGGGCTGGTGGGCTGGATCCTGGGCTGCCTCGGCACTTCAGGCCCTGCGCCTGCGGCAATGCCGAAGGCGGCAGACATCGGCAGGGCGCCGCTGCAACCGCCGCAGTACGACGCCACCACGCTGGCCGACTGGTCCACACGCAAGACCGACATTGCCTGCGAGTGCCCGGCCCATGTCGCCGAGCTGCTGCTGCGGCTGCAGCAGTTCGAGGCCTACAGCGCCGACTGCGAACACCGCAACGACGCGGACCGGCAGTTGCACGAGCAGCTCCACCACCTGTCAGGCACGGCGCGCATGCTGCTCGAGCGGGCGATGCACCTGCTGGCCGAGCACGAACAGGCCGTGCCCGCGAACCTCAGCGACTGATGCGCGGCCGGCGCGGCACCAGGCGCATCGCGCCCACCGTCACCGCCCAGCAGATCCATGCCGTCCACATCGTGTGGCTGGGGTAGTGGGCGCCGCGCAGCATCTGGCCAACGCCGTATACAAAGCCCAGTGCAACGATGCAGGCCACCCAGGCCCGCGCCGCGCGCGGGTAGGCGCGCCCCAGCACCCAGCCGCCGCTCAGGAAGGCGAAGGCCGCGCTGGCGTGGCCGGACGGGAAGCAATGCCCGCCGCCGCCATCGTGCAGGCCGAACGCCCAGTGCGACACATAGTGCGCGGTGCCGCCAAACTCGCTCAAGTCCCAGGGGCAGCTCGTCAGGCTGGCGCGCTTGATGAGCGACACGACGGCCAGGCAGAGCAGTGTGACCAGCAGCCAGCCGAGGCGGTCGCGCCGGCTCAGCCTTGGCAGCAGCCGGGGCCACAGGTTGACGAGCACGATGAAGGCCATCACGCCCCAGGACAGCAAGCGGCCGCCCTGGTGAACCACCTGGGTCGTGAACCAGCTCTCACGCAGCGCAAAACCCGCGCCGCTGCCCACGTGGCGCATGGCCCACAGGTCCAGGCCGCTGGCATCCCAGGCCAGCAACGCCACCAGGCCCACGGCAAGAGCCCACACGCGGGCCGGAAAGTCGACGGGAGCGAGGCTGGGGGCAAGGCTGTTGTGCATGGCGCACCATTGTCGGGACGCACGGGACGGCAGGCTTGCATCTGGCTGGCCGATTGACCCGGGATAGACCCGAATGCGGCCGCATGTCACGCCAGCCCTGGCGCGCCGGGGCCTTGTCTACACTGCCCGGATGAGTTCTTCCGAGTTTGCCGCCGAGAGCGCCATCCGCATCGGCCGCCAGGCGCTTGAGGTCGAGGCACGCGCCCTGGCCGAGCTGGCGCCCCGCCTGGGCGAGCCCTTCGCCCGCGCCGTGCAGGCCATCCTCGCCTGCACGGGCCGTGTGGCCGTCATGGGCATGGGCAAGAGCGGCCACGTCGGCCGCAAGATCGCCGCCACGCTGGCCTCCACCGGCACGCCGGCCCTGTTCGTGCACCCCGCCGAGGCCGCGCATGGCGACCTGGGCATGGTGACGGCCGGCGACATCGTGCTGGCCCTGTCCAACTCCGGCGAGAGCGATGAGCTCAACGCCATCCTGCCGGTGCTCAAGCGCCTGGGCATCCCGGTCATCGGCATGACCGGCCGGCCTGAGTCCAGCCTGGCCGCTCACGCCGAGATCGTGCTCGACAGCGCCGTCGCCGAGGAGGCCTGCCCGCTGCAGCTCGCGCCCACCGCCAGCACCACGGCCCAGATGGCCCTGGGCGATGCGCTGGCCGTGGCGCTGCTGGACGCGCGCGGCTTCAAGGCCGAGGACTTCGCCCGCTCGCACCCCGGCGGCGCGCTGGGCCGCAAGCTGCTCACGCATGTGCGCGACCTGATGCGCAGCGGCGAGGCCCTGCCCCGCGTGGCGGCCGGCACGCCCTTCACCGAGCTGATGCGCGAGATGTCGGCCAAGGCGCTGGGCATGGCCGTGGTCGTCGATGCCGACGACCGCGTGCAAGGCATCTTCACCGACGGCGACCTGCGCCGGCTCGTCGAGCAGGGCCGCGACCTGCGCGCGCTGACCGCCGCCGAAGTCGCCCACCCCAGGCCACGCACCGTCGGCGCCGACGCGCTGGCCGTGGACGCCGCCGACCTGATGGAAGCCGCGCGCATCACCGTCGTGCTTGTCACCGACGCCGACCGCCGCCTGCTCGGCGCCGTCAGCATCAACGACCTGATGCGCGCAAAGGTAATTTGATGGCCGCGCTGACCTTCCCCCCCGAACTGCTCGTCAAGGCCCAAGGCACGGGCCTGTCCGTCAAGCTGGCCCTATTCGACGTCGACGGCGTGTTGACCGATGGCCGCATCTACATCGGCGACAGCGGCGAGGCCTTCAAGGCCTTCTCGACGCTGGACGGCCATGGCCTGAAATCGCTGCAGCAAGTGGGCATCACGCCGGTCGTCATCACCGGCCGCGACAGCCCCGCCGTGCGCCGCCGCGTGGCCGACCTGGGCCTGACCCATGCGCTCTACGGCATCAGCGACAAGCTCGCCGCCGCCGAGCCGTTGCTCAAGCAACTGGGCGTCGATTGGGGCGAGGTGGCGGCCATCGGCGACGACTGGCCCGACCTGCCGCTGCTGGCCCGCGCCGGCTTTGCCTGCGCCCCGCCCGGCGCCCACGCCGAGGTGCTGGCCATCGCCCACCACGTCACCCGCGCCCCGGCCGGCTACGGTGCGGCCCGCGAGTTCTGCGATCTGCTGCTGATGGCCGCCGGCCACTACGAGCGCCTGTTGAACGCACATCACCAGACCTTGGACGGGGGGAAGGCGTCGGGGGCCGAGCGCTGGGCCGCTCCCGAGCCGGCCCCCATCCCCGCGGGGGATCGCCCGACGTACCCGTCGGGCGAGGGGCTGACATGACACCGGCCGCGTTGCCGGTACCCGCACCGCGCACCCGGCCCGCCCAGCCCTGGATCTGGCGGGTGCAGAGCCTGCTGTCCACCTACCTGCCGCTGCTGATGATGGCCTTCCTGGCCAGCGGCACGTGGTGGCTGGTGAAGAACACGCCGCTGCTGGACGCCCCCAGCGCGCCCGCCGCGCCGCGCCACGTGCCCGACTACCGGATGGCGAACTTCGAGATCCAGCGCATAGCCGCCGACGGCCGGCTCAGCGTGCAGATCGCCGGCGCCGAGCTGCGCCACTACCCTGACACCGACACCGTCGAGATCGACCAGGCCCGCGTGCGCGCCATGGCCCCGGACGGCACGCTGGCCATCGCCGAAGCCAAGCGCGCCATCAGCAACGGCGACGGCAGCGACATGCAGCTGCTGGGCGACGTGCGCATGCGCCGCCTGGCCCCCGGGGCCGGCGAGAACGGCCCGGCGCTGATGGAAGTGCGCGGCGAGTTCCTGCAGGCGCTGTCCAACAGCGAGATCCTGCGCTCCCACCTGCCCGTCACCATCCGCCAGGGCGGCACGACGATGAGCACGCAGAACTTCGAGTACCGGCACCTGACAGGCCAGGTCAGCTTCACCGGCAAGGCGCAGGGGCAGATTGTGCCGAGGCCTGTGCGATGAACGGGCCGAGCGCCGGGCCGCTCCCAAGCCGGCCCGCGATGGCGATGTGCACGCGGCTCGATGCCGCATGCATCGCCGTCCCCTCGGGGGACCGGCTCGCGTACCCGCGAGACGAGGGGCATGCATGACAGAACTGGTCTTCATCACCGGCGCGTCCAGCGGCATCGGCCAGGCGCTGGCGCTGCGCTACTACCAGGATGGCGCCCGCCTCGCGCTGGTGGCCCGCCGCACTGCCGAGGTCGAGCGCTGGGCCGCCGAGCAAAAGCTCGACGCCGCGCGCTTCAAGGTCTACGGCGCCGACGTGGCCGACGAGGCCACCATGGCACGCATCGGCCGCGACTGCATCGCCGCGCAAGGCCTGCCCGATGTCGTCATCGCCAACGCCGGCATCAGCATCGGCATGGACACCACCCAGTTCAACGATATCGACGTGATGCGTCGCGTCTTCGCGACCAACAACGTGGGCCTGGCCGCCACCTTCCACCCCTTCGTCGCGGCGATGCGCGAGCGCGGCTCCGGCACCCTGGTGGGCGTGGCCAGCGTCGCAGCCATCCGCGGCCTGCCGGGGCACGGCGCGTACTCGGCCAGCAAGGCCGCCGTCGTCGCCTACTGCGAGAGCCTCAGAGGCGAATGCCGGCCCTCCGGCGTCAAGGTCGTCACGCTGCTGCCCGGCTACATCGACACGCCACTGACGCGCGGCAACCGCTACTCCATGCCCTTCCTGATGCCGGTGGACGATTTCGCCGACCAGGCGGTGCGCGCCATCCGCGCCCAGGTCAGCTACCGCGTCATCCCCTGGCAGATGGGCGTGCTGGCCAAGGTCTTGCGGTTGCTGCCCAACTGGCTTTACGACCGCGCTCTGGGCAGCCGGCCGCGCAAGAAACGCGACGGCGAGTAGGCGGCCAGCAGGCCCGCCAGGCACAGTGCCAGGGAGGCGGGTTCCGGCACCGAGTTGGGATCGACGGCGCTGCCCTGCTGCTCGGCGGCACTCCACTGCCCACCCGAATAGGTCGAGCCGCCCTCCGACCCGCCATAGCAGTAGATGGACTGGCAGCGCACGAGATCCGCGTAGGTCACACGCTCCTGCAGATAGAAGCCCGGGCCGCCGTATTGCGGATCGATGTAGCCCGAGTCCACGTAGAGCGTGGCCTCGCTGGAGTTGCCGGCCGGCAGGCCCGGCACGGTGATGGGCGCGTTGTTGATGTAGAAGTTGCTGCGCAGGATCTGGCCGGCAGCACCCGTCCAGACGTACAGCGAGAAATAGGCCGAAGCTGTTGAGCTGTCGACGCGGGTCGCGGCCTGACCGCCGTCGAAAGACCAGCTTTGCAACAGGTTCGTGATGCTCAGGGGCGCATCCCCCCTGCCGAGGTTGGCCGCCAGCGGGGCAGCCAGCGTGAAGTCCAGCGTGGCGCCATGCTGCGGACCGGCGTAGGTGGCAAAGCCGTGGCCGGAGTTTTCAATCCAGGTCTGCCAGGGAGACGCCTCGAAGTGGTAGGTCACCGGGTGGGCTTGGGCCACGGGCGCGGCCAGGGCGGCCAGGGCAAGCAGCAGGGTGCGGGTCATGTCGGTCTCCGAAGAAGGATGTGAGCCGACGCACAAGACGGCGGGCCTCTTCGGTTTACGCGACCTGGCGCGGCGCGACGGCTCACGCGCCGCCCCCCGCAGCTCGGGGGTCAGCGCACGCTGGCCTTCACCGCCAGCAAGGCCTCGCGATGCTCGGGCGGCGGTGACGCCGCCAGGCCCATCGCGATGACGCCCAGCGCCTCGGTGCGCCGATCGTTGGCCAGCAGCACGCGCGCCTGGTGCACGGCGATGCGGCCGCGCCGCTCGGCCCAGGCGTTGGCGGCGTCGGTCGCATGCTCGCGCTGCAGCGTCTCGTTCATGCCCCAGCCGCGCGTGCTGGCCAAGAGGGCGCCGGCCGCGTCGCCCGCATGCAGCAGGATCTTGCCGGCATTGATGGCCTCGGTGACGAGGGCGTCGCGGTACTCGATGTCCTCCGGCAGCTCGCCCACGATGGTCTCGCGCGCGGCCAGCGCCCGGCGGGCCAGCGCCACGGCCGCCGGCAGCTCACCCAGGGCATCGCGGTCCAGCGCCTCGGCGCCGTCCACCGAGCCCAGCAGGTAGACGATCTCGGCGTGGTGGGCCTGCGCCTCCAGCGCCTGCAACTCGGTGCGGGCACGGGCCAGGTCGGCCAGCGCCTCGGTGGGCCGCTTCAGATGACCACCGCCGGGTTTGAAGAGGAACTGGCTGCGCAGATGCAGCGCCCGCGCATGCTCTACCTGCAGCGCGCGGCCGTCCTCCACCTTGGCGCGCGGCAGCGCCTGCACGGCGCGTTCCAGCAGCGGCAGCACGGGCTGCAGCTTCGCCAGGCCCGCTGCCACGCGGCCCTGGGCGCGCTCTGCCCGCGCGGCCGCCTCGACGGCGCGGATGTACCAGATGATGAAGTCCGCGTCGGCCAGCCGCTGCTCGACGACCGACTCCCCCAGCGCCAGCGCCCGCGCCGCATGGGCCTTGGCCTGCTCGCCGCGCTGCAGGCTGGACGAGGTGTCGTTGAACTCGATGTCGGCCAGCTTGGCATAGGCCATGGCCGTGGTGGCGCGCAGCTCGGCGTCGTCGGCGCTGAGGTCGGCCAGGCTGTCCAACGTGCCCACCATCTGCTGCAGCAGCTCGGCCTTGATGGCCATGCCGCCGGGCACGTAGGTCACCGCATCGCCAAAGCGGAACACTGCGTCGCGCGTGATCTGCTTGACGCTGGCCAGCCGCTGCTCGGCCTTGTTCGCCTGCCACAGCGCCGCGCTGGCACCACCCAGCACGGACGCGACCGAAAGCGTCACCAGACCGGTTGACAGCGGGTTGCGGCGCACGAACTTGGCCGCCCGCTCCAGCCGCGTGGGCCGGCGCGCGCTGACGGGGTAGCCGCCCAGGTAGCGGCGCAGGTCGGCAGCCAGCGCGTCGACGCTGGCGTAGCGCTCGTCCACCGGCTTGGCCAGCGCCTTCAGCAGGACGTTGGCAAGGTCGGGTGCCAGCGCGGGCGGCGCGGGGGCCTCTTCCAGCACGGCGCGGTTCTGCTCGGCCGGCGTCACGGCGCCCTGGCCATAGGGCGGCCGGCCGGTCAGCAAGCGGTACAGCAGCACGCCCAGCGCGTAGATGTCGGTGGCCGTCGAGATGACATCGCCGCGGATCTGCTCGGGGCTGGCATAGGCCGGCGTGAAGGGGCGCTGCTCGAACACCGTCTGGTCGAGCGCGCCGCTGGGGTCCAGCGCCTTGGCGATGCCGAAGTCCAGCAGCTTGACTTGCCCGTCACCGTCCACCATCACGTTGCCGGGCTTGATGTCGCGGTGCACGACCAGCTTGCGGTGGGCGTGGGCCACGGCCTCGGCCAGCTGCAGGAACAGCGCGATGACCTGGTGCTCGCTCAAGCCCTGCACCGCCGCGTCGATGGCGCGGCCGGTGACGAACTCCATGACCAGATAGGGCCGCCCCTCGGCGCTGACACCCGCGTCCAGCAGCCGCGCGATGTGTGGGTGCTGCATCTGCGCCAGCGTGCGCTGCTCAAGGGCAAAGCGCTGCGCGAAGGCGGTGGCGTCCAGGCCCGGGCGCAGCAGCTTGATGGCCACCTCGGCGTCGAAATGCCCATCGGCCCGGCGGGCCCACCACACCTCGCCCATGCCGCCGGCGCCGATGCGCTCCACCAGTTGCCAGGCGCCCAGCTGCGCCGGCGCGGCAACGGGTGCCGCCCAGTCGGGCAGCTTCGGGAAATCGCCGGTGCCGGTGGACTGCGCCAGCAGCGCGCGGGCTTCGCCGCGCACAGCCTCGTCCACGTCCTGCGCGGCCAGCCAGGCCTCGCGCTCGGCGGCGGGCTGCTCCAGCGCTCGCTCGAACAGGGCACGTACTTGCATCCAGCGGGCGGCAGCATCCATCGCCGGCACTATCCTCGCGCCCCATGGACGCCCGCAAGGATGCAAACACCGACGCGCTGTTCGCCGAGCTCTATGCCGAGCTGCGCGGGCTGGCGCGCGGGCGGCTGCGCCACGAGCGGCCGGGGCACACGCTGTCGGCCACCTCGTTGACGCACGAGGCCTACGAGCGCCTCGCGGCCCAGCGGCTGGATGAATGGCAAAGCCGTGGCCACTTCCTGGCGATGGCGGCAACCATGATGCGGCGCATCCTGGTCGACCACGCGCTGGCCCGCGCGGCCGACAAGCGCAGCGCCGAGCTGGTGACCTTGTCCGCCGCCGAGTGGGTGCAGGACGATGCCGCCGCCGCGCCGCTGGCGCTGCTGGACCTGCACCGCGCGCTGCAAGACTTTGCCCAGCTCGACGAGCGCGCCGCACGCGTCGTCGAGATGCGCTACTTCGGCGGGCTGGAGATCGACGAGATCGCGGCGGCCTTGAGCTGCTCGGCGGCCACAGTCAAGCGCGATTGGGTGGTGGCGCGCGCGTGGCTGAAGTCACGCCTTGGCGAGCCCTGAGCCCGCTGGCTACACTGCGCGCCTTCGAATCGAGAGCCGGCCCGGCATGGGCGGCGAAGGAGAACCACATGGCCAAGGTGCTTCACCCCTGTAGGGCCTGCTAACGCTACGGCAGTAGGCCGCGAACGCCATCCGCCAGGGGCCAATCAAGGCGCAGCGCGCCGCCCGCATTGATATGCGGGCAAGCGGTGCAACGCCGAGTGGCCCCTGGCGGATGGCCTTCCCTTCGGGTTGTGACCAGAAAGCCCGCGCGCGGCGTTGCGAAGCCTCGCTTGGGGCCTACCCAAGCTTCGTTTCGCGCCTTGCTCGCGGGCTTTCTGGTCACAACGCGGCCTACTTCCGTAGCGTTAACAGGCCCTAGTGCCCGCGCGCTGACCCGCTTCAGCGCCGACCGCCAGCCTGTACATCGCGGGCTCACCTGCTCCCCGTCGCGCCGCCCACCGGGCCACGACGTCATCGCCTCGATTTCCGCCATGAGATTCCCCCTCCTCGGCCTGGGCCTGTGCGCCCTGGCCCTGCCCGCCTGGGCCGATCCGCCCGTCCATCCCACCGCCTTGCGCCTCGCCGCTGGCGACGCCGCGCCCGCCATCGACGGCCGGCTCGACGAACCCGCCTGGCAGCGCGCCCCCATCTACGAGCGCTTTGCCCAGTTCCTGCCCGCCGACAAGCAAGCCGCGCGCTGGCGCACGACGGTGCAGGTGCTCGTCACCGACGACGCCCTGGTCTTCGGCATCCGCGCCTGGGACCCCGAGCCCGACCGCATCCGCGCACCGCTGGCCCGGCGCGACCAGGTCAAGGCCGACCAGGACTTCGTCTCCGTGTTCATCGACCCGGTCGGCCACCGCCGCCCCGCCCAGTACGCGCGCATCAGCGCGGCCGGCGTCGTCGAGGACGGTCTGTTCGCGGCCGAGGAAGACACCGAGGACACCGCGCCCGACTTCGAGGTCGAGGCCGCCGCCACGCGCCTGCCCGACGGCTACAGCGTCGAGCTGCGCTGGCCCCTGGCCGCGCTGCGCTTCCCGCATGCCGACGGCGCGCCCTGGCGCGTCATGGTCGTGCGCAACATCCCGCGCGAAGACCGCACGCTCAATGTCAGCGCGCCGGCACTGACCAAGGATGCCCTCAGCTTCATCGCTGAGCTGCAGCCGCTGGACGGCCTGGCCGACCTGGCCCTGCAGGTGCGCGAGCGCAGCTTCATCGCCTTTCGCCCCGAGCTGACCTTGCGCTCGACGCGCGACAGCGACGAGACCGGCACGCGCCGCAGCCGCAAGGCCAGCCTCGGCGCAGAGTTCAAGTGGCGGCCGCGCGCCGACTGGGTCATAGACGCGACGCTGAACCCCGATTTCTCCCAGGTCGAGCTGGACGAACCCCAGCTCGCGGGCAACACCCGCTTCGCGCTCAGCGTGCCGGAGAAGCGACCGTTCTTCCTGGAGAGCTCAGACGTCGTCGGCCCCACCCAGCCCGACGAGTCCGGCGAGAACCGCAGCCTCGCGGCTTTCTACACCCGCGCCATCACCGACCCCGACTGGGGCCTGCGCGCCACCTGGCGGGGCGCTGGCGCCGAGGCCACGGCGCTGAGCCTGCGCGACGCCGGTGGCGGCCAGGTCTTGCGGGCCGGCGCCTTCGCCACGCGCAGCGGCCTGCAGCCACCAGCCTCGCTGGCCAGCTTTGCGCGCGGCCGCATGCAGCTGGGCGGGGTGGGCCTGGCGGGCCTGGTGTCCAAACGCGACTTCGGCAACGGCCTCACGACCCAGGTCGTCGGCAGCGACGGCGTCTGGCGCGCCGGCGACAGCGACCAGTGGCGCGGCCATCTGCTGCTGTCGGGCACGACGCTGGGGCTGGACGAGGACGGCCAGGTGCTGCGCGTCTCGCAACAGCGCGGCCACCGCGCCTGGCTGGGCTGGCGTCACAAAGACGCCGACTGGTTCGCCAACGTCAATGTCGAGGAGATCAGCCCGCGCTTTGCCAACGACAACGGCTTCGTCAGCCAGAGCGGCGTGCGCCGCGCCTCCGCCTTCGGCTACCTGCGCATGGGTCCGCGCGAGCTCCTCGGCGTCGACATCCACGAGGCCGAACTGCAGCTCACCATCAAGGAGACGCGCACGCTCGCCGACCCGCTGCTGGGCGTCGCGGCGGGCCAGGTCGTGGAGCGGCTCTTGCAACCCGGCTTCTGGTTCGCAGCGGCGCGCAACACCGGCGTCTGGGGCCATGTCGGGCTGGACCAGCACCGCGCCAGGAGCGGCGGCCGGCTGCACCAGACGCGCACGCTGCTGCTGGGTGTCGAGTCCAACCCCGGCGAACTGCTGAGTTACGTCAACGCCGAGGTCGACTGGGGCCGGCGCCTGGATGTGGAAGCCGACCGCGTCGGCCTGGGGCTGCAGGCGCAGGTGGAAGCCAAGCTGCGCATGCCGCTGCCGTCCTGGTTGGGTTCGGGCTGGTGGCTGGAGCTGGAGCAACGCCTGGGCACGGGTTATGTTGATGCGCCCGACGGCCGACGCGCCTTCACGGACCGCAGCGCGCAGAGCCTCGTCGTGCTGCACCTGAGCCCGCGTGACTCGCTGCGGCTCATCCACCAGCAGACGCACTTCACGCGCCGCGAGGACGCCGCCGTCAGTCTCGCCGCAGAGGACGGCCGGGAGCGGCAACTGGCGCTGATGTTCCAGCACCGCGTCGGCCTGTCACGCATCGTCAGCGTAGGCCTGAACCGGGCCAGCGAACGCCCCGGGCAACTGCGCCGCCGCGAGCTCTTCGCCAAGGCAACTCTGGGGTATTGAGGCCCCTCGTCCGGCCTCACCCCGGCTGAACGCCGGTGAGTCCAGCCGACAGAGCGGCTGCTCTTCGGCAGGCACGACAAGTCCTCGGGACTTGCCGTGTCCAGCCTCAGCCCCCGAGGGGATGGCGATGCTTGGCGGATGGACCGCCAAGCACATCGCGAGCGCGGGCCGGCTTGGGGCGACCCGCGCTCAGCCCTCATGCGCTGCGCGCAAAAGAAAAGGCGCCCAAAGGCGCCTTGTTCATTTTTGCTGGGTCAGCAGGGCTCAGTAGCCGCCGCCACCGTAGC